>Ga0105107_10000798_pt1 | contig 20304 bp, 19 predicted proteins | sample PPLLaktember2015_6_FD_79335 | JGI IMG/M metagenome (GOLD analysis project Ga0105107, IMG submission 79335) | Freshwater sediment microbial communities from Prairie Pothole Lake near Jamestown, North Dakota, USA - PPLs Lake P8 Core (1) Depth... | ecosystem: Environmental > Aquatic > Freshwater >... | reverse complement strand
CGCAGAATATCTTCTCGAAGTTTTGATGCCTCTCTCAGTCCGGGGAAATCCGTCAATACTTTCTCGACCTGGACGAGTGCCTTTTCGTAGCGTTCGTTCTGATATAACCGGCGGGCCTCTTCCAGCGCTTCTTGGTGGGATGTGTCCCCCACCTCCGGCTGCGAGTCCGTCGGCGGAAGGGGGGAAGACTGGGGAGGCGGAAATGGCGGAGGAGGTGGCGGATTGACCTCCGGAGGCGTGAAAGACTCTTCGGAAATCGGCGCTGACTCAGCGTCTTCCTGCATTGCCTTTTCCTCTTCGTCAAGGCGTTGCAGCTCGGCCTCTTCCGCGCGACGCCGGATTTCCTCTAGCAGCCGCTCGCGTTCTTCCTCATATTGCTTTTCGGACTCATTTGACACTATAGCACTTCCGGCATAGCTCTGGTTTTTCCCCTGGCCGATTTCCGGTACAGCCCCGAAAATATATCCAAACGACAGACGAATGTCAACCGAAGCTGCAGGTGATTTGATGGCCGTTATTGATTCATCCCGGATGCCAGGATGCTGACCATGTCACCCTCAATGCTGGTCTGCGGAAATTCGACAATCCGACCGATCTCCTTTCCCTGCTTGAGGAAAACGAAGGTTGGCACGCGCTCTATGTGAAACGGCGCTTCACTTCCACCGGGACTCTTCATCTTCCTGTCGAGTCCGAAGAGCGTGAAGCCTGCAGATGACGTCCCTGCAAGGTCCATTACTTTCAGGAACCGCGGTACTTCACGACGGCTGTCAGAACACCAGGTGCCGAGAAACACTTTCGTCTCCACCCCTTCCCCCGCTATCCGTATCAGATCAATGAAATTCTTATCGATCTGTACCGAGTCGTATGTGGCCTGGTAGGTTGCGGGAAGCTGGCTCCTCATAATCACCCCGAGCAGACCGTCCCGATTCACTGCGTCGGCCCCACCTCCGCAACCCACAAAGCATACCGAAGCAAGTATGATGCCACTCATGAGGTATTTCATGTGCGCTCCTGCTCTTGCTTTACCGCCCGAAACACCTATATTGAGCAATCTACGAGGGAATACCACAAAAGACAAGGGAGACTCTGCACATGGTCCAAGCTCTGGATCGCCGGTACGACACCGCCGCCGCGTCAACGATCGATGTGTCCGCACTGGAGACATTTCCATATGAGTATCCGGGACGGGACATTGTGGTCACCATTGATACGGACGAATTCACGTCGGTTTGTCCGTATTCCGGACTGCCGGATTTCGCCGCCATCCGCATCGAATATACCCCCGCAAAGGCCATCATTGAACTCCGATCGTTGAAATACTACCTGTTCAGCTATCGCAATATCGGTATCTACCAGGAGCACCTCGTCAACAGAATCCTGGAAGATCTCGTGAAGTGCGCCCACCCGAAGCGGATGAAAGTGGTTGCCGACTACCGGGTGAGAGGGGGAATCCACACCGTGGCAAGCAGGGAGTACGATTCCTCCCGGCATAGGGCGAAGCAACGATCATAAATCGTGGAACAGAGCTCGGCGCATGAAGCGGGAAGGAAATCGGGTCTTCTTCAGGAATTGCGCATCATGAAGATTTCTGTGACCGGCGTGCGCTTCCCGAAACAGATCAAAGTCCAGCTGGACGCCGTGTGAAGGCGCTGCAGGTTCCTCGCGGGTGCTCATCACAAGCCGCCCCAATGGATCGAAGACATAGGAATAGCCCCCCTCTGCCCCCCGCGCGTTGCATCCCACGACAAATACTTGATTCTCGATCGCCCGTGCTTTGAGAAGGGTCTGCCATGCGTCATCTCGTACCATCGGCCATCGCGCCGGGACGAAGAGAACCTGCATCCCGGCACGTGCAAGCATCCGGACCAACTCAGGGAACCGCAAATCGTAACAGATGACGATGCCTGCACGGATCCGGCGCTTCCCCACCGTCAGGGTAAAGACAGTGTTGCCGCTGCCCGCCCGGAAGTACCGAGTATCACCCGCGGGACGGAACAGGTGAATTTTGTCATAGCGATGCACACACTTTCCGTTGCGAAAGACCAACGATGTATTCGTCGTGTCGCCGCTCTTCCCTAGGATTGCCATCGACCCGGCGATGCATGTACAATTGGCCTCTCGCGAGAGATCGCGGAACATCTTGACAGCCTCATCCCCTGCAGAGTGTATCCCCTCGCCCCGCGCGAGCGCTGCATATCCACCATCATACATCTCAGGCATGATGAGGACGTGTGGCGATTGGCTGGAAGCCTGAAGCGCGGACGCGTCGTAGACCATGGTTACATGGAGTCTCATCTCTGCTCCTTAATACAGGTTTCGACAAATATGCGCAAGAAAAAAGGGAGTCCCTCCCCGGCAATGAGGACTCCCTTCTCACAAATGGCAAACAGGGCTACTGGACCGCGATAAAAACTTCCTCGCGCAGAAGCCTGCTGTAGGTGATTGCACACCAGAGTTGAACGTCGATTTCTTCGTGCAGGATCGTCTCAAGAGCCTGCCTTTCACCCCGTGTCATCCGTCCAAAATAGCACCGAATGCCCATTCGTGACCTCTTTTACCTATATCCTGACATCATCTCGCACACCATCAACAAACCTTACCAATTGTGTGCCAGTTAACAGAGCATGCAAAATCAGCCGAATTCGAGAGAATCGCTGTTCACTTTTTCGCACTGTCGAGAAAATACTTCAATCTGGGGAAAAAAAGACGCCTGCAATACCCGGGAGAGAGATTTCGCGGCTTGACCGAAGCGGCTGGAACGCAGGATGCAGAAGCGCAGCATCAGGAGTGCGCTTATCGAGCCTCAGGTTCTTCGTGAAGTTCATCCCGCACGAGCATCAGTACAGCAGATTGGGGGACGATGAGATACTTTTCATCCTCAAACTCCACTTCAACGCCCTGCTCTCGCAAGAAGAGCGCGTAGTCTCCGTCTTTGGCCTGAAGGGGGATGTAGCGCATGGGTTCTTTCGGCGTCGACCAGGGTTCATCCTCTGTGTAGTTCGGATTGGGGATAGGATACCCGGGTCCGACCTTCACCACCTTTCCCATCGCTACTTTTTCTTTCTCCCTGACTGAGGCGGGGAGATAGAGACCCGATTTGGTCTTGTCCTGACCCTCGTCCAGTTTCAGCAGCATCCGGTCGCCGACGACAATGATTTCTTTTTTTATGCGAATCATACTGTTCTCTGCGGAGATGATTGTCCATGATAATGAAACCCGGGCACAACCTCAAATCGGAATAAATCTTGACTTGAACCGTCCGGGTTCGTAAATTCAATATTGCATTTGATTGACTCGGCGATCCACATCCTCGCAACAACAACCAGACAACCTATGGCCATTTCGGTCAAAAACCTCACCAAGAAGTATGGTGAACAGACGGCAGTGAACGACATTTCATTCGAGGTCAAGACGGGTGAGATCTTGGGCTTTCTCGGCCCCAACGGCGCAGGGAAAACCACGACCATGAAGATCATCACCTGTTACATGCCTCCCACCACGGGTGTTGTTGAAGTGGACGGCTTCGACATCTACCACCACTCTCTGGAGGTCAGGAAGAAGATCGGCTATCTTCCGGAAATGAACCCTCTGTATCACGACATGAATGTGCTGGACTATCTCGAGTATTCCGCACAGCTGCATGGATTGCGCGGCGGACCCGCCACACAGCGCATCCGCGAGATGGTGCATGTGTGCGGGCTGGAACCCGTCCGCCACAAAGACATCGGCGAGATGTCGAAGGGCTTCCGGCAGCGCGTGGGACTCGCCCAGGCAATGATCCACGAGCCGGATGTATTAATCCTGGACGAACCGACCAGCGGTCTGGATCCGAACCAAATTGTGGAAATCCGGAACCTCATCAAGCATCTGGGCCGGGCAAAGACCGTCATTCTTTCGACGCACATCCTCTCCGAAGTGCAGGCAACCTGTGACCGTGTATTGATCATCAACGATGGCCGCATGGTGGCCGACGGTTCGCCGGAGCAACTGCAGCAGGAATTCCACGGCGCCGAGACTGTGACGCTGGAGATCAGGTCCGGCGTCACCGATCCCATCGAGGAGATCGTGCCCCACCTGCGCGCGCTCAACGCCGTTACGAACGTTACGCTTCTTGGCCATGCGGCGGGCGTCAGTCAATTTGACATTCATACGGAGAAAGGATCCGATGTCCGTGAGGAGGCTTTCCGCCTCGTGGTGAACCACGGCTGGACACTGCTTGAGATGCATCGGAAAGTCACTACGCTTGAAGAAGTCTTCCATAAACTGACCACTCAGTAAGAAGCAGGACATGCTATGTATGCCTTCGGTTTGCCAAACGTTGGGCCGATTTTCCGCCGCGAGGTGCAATCGTATTTCAACTCGCCGGCGGCGTATGTCGTCATCGTCGTTTTTCTCGCCATCATCGGATGGTTCTTCACCAGCAATCTGTTCCTGATGAATGTCGCGTCGATGCGCGTGGTGTTCGAACTGGTTCCTCTTGTGTTTCTCTTTTTCATACCCGCGATCACAATGCGGCTGCTGGCGGAGGAGAAGAAAACGGGAACGCTCGAGCTCCTTACGACGAAACCGGTGCGGGATAGTGAAATCATCCTGGGCAAATTCTTTGCCGCGTGGGTATTGCTCGCCGCCACACTGGTCCCGACTCTGCTGTACGCTGTCACCGTCGGCCTCCTGGGATCCCTGGATCTGGGCCCAGTCTTCACAGGATACCTCGGCCTCTTCCTCATGGGCGGTGTGTACATCGCCATCGGTCTCTTCGCATCCAGCCTCACCGAAAACCAGATCGTCGCGTTCATCATCAGCTTTCTGATCATTCTGGCTCTCTTCCTGTTGGACAAGGTGCTTCTCTACGTGCCGGAAACCCTTGCGTCGACGCTGGAATACCTCGCTATCGATTTTCATTTCTCCAATATCGCCCGTGGTGTGATCGATTCCCGCAACATCATCTACTTTGGATCGTTGCTCGGTCTCTCGCTGTACCTCGCCACGGTTTCACTCGAACGCCGGAAGTGGTGATCACACCATGAACACGCACACAAACAGAAATCAGACTCTGCTCCGCCTCGGAATCGTCCTGGCCATCCTTGTACTGCTGAACTTCGTCTCCGTTCGGTTCTTCGGCCGGGTCGACATGACCCGCACCGGGCTGTTCACCCTGGCCGAAGCCAGCAAATCCCTGATGAGCAACCTCGACGACAAAGTGACCATCAAGGCCTATTTCACCGAAGACCTCCCGTCACCGTACAACAATCACCGCCGACTGCTGCTCGACGAACTCAACGAGTACCGCGCATACGCAAAGGGCAACCTGCAGTTCGAATTCATTGACCCCACGGACGACAAGGGGAAACAGGAAGCCCAGCAACAAGGCATCGCCCCCGTCCAGGTACAGGTGGTGAAGGAGGACAAGTTCGAGGTGAAGCAGGCATTCATGGGGATGGTGTTCCTGTATGAAGACCGGAAAGAGGTCATCCCGGTCGTCCAGAATCCCTCCACGCTCGAATACGAAATCAGCAGCACGATCAAGCGCCTGACCACGCGCACACAGAAGAAGATAGGTTTCCTGACAGGGCATGGCGAGCCGGCCATGCAGGAGCTGGGGCGCGTGCAAGAAATGCTCCGTCGCCAATATGAGCTGGCACCGGTCGATGTCAGTAAAGGCGCGGCAGTGCCCCCGGACGTTGCGGCGCTGGTGGTGATGGCACCGACAACACCCCTTTCCGAACCCGACAAGTATCAGGTCGACCAATATATCATGCGGGGCGGACGCGCCGCATTCCTCATCAACCGAGTGGACGCGAACCTGCAGACCCGGTATGGCCGCGCGCTCGATGTCCATATCGATGATTTGTTGCAGGCGTACGGCGTACGGATTAATCCCGATCTTGTACGCGATCTCCAGTGTGCGAACGTGACGATCGTCCAGCAGCAATTCGGCTTCTCCATGCAGTCACAGGTACCCTTCCCGTACCTTCCGCTGGTCAGCAACTTCAGCAAGGACAACGTGATGGTGAAGGATTTGCGAAACCTGGTTCTGTTCTTCACCAGCTCCATCGACACAACCGGAGCCGCGGCCAGGGGCATCCGGGCACATATACTTGCCGCATCGTCGAAGGAAGCGGGCAGGCAGACCGGCATGTTTGCCTTTGATCCGCTCCAGCAGTACACGCAGGAGGAGTTCCGGGAGACGGGTGTCCCCCTGGCTGTCACCCTGGAGGGCAAGTTTGCCGGTCTCTTTGCAGGCAAATCCGCTCCGGTGGATACGTCGGCAGGGGCAATCGTACCGCCATCCGCACCCATCCCCTCCAGCCCGGAAACACGCATTGTGGTTGTGGGCGACGGTGATTTTGCCCGGGACCAGTTCATGGGAGGGAGCAGAGACAACCTGGCATTTTTTGCAAACATGGTTGACTATCTTGTGGACGACGCCGGCCTGATCACGATACGGACGAAAGACGCATCCTTTGCTCCGCTGGAACAGGTTTCCGACGGAACCAAGAAAGCTGTGAAATATGCCAACCTTGCCGTCCCGCCTCTGCTCGTTCTTGCGTACGGCATCCTGCGGTGGAGGATGCGCAAGGCTCGGAAGAAAGCCCTGGAGATGCAATGAAGCGCTCTACCCTGATCCTCGTGGGCATACTTGCCCTCCTGACGCTCGCCACATTTCTCGTGCTGCAACGCCCCGGCGAACAGAGCATATCGGCCGGTGACGGGGAGATGCTGGTGTCCTACGACTCCGCGGCGGTTGACAAAATCGAGGTGAAGTCAGTCTCCGGCACCACCGTTCTGCAACGGGAGGGTTCCGGATGGATGCTCACCGTCCCGTTGCGGGCACAGGCGGATGACGGCAGTGTCCGTCAGTTGTTGAGCCAGGGGCGGACGATTGCCGTGAAAGCAATGGTGTCCAGCAATCCTCAAAAGCAGGGTGTGTTTCAAGTCGACTCGACCGGCACACTCGTCAGGATATCCACAGGCGGGGAAGAACGTGCGGCTTTCCGCATCGGTAAGGCCGGCCCCAGCTATACGGAGACCTACGTGCGGCGCGAGGGCTCAGACGATGTGTACCTTGCCGACGGCATGCTCCTCCATGTGTTTGTCAGGCAACCGCGGGATTGGCGGGACAAGGCAATTCTCCGCCTCCCGCAGGAAAGCATCAAGACCCTACGCTACAGCTACGGCGACACTACATTTGTGCTGGCGTTGCATGACAGCGTGTGGTTGATCGACGGCGTCCCTGCGACGGATTACATTGTGCGGAATCTCATTGGATCGCTCGCAACGTTCAGCACTGACGACTTTGTTGATACGGCTGTTGCCGTACCACCACCGTTGTCAGCCACCATTGAAGTGGAAGGCGTACAATTGCGGTTCCACAAGAAGCCGCTAGCCGACGCCTTCTTCGTGATTACCTCCCAGGGACCCCAGGTGTATGAGGTCCAGGGCTGGCATGCGGCGCAGGTACTCAAGCGCAAGAAGGAGTTTACCGGCTCGTCATCATAAAACAACGCGCCCCCGCGGTCCGCCGCGGGGGCGCGTTTTCTTCCGGCCCTTAGAGCCTCACTATCGTCTTCCCCTTCGCTCACCGTCATTCCGCCGGCTTGGCGCCGAGCGCCCCGCACTGCTCCGCTCCGGACGCGATGAGGAGTGTCCTTCAGGCGCACTGCGCATCGTGGGACGGTCCACCTGTGGCGACGATCGCCGTTCGATTTCGCGTCCGCGGTTGCCGTTCGAGAAACGTTCGCTCTCGCGATCGAATCGCCGCGGCCGTTCCGCCGGAGCTTGCCGCTCTACAGATTCTCTTCGGGGCTGTTCCACCGAACGCCTCTCTCTGGTACCCGGGTTCTGCGTGCCACCGAGACGCTCGTCCTTGCGCTGTGCGCGGTAGGAATTCATCCGTTCAACATCCCTCCCTGCCTCGCGCGCATTTTGCCGCTGACGGATGTCCATGGATCGCACGTCAAGTGACGGCATCCTTTCCTGCTCTTTCACTGCCGGTGGACGCTCGTCATCAAAGTCCCTGCCCCGCTCTTCGATCCGTGGACGGTAGACCCCGATCTGTTCCCGGTCACCAGTGCGGCGTACGCGTGCTTCATCTCTCCCACCCACATCGACGAGCGGCGTGCGCTCCAAACGTATGTTGCCCCGTCGCTCCACATGGCCCGCGTCCGGCCCACGCGACACAATCCTGCCGTTATCGTACCGCACGCTGCCGGCTGTTCTTGTGCGACCGATGAACCGCGCGTTGTTCTCACTCCGGTAGACGTACTTGTTCACGCCTGGACTATTGATGTAGCGACAATCAACAAACGACCAGTAGTGGTACGGGGTTGCCCATTGCCTCATGTAGTGCACGCCAAAATGTGAATTGAATACGGCATACGGACCCAGAGGTGCCCAGCCGACATAGTCACCGCCGTAGCGCCACTCCACCCACGCAGGTGCCCAGTCATAACCTGGAATCCATATCCATCCGTAGTAGTCATCATAGTACCATCGGCCATAGTGATACGTCGCCCATGCCCATGGCTCCTGGGAATCCCAGTACCAACCATCATCGGTCCATATCCAACGCCCATCCCAGTAGGGGCGCCACCCTGCACCCGTGTGCATCGGTCGCCACGCATAGGTCCCCCCTTCTACACTGATCCACTCACCATTGCCGGCAAGACCGTTGTAGAAAACACCAAAGGACACCCCAACTCCGGCGGCTGCCGGTGGAGTGCCGCTTGCGAAGGCCAGCAATGCGATGACAATCAGCACAAGACTTCTCGTTTTCATTGGATCCTCGTCGCTCATTGGACCAAACTCCTGCTTCTGTACCACCAACCGGCGTGCCATGTCAGAACAGCCAAATTCAGGCGAAATAATGGGGTCTTGCTAGGGGGAATCGTCCAAATTTTGGGGCAGTGCACTGTATTCTGCACACCCGGGGGGTCAAAAGCCGCAGAGCGGGAAAATCATCAAAGGTCGGAAAACGTTGCACCAATTCTCGCGTTCTACGTGCCGCGCAGGAGAAACATCATGATGCCTTTCTGTACGTGAAGGCGATTGCGGGCCTGCTGGAGTGCGACGGACTGGGGTCCGTCAAGTACATCGCTGGTGATCTCTTCTCCGCGGTTCGCCGGAAGGCGGTGCATGACGAGGCAGCCCGGCTTTGCCTGACGCAACAGCTTCGCGTCAACCTGGTATGGTTTAAACACCTTGGCGACTTTTCCTCTTGCTTCGCCTTCACCGTGCGGCCAGACATCGGTGTACACGACATCAGCGGCCGTGACGGCCCGTACAGGATCCTCGATGATTTCAAGAGTGCTCAAGCCTGCAGTCTGCGCTTCATCCAGAATTCGCGGATGTGGTTCGTGACCCGGTGGACAGGCGCAGACGATGTGCAGCGGGAACTTGGCGGCCAGTTCGAGCCAGGAGTTCGCAATGGTGTTCCCGTCGCCCACGAACACGATCCGGCTGGAGGGGCTGAAACACCCATGTTCCATCAGAGTGAACGCATCGGCAAGGATCTGGCATGGATGGACAAGATCCGTCAGCGCATTGATCACGGGAACAGTTGCGCTTTCCGCAAGCTGCACACATGTCTGGTGCCTGATGGTCCGTGCAACGATGAGTTCACAATACTGCGAGAGAATGAGCCCGATATCATGCACGGACTCCCGGGTGGCCATGCCGATGGTCTCCTGCTGAAGGAAAATCGGATGACCTCCCAGTTGTGCGATGCCGACTTCGAATGAGACGCGTGTGCGTAGCGATTCGCGTTCAAAAACAAGCGATGCGGTCCACGGGAGCTTTGGAGCAGAACTTGTGCCGGGGTCCTGCATTGACTTCGTCAATGCGAAGACTTCTTCGAGATCATCGCGCTTCCACTGCGCGAAGGAGACGAGGTCGCGTTTCATGGTCATTGACAGTCGTCATTGTGGACGGAAAAACTGGAATGGACTCCGGCAGGGGAACAGAAAGGCGGGGCGTGGCATAGCGCCAGCCCCGTGCTCGCTTCGTCAGAGTCCCTGGCCGGAGTTTGCGGTGTAGTGGGACAGCGCCGGCATGTGACTGTACAAACGTTCGCATTGTTGGCAAAGCCGCATCGCCGGGTCTACTTCGAGAAGATCCTGACCGATATCCCCTTTGCACGCGATGCACATACCGAACGAGCCTTCTTCGAGCCGCTCGAGCGCGCTGCGCAACTCGTCAATGCGCTGGTCGCTCTTGAATGCAAGGAGCGCGTCGATCTCACCGAGGGCTAACTGGCCGTTGACGAACGATTCGCGGGGCCACTCGATTCCATAGCCATCCAGCAGGTGATCATACAGCCTGACAAGGATGGCTTTGCGCAATACTCTTTTGCTCTTCATCATCGCCACCTCCCACCGTTTCGATCGCGCACGGGGTTGTCCTACGTCCGTGCATGAACTCACCCCCGCTCTGTCTCGCGTCCTCTCCATTTCAGGTGACGCATACGAACCGCTTTTTTCCGCGGCTACGCCTGTAATTTACGAAGAAAGAATGAAAAGTCAAGCCAAATCGCAAATTCCGACGACCCCAAAAATGGCCGGAACTTGAACCGTCATCCAGTTGTTTATATTATGAGGTATAATCACTTCACGTGTCACATTTTATCGGGAAACGATCAATGGTGAGGAAAAGTGCGATGAGCCTTATGGCATTGCTGATGGTGTGGGGAAATACCGATGCATTCGCAAAAACCGGAACCACTGAAGAGAAAAACATTTTTGCGTTTACCATGACGGACATTGACGGGAAAGCGATCCCCCTTGCGTCGTATGAAGGGAAGGTCTTGCTGCTGGTCAATGTGGCATCCAAATGCGGGCAAACTCCCCAGTACAAGGACCTCGAAGCGCTCTACAGGAAGTACAAAGACCAGGGATTGGTGATTCTCGGTTTCCCCGCCAACAACTTTCTCGGGCAGGAACCGGGGACCGATGCGGAGATCAAGGCATTCTGTTCAACAACGTATGACGTCACATTCCCCATGTTCTCCAAGATCTCGGTGAAAGGCGAAGACCAACACCCGCTCTACCGATACCTGACCTCGGATTCGACGAACCCGAAATTCGCCGGACAGGTGAAATGGAATTTCACCAAGTACCTCGTCGACCGCACTGGCAACATCGTCGGAAAATTCGGCTCAACGGTCAAACCGATGTCGGAGGAGATAGTGGGGGCGATTGAGGCGGCATTGCGTTGATGTATCACTCCCGCCCCGGGACAGCCAGGCGGGAGTGATATGAGGGATCTACGTGCGACGCATCGTATGCGTAGCATATCCGTAGAATGCTTCTGCGCATTCGGCAAGTGTCTCCGACAATGTCGGATGGGGATGCACTGATTCCGCAAGATCGAGCGCCGTGGCACCCATCTCGATGGCGACAACCCCCTCCGCTATCAGCTCACCTGCACCGGCACCGACAATTCCGACGCCGAGGATACGTTCCGTTTCGGGATCGATGATGAGTTTTGTCAACCCATCCGTCCGGTCGAAACTCAACGCCCTTCCCGAAGCACTCCACGGGAACTTGACGACATCGACCTTGCGGCCTGACTCACGGGCATCATCTTCCGTCAATCCGCACCATGCAATTTCCGGATCGGTGAAGACCACCGCCGGGATGATAACGTGTTCAAACGAACTCGACTCCCCGGTGATGACCTCGACGGCGATGCGGGCTTCCTTCGTCGCCTTGTGCGCAAGCATGGTACCTCCAACGGCGTCGCCGATTGCCATGATATGGGGATCATCGGTTTCCTGCCGTGGATTGACGGCGATGAATCCGCGGTCGGTGCACTTGACCCCGGTGTTCTCCAGCCCCAGATCGCCGAAGTGCGGAGCCCTGCCGACGGAGACAAGGACTCCATCGTATAGCTCCTGCCTCTTTTCCCCGCCCATCTCGAGATCCACACGTATTTGTTTCCCCTCCGTTGCCATCTTCAGCACCTTGACGCCGGTGCGTATCTCCTTGAACGATTCTTTTGCCCGGCGTAAAACGGGACGCACGAGATCCTGATCTGCACCCGCCAGGACCTGACTCATCGCCTCCACAACGACAACCTCGCTGCCAAGCGTGGCATACACGGTGCCGAGCTCCATTCCGATGTATCCGCCGCCCACAATAAGCAGTCTGGGGGGAATCTGCTCGATGTCCAGAGCCTCAGTCGAAGTCATGACGCGGGGATTCCCAAGATCAAACGCAGCGGGCATCGCAGGTTTGGACCCCACAGCGATGATCGCCTTTTCATAACTCAGATACCTTTGCCCCTCTGCGGTCTCAACCCGGAGTGTAGTGGAATCCTGAAAGTACGCCTTCCCATGGATGACATTTACTTTTCTGCGCGCGGCAAGGTCGGTGACACCCTTTGCGAGCTTTGAGACAATGGACTCCTTCCACGCCCGCATAGCATCCAGATCAATCGTCGGAGCGCTGAAATGGATCCCGCGGACGCCGGATTCCTTTGCCTCAATGATCAATTTAGCCGCATGCAGCAGTGCTTTCGAAGGTATGCAGCCCACGTTCAGACACACGCCGCCGAGCCGCGGGCTCCGCTCGATCAGCGACACCTTTTTTCCCTTGTCGGCCGCGTAGAAAGCAGCCGCATAACCGCCGGGTCCGGCACCGATGACAGCGATATCAGTCTTTTCTGTTTTCACTGGAGGTCCTCGTCAGATCTTCACATCGTCTTCGGAAAATTGTTCGAACGCCCGGACCAGGTCAACAATGCACCGGGCCGCGTTGGCACCATCAATGATCCGGTGATCATACGACAGGCCGAGAGGAAGGATGGTTCGTTGCTCAATCCGTCCGTCCCGCACCACGGGACGCACACTGCCCCTGCCCATACCGAGGATGGCAACTTCCGGAGCATTGACGATTGGCGTGAAGTGTCCGCCGCCTAACCCTCCCTGATTAGAGATGCTGAAGGTCCCCCCCTGCATCTCCTCAAGAGACAGTTTCCGCTCCCTCGCCTTTTCGGCGAGCTGCTGGATCTCCTTTGACAGCTGCAGCATGGACTTCTTGTCTGCATCGCGGATCACGGGAACCATCAATCCATGCTCCGTGTCCACGGCGATGCCGATGTGATAGTATTTCTTGTACACAATCTCACCACTGACATCGTTGATGCTCGCATTGAACAGAGAGTGCTGCTTGAGCATGGCCACCACCGCATGGACTGCGAACGGCATCACCGTCAGACGCGCGCCCTGTTTCTCATATGCACCGGCGTGTGCTTTGCGAAGTTCCAGGATCCGGGTGAGGTCAACATCATCGAACTGGGTGACGTGCGGGACATGCGTCCATGACTCCACCATTTTGGCACTGATCGTCTTGCGGAGGGTGGACATTTTCTTCAGCTCCACCGGCCCCCATTTCGCGAAATCTACGCTGGCCGGCGGCGCTGGCGTAACGGCAGCCTGCGGTGCAAAGGCCTTCTCTTGCAGCCATGAAACATAGGCGCGCACATCGTCAATAACAACACGGCCACCCCGTTCACTGCCTTTCACACGCCGGAGGTCAATGCCGAGATCCCTGGCGATCTTACGGACGGTTGGCGACGCCGCGGGCTGGGGACCATCCAATGTCTCGTGAACAACCACCGCCACTTGCGGCGCCAGGGCTGCCCCCGCAGTAACGGGCGCGGGGGTCTGCACCGGTTCGGGCTCTTCTTCACCCGCCGTTGCTTCTGTAACGCGGGGTGTACTCGCTCCAACGGCAGCTTCAGTGACGGTCATGATCAGTTGCCCGACTTTGATCAGGTCCCCCTCCTTCACATGCAGCTTGGCAACAATACCATCCACGGGGACAGGAATCGAGGCAACGGCCTTCTCGCTTTCCAGTTCCAACACCGGCTGGTCCTTCTTCACTGCATCACCTACCTTCACAAAAATACTCGCGATGGTGCCCGAATCAGCACCCTCACCGAGTCGCGGCAGTCGTACATCCATGCCATTCTCCTTTGCGGGAAATGAAGTTCAGACGATCACAGGATAGGTCTTTTCTGGGTCTATGCCAAGCTCTTTTAGAGCAAGAGCTACGGAATTCTTTTTTATTTTGCCTGTGCGTGCGAGGGCGGAGAGCGTTGCGACTGCGATATGCTCCGCGTCGATTTCGAAAAAACGGCGAAGCGCGGCACGGGTGTCGCTCCGGCCATAACCGTCAGTCCCGAGCGTAAGGAGCCCACCCGGTACCCACGGAGCAATCTGGTCGGGAACGAGTTTCATGTAGTCCGACACGGCGATGAACGGACCCTTTTCCTGCTGCAGTGTTTCTTCGAGGTACGATCGCCGCGGCGTTTCGTCCGGATGCAGCAAGTTCCACCGTTGGGCGTTGAGCGCGTCCGTGCGCAGTTGCTTGTAGCTTGTCACACTCCAGACGTCGGCTGAGACCCCGAAGCGATCGGCGAGGATTTCCTGTGCGCGCAGCGCCTCCCGGAGAATGGGTCCGCTCCCGAAGATTTGGGCGTGGGCCGATTTCCGGACGGCCGCCGGCCGGAACTTGTAGAGTCCCTTGAGTATGCCGGCTGCAACACCTTCTGGCATTGGCGGCATGGGATAGTTTTCGTTGTACAAGGTCAGATAGTAAAAGACCTCTTCGTTTTCGGCGTACATTCTGCGCAATCCGTCCTGAATGATCACGGCGATTTCGTACGCGAAGGCGGGGTCGTAGGTGAGGAGGTTCGGCACAGTGGCGGCCAGCAGATGACTGTGCCCGTCCTCATGCTGCAATCCCTCGCCATTGAGCGTCGTCCGTCCGGCAGTGGCCCCCAGCATGAAGCCCTTCGCCTTCATATCACCCGCTGCCCAGATCAGATCACCGATACGCTGGAATCCGAACATGGAATAGTACATGAAGAACGGGATCATGCTTACGCCATGGTGGGCATGTGCGGTGGCCGCGGCGATGAACGACGACATTGCTCCCGCCTCGGTGATGCCCTCTTCAAGAACCTGCCCGTCCTGCGCTTCGCGATAGAATAGCAGGGATTCCCGATCGACCGGTTCGTACGATTGGCCCTTCGGCGAATAGATGCCGATCTCCCGGAAGAGCGGATCCATGCCGAAGGTTCGCGCCTCATCGGGAATGATCGGTACGATGTTGCGGCCGATCTCTTTGTTGCGGAGCAACGATCCGAGCATGCGGACCATGACCATTGTGGTCGACACTTCCAACCGTTCCGACCCGCGGAGGAGTTCGGAGAAACTTTCAAGCGAAGGGGTGGACAGCACGGTCGTGTGCGGAGTCCGCTTGGGCAGCGAACCGCCGAGTGCCGCCCTGCGTTCACGCAAGTACTTCATCTCGGGGCTGTCGTCGGGGGGACGATAGAACGGCGTGTTCACGACATCCTCATCACTGATGGGAATTTCAAATCGCGCGCGAAACTCCCGTAATTCCTTTTCGTTGAGCTTCTTCTGCTGGTGCGTGACATTCCGTCCTTCGCCCGCTTCTCCAAGGCCATACCCCTTGACGGTCTTGGCAAGGATCACCGTCGGCCCTCCTGTGTGTTCAACCGCCGCCTTGAAGGCCGCGTAGACTTTCTGCGGGTCGTGTCCACCCCGGCGGAGCTTCCGTATGGCGTCGTCGCTCAGATGATTCACCATATCGAAGAGCTTGGGATACTTGCCGAAGAAGTGCTTGCGGGTGTAGCTGCCGGGCTCCACAGAATATTTCTGATAGTCCCCATCTACTGCTTCCTGCATCCGTTTCAGCAGCCAGCCCTCATGGTCGGCCGCAAGCAGCGGATCCCAGTCGGCACCCCAGATGACCTTGATCACATTCCACCCTGCACCACGGAAGGAAGACTCGAGTTCCTGGATGATTTTGCCGTTGCCGCGCACGGGGCCGTCCAGCCGCTGCAGGTTGCAGTTGACAACCCAGATGAGATTGTCGAGATGCTCGCGCGAAGCAAGCGTCAAGGCACCCAGTGTTTCCGGTTCGTCGCTTTCCCCGTCACCCACGAAGCACCAGACCCGTGGCTCATCGCCGCGAAGGAACCCTCGCGCTTTCAAGTAACGGTTGAATCGCGCCTGATAGATCGACATCAATGGGCCGAGACCCATCGACACGGTGGTGAACTGCCAGAAATCCGGCATGAGATAAGGATGGGGATAGGACGACAGCCCGTGCGGTGAGGTTACTTCCTGGCGGAATGCATGGAGTTGTTCCACGCTCAGCCGGCCTTCAAGAAATGCGCGCGCATAAATCCCGGGCGACGCATGCCCCTGAAAGTACACCATGTCCGCCGCGTGTTCACCGTCGCCGCCGCGAAGGAAATGATTAAAGGCAACCTCGTAAAGAGTGGCTGCCGATGCGTAGGTGGAAATGTGCCCGCCAAGCCCGCCATGCAGGCGATTGGCGTTCACAACCATCGCCATGGCATTCCAGCGCATGTAGCTTTTAATGCGCCGCTCGATGTCGCGATCTCCGGGATAGTCCGGTTCATCCTGCGGGGCAATGGTGTTGATATACGGTGTTGTCACCGACTCGGGGACATGCATTCCGGCTGCCCGGAGCCGTTCTTTTAACCGCTCAAAGATCAGCGGCAGCCGCGCCGGCTCCTGATCGCGCAGCAAAGACTCCAGCACAAGCTCCAGCGAATCAAGCCATTTGTCCTGTGGCTCCTGGCCGTCTTGCGGTACTGCAGCCGGTTTTGTATGTTGAGTGTCCACGATGTCTCACCTGTCAGTAGTCATGATGAAAAACGACCGCTCCACCCGGAACTTCCAGAGGAATGCGCATGCGGTACTTTGACCGCAGCTTCGCGACACCTGAGGAAGAGCTGGCATGCGACGAAGTTCTCCTCGACATCTGTGAGGAGAGGACCGATGGTGAAGTGTTGCGGGTGTGGCAACCCCGGTGCCAGTTTGTCGTCCTGGGGTATTCCAATGAAGCGGCCCGGGAGGTCAACCTGGCTGAGTGCGCGGCCGAACAGATCCCTGTCACTAGGAGAACAACCGGAGGGGGGGCAATAGTTCAGATGCCCGGATGCCTGAACTATGTGCTCGTGATGCGGCAGGAGAGCCACCCAGACCTCTCGGGAATCGGCGGAACAAACCGGTTCATGCTCACACGACTCGCGGCGGCGCTGAGCACCGTGACGCGCGAGCCGATTGTGCCGCGCGGGCACACTGATTTGTGCGTGGGGATGCGGAAGGTCGCCGGAAATGCGCAGCGCCGGAGGGCCCGGGCACTGCTGTTTCACGGAACACTGTTGCTCCATGCCAATATTCCCGAAATCGAACGGCTGCTCCCTTTCCCCTCAGCCCAACCCGGTTATCGGATGAATCGGCCACACCGGGAATTCCTGGCGAATCTCCAGGTCGATCCCGCGGCGGTCACGGCGGCGCTGCAAACCGCCTGGCACGCCCACACGCCGTACACAGCTCCCTTAGAAGAACGCCTCGCCACTCTGGCACGTGAGAAATACGGCAGCCGGGAGTGGACCATGCGGAAGTAGATTCCTCGCCGGCGCTCCAGTGTCAAATCTCTTCTGCCGCGTTGCGCTCCATCCACCCCACTTTGCCGTCTGCGAGCCGGATCTTCACCCATTCGTTCACACTGTCGGTGATCCGCACTTTGACTCCCGCGTGGAGTACAAACGCGTCGCTGCTCTTTGCGTCGGGAGAATTCTTGATGGTCGTGATGGGCGCGAGGACAATCGCTTCATCGGTCCTTTCCGCATCTCTTGCCTTGTCGATGAGAATCACGACGGAAGCGACAAGGAACACACCGATGACGAGAGTTGTGATCATTCCCACCTTGCGCAGAGCATAACTCCTCGCCAGGACCACCGTCACAACCGCACCTGCGGCGAAAAGCAGCAGCACGTACGCCGTCCAGGTAATCCCGGTCAACGAAAACCATCCCTTGATGCTATCCCATGTGTCCCAGATGAACAGCCGGGGCGTCTCTTCGATCCTGTCGACAATCAGCAGGTTTGCCAGTTGAAGATTGTGCCGCAGGTCATCATCCGTCGGCAACAGACGCAGGGCGCGCTCGTAGCAGAGGATCGCGTTACCCATATTCCCCTGCTTGTAGTAGGCATTACCCAGATTGAAGTAGAGTTCTCCACTGGTCAGGCCGGTTTTCAGGATTGACTCGTAGCGTTCAATCGCCGCACCGAAATTGCTTTGCTGGTAGTAGCTGTTGCCCTGCTGGAAGAGCTGTTCCGGGGTCTGCGCGCCTGCATATAACCCTGCCAGAAGAATGAGTATTGCCGTAGAGAGTCCTCGTCGCATCATCGCGCTTTCAGAGTGCGTTCAAGTTCTACAATGATCCGCTGTGCTTCGTCGAAGACGCGCTGCATCGCACCAAGTTCGAGACTGGTTGGCGCGAAACGCGCCATGTCGCATGATTCCAGCACCGTGCGCAATGAGGCCGCACGCTCCGGCGGAACACCCCGACGGGTCAACTCTGCAACTGCCCCCTCGACTGAATACTCCGCCTGCGGGATACCGAGTTTGTCTCCAAGATACTTCCAGAGAGCACGCGACACCTCCGAATAGAAACGGAGGCGTTGTTTGGAGGAAGGGGTACTCATCTGACCGGATTTTTCCTTCAGCAGGTACTCCGCTTCCTTGAGACCCTTCTGCGCCACCCTCATCGCCTTCCGGTTGCGGTAGCCGGCTTGATCAAGCATGACGATCTGCTTCTGCCGGGCGTACACGAACGCTCCCACCATTCCTGCGAAGGGAAGGAACAGGGCGACCAAGAAGAGTGTACTGGAAAACGGACGATCCCCTGCACGATGGAACCGTGAGCCGGTGACTTTGATGTACCGGATATCCTGGTTCAGCAGGCGCACGTCTTCCCGGGTCACGCCTGCCATCGTCGCCGGCGCCGCGGTGCCCTGTTCAACATTCAATTCGATCTGAGGGGATCTCAACCGTACGTACTCCCGTTTCCCGATGTCAAAATATGAAAGGACGATCGGTTTGATCACCTTCAGCCCGGGATAGCGCGGGATGACCAGGTATTCGAATGTTTTGCTTCCGCTGATGCGGGACTGTGAGCGACTGATACTCTCGGAGACCTTCGGGCTGTACTGTTCAAAATCCGGCGGCAGCTGCACGATGGGCCCTTCAAGCAGTTTGATATTCCCCGTGCCCGAGAGAGTCACTTTGATGGATACGGGTTCGTTCGTCCGTGTCGTTTTCTTGTCGACCGACGTGCTCATGGCCAACTGCCCGACTCCCCCCTTGAAGTCGGGCGGCGCGCCCGGAGGCAGCGGATCCACCCTGATCTTGATGGGATCGCTCGCAACGGTGTAGGTCGCGCTCCTGCCGAATGGATCCCGGAAGAATGCATCAAAAGGATCACTCGAGCGGGCATACGGAAGCTGCACGGTGGTCTGAATTTCCATCGGCCCCACTTCCAGGGCGCCCGCCTGAGTGGGAAACAGCGCGACACGCTTGATCACGCCGACACGATAGCTTTTGCCGCCCACCGTTTCATTTGTCAGCGAAATGTTTTTGGGCGTGTCCGTATCTTCGCCCCAGAATCCCGTCATCGTCGGATTCTTCGTGATTCCGTAGTTCGACACCGAAACCCGCGTGTACAGCCGGAAGACCAGATTGACTTGCTCGCCCTGGAGTACGTGAGTCCGATCGACTGTAGCGCGGAGGAAAAGGTTGTCACCAAGTTGCACCGCCTGATCCTGAGCGCCTGCCTGCTGCTTCGCTTTGGGAGATGCCTTCACGACTTCGATGGAGATGGGTTGACACTGCAGTACTGCTCCCCCCGCCTCGATCGACGCCGCGCCGATGGTGAATTTCCCGATTTCCTTCGGCTGCAGGATATACGCGTAACTCACGGTCGAAGAGACCGAGCCGTTGACGATCTGCATGCTTGAAGATTGATTCGGCCCGGACATGATGTGAAACTTTTTGAGGTCGGGCAAGCGGAGATTCTTGCCGCCTCCCAAAGCACTGCCCGTGAGTGTGAATGCAAGCGTAAATTGTTCACCCACTCCTACCTGGGTCTTGTCCACATGGGCTTCGAATGTCGTCTGCCCGGCTGCCAGCGTGGCCATCAGGAGCACGAGGACTGACACGCCGGGAACTCGTACGATGTTCATATTACCAGTCCTTTTCACTGCGCGGTCTGACAGCAGCCCGTGACCGCAATTTCTTCTGCACTTCCCGCTCGTTGTTCTCCAGCACGGCAAGAATGCGCTCCGCTTCTGCCTTGGAAATCTGGCGCTCCTGTTGCCGTGGCTGTTGCTGCTGTTGCTGATCCTGCTTCTGCTGCTGTTGTTGCTGCTGTTGGTCGTTCTGATCCTGGTTTTTTT
>Ga0105107_10000797_pt1 | contig 20320 bp, 16 predicted proteins | sample PPLLaktember2015_6_FD_79335 | JGI IMG/M metagenome (GOLD analysis project Ga0105107, IMG submission 79335) | Freshwater sediment microbial communities from Prairie Pothole Lake near Jamestown, North Dakota, USA - PPLs Lake P8 Core (1) Depth... | ecosystem: Environmental > Aquatic > Freshwater >... | reverse complement strand
CGGCGTCGCTGCGTCAGGCTTTCGCCCATTGCGCAAAATTCCTCACTGCTGCCTCCCGTAGGAGTCTGGACCGTGTCTCAGTTCCAGTGTGGCCGATCACCCTCTCAGGCCGGCTACCCATCACAGCCTTGGTAGGCCATTACCCTACCAACTAGCTAATAGGACGCAGGCTCATCCCCAAGCGCCTTACGGCTTTGACTTCGAAGACTTATGTCCCGAAGCGTCATGCGGTATTAGACCCGCTTTCGCAAGCTTATTCCTCACTCGGGGGAAGATTACCCACGTGTTACTCACCCGTTCGCCACTACCCCGCGGTATTGCTACCACAAGGCCGTTCGACTTGCATGTGTTAAGCACGCCGCCAGCGTTCGCTCTGAGCCAGGATCAAACTCTTCAATTATAAGAACTCTTGCGAGTTCCTATCGAGTCTGATTTTGGCAAGAAAGATTAACGACTGGTCGCTCCGCTTTTTGTTTCAAAGAACTCAATTCTCTCTAACCCGAGAGAGAAACCTCAGTATCTATCCAACTCTGACGATTATTTCAACCAGTGACGGTTGTCAGAATGATGATAGCCTTAAAGGCCCTATTATGATAAGGGTTCGCCCCAGGCTTGTCAAGGGTCAAGCCAAAAAAAATTTGGCCGGACAAGCCGTCGCCTCCAGTTGACGGGAAAGCCCTTATTTTTCAGGGCATTAGCCCCCGGAGGTTGACGCGGCGGAATGCCGGGGCGGCGTTCCCGCCGAGCGGTCCTTCCGAACACGCTGGCACGCCGCCCGCTTCAAACGGGGCGTGGAGGAAGGACGATGAAGCGCGGCGGGACGGTCGCGGGAACGGGTCTCATCGAGGTCCTCGTGGCCATGGCCCTCGCGTTTATCCTCGCCGCAGGCGCCGCCGAGATGATGACGCTCGCGCTGCGCGCGAAGAGACGGGGCGACATCGCGGCGGCGCTTACGCACGCCGTGACCGACCGGTTCGAATCGTTGAAATCCCGGCCCTTCGACGACCCGGCGCTGGCCGCGGGAGATTACGCCGAGACCGTTCGCGCGGCGCCGGGCCATTGCCTGATCGCCGAGACCTGGACGATCGCCGACGCCGGCGACGGACTGAAGAGGGTGAAGCTCGCGGCCGGGGAGGCCGGACGGACGGGCGCCGAGACCGTCGCTGTGCTTTTCATCATGCGGGACCTGGGGTTCCGGCCATGAGAAAGAGCGGCTTCACCCTGATCGAGTGCCTGATCGGGCTGACCCTATCGCTCCTCATCGTCACGGCCGGGCTCGAGCTCTACGCCCGGGCCCAAAGGGCTTTCCAGCGGCTCAAGGAGCGGGAGGAAGCCGGCCAAGCGGCGCTCGCGTCCCTGGACAGGATACGGATCGACCTGCTCCACGCCGGCCTGGGCCTTGTCCCCGAGATCGGGTTCGGGCTGGTCGAGGCGGCGGAAGCGATCGCGGGCGAGCTGCGAACGACTTCGCTCGAACGGACGCTCAAGCTGGCCGCCGAAGCCCGCGCGGGCGACGCCCTGCTCGCGCTGGTCTCGACGGCCGGGATCACGGCAGGGCAGCAGGTTGCCCTGCATGACGCTGCCGCGGGAGAAGTCCGGACGATCGCGGCGGTCGAGCCGGGCGCCGTTCTCATCGATGCCCCGCTCGAACGAGGCTACGAGCCGGCGACGGCCGCCCTCGCCCTCCTCGAACGCGTAACGTACTATCTGGACGGGCCGGCAAGGATCCTACGGAGGAAAGTCAACGCGAGCCCGGCCCAGCCGCTCCTCGAAAGCGCCGCCGCGGCGGCCTGGAGCCTGGACCCGGCCGCCCATCTCGTCCGCGTCCGGATCGAACTCGACATCGAAGGAGCTCATCCCCATGAAACGACAGTCTTCCTCAAGAACGCGGCTTTGGCCCACGCCCGGTGAAGCCCGCAGAAGGGGGACACGTACCTCCGGGACATGTCCCCATCCGCGAGGCTCGGTCACCGTGATGGTCCTGCTGCTCATGGTCGTCTTCACCGGGCTCTGCCTGGCCATGCTCCACGCCTCGGGCGTGCATCTGAAGATCAACGGTTTCCGCAAGTTCTCGGCCCTCCTCGACTGCGCTTCTGAGAACGGGCTCAAGCGCGGGCTCCTGGATCTCGCGGGTTGGCTCGAATCCGAAGGACTGCTTGCCGCGGTCGGTCCCGAGAGCGTGGAGGCCATGCGCAGAGATCCTGCGGCAGAGTTCCCCCTTCTCCTCGAGGAGGCGCTCGGGTCCGGTTTCCCCCGGGTCCGCGAAGAGAGCCTCGACGGCATGGCTTGGGAAAGCCGGGCCGTCTGCGCGTACAGGAGCCTTGTGGACAGCGGCTCTTATCTCCGCATCGAGGCAGCCCTCGGGATCGAGTCATCCGGAGCGCTCGCCCGCCTCCAGCCGCGCCGGCATTCGTCTCTCGAAGGATCGTTGGGGCTTCTGGCCGGACGCCTCCCCCTGCCGTCCATTCCCCTCTATATAAGAGGAGAGATGACCGGCGCCGAGAAGGCCGCCTTTCCCGGAGAGAACGGGATCAGCCTCCCGGCCAAGCCGGGCCAGATCATGGGCGCGGCCCTTGCAGCTTCCGCGGGCGGCGTCCTTCCCGGCGATGCCGGCGAGCTCGCGGCCAGTGCCATGAAGATCGGCGTGTTCAGGCCGGGGGACCTCTCCCCCGCCCGCCTTCGCGAGGCGCTCGGACTCGAAGCCTCGGCGGACCCTGTCCCCGATGGCGTCTTTCTCATCCAAAACGACCTCGGCCTCGGAGGGGTCTTCGTCCAGGGCGGCCTCGACGAAATGGTCCTCGCGATCCGCGGCGACGCCCAAGTCGTCCTCTTTCGGGCCGGCGGCGCGGAGTGGCGGCTCGAGTGGAGCCCGGCCCGGAGCCGGACCGAATTCCACCGGCCGGAGGGAACCCTCGTGTTCGAGCTCGTCCCTCTGCCGGTCGTCTTCGTCAACGGCGCGATCGCCGCCCTCGGCGGCGGGGCCGTCGGCCCGGAAGGCCGGATCGAGATGTGTTTCGACGGGGAAACGCCCGCCGTCCTCGACGGCATCGAACTGACCATCGTCTCAGCGGACAAGGTGACGATCGCATCGCACCTCATTTTGGAGGGCGTCCGCTGGCAGGACGGCATCCCTTACTCCAAGGACTCCAAGGCCCAGCTCGTGATCTATGCCACCGGACAGGACGTCGCCACAGGGGAAAATACCGAAGGCGGTATCGCCGTCTCCGGGGGGGCGCCCGACGACTTGAAGCTCCAAGCCTCGCTCACCTCGGCCTCGGGCGGATTCCGGCTCGATGGAACCGGGAAGTCGGTCGAGGTCCTGGGCGCTCTGCACACAGACGCCTATCAGGGCAACGGCAACCGGCTGGCCCTCTATCGCGATGACCGGGCCGGTGACGGCGTGTTCCCCGGACATGTCCCTCTCACAGCGGAGCCCCAATTGGCGTTCTATTCCCTGAGAGTGCTCTCCTGGAAGGAGTACTGAGTGGGGACGCTCCGGCGAGGCTTCACGCTCTTCGAGGTTGTCCTGGCCCTCGCCCTTGCCGGTTTCGTCGCCCTCGGGACGGTCTACTCGGTCCAGAAACTCGTCCCGAAATTCCATCTGCGGTCCGCCGTCTGGGAGGTGACGTCGGGGCTCAACCAGGCCCGCTTCCGGGCCATCCTGTCCGGTGTACCCACCCGCGTCCGCTTCGAAACGGCGGGTTTCGTCTTCGAGGGGTACGATGATGCGTCGGATTCGTGGCGGGCCTCCCCCGCGGTCATTCTGCCGGGGGTCCGTATCCAGGCCAACAACGCGCCCGTCTTCCATCCGCAGGGCACGGTTTCCAGCCTGGCCTCGATAACCGTGGGAAATTCTCAGGGAACGTACAGGATCACGATCGCGATAACGGGCCGGATCCGGACGGTCAGGGCCGGCTGATCTCGGCCTCGCCGGCCTTCGGCGAGGAGGCGGGACGCCGCCCGTCGTGGAGGTCCTTCATCAGGCTGAGGACCGTCACCATGCTCGTGTGCTGGAACTCGACGCCCATCTCGAAGACCTTCTCGGTCTCGTTCTGCTTGCGCCACTTGACGACGCCCTCGACGCGCAGGTCTTCCCCGGTCCGGGCGAGATCGATCCGGAGGCGGAGCAGGGTCCCGACCTCGAACGGCTCCGACGTGTGGATCCGCGCGCCGCCGATGGACAGATCATAGGTGAACGCGTCGACCGTGGAGTGCTTGCTCGTCGTCCGGGGATCGATCAGGGGCGTGATCTTGGTCTTGTTCCACTGCTTGAAGCGGCGGTCCTTGCGCGGCTTCATATCCGTGCCCAGGAACTGCGCTTTGGCGGCGATCATGAGAGGCCTGCCTTGACGGCCGGGCCGGAGGCCTGGTCTTCCTTGTCCTTCCGGTCGGTGTCGTGGTAGAGGTTCCTCATGATGGCCTGGAGCGTCGCCTCGACGCATTCCTGGAACTCGACGCCGAACTCGTGGGTCTTCTGTTCCTCGTTCCAGCGCGTCCACCGGACCTCGCCGTCGATGCCGATGAACTCCCGGGAGCGGACGAGCTCGAGGTGGATGCGGAGGACGGCGCCGACGGGGAAGCTCTCTTCGCACTGGATCCTCGCCCCGCCGAGGGACAGGTCCCAAGCATAGGCGTCGATCGGGCACTGGGGCACGAGCCCCTGTACGCCGGACACGGACTTGATGATGGCCTTGTTCCATTGCTGGAAGCGGCGGTGTTTTCGTCTTTCAGCAGCCATGTTGGGACTCCGGTCCGGGACCTTGGCGTTCCATTCGCCGCCATTTTAAGGGGGGGGGGCGGCCGAGGGCAATCCCCCCTGGGGGTGAATCCCGCGATGAAATTCTCACCCTCAGAGTTGACTTTTCGACCGCCTCGGACTTATAAAAGTCCCGACGGGGAGGGGAAAATGGTCCAGTCCACAACGATCGGCCAAACGCTCCTTCATTACCGTATCACCGGGAAGATCGGCGAGGGCGGCATGGGCGCCGTGTACGGGGCGGTCGACACCCATCTCGACCGGCCCGTGGCCATCAAGGTCCTCCCCCCGGACAAGGTGTCTGATCCCGAGCGGAAACAGCGCTTCGTTCAGGAGGCCAAGGCCGCCTCGGCGCTCCGCCACCCCAACATCGTCGTCATCCACGATATCGCCTCCGACAGCGGCCGGGATTTCATCGTCATGGAGCTCGTCGAGGGGCGGTCGCTCGACCAGATCATCGGCCGCAAGGGCCTCAAGCTCGGCGAGGCCCTCGGATATGCCGTCCAGATCGCCGACGGCCTCGCCAAGGCCCACGCCGCCGGGATCGTCCACCGCGACATCAAACCGACGAACATCATGGTCACCGGCGACGGGCTGATCAAGATCCTCGATTTCGGCTTGGCCAAGCTCACAGAGGCCGCCCCCGGCGCGGAGGCCGGGCCGACCATGACCATGGGCCTCGACGAGAAGCCCCGGACCCAGGAAGGATACGTCGTCGGCACGGCGGCCTACATGTCGCCCGAGCAGGCCGAGGGGAATAGGGTCGATGCGCGGTCCGACATTTTTTCGTTCGGGGCCGTCCTCTACGAGATGTTGACCGGCCATCGGGCCTTCGGCCGCGAGGGCCAGATCAAGACCCTGGCGGCGGTCCTGAACGAGGAGCCGAAGCCACCCTCCTCCGTCAACGAATCCATTCCCGCCGAGCTCGAGCGCATCCTCTCCCGTTGCCTTCGCAAGGACCCTCAGCGGCGCTGGCAGACGATGTCCGACCTCAAGGTGGCCATCCAAGACCTCAAGGAGGATTCGGAGTCGGGCCGGCTCCAGGCGGCGGTCCCCGCCCGCCGGGGAAGATCGAGGACAACATTGTTCGCGGCGGCCGCTTTCTTGCTCATCGTCGCCGTTGGTGCCCTCGTCATGAAATTCGTCGTCTTCAAGCCCGCAAAAGCGGTCGAATACGAGATCCTCCCGCTGACCCTCGATCCCGGGATGAGCTCGCAGCCCACACTCTCCCGCGACGGGAACCTCTTGGCTTATGCCTCCGACCGGGAGGGGAACGGGAACCTTGACATCTGGATCCAGCAGGCCTCGGGCGGCCAGCCCCTCCGCCTGACGGACCATCCGGCCGACGACTGGTTCCCGTCGTTCTCACCGGACGGCAAGGAGATCGCCTTCCGTTCCGACCGGGACGGCGGCGGGATCTACACGATCGATGCCCTGGCCGTCGGCGGCGAGCCGAGGCGGATCGCCGATAGGGGCATTCTGCCCAAGTACTCCCCCGACGGCCGGTGGATCGTCTACTTCGTTCTCCCCGCTTCTCTGGAGCAACGCGGATACAAGACGTTGCTGGTCTCGCCGAAGGGGGGAGAACCGCGGCAGATCCTCGGCGATTTCATCATCAGCTTCGTCGTCCAGGGGGCCTCGCTCACCTGGTCCCCCGACGGAAAACATCTCTTGTTCCGGGCTCGGCGGGCCGACGATCCGAAGTCCACGGACTGGTGGGTTTTCCCTATCGACGGCGGCGAGGCCGTGCGGACGCACGCCATCGAGAATCTGGCCCTGGCCACCATCGTCCAGTACCCCACCGCCTGGATCGGGAACAGCGTCTATTTTGTCTCAGGGACGACGATCGAGGGGATTAACCTCTTCCGGGCGTCCATCGACCCTAAGACCAGGGCGGTCACCGGGCCCGCCTCGGCGATCACGGCCGGATCGGGCATGAAGATCTTCACCGACGCCCTGCCGGACGGCCGGATCTTCTTCACCGAGATGACGGTCGCGATGAACGCCTGGAGCGTCGCGGCGAGGCCCGACGAGGCCGCGGTCACGGCCGGGCCGCGGAAGCTCACCCGGGACCTCATGCAGAATTTCAACCCGACCGTTTCGCGCGACGGAGTCAGGGCCGCGTTCACCGCGTTCGGCGGGGCCCAGGCGGCCCGGATCGAGGTCCGGGTCACGGACCTGAGGACCGGAGGAGAGACCGCGATCCCCGTTCAGGCCGTCAACATGGGCCAGGTCCCGCGGCTGAGCCCCGACGGCTCTCTCCTGGCCTATCGCGATATCATCGAGGGAAGATCGAAGACGTTCATCATCGCGCCCGGCGGGGCGGCCGCCCGGGCACTCTGTGAGAACTGCCTCGTCACCGGGTTCTTTCCCGGGAACGAGGCGGCCCTGGTCCGGATCAAGTCCAATGAGCTGGAGAAGATGGACCTCCGGACCGGGGAGAAAAGGGTCGTCTTATCGTCCCCCCAGGACATCGTCGAGGACGCCCGCCTCTCGCCCGACGGACGGTGGATCGCCTGGCTCGCCGGCGAGCCGGACGGCCGGGCCGCGGTCCGCATCTCTCCCGTCGACGCAGCCCCGAACGAGGTTCGCGGGACGATCACGGTCGCCCAGGCCGGCTATTTTCTCGGCCAGCCCGACTGGTCTCCCAACGGGCGCTGGCTCTATTACCTGTCCGAAAAGAACGGCCGTTGCTCGATCTTCGCGCGGGAGCTCGATCTCCTGACGAAAGTCCCCGTCGGCGAGGAGCGAGAGATCCTGGAGCTGACGGAGAGCCGGCTCTGGCTGAACTTCCCCTACGGGAACGGCGCGATCGCCGTGGCCGCGGACAGGATCGTTTTCGAAGCCGCCAGCATGACCGGGAACATCTACCTGGCCAAGCCCAAGAAGCGCTGAGCCCGCGTCCCCGGAACGCGGCTCGGATCGGGCGGGGGCCCGCTAGTCCCTCGCGTAGACGACTCGGCCGCCCACCACCGTGTGCGTCACTTCGGTCTTGAGGATGTCGGCCGGCGCGATCCTCATCATGTTCCTGTCGAAAACGGTGATGTCGGCGAGCTTGCCCGCCGCAAGCGTCCCCCGGCGGCCGCCCTCGAAGGCGGCCGCGGCGTTGTTGATCGTGTAGGCGCGCAGGGCCTGTTCGACCGTGATCCTCTCTTCGGGGAACCAGCCGCCCTCGGGCGTGCCGTTCAGCGTCTGGCGCGTGACCGCCGCGTAGATCAGGTATTTCGGGTGCATGTGGTAGAGGGCGGCGCTCGTCCCCGGCCAGTCGGAGCCGAAGCTCAGGGCCGCCCCGTTCGCGAGCAGAGTTTTGAAGGCGTAGGCCCCTTTCGACCGCTCGGGCCCGATCCTCTCCTCCATCCAGCGCATGTCGTCGGACACGTGGTAGGGATTGACCTCGGCGATGACGTTGAGAGCCTGGAAGCGCGGAAAGTCCCGGGGCCGGATGACCTGGGCGTGGATGACCCGGAAGCCCGTGAGGTCGACGCCCTCCTTCTTCAGCCGTTCGTAGAGGTCGAGCATCTCGGCGACGCCGCGGTCGCCGATGGCGTGGACGTTCGGCACAAAGCCGTAATCGAGGCCTTTCCGGATGAGTCCGTACATCTTCTCCATGTTCCGGACCTCGAGCTCGGGATCGTCCGAGGTGTGCGGCCGCCAGTGGCCGAAATTTCCCGGCTCGTCGTCGTAGGGCTCGAAGAAGAGCGCCCCATGCGTGCCCATGATGCCGTCGATGTAGCCCTTGAGCGCGCCGTAGCGGAGCCAGGCGCTCTTCTGCTTCGTTTTCGGGTGGAGGCCCATTGTGAATCCGGCCCGGCCGAGATCCTCGCCGCGCGAGAGGTCCGGCCTGAGCCAGACGCGGCAGGTCAGCTCGCCCCGCTCCTCGAGCTCGACGAAGCGGCCGGTCTGGTCCGGCCGCTCGATGTCGTGGATCTCGACGATCCCGGCCTCGCGCAGGGCCTTGAGCGCCGCCAGGTTCTCCTCGAGGAGACGGGCCCTGGATTTGGGCTTCCTGGCTTCGCGGAGCTTTTCGAACGCGGGCGTCCCGGCGAAGACGATCCCGGTGGGCCGTCCGTCCGTGCCGGTCTCCAAGCCCTCGACGCGCGACGACTCGAGGCCGGCGGCTCTCAGGGCGGCGGTGTTGGCCAGCCATTCCCCGGAGTCGAAGCGGGAAAGAAAGCACGGATGGCCCGGGGTGAGGTCGTCGACCATCGTCCGGTTGGGGCGCCAGGGCGCCTTTTTCCCGCCTCGCCCGGCGCCCTCGTCACCCAGGGCCCATTGCTCGTAGGCGCCGTAGAGGCCGCCCGTGATCCACTCGCCTGGATCGAGAAGGCCGGCGACCCGGGCGATCTCCGCCCGCAGCCCGGCCTCATCCGAGACCGTCATCAGGTTGGCGTCCATGATCAGCGAGCCGGCTTGATTGAAATGGACGTGGCCGTCGATGATGCCCGGCACGGCCCAGCCGCCTCCGAGGTCGAGGACTTTCGTCGAAGGCCCGATCCAGTCCTCGGCGTCCTTGTCGGTCGCGCAAACGGCCGCGATGGCGTCGCCCTTGATGGCGAGGGCCCGGGCGTTCGGAAGGGCGTCGTCGAGCGTCGTAAAGTCGCCGTTGACGAGCACCAGGCCGGCCGGCTCTTTGCGGTCCGCGCAGGACGCGAGCGCCAGGCCCAGGGCAAGGATGGCCGCCCCGGCGCGAGCGCTCCCCGGGTTCTTCCGGCATCGTTCCGCCATGTGTCCCTCCCTTTCTAGACGTCCTTCCCTGCTTTTCGCCGGCGGGCCTCCCGCCGGGCCTGTCGGCGGATGCCCCAGAGCTCCCTGAGCATCCCCCAGGAGCCCTTGAGGATCCTGACCCGGCTCGGCCGCACGTCGCACCAGGCGACCGGGATCTCGGCGACGAGATAACCGAGCTCGCGGCAGAGGACGAGGACCTCGACGTCGAAACCGAAGCCCGGCGTCCGGAGCCGGGAGAAGACGTCCGTTGCGGCGGCGCGGCGGAAGGCCTTGAAGCCGCACTGCGTATCGCGATAGCCCTCGAGAACGAAAAGGCGGACAAGAAGATTGAAGGTCTTGCCCATCCACTCGCGCGGACGGCGCTGGCGGACGCGGATCTCGGAATCGGCCAGGGCCCGCGAGCCGATGACGACATCGGCCCCCGCCTCGAGTGCGGCCACGGCCTTGTCGAGCTCGGCGATGGGCGTCGACATGTCGTCATCGCAAAAGAGGATGATCTCGCCCGCCGCCGCCAGAACGCCCTCTTTGACCGACGCGCCCTTGCCCAGGTTCCGCTCGCGGCGGATGACCTTCACCGGCAGGCGCCCGGCGAGAGCGGCCCGGGCCGCTCTCGACGTTCCGTCGGTGCTGCCGTCGTCGACGACGACGACCTCCGCGGCATAAGGCTTGCCGGCGAGGTAGGCGGCGACCGCCTCGAGGCTGGCGGCGATCCGCTCCTCTTTGTTGTAGGTCGGGATGACGATGGACAGGAAGACCGGGTCGGGCATGGGGCAGCCGCATTATAAAAGAAGAGTATGGAAAAAGACAGATTTCGATTAAAATAGACGCCTTCGATCATGATTCATCATCACGACTGTCCGGAGGCTGCCCCATGAGGAAAGTGACCGCATTCCCCGTCCTGTTTCTGGCCGCGCTCCTCGCTTTCGTCCCCGCGCTCATGGCCCAGGAGCCCTACAAGCTCCCGCCGAAGGAGGTCGTCGACATCGTCGACGCGCCGCCGACGCCCTCCGTCTCCATGAGCCCGGCCGGCGACACGATGGCCCTCATCGAGCGCGAATCGATGCCTTCGATCGCCTACCTCGCCGAGCCCATCCTGCGGATCGCCGGGATGCGCATCACGCCCTCCTTTAACAGCCGCCAGGTCCTGAGCTTCTCGACCGGCCTGTCCCTCAAGAACATGGCGACGGGCGCCCTCCGCAGGGTCGCCTTCCCCGACGGGGCCAAGTTCACGTTCCCCTCGTGGTCGCCCGACGGCCGGACGATCGCCCTGCTGCGCTATGTCGAGGGCGGCGTCGAGCTGTGGAAAGTCGACGTCGCGACGGCGGCGGCCAAGGCCCTGACGCCGGCCGCCGTCAACACCGTTCTCGGCGGGATCGAATGGACGCCCGACAGCCGCCTCATCGTCGTCACGCTCGTGCCGGAGGACCGCGGCCCGGCCCCGGACGCGCCGCGCATCCCCGTCGGCCCCGAGATCCAGGTCTCCGGCGGCAGGGAAGCCAAGGTGGCGACCTACCAGGACCTCCTCAAGAACGCCTTCGACGAGGTCCTTTTCGACTATTACGCGACGTCGCAGCTGGCCGTCATCGACGCTTCGACGGGGGACATCCGCAAAGTCGGAAAAGCCGGCATCTTCGACATGATGGCCGTTTCCCCCGACATGTCTTCGCTCCTCGTCTATCGGATCAAGAGGCCCTATTCCTACGCCCTGCCCGCGTCCGGCTTCGCCCACTCGATCGAGGTCTGGGACATGGAGGGCGGGCTGGTCAGGGTCGTCGCCGACCTGCCCACCGAGGAGAACGTGCCCATCAACGGCGTCCCCACCGGGCGCCGCGACATCGGCTGGATGACGCACAAGGCGGCGACGCTCGTCTGGGCCGAGGCCCTCGACGAGGGCGATCCGAAGAAGGAGGCCCCCTTCCGCGACCGCTACCTGACCCTCGACGCCCCGTTCGACGGCGAACCGCGGGAGATCCTCAAGCTCAAGGAGCGGGCCGCCGGCTTCAGTTATTTTACGACGCCGGGCAAGGTCCTCGCCTCCCAGAGCGAATGGAAGCGGAGCTGGCGGACCACCTTCCTCGTCGACCTGGCCAAGCCGGGAGCCGAACCGGTCAAGATCTGGGACCTCGGCATGCGCGACCGCTACGCCGATCCGGGCCGGCCGGTGACCACGAGCCTCAAGACGGGCGAGCGGGTCATCCTCCAGGACAAGGACTGGATCTATCTCTCCGGAGCGGGATCGTCGCCCCAGGGCGATCATCCCTTCCTCGACCGGATGAATCTCAAAACGATGAAGGTCGAGCGGCTCTGGCAGTGCCAGGACCCCGCCTATGAGACCTTCGTCGATTTCGCCGGCGCCTCGCGGACGAAATTCATCACCAGCCGCGAGACGAAGACCGACCCGCCCAACTATTACCTCACCGATCTCAAAACAAAGAAGCGCACGGCCCTGACCGATTTCAAAGACCCGGCGCCGCAGCTGACCGGGATCAAGAAGGAGCGGATCACTTACAAGCGGTCCGACGGCCTCGAGCTCAGCGGCACGCTCTACCTGCCGCCGGGCCATCAGCCGGGGACCCGCCTGCCCGTCGTCGTCTGGGCCTACCCGATGGAGTACGATTCGGCGGCCGTAGCCGGCCAGGTCCGGGGTTCGGTCAACCGGTTCACGTTCTTCCGGGGGACGTCGCAGTTGTTCTTCGTCACCCAGGGTTACGCCGTCCTCGACAACGCCGAGATGCCCGTCGTCGGGACCCCGGAGACGGTCAACGACACCTTCGTCCAGCAGATCGTCTCCAACGCCGAGGCGGCCATCCGCAAGCTTGACGAGATGGGCGTCGGCGACCCGAAGCGGGTCGGAGTCGGCGGCCACAGCTACGGGGCCTTCATGACCGCCAACCTGCTGGCCCACTGCGACCTCTTCGCGGCCGGCATCGCCCGCAGCGGCGCCTACAACCGGACGCTGACCCCGTTCGGGTTCCAGAGCGAGCGGCGGACGCTGTGGGAGGCGGCGGACATCTACATCAAGATGTCGCCGTTCATGCATGCCCACAAGATCAAGGAGCCCATCCTGCTCATCCACGGCATGGCCGACAACAACTCCGGCACGTTCCCCATCCAGTCCGAGAGGCTGTTCGCCGCCCTGAAGGGCTTCGGCGCGACGGCGCGCTTCGTCTATCTGCCCAACGAGAGCCACGGCTACTCGGCGCGCGAATCGGTCCTTGACGTCCTCGCCGAGATGTTCGAGTGGTTCGACACGTACGTGAAGAACAGAAAGTGAACAGAGATTTTCCACAGTCTTTGTGAATAACCCTGTGGAAAAACGAAGCCGGAGATGTTCTAAGAGCTTGTCAGTCGCGGACTTTTCTTGGATTGCACAACCTGATGTGCAACCGATCGCGCGGCGAGGGAGGTAAGAGCGATGAGAATGCGGCGGCGGCCCGTTGAGATCGTCGTCCTGGCTCTCGCGCTGGCGGCGGCGTGCGGCGGCGGGCCCGAAACGAAGGCCCCGCGGCCCCTCGCCGTACTGATCACGAACGACGACGGCATCGAAGCGCCGGGCATCCTGGCCCTGGCGGAGGCCCTGCGGTCCCTGGGCGAGGTGGCCGTCGCCGCTCCGGCGGGCAACCGGTCGGGCTTCAGCCACGGGGTCACGTCGGACATTCCGATCGCCGTCGAGGAGACCGTGCGGGGGGGGCAGAGATGGTTCGCCATCAAGGCAACGCCGGCGACGTGCGTCCGCCTGGCCGTCGAGCGGCTTCTCCCCTCGAGGCCCGATATCGTCTTGTCGGGCATCAACCGGGGCGAGAACCTCGGCACGGTCACCTTCTACTCGGCCACGGTCGGGGCGGCCCGGGAGGCCGCCTTTCTCGGCATCCCGGCGATCGCCGTCAATCTCGCCGCCTCGGAGCAAGCGGACTACGGGACGGCCGCCGCGATCACGGCGGAGATGGTCCGGGCTTTGGGGGACGGGGGAATCGCCAGGGGCACGTACCTCAACGTCAATTTCCCGGACCTGCCCCGCGAGCGAATGCGGGGGATCAAGCTGACACGACAGGATACGCGGGCGCCGATCGACTTCTTCGAAAAGAGGGTCTCCCCCGACGGGGTGACGGCGTATTTGCCGGGCTGGGCCCATCTCGACCCGGGCCGGGAGGACACCGATATCTGGGCCGTGCGTCAGGGCTACATATCGGTCTCCGTGTTCGGCTTCGATCAATCGGCCGCCGTCGCGCCGGGGATTTTCCTCGGTCTCAGGCGCCTCGAATCCCTCCCCCTTCGCCGCGGGCGGGATTGACTTCAGCGGGCTCGATCGACCTCGATCCCGGCGCCCTGTTCGCGCGGCGCTATCAGATGATCGAGGAGCTGGGCGCGGGCGGAGGGGAGCGAGCATCAGGATCCCACCACCCTGGACAAGATGTACGAGCACCTCAATCGGGCCTCCCAGCTGGATCCGTCTTTCGCCGAGACGAACCATCGGGAACGCGGCGCCCATCCCCCACCGGAAGATCTGCGATCCGATCTACTGAATCCGGGCCTCACCGGGCCAGGAGCCAGCGGAGGAAGGAAAAGAGGTAGACGGCGAGAAGGACGACGACGACGACGTTGATCGCGTCGTCGATCCGCTTCATGAGCGGGACCGCGCGCCGCGACCGCTTCGTGTTGATCTTCGGCAGGGCGAAGAGCAGCGCGATCGCCAGCAGCAGGACGAGCCACTTTCTCATCGACCGTGATTATCGCCCCTATTGCCCCGGCTGACAACTCAAATCGCCGCTTTCGCCCGGTCCCGCCCCCCCTTCGCCGGGAACGCGCGGCCGTGAGGGGACGCGTGGACACCCCGCGCCGGCCGTGCTATCGTGGAGGCAGCGGCCGCTCCAGCCGGCCGCCAAAGGAGGGATATCTTGAAAAAGCTCGTTTCCGCCCTCATCGTTCCGGCGTTGATCATTCCCCTGGCCGCCCAAGACCTCGCCGTCACCGTCAAAGACGTCGAGCCCTTCCCCTACTGCGCCATCGTCCACGAAGGCCCGTACACGGACATGGGCGTCGTCATCGGCGAGCTCATGGGCGCCATGCAAACGCAGGGCCTGCTCCCTCAGATCCGCGGCCCCCTGATCGGGGTCTATTACAATTCGCCAGCCGATACGAAGCCCGAGGAACTGTCCTGGGAAGCGGGTTTCATCGTCGCGGCCCAGGCGGCCACGCAGCCGCCCCTCGTGAAGAAGACCTGGGCGCACAAGACCGTGGCCGCCGCCATGCACGTCGGGCCCTACGATGAAGGGGGCGCGACGATCGCCAAGATCATGGCCTGGCTCGACGCGAACGGCTATGTGCCCGACGGGCCCGTCCTCGAACGCTACCTCGACCAAGACCCCGAGACCGTCAAGGAAGAGGAGCTCCGCACCGAGGTCTGGGTCCCCTGCCGGAAGAAATAGTCAGCGCCGGAACTTGTAACCCAGCCACGGCACCGTGATCAGATGCCGCGGCGCGGACGGATCGTCCTCGATCTTGCGCCGCAGATTGTACATGAACGTGTCGATCGTCCGCGTCGTGGGGAATTTTTCGTATTCCCAGACTTTGTTGAGGATGGTCTCCCGGGATACGACCTGGCCCTCGCACCCGGCGAGGAGCCTCAGCAGGTTGAATTCCCGGGCCGTCAGGTGAAGCTCCCGGCCGCCCTTGGTCGCGAGCTTCTTCCGGAAGTCGATGGCCACGTCCCCGAACGCCAGGTCCTCGATCTCGGGGATCTCGGGGCGCGACCGCCTCAGGACCGCGTGGACCCGGGCGATGAGTTCGTCCGTGCCGAAGGGCTTGGTCAGGTAATCGTCGCCGCCGAGCTCGAGACCGAGGACCTTGTCGATCTCCTTCTTCTTCTTGCCGGACATGACGATGACGGGGACCTGGCGCCCGGCCTCCCGGAGCTTGCGGCAGACCTCGAGCCCCCCCAGGGACGGCATGACGACGTCGAGCACCAGGAGGTCGAAGCTCCCCTTGAGCGCCTTGTTCAAGCCCTCCCGGCCGTCGGAGGCCTCGGACACCCCGTAGCCCTCGGTCTCCAGGGCCACGGCGAGGGTCTGCCGCAGGACGCGATCGTCGTCGATGATGAGGATCTTTTTCATGGTCACCGCCTGCCCGGAAATCTCAAGGTGAACGTCGTCCCCCGCCCCGGCGCGCCGGCGATGCCGACCTCGCCGCCGTGGGCGTCCATGATGTGCTTGACGATCTTCAACCCGAGGCCGACGCCCTTCGGGTCGTGCCGGACCGCCGCCGGCGTCCGATAGAAAGCCTCGAAGATCCGTTCGCGGTCTTCGGGCGAGATGCCGATGCCGCGGTCGCTGACGCTGATCTCGGCTCCGCCCCCCGCCGTTGCGGCGAGCCGCACCGCGGCGTGCTTCCCCCCGGCGCTGTACTTGACGGCGTTGTCGACCAGGTTGAGCAGGGCTTGGCGGACCGCGTCGGGGTCGGCCTGGACCATGACCGGATCCCCGGGCACCTCGACCTCGAGGTCCAGGTCCTCGCCGTCCGAGGCCGACCGGACGATCTCGACAACCCCGCCCACGACAGGCCCGAGGTCCGTCTCCCGGATCTCGTAGCGCTTGACGTCCTGCTCGATGCGGCCGAAATCGAGGACGTTGTGGAGGTAGCGTCCGAGCCGGCCGCACTCCCCGGCCATCAGCTCGAGGAGATGATCGCGCCGCGACGGGTCGGCCACTTTGCCCGACTTGAGGAGCTCGGAAATGGCTTGCAGCGACGACATGGGCGTCCTCAGCTCGTGGGACACCGAGGAGATGAATTCCGTCTTCAGGCGGCCGACCTCTTCCAGTTTCTCGCGGGAAGCACGCTCGTAGATGACTTCCTCCTGGAGCCGGATGCGGCGGAGCGACGCGGCCATTTCGGCGGCCAGCGTCCGCAGGAGCTCCCGGTCCCCGTCCGTGAGCGGCAGCCCGGACCTCTTCGGCCCGACGAAGGCCCACCCTGACGGCACCCCGTCGCCGAGCGGAAGGGGCAGGGCCGCTGCGTAACCGAGCCGCTCGAGCTCCGCGTCCGGCCCGGGGGGTTCCGGCCCGCCGGGGGCGGCGAGGAGGGAGGCGGCGGCTCCGTCGTCGAGCCCGATGCAGAGGGAGTTCCCCGGCGACGCGAGGCCCGGCGCCGGCACGAGCGCGCCGACCTTCTCCACGGGAAGCGTCTCTTCAAGAGTCCCGGAGAAGAGCGCCAGGAGTTCCGGGGCGCCGGGGGCCTTCTCGGCCGCGGTCGTGAACCCGAGCACGGCCCGGCGGTAGTCGTAGCTCCTCCGGAAAAAGGCCCTGTCCACGAGCCGCTGGATGCGGGACCGGGCGGGCGCGAAGGCCATGGCCGCGATGAACGCCGCGCCGACGGGGAGCCATTTGGGGCCCGTCCCGGAGCCCTTGGCAAAGAGCGCCTTGAATCCTTCGATCGAGGCCAGGTAGAGGCCGACCGTGACCGCGGTCAGGACCGAGTAGACGACGCCGCGGTTGATGAGCACGTCGATGTCGAGGAGCCTGTGCTTCAGGATCGCGAAGGCCAGCGCCAGCGGAAGGACGGCGAAGAAGGCGCTGGCCGTCTCCTCGCTGAGCGGCGGGCGCAGCCCCAGGACAAGCGGCAGGGAGTACAGGAACATGAACGGGCCGAGCCCGACGATCATGCCGTAGAGGACCCAGCGGACCTGGTCCCGTTTTTCCCGCGAAGGCGCGGCCCGGAAGGCCCGGAAGAGGACGAAGGCCGCGGCGAAGCAGAGGAGGGCAAAGAAGGCCCGGAAAACGCTGAAATAGATCTTGAGGCGGAAGATCTCGATCGAGGGCATGAGGAGGCCGACGACGAACGCCGCGCTGAAGAACCCGCCGAAGAGCAGGGCCATGGCCCAGAGCAGCGGTCCGCCCGGAAGGCGCTCGCGGGCGGTGAAGGTCAGGGCGAACCTCAGGAGGACGACCGGGGTCAGCGTGTAGGCGAAGAAGAACAGGACGCCGGGGATGAGATTGAGGGTCCGGCCCTGGACGCCGTACCACTCGCCGCTGATCATCACCGCCGAGGAGAAGGCCATGCACAGCCAGAAGAACAGGCGGGCCCTCCGGTCTTCGGGGCGCAGGATGAAGACGCCGAAGCCGATGAGGAAGCCCAGGGCGCCGGTGAGCAGGAAGACGGCGGGCATGCCGCCCCTGGCGTAGTAGGACACCAGGTCTTCGGTTATGGCCGTCTCCCGGCCGTCCTTGGCGACGACGAATTCGATCGGATCCCCGACCCGGTGATGGGCGGTGATGAAGTTGAAATCGGGGTAGATACCGCGGACGTCGAAGCCGTCCGCCCGGACGACGGCCTGAGGCAGGAGTTCGAGGGGGACGCCGGCCGCCCGCTCGAGCGCCTCCCATGGGATGGCCGGACGGCCGAGGAGGCCGGCAAAGCCGAAGAGGCTCAGACCGAGGATGATCGCCCCCGCCAGAAGCGAAAGATAGAATACGGCCTTCCTGCGTCTCACAGCGGTTCCGGTTCCTGACTGGGGCGATTATAGCCGAGTCCTCCTGTCAATAACAAGCCGGCCCGGGCTTGAACGCCTCCCCCGGGCATGCTATTCTGAGATCTCCCCCAAGGAACCATTAAAGAGCAGGAGACGACATGCCCGACCAATCGGACCCCTCCCCCATTATCACGATCGAACGCCATATCCTCGACGAACAGTCCTTCCACCCCGAGGCCACCGGCACCCTGACCAACATCCTCTACGACCTGGCCCTGGCCGGCAAGGTCATCGCCAGCAAGACCACACGGGCCGGCCTGGCCGAGATCCTCGGGCGCACGGGGGGCACGAACGTCCAGGGCGAGATGGTCATGAAGCTCGACCGTTTCGCCGACCTCACGGTGACGCGGCTGACGGACCACACCGGCCGCCTGGCCGGCCTGGCCTCCGAGGAGAACGCCGAGTTCATGCGCATCCCGGACCAGTATCCCATGGGCAAGTACCTCCTCGTCTTCGACCCGCTCGACGGCTCCTCCAATGTCGACTTCAACATGCCTGTCGGCACCATCTTCGGCGTTTACAGGAGGAAGAAGGACTTCGGCCCGGTCGACGAATCCGAGTTCTTCCAGCCCGGCCGGAACCTCGTCGCCGCGGGCTACATCGCTTACGGGACGAGCACGATGTTCGTCTACACGGCCGGTCACGGCGTCCATGGATTCACGCTCGACCCGGCAGTCGGGGAGTTCCTGCTGTCCCACCCGAACATCACCATCCCCACGGCCAAGTACTTCAGCGTCAACCTCGGCTACCAGATGTACTGGAGCCGGGGCGTCATCCGCTTCACGGAGTTCCTCCAAGGCCACGAGGGGGGCGTCAAGGGCCTGTCGCTCCGCTACATCGGGACGCTCGTGTCGGATTTCCATCGCAATCTCCTGGCCGGCGGCGTCTTCTACTACCCGGCCGATACGAAGGATCCCAAGGCCCCGACCGGAAAGCTACGCCTCCTTTACGAGGCCGCGCCGCTCGCCTTCGTCGCCGAGCAGGCCGGCGGCTACGCCTCGAACGGCAGCGGGCCCATCCTCGACATCACGCCGGACTCCCTCCACCAGCGGACGCCCCTCTATATCGGGAACAAGGACCTCGTCGAAAAGGTCGAGGAATTCATCCGCGGGCTCGACGTTTGACGCCGCCGGCAAGGGACTCCGGGATTCCCCCCGCGCCGCATTTGTGATATTCCTTAACGCTCGAGGAGGTGCCTGCCATGTCGACCACCCGCCGCTCGTTCATCAAGACCGGAACGATCTCGCTGGCCGCTCTGGGGCTTGGGCCGATCCCCGCGGCTTCGATCACCCCGGCCCCGGAAGGAGCCGCCGCGCCCCAGGAGCTCAAGAACCTCGTCGCCGGAGTCCAGCCGCTCGGGCCCGAGGACTTCGCCCTTCGCCGGGAGAAGGCCCGGCGGCTCCTGACCGAACGCGGCTTCGACGCCCTCTTCATCGGCGGGGGCACGAATCTCCTCTATTTCACCAAGGTCGGATGGTGGCTGAGCGAGCGGGTTTTCGGTGTCGTCCTCAGCCGGAAGCGGGAGCCCGTCTGGATCTGCCCGGCCTTCGAGGTCAAGCGCGCCGAGGAGCTCGTCCCGGCCGGCCAGGAGATCCGGACTTGGGACGAGCACGAGAGCCCGTACGCGGCGATCGGCGGCGTCCTCAAGGACATCGGCGCCGCGACCGGCAAGCTGGCCACGGCCCCGGACCTGCGCGCGTTCGAGGTTTACGGCCTGCGCCGGACGCTCGCCGCGGCCGAGATCGTCGACGGGGCGCCCGTCACCGAGGGCTGCCGCGGCACCAAGACGGCGAAGGAGATCGCCTTCCTGGACCTGGCCAACCGCATCACCAAGCTCGCCTACCGCGAGGGCTTCAAGACGCTCCGCGCGGGCATGACGACCCGCGACCTGGCCGGGGCCATCGCCCAGGCCACGCAGAAGCTGGGTTCTTCGGGCGGCGGCGGGCCGCAGTTCGGCCCGAACACGGCCTTCCCTCACGGCTCCCAGGTGCAGCGGACGCTCCAGGAGGGCGACGCCGTGCTCGTGGACGGCGGCTGTTCCGTCGAGGGCTACCGGTCCGACGTGACGCGGACGGTCGTCTTCGGCAAGCCTTCGGACAAGCAGCGCCGCGTCTGGGACATCGTCCGGAAAGCCCAGGCCGCCGCCCTGAAGGCCGCCCGGCCCGGCGCCACCTGCGAGTCGGTCGACGCCGCAGCCCGCAAGGTCGTCGAGGACGCGGGGTACGGACCGGGCTACAAGTTCTTCGCCCACCGCCTCGGCCACGGCATCGGCATGGAGGGCCACGAATATCCGTATCTCGTCAAGGGCAATGCGCTCG
>Ga0105107_10000789_pt1 | contig 20381 bp, 21 predicted proteins | sample PPLLaktember2015_6_FD_79335 | JGI IMG/M metagenome (GOLD analysis project Ga0105107, IMG submission 79335) | Freshwater sediment microbial communities from Prairie Pothole Lake near Jamestown, North Dakota, USA - PPLs Lake P8 Core (1) Depth... | ecosystem: Environmental > Aquatic > Freshwater >... | reverse complement strand
CAGTTAGGAATCGGTTAAACAAGTATGATTGGTAAGCTTGAACAAAAAGCGCCTGAAGCTTGGTCGGCAACTGTTTAAAAGCGCCGGCGAAGTCATCTCGCTTCTGGACTAGATGTGCTAGCATTAGCCTTTCATATCGTAGTTGCTTGGGAAAGTTTTTCAATGCCTGCATGAAGTTTCGAGTTGACTGAAGTTTTTTCCTTGCTTGTCGAGAAGAAGGATGCTCATAAAAGCTTGGTTCAGCCAGGAATATCATCCCGGCTTCGCCAAAGTCTCCCTTGAGAAGGGCTTTTCCAACCAGATGCGTTATGGGCCGAGTTGTCCCGAAACGTTGATGCCCGAAATAATTAGGGAGCCCGCCTGCAAGCTCAAGCTCTTGAATCGTTTCTGCAATCTTCTTTCTGGTAGTTGACTCTAGATAGGTAATACCCTTGATTTTTATTCTGAAGCAGTTTCCCAAAAGATAGAACGTTGACATCTCTCTATGGAGATATCCCACCGGGCGAAGCTCGATGTCTTTTATTCGGACATTCGCCACGTCCTCAATCGAAGCATATTTGATTGTGATGTACTGGGCAGTGACAGCTTTGGCGTCTTTTATTCCAGCAATCTTGATTTGATCCTGACTCTTGTTTAATTGCTTCGCAATATTTTTAACGGCCACAAACGTGTCCCAGTCACGCTTGACCAAGATGCACAGCAGGTACTCTTGTTTTTTAAGAGATACTCCCAAAGCAGGGCTTTTCACAGCATTTTCGATTCGCGCTCTGGAGTCATCGACAAGAATCTCTTCAACCATGAAGTCGTCAACAGATTGCTTGATGACTCCATTAACACCCGATGTCTTGGTAACATAAGCGCCCATGCCAAGAAATTCTTCAATCTTCGGAACCGTCAAAAGTGTGCACATACCCACAGTCTATAATAGCGGAAGTTTTCCAGTCAGCCTATCCATTTTTTCCGCAGGGGCAGGACCAATTCCAAGACAAGTAACCGTACCTTCAGGTATTTCCGTGAGACCCCTATCCACAATCAAAGCATGAGGCAAACCCAAATCGTCAGCTGCGCTTTCAAGCTCCGAGAGCTCCGTTTCGTCCTTAACTTTGACAGCTATTTTGCGTTGCCCCTCGAATATCCAAGATTCCCACCAATCTCTATGACGCTTTCGGGCTTCCTCGGCCGCTGAAACCGCGGCGTGTCCAGCTTGAACAGCTAGTTTGCCTTTACTCAGCTTCAAATCGGAACGGAAAATAATGACCTGTTTGTACTCGAATTCGACCATGATATTTTTCCTTACCGCCTGTACCATGTTGTTTCTTTGATCTTTTAAGGGTGTGCAGACAAATAAAGTAACACAAAATACGTCAGAAAAGCGTAAGCAGAAGGCTTGGTCAGGATTTTGAGAAAAGTCTGACCCTGAAAATCAATCTCTTCTATGTCCTCTAGCGTCTTAGCTAATCCTATTTTCGTACAGAAACGCAAACCTTCATTAATTTTCTCGTCTGAGAGAGAATCCAGAAAACGTCTGATCCGAAGCATTACTTTGAAATCGAAATCGAGAACTCTTCCGCAGCGTTGCTGGTACATCTCCAGAAGGCTTGAGGAAACGTCATCTTTGTGCAGAGCTTCGAGGGCAACTTGAGCTGCGATTTGCGCACATTTCAACCCGAATATCACACCGCCGCCCGTGGTAGGTTTTACTTGTGATGCAGCATCCCCTACTGCTATGAAACCATTTGAAAAAGCCTTGGGAATTGCGCCACCCAACGATATAGAATGAAATGATAGGTGTGTGAGTTTCGCTTTTCCTAGTTTTTTGGAGGCAGCTGGATGCTTTGAAATTAGTCTTTCCAGAAAATCTTTGGGATTCCCACGTCTTGTAGCCAGGCCAATCTTCGCGGTTCCATCGCGTCTTGGTATAAGCCATGCGTAGAATCCAGGCGCGAATGTTCTGCCTAAGAAAACATCAACGGCATTTAACTCGACTTCTTTGATGTTCTCAACTTCAGCTTCGACTGCGTAGACAAACTTGTCACGATTATGAGCTGATAGACCTGCTTGCCTTAAAAGTCTGGATGATATTCCCTCTGCATCGACCACGATCTTTGCGGGAAATATCGCTTCTGGTCCCTCGCTTCGTTTGACTTTCACGCCTTTTACAAAATGGTTCTCCATCAGGAGTGTTTGAACGAGAGAGTTTAAGTGGTAGCTCGCTCCTGCCGCTTCAGCTTTTTGCGCGATAAACCTGTCAAAAGCTTCACGGTTAATGGCGCAAGTAACGGGTTTTGTGAGACGAACAGAGAATTTGAAGCCACTGGGGGAATAGAAGTTGGCTTGAGAAAAAGTGTTTTCTAAAATGCTCTCAGAAAGCGGATACAGTCCTAAGTTCTTTAAGCTCCGAATGCTCAGGTGCCCAGCACAATGCGATGGCGCGCCAATCGCTCCATGTTCCTCGAAAACTGTAACTCTGGCACCAGCTCTGGCCAAGTTTAGAGCTGTGAACGAGCCTGAAGGTCCGCCTCCGACAACTACAACGTCTTGCACATTTTCTCTTTGCTGCAGATTGGGTGCCATCTTACAAGCTTATTGGACAAGTTCTATGTGTCTCTTTCCTCGAGACATGGAGGAAGTGCGGATTCTGCCGCTTACCTCGAGCATCAGAAGAATATCGTTGAAGTCCTTGTAGCCGATATCTTCAAACTCTCCTTTCAAAGCGTCGAAAAGATCATCGTCGGTCATATCGCCTTTCTTGTTCAGTATTTCTAGTACAACAGAATAAGCGGGGCGTGTTTTCCAAGTTTTAACTGCTGGCATCTAATTTGCTCCTTAGGCGACCGGCGTCGCGGATTTTTGCACCTGCTTGATCTGTTGCATGAAGCTCTTATACCACTTTTCCAATTCAGGAGTAACTGTTGGTCGCACTTCTTTCAGGGCTTCCTGGAAGTCTTTGAGCGTTACCTCTTTAGTGGCAATATCTCTTCTCAACGCGTGCATGGCGGCTTCTCTACACAAGGATTCAATGTCCGCTCCAGAATAATACTTGGTCTGAATGACCAGCTGATTCAGGTCCACATCTTTTGTCAACGGCATGCCTTTCGTATAAATCTTGAAAATCTGAAGCCTGCTGTTTTCGTCAGGTTCTGGAACATAGATTAGCCTGTCAAATCTTCCTGGCCTCAGCACTGCTGGGTCCACCATGTCTGGCCTATTCGTGGCAGCGATTACAACAATGTCTTCTAATGTGACAATTCCATCCATTTCTGTGAGCAGTTGACTTATTACTCGCTCTGAAACACCACTGTCCGAAAAGCCTAATCCACGCCGAGGCGTGAGTGAATCAATCTCATCCAAGAATATCACTGCGGGCGCCGCCATACGAGCTTTTCTGAAGACCTCACGAATAGCTTTTTCTGATTCACCGACCCATTTGGAGAAAACTTCGGGACCTTTGATTGTAATAAAGTTAGCTTCGCTCTCTGTTGCAACTGCTCGAGCTAGCAGTGTTTTTCCGCATCCTGGCGGACCGTAAAGCATTATGCCTTTTGGAGGCTTTATTCCCAATCTGCTAAAGATTTCAGGGGTTTTCATAGGCCACTCGACTGCTTCTTTGAGGTGCTGTTTAACTTCCTCCAGCCCTCCTGCATCTTCCCAGTGAACCGTTGAGACTTCAATGTAAACTTCTCGCATTGCTGTTGGTGTGACTTCTTTGTAAGCGTTTATGAAGTCATCCATCTTTACTTCCATTTTCTCAAGCACTTCTGGTGGCACGCGCTCATCTTCGAGGTTTATCTGGGGCAAGTATCTCCGAAGTGCTTTCATGGCGGTTTCTCTGCCGAGCGCTGATAAATCAGCTCCTGTGTACCCATGGGTCATTTCTGACAGCTTCTTAAGGTCAACGTCTTCAGCTAAAGGCATTCCGCGGGTGTGAATCTGAAGCACCTCGTACCTTCCGTGTTTGTCTGGAACGCCAATTTCAATTTCCCTATCAAACCTGCCTGGTCTGCGCAGCGCTGGGTCTAACGCACCTGGTCGGTTTGTGGCACCAATAACAATCACGTTTCCTCTTCCAGACAGACCATCCATCAAAGCAAGAAGTTGAGCAACAACACGTCTTTCAACTTCGCCCGTAACCTCTTCACGTTTGGGTGCTATAGCATCGAGTTCGTCGATGAAAATGATGCTCGGAGAATTCTGCTGGGCTTGCTGAAAGATTTCGCGAAGCCTTGCCTCGGATTCGCCGTAGAATTTGCTCATTATTTCAGGACCGTTTATGGAGTAGAAGTTTGCTTCCGACTCGTTGGCAACTGCTCGAGCTAGCAGTGTTTTTCCGCATCCTGGCGGACCATGAAGCAATACGCCTTTGGGTGGTTCTATTCCAAGCCGCTGGAAAAGTTCAGGATGCCTCAATGGAAGTTCTACCATTTCGCGAACGCGTTGAATTTCCTCGTGCAATCCTCCTATGTCTTCATATGTGGTTCTGGGCAGGCCTTTAGACTCGGGGGCTGGTTCGTTCAGAATTGTGAGTCTCGTCTCGGCTGTGACTTTTATGATTCCGTGCGGGCGTGTTTTGGTGACTGTAAAGGGAATGGCATGCCCGAGCATCATCACCAAAGTCGTATCGCCTTCGACCAGTGTGCGCTCCATGAGACGATTTCTGACAAAGTTTGTGAAGTCATCGTCAACATTCAGTCTCATGTCAACCGGTGCAAGTGTTATGCCAAGCGCAGTTTTTACCTTCGCCGGGCGTACTACGACAAATTCGTTTATAGCTACTCCGCTATTCTTTCTTGTGAATCCGTCTATTCTTATTATGTCGCTATTTTGGTCTTCGCTGTAAGCGGGCCAAGCTATCGCTGAGGTTGTTCGTTTATTGATTATCTCTATTACGTCGCCTGCGCTAATTCCTAGTTTTTGCATCGTTCTTTGGTCTATGCGTGCTATGCCCCTTCCGACGTCTCTCTGCCTTGCGTCTCCAACTCGTAACTGAATTTCACTCATACAGAATCCTCCTGAAGATAGTAATGTTAAGCTGTTGAAACAGAGGTTTATTCCTATATAAACTTTAAATCGTGCTTGGAAAGCCCGTTCCGAGCGGATAAGAGGCATTTACAGTTGATTTTCGAATTTCTTGCGGCTTAAAGAGACCTTCGAAGAGGGAGGTTACTGAGACTTAGACGGTAAGCAACGTTGACTGATAGGAAAACCGATCGTTGCCATAAGAAGCGATAATCAAGCAAGCGTCTTGGCTGTATCCCAAGTCTTGTCGCCGACAAAGTGTAAGCTTTTGACAACAGCGCCTTTCTCTACTTTTCTAGCGTTTTCTGCATCATAAAGAGCTTCGCCTAGAACAAGCATTTTGCTATGTTTCACGTCAACGACCAGAACGAGGTCACCCACGCTGAATTCACCTTCAATGCGTACGATGCCGGGCGCCATAACATCGGCACCTTTACAAACATAGGGAATTGCGCCCATATCCACAACGATTCTAGGCATCTGACCGAAAAGTTCCGTAAAGAATAGGGTGGGCAGTATCTTCCCACTGATCCCATAGAAAAGAGGTCTCCCATTTACGAAATAGAAATCACCCAAGTCTGTCTTTGCAATCTCGAATTTCGCTTTCTCACCTATCAGTTCTTCCACGTCAGTTTTCAGCCTTTTAGAAACCTCGTCTATGATTAGTCTTGCCTCTTTTGCCTTCAAAATGTGTCTTTGCTGTTTTTCTGGCATATGACTCCCTCAAAATGACATTGCATTGAATGTTTCAATGGCGATTATCAAGTTACTCTAACCCTCTGCTCTTCTTCCGATTGAGCACGTCCCTCTTTCTTTTTGAAAACTCTCTCAATTATTTTGCCGATGTCTACTTTTAGCAAAACAATTGTCATTATCACTGTGAGAATTACCGATAATATTATCATGGCTTCTCGGCTTAACAAAGGCGATAATACACTCTCCGTCCAAGTTCCCAAAAAAGCGCCAACAATGGTTATTGAAACCTTACCCAAAAAGAAAGCGGTGAAAAATCTCACAGGACTGTATTTCATTAGACCGAGAGGTATAACCAAGGGTTCATCAGGAATTGGAGAGGCTGCCGTAATATATAGGAGAGGAAAAGCCCAACGTTTGATTTTCAAGGCGTTAGCGTCAATGGCTCTTCTACGTTTTTCGCCAATATGTTTACCGATGAAGAAAGTTACTATGTAATGTATGCTTTTTGCTGTGGTTGCGCCTAATGCAACAAGAAAACCAATTGTAAAAGGATCAGCTTGCACGGTCAAGGCCGCTGTGGAGGCTATGAAAAGATTGGAAGGTCCAGCGAAAGGAATAAGGTTTACCAAAAAAGAGCCAACCAGAACGCCAATTAGCTCCATCAACGTCGCCATTATAAGTTGCCAGTTTCGCTTTTTGAAAAAGAAAATGAAAAACAGGCTTATAAGTACGAACGAAGGACAAAAGTCAACCAACATATATTTTACAGCTCGACATCAGAGCAGGTTATTAAGCGCGAATGCAATGGTAGAACTCCGGTAATTTCAAAGGAAGAAGATGAATGCCCAAGCCTATTATTGGACTCTCAATGCTCTATTGCATGGCAGAGCCATTCAGTAAGATGATTAAGAGATTAGCTGCTGTGAAAACGTCTTATGTTGAAATTGTAGACGAAGGTTTTCACGCTTTGAGCAAAAAAAGAGTTGCAGCACTTAAAGACATTGCTGAATCTAAAGCTCTAAAGTACACAGTACATGCACCCTTCGCCGACATAAACATAGCTTCACCATCCAAGACTATTCTTAACGCCGCTCTGAGAAGACTCGAAGAATCAATCGCCTTCGCAAACGCTTTAGATGCGAGGCTGTGGGTTTTTCATCCCGGAAGCCTGACGGGTGTAAGCATGTTCTACCCAGGAAAAGAATGGATACAAAACACTGAAAGCATACGAGCAATACACAGAACCGCTGATGAATATGGGGTAAACATAGCCTTTGAAAACTTGCCCCAAAAATACGGGTTCATAATGAAAAGCCCGGAAGACTTCACTAAATTCTACAAAGAAACAAAGCTGAACGACATAGGCATCGTACTCGATGTTGGACACGCAAATCTCGAGGGACATACAGAAGCCTTCCTGAGAAACCTGCCTGACAAAATTGTGGAAATCCACATCAGCGACAACGTAGGAGAGAACGATCAGCATTTGGGATTAGGCTATGGCAAAATCGACTGGAATCAATTTGCACAGACTCTAAAAGACATTGCCTATGACAAGACCTTAATTATCGAATCAGTTGAGCGAGTTCAAGAAAGCCTCCAAAAACTAAAACAATTGCTCTCTTAGTCGTCTACTAGCTGCAAGTCCAACTCCAAAAAGTCTTCCGCCACAATTGTGTTTCTGAAAACTTTTTTTGCTTGCTCAAGCAGCAACTCTGCATCCGCATATCTGGCGCTGATGTGATTCAGCACAAGCAGCTTAGCTTTAGCTTTAAAAGCTTCATGAGCTGCCTGACTCGGTGTTGAGTGGCCATCCTCGGCAGCTTTTTCAGCGTGCGTGTCATCCAAAGTAGAATCGTGTATAACAAGATCTGCGCCAGAAGCAAATCGGGTAAACCCCTTAATCGGTCTTGTGTCTCCTGTGTAAACAATTTTTCGGCCCCTGCGCATGGGCCCCGTAACGTCTTCAGGTTTAACAGTTATCCCGTTATGTAGCTCTATTCTGCTTCCATGCTGCAGTTTTGACCAAAGATCGCCTTCAGGAATGCCGAGCGCTTTGGCTTTTTCGGGAAAGAATTTTCCCGGCCTCTGCTTCTCTACAAGAGCGTATGCCAAACTTTTCGTAACATGGTTTGACATAACAGCCTCAACAACGTATTCTCTCTCTTTGCAGATGACGCCTGGACCATATACTTCGTAAATTTCAACAGGATACGTCAGACCAAACTGTAGCGTTTCCTTAACGCACTGTAAAAAGTGCGCTATTCCTTCAGGGCCGTAAACTTGAAGTTTCCATTGCCTGTCCATCAGAGCCATGGTCTGCAATAATCCAGGCAAACCTAGAATGTGATCTCCATGCATATGTGAAATGAATATTTTCATTTTTCTGTGAAAACCCGTCTTGGCCCTCAGCATTTGTCGCTGGACACCTTCACCGCAGTCGAACATCAGCTGCTCATTCTTGCGCTGAACAATCACAGCGGGTAGACTTCGTTTCAGTGTTGGAACGCTTCCTGCTGTTCCTAAGAAAATAACGCGCATACTCAAAGTTCTGCCCTCATGTTTTTTGGAAAACTGCTATCTCCCTTGTAAGTGTTCTGTGGACATAAGCGAAGTGAGATTCCAAGTGTTTGTACCCCAATTCAGTGGCTATCTTTGCGATGTTCAGTGTTTTCGGCGAAGCTATACAAATTCTTTGCCCTTTATGCATAAGAGGCCAAGCTGAGTCTAAAACCCTTTCAACGATATGCTTCGTCGTGGACTTCATGGTTGATGCTGATCTTCCATAAGGCGGGTCGGTAACCAAACAATCCACATGCGTCAACGGCAGCTTCATAGAATCAGCGATCACTAAACCCTCAGGAATAACGCTGAAGTGTTTGAGATTCCTGCGGCATCCCGCGGCCATTCGGCGCTGGATATCCAGGCCAAGAACTCTGCAACCTATGAAAGAGGCCTCGATCAGGACGCTCCCTGTTCCGCAGAAAGGATCTAACAACATGTCATCTGCTCTAGCTCGGGCGAGATTCACCATGCAACGCGCAAGTTTTGAGGGCATCGCTGACGGATGGAAGAAGGGCTTTTTTCGAGGCCTACGTTCGGAATAGGTTTTGGTCTGAATCTCCGTCTGTTTCAAGCCGAAAAATAGATAGTCGTTCGTCAAGACGCCGATGAAGGTTTTGTCAGGTCTTTTTAGGTTCACGTTGGCTTCCGGCACTTTTTGGAGTATGCGTTTGCCAAGTTCTGCCTCCAGAGGTACTGTACCGAGTTGTGGTGCATATTCTTTTATACGCTTGACGCGAACGGCGAAGCTTTCTCCAGCGCCTAAGACCGCCTTTAAGTCTGTTTTTTCAATCATTTCCATAATCCTGGCTCCCTCAGCTTCGCACGCGAAAAGCTCAATGGCACTCATCATCGTATACGCCGACCTACAGTGAACCGCTTCTGTGCTTTTTACATCTGATTCCAGACTGACAAGTTGGTCGAGTTTTTCTCTGTTATTAAAAGGGATATTTTCTGCTTCAAGTATAGCCGTTAATTCGGCTGTCGGAAGGGTTTCATTTTCGCCTGAAAGCAAGAAGAATAGTCTACCCACTTTTTAGCGCCTGCAATTCTTTGGCCAGCAAGGGTGCAAGAGTAACTTTGCTGGTGTTGCTTGAAACGCTGTCGGTTCCGACAATTTCCACGATCCCTGCATCTAGTATTCGCTTTTCAGCGTCTCCTATCAGGAGAGGGTGCACACAGGCAGCAAAAACTCGTATTGCCCCGAGCTCTCTCAGAATCTTTGCCGCGCCCACGATTGTGCCTCCTGTGCTGATTATGTCATCGAAGATTATGGCAGTCTTATCTTTGACATCAATGTTGAGTGCTGTCTGACTTGTTTGTCCAGTATGACGATCACGTTGTTTTTCGAGGTGTCCTGCGTCGCCACCTAAGATCTTTTGTGCTTGTTCCGCGATGTACATGGCGCCTTTGTCTGGGGCTAGAGCAAAAGCTCCCTTGTACCCTTTCTCTACGAAATATTTGGCTAAAATTGGGATTGCACTGAGGTTTTTTGCTGGAAACGGGAACCTTCTTAGAGCATCTTCAGCATGTACATTTACCGTGGCCAAAGCATCAACTCCTGCCACATGTAGCATCGCTGAAACAGTTACGACGCTTATGTTTTCGCCTTGCAAGAAAGTCTTGTCTTGACGAGCATAGGCGAGATAGGGCACAATGGCTGTGACTTTTCTGGCGCCATTTCTCTTTGCTGCGTTAGCGATAAAAGCCAACTGCATGATTCGCGTGTCCTGTGGAGCACTTGTGGTTTGCACGATTATCACGTGTTCGTTCTGCACATCGCCTAGCAGCCGGATATACGATTCGCCGTCTGGGAACGTGCGTTGTGCAACGCCGACTTTTTCCAGACTCGTCAACTCTGAGATTTTTTCGCCAAGTTCGGTCGAAGCAGGACCAAGAATAATCTTCATTTTTTTCTCTTATCCCTCTCCGTTTGAAACGAGTGTGTCTGTTAGGTTTTAGTTTTAGAAGGCAGAACTCTATTTAACTTTATCACGGTCTCTGTAAATACTTTACTCGAAGAATGTGACCAATCATTCATTAAGGCGCATTTTCGCTTCCCGCCCAAGTAACAACGACTTGCTTTCTTGGAAAGACTTATATTTTATCCAAGTATCCCTTCAAGCAATATCAGATTAGTCTCAGAGAAGAAAATGAGGTTTTGCAATGGAGTTTTGTCCAGAATGTGGTTCTCTTTTCATGCCCAAGAAGACTACAGCCAAGAAGCAGAATGAAGAAATACTCATTTGCTCGAAATGCGGGTGCAAACTACAAATAACAGATGAGAAAATCAGCCCAAAAACAGGCAAGATCATCAAACACGATATCAAGCAATTAGTAACCGTCATAGGTAAAGAGGAACAAAAGATCAATACAATGCCAACTCTTAAGGTTGAATGCCCTAAATGCGGGAACAATCTTGTATATGTCTGGCAAGTGCAGACCCGCGGAGGCGATGAATCTTCAACTCAATTTTTCCGCTGCACAAAATGCAGCCATACATTCAGAGAATACACCTGAAGCGGTGATTCTGAGTATTTGAAGATATACAGAGTCAGTTTAAACGTGGAACAATTCGAGCAGGATTTCGGTGATTCTGTCTGAGGCTTCCCCGACTTTTTGGGTCAACCCTTCCCCGAAGTCTGTTTTTTCTGGCTCAATTAATAGCAGAGATATTTTTGCGCCTGTCATCTTCGTAATGTATTCGCAGAAAATGCGAAGGGGGAGCATGTGTGTGGTCACGGCGGGAACATCGGCAACACTCTCCGGGTCCACAAGGTGGAAGTCACCTGGTTCAAATCCCAATACAGCAGCATCTATCAAGAGAACGTGTGTGGGAGAAAATTCTATTATAGTCTCGAGAAAGCTTTCTGGAACGGTTTCACATTCAATGAGCTGAACCCCGTCTGAAACCTTGCCTTCCAAGTTCTTCACAATCTTCACGCCCACAAAATCGTCCATACGTATTGGGTTTCCGATGCCCGCTATGACAACTTTCTCAGCGCCTGCAAACCACTTCTGCAAAGATTCATGAAACCTGTTCTCATTCTTCGTCAAGCTAAAATCTCCTCCGAGAACAGGAAAAAAGAAAAAAAGGAACTATCGGCTCAAGGTCTTTATGACGTTCTTGTGGTTGTCATATACCTTGACAGCCAGAGGCATTTGCCCCACCGCAAAATGTGTAGCGCATCCGAAGCAAGGATCATAAGCTCTGAAAGCCATCTCCACCATGTTAAGTACACCTTGGTCAACTTTACCGCCGTGTATCAACCCTTTTGCCGCGTCGCGTATGGACATGCAGATAGCAGGATAATTATTGGTTGTCGCAACGATCAGGTTAACGTCTTTCACGAGCGCGTCTTTATCCAGTACATAGTGGTGATATAGAGTACCTCTTGCTGCCTCGACTACTCCTACGCCTTCTCCAGGTTCGCCCGGTTTGTTGCGAACATTTGTGCTTGTTATCTCTGGATCCTTGACGAGTTCTACAGCTTTTTCGGCAGCGTAAAGCAACTCTATTAGACGTGCCCAGTGGAAAGCCAAGGTACCGTGAATAGGCTTACCTCCTAAGGTTTTGTACATGACCTCGTACTCTGCCTGTGCCAGGGGCGTGGACATGCCGTTGGAGGCGTTCAATCGTCCAAGCGGACCAACACGGTAGACCCCGCTGTCAACTCCGTCGTATTGACCCTTCCAGCCAACTTGTTTCAGAAATGGAAACTTTGCATAAGTCCATTCTTCGACGTGTTCGCCGATGTGTGTCAGATAGTCTTTTGGCTCAAATGTGGAGTATTCGTTGCCAGTTGGTGTGACGACTCGGATTTTTCCGTCGTAGAAGTTGACTTTGTTGTGTTCGTCAACCATGCCCATGTAGTAAGTGTTCATTGTGTACGCGTCGCTTTTGATCATGTCCACGTACTTTCTATTGCCTAAGACAATATCATGAAATAGTTTTAGGGTGAATTTGGCAAACTCGACACTTGAAGTTGCCATTCTATCGATTTCTTGGCGGCCCTCTTCGCTCAAGGGCTTTGATATGCCTCCGGGCAATCCACATACTGGGTGCGTGGCTTTGCCTCCTAGGATTTCTGTTATTCGCTGCCCATATGCTCGATGTTTTATTACCTCTTTAGCTACATCCATGCCGGCTTTTTCGATGACTCCGAGGATGTTGCGTTTTTCAGGTGGCGCGTCAGGGCCAACTATGAAGTCGGGTCCACCTAAATAGTAAAAGTGGAGAGTGTGGTCGTAGATTATGTATCCAACGTACATGAGTTCTCGAAGTTTCTTTGCAGCTGGTGGAGGGTCGACTTTGAAAGCAGCGTCTAAAGCTTTGACTGAAGCGAAGTGGTGGGCTACTGGGCAGACTCCACATATTCTTGTCGTGAGTTGAGGCATGAGTTCAGCTTGTCTTCCGATGCAGAACTTTTCAAATCCTCTTAGCTCGGGGATTTTCAAGTAGGCGTTTTCGACTTCGCCTGCTTCGTTGAGGAATATGGAGACGTTTCCATGTCCTTCGAGTCTTGTAATTGGGTCTATGACTATTTCTTTCATTTTTTCATCACCTTTCTTCTGAGAATCGACGAGGGCAAAGAATACGTGTAGAATGTACCCACAGGATCTTTTATCTGGCTCATCAGTTTTTCAACTTCCTCTGCAGATAAGGTCTTTTCGTCATATCCAAATATTGAGGCTAAAGCAGTTATCATTCCTGCGCCCACTTCTGGTTGGTTGGGGGCAGCTCCTCCACATCCAGTGCAGGGCATATCGACTTTGAGACATTGAGCCCCACAACCGCTACGGGTGGCTAAACCCAAGCAAATTATGCCCTGTTCGAGTAAGCATTTTTCTGGCTCAGGAATCTTCTCGTAAACGCGATAAATCTTGTCGATTTTTTTGTTCTCTCGTTTCCGTGGGCATTCTTCGCAGACGGCTTTGAGAGGTGCAAGCACTGATCCTTTAGGCGGTAACTCGTTCCTTGCTATAGCGTCTACGGCATTGGTTATCAATTTAACTGGAGGAGGGCAGCCGGGCAAATAGTAGTCGACATCGACTGTCTGTGCTAAGGTTTTTACTGTATCGTAGAATTCTGGAATGGTTAAGGTGCCTTCTTTGACCTCAGTTTTAGTTTGAGGAATGGTTCCCTCTGGGTTTACGACCGAGTTTTCTTTCAGATAGACATACTCGAAAATCTCTTTCTTGTCGGTTAGGTTTGCTAGACCTGGTATGCATCCTTCGTGAGCACATGATCCGAAAGCAACAAGAGTCTTGGACTTCTGTCTCAGAAGTTTAGCCATGTGTTCTTGCTCAGAGTTCCGAATGGATCCGTTGAAGAAAGTAATGTCGATATTCTTGTCAGGCATGTTCTCCACGTCTTTGTACTTAACATCCAAGGCCACGGGCCAAAAAACGATGTCGGCGATTTTTACTACGTCAAGGATTTTCTCGTTCATGTCTAATACGGCTATTTCGCAGCCGCCACAGCTTGCAGCCCAATAAAAGGCTATTTTCAATTTTTCGCTCATTCTATTTTGCCCCTTCCGCGACTTTTTTTAACAGTTTTGAAGTATTTACTCTAAGTTCGTTGAAAGCAAGTTCTTCAGACGTCAACCCCATGGCTAGACCCAAGAGTTGAGGATAATGAAGAACAGGGATGCCGTAAACTTCGTTGAACATTCTCTCTATGCGTAGTTCGTTTGTATCGTACATTATGTGGCAGAAAGGGCAGATTGTTATTAAAGCTTCCGCGTCTACCATTTTTACGTGATTCAGTTTGTCTCTGGCGAGTTGCAGTGCAACTTTGTCACTCACTCCTACACTTGGAGCACCACAACATTCTGTTTCGTCCATGTAATCCAAGCAAGTTGCCCCTGTGGCTTCGATGAGTGTTTTCAGTGTTTGGGGATCTTCGGGATCATCAAAACCTATATATTCTTTTGGTCTTAATATGTGACAACCGTTGTGCTCTGCGACCTTCAGCATCGTCAACGGCTTGACAATGTTGCTCTTAATTTTCTCCAAGCCCACGTCTTCAATTAGCACTTGCAGCAAATGTTTGGTCGTTGTTGTGCCTTTGAACTCTAAACCAGATTCTTTCAAGTGACCGTTTATTTGTTCTCTTAGCGTTTTGTCTTCTTTCAAAATTTTGTTGACTTTCTTCAGAGTGCCAGCGCATCCTGGGCATAACGTGATAATGTTTAGCCCTTGTTGCTCGGCTAGTGCCAAGTTCCTTGCTGCGAGTATCAACATCATTTCGTGGCTTACTGGGTCTAAGGGTAACCCGCAACAGTTGAACTCGGGCATCTCGACAAGCTCGACTCCCAATTTCTGGAGAACCTTACGCGAAGAAATCTCGAAGGCTGAAACGCGATAAGGAATGGCGCAGCCAAGGAAAATTAGATATTTGCTGTTCACTGTGGTTCACCAGTTTTTTCCACGGCTTCTATGAACTTTACGCCTTTGAGACTCTTGCGAATATTCTCAGGATTGCCTTTTGGCAATGGGGGTAATCCTTGGGTCTCTCGTTTCTTAACCCGCAATTCAGGAATCTTGTACGCATAACCTGACTCGAGGACACTCGAGGCTTGCTCTTTGAAAACCGCAGGTGCGCATCCTTTTTCAGCAGCCAAGTTCCTCAAAACACGAATGACGCTTGCCACTTCAACATCCTGAGGACAACGATCGGTGCATGTGAAACATGCTGCACAGAGCCATAGAGTGTCGCTGTTCAGGACTCGGTCTCGGAGCCCGAGTTGGGCCATGCGAATTATCTGTCTCGGTCTGTAATTATCGCTGTATCTTGCGACTGGACAGTCAGATGTACATGTCCCGCATTGGAAGCATTTGAGAATTTTCTCGCTCCCGTGCATCCTGGAGAGTTCATACTTAAATTTCGGGTCGATTTCCGAAGATCTAATGGGTTCTCTGTTGGTCTCTTTGGAAGTTTCTGTCTCAGTCACTGGACTTCACCTCTGGGGAGATTTTTAGCGTCGTGATACCTGCTTAGATACTCAAAAATCCCATATCAACTACATAAAGTTTGAGTTGAACTTTCGAGGCTTCGCCCGTGTGGCAAAGTCAAATCGGAAACGTAACTACTCGTAATCAAAAGGTGTCATTCTGGAAAAGATGAAAGAATAAAGCAGTTGAAAGGACCCGGCTACCGAAATATTCTTTCTATGAGCTTACCTTCGGAATCTATAAGCTGCACTTCCATAGGCATTTTTCCGACAGCGTGTGTGGCGCAGCTTAGGCACGGATCAAAAGCTCGTACTACCGCTTCAACTCTGTTCAGCATGCCCTCTTGAAGGTGTTTGCCCTTTACGTATTTCTTTGCGACCTGAGTCACGGCTTTGTTGTAGGAGAGGTTGTTATGTTCAGTCGCGATAATCATGTTGGCCCACACAATCATGCCTTGTGGGTCAACTGCGTAATGATGAATCAGAGTTCCTCTCGGAGCTTCAGCTACTCCGACACCTTGATCGTTGTTGACGAAGGCTTTTGAGCTAACGCGTTCGGAAAGGCTTTCGGGGTTTTCAAGAATTTCTTTCACACCTTCAAGGCAGAATAGGATCTCGATTAGTCGTGCGTAGTGGTAGTGGAAAGTGCTTTGAACTATACCGTTTTTGCCGAGTTTTTTGAATTCTTTAAGCTCCTCATCCGCTAAGGGTGTTCCACACTGCGAGGATATGTTAAGTCGAGCTAGGGGACCGACTCTGTAGTTTCCTTTTGGATACCCAAGTGGCTTATAGTACGGAAACTTCATGTAAGACCAAGGCTCCACTGCTTCTCCTATGTATTCTTGATAGACTGCAGGTTCCAGTTGATCGGCAACCATTCTGCCTTCCGAATCCACTATTCGGATCTTTCCGTCGTAGTGTTCCAGCCCACCTTTTGCCGTCACCAGACCTAAGTAGTAGGTGGGAAAGTTGCCGAAGTTTTGCACTTCATCCTCCAAGTTTGGGAGCCAGTTCTTGAACATCGTCAGCGTCTTTGTTGTTGTTTCCAAAGCTTCATTGAGATTGGATCGAAGGTAAACAGATTTCTCTTTTGTTAGCGGCCACTTTGCGCCGCCTGGAATTACCCATTCGCTAGAATGGATTTTCTTGCCGGCTACTTTTTCAATTATCTCTTGTCCGTATTTCCGTAGCCTAATGCCTTCCCTGGCCAAGTCAGGTTGTTTTGCTATGAGACCGAAAATATTTCGTTCTGCAGGATCTGAGTCCATTCCGAGAATCAAGTCTGGGAAAGAAAGGTGGAAGAGGTTTAATGCGTGTGATTGAATCATTTGGCCCATGTGCATTAGGCGCCGAAGCAGAATTGCCGTCGTTGGCGGTTTGACTCCCACTATCTCGTCACATGCCTTCGCAGATGCAATAAGGTGGCTAACTGGGCAGATGCCACATGATCTTGCTGTTATGCTGGGCATTTCGTAGAATGGGCGTCCTTCGCAGAACTTCTCAAAGCCTCTAAAGTCTGTGACGTGAAACCTTGCCTCACTCACAGAATCGTCGTCTTTTAGGAATATTGTTATTTTTGCGTGCCCTTCGATCCGAGTTACTGGGTTTATCACAATTTCTTTATTCATATTTTGTTCCTCAACCGTATTTTGATCTGCCTTCCATGTTAGGAGTTCGACCAGACAATAATTCGGTAAGCACGTAGCCGATAATGTCAGCTGGTGGGGGACATCCGGGAATAAAATAGTCGATTTTCACAGCTTCATGGAGCGGACGAACTTTCTTAAGGAGTTTAGGGACATCATTTGGTATCTGCGGGTTAACGTCAACGTTCTCAACATAGGCTCTTTGGAGAACGGCTCTGTCGCTGTCTTCCAGAGCATTCCGTAGGGCAGGGACGTTTCCGGTTACTGCACAGTCCCCAAGAGAGATTAGTATTTTCGTTTGTTCTCTGGCTTTTTTCAGCAATTCTAGCTGATCTTCGTCTCCGATAGCACCCTCGACAAGGGTAACATCGACATTTTCGGGAAAAGTCTTAACGTCGGCGATTGGACTGTAGACAACCTGAATTTTCTTTGCCAACTCTATGAGCAACTCGTCTAGGTCAAGGAAGGACATGTGGCAACCTGAGCAGCCGCTGAGCCACATCGTCGCTATTCGCGTTCTTGTTATTGTTTCCGTTTTCGCTCCCTCCTTTCGGTAATAAATTCAGCAATGTCCTTGCGCTTAGTATGAGAAAGTGGTTCTCCTTCGATGTAAATCGCTCCGACCGGGCAGACTTTTGCACATTTTCTACATGATGTACATGAGCAAGAGTTTCCCCAGTGCTCATCAAGATCCATTATTACCTCGGCATCTTTTCCTCTGAGCTTCAGGTCTAGCGTGTGGACTCCTTCGATTTCATCACAGATTCTTAAGCAACGCGTACATAGTATGCACCTGTTTCGATCGATAACTAGAAAATCGTGGGTGGAGTCTATTTCCTTGGCAGTCCAGTGGCGTTCCAACATCACATGGTCGACGCCGAGCTGGTTCGCCAGTTCTTGCAACTCGCAATGGCCATCTGCTACGCAGACTGAACAGATGTGGGTTCGCTCGGCTAGAAGCATCTGTACAGCCATTTTTCGGTAATCCTTTAGTCTTACAGAGTTGGTTATGACTTCCATCCCTGTGCTGACGGGTGTAGCACAAGCTGGAAAGAGTTTTGGAGATCCAAGTATCTCAACTAGGCACAAGCGGCATCCCCCGTAGCTTGTCAAGCCTTCTAAATAGCACAGCGTGGGAATTATGATTCCGTTGCCCCTGGCCGCTTCAAGTATTGTCGTGCCTTCTGGGACCGTGATTTCAACGCCATCGATTATCAAGGTAGCAGTTGAAATGCTCATTTTTGCTCTTTTTCCTCCTTTCTAAAACATTTTCCTGCTTGGCAGGTTTTCTTTTGGATATGCTCAACGTATTCGTCTTTGAAGTACCTTAGAGTACTCAAAACAGGGTTCGGTGCTGTCTGACCCAGCCCGCACAAGCTGGCGTCGCGAATGTAAGAGCCGGATTTTGTAAGGATAGTTAAGTCTTCCATATCAGAATTTCCTATAGTTATTTTGTCAAAAATCTCTTTCACTCGAGCAAGTCCAGCTCTACAAGGCGTGCATTTGCCACACGATTCGTCCACACAGAATTCCGTGAAGAACTTTGCAGTATCTACCATGCAATCGGTGTCGTCGATGACAACTATGCCTCCTGAACCCATTATAGCCCCCGCCTTTGTTAGTGAATCGTAATCTATAGGGAGGTCAAGTAGACTCTCTGGGAGGCATCCGCCCGAGGGACCGCCAACTAGGACAGCCTTAAAAGGTCTTCCATCGGGAATTCCGCCGCCTATTTCGAATACGACTTCTCTGAGTGTAATGCCCATTGGAACTTCGATGAGTCCGGGGTAGTTAATTTTGCCTGTCAACGAGAAGCATTTTGTTCCTGTGCATCTTTTTGTTCCGGTTTTGGCAAACCAGTTGCCGCCATTTAGTACTATTTGCGGTATGTTAGCTAGTGTTTCAACATTCTGGATAAGCGTGGGTTTTCCCCATAGACCTGAGTTGGCAGGGTAAGGTGGGCGAGGTCGAGGCATAGCTCTTCTGCCTTCAACAGAGGCTAATATTGCTGTTTCTTCTCCTGCTACAAATGCTCCTGCTCCGAACCTCAGTTCGATGTCGAATTTGAAAGATGTCTCGAGCACGTTTGTTCCGAGAAGGGACATTGATCTGGCTTGCGCAATTGCTTTTTGCAGAGTCTGAATCGCCAAAGGATACTCTGACCTTATGTAAAGGTAGCCCTTGCTTGCACCTGTGGCATATCCTGCAACAAGCATACCTTCGAGTATGGCATGGGGGTCAGCTTCAGCTAGAGTACGATTCGCGAACACGCCAGGATCCCCCTCGTCTAGGTTTGCGACGACGTATTTGGGTGAACCCGCTGCTCTGGCAACTAGTCCCCATTTCTGACCTGTCGAAAATCCAGCACCTCCTCGTCCTCTAAGTCTGCTAGCTGATACTTCGTATATGACTCCCTGAGGTGTCATGGTTGCCAAGCACTTGACGATGGCGGAATATCCTCCAAGGGCGATGTAATCCTGAATTCTAGATGGATCTATTCTGCCTGCATTTCTGAGAACTAGGCGATGTTGCTTTTTGAATGTGGCCGGATTCTTATACAACATTTCTTTAACAGGTAATCCCAAAACCACATGGTCCTGAACTATGCTTCGGGCTTTTTCAGGTGTGACGTTCTCGTACAAAGTTGGTCTGGAACGTCCTATGGTGTCAACAATTACCGCCGGACCTACTGAGCAAGTACCGAAGCATCCCGTTTTGGCGACTTTGCATTCTCCTTCAACACCTAGTTCCTTAACTGCATTCTGAAATGCTTTAAAAACTTCGAATGCGCCGAGAGGCACACAGCCACTTGAACAGCAGACGTTGATACGGTGCGTGTAACCTCTTTGAAAATCCACTTCCTGTTCTGCTATTCTCTGAATATCAGACAGATTCAGCTTTAACGCCTCCCATCACGGTTCTTATTTTTGCTATGGCCGCTTCCTTTGTAGCTTTTCCTATGACTTCGCCGTCGACAACTATGTTAGGGGCCATGGCGCATGCGCCTATGCAACGGGTGAGGAACAACGAAAGTTTTCTGTCAGAGGTAGTTTCTCCTCTCCTGACACCAAACTCTCGTTCAATGGCTTGCATGATTTCTTCGACACCTTTCACGTAGCATGCCGTGCCCAGACAGCCTGTGACTATATGCTCTCCGGGTTCGGTCAGCTTAAAGATGCTGTAGAAAGTTGCAACTCCAAACACGTGACTCGTCGGAAGATTAAGAGATCCAGCAACGTCCATAAGCAAATCCTTATCAAGGAACCCATAAATTTCCTGGGCCCTGTGAAGTATCTCCAAAAGAGCACTTTCTTGATACCCATGCTCTTTCATAGCTTTTTCCAGCATCAACCGGCGATTATCATCTTGTGACAAAAACGCAATCCTCCAATCTTGTCCCTTCTGACATTGCCAAATTTCTCACCAAATGTGGTCGTTAACATATCTAAAAAGGTGGACTATATAAAATTAAAGAAATGAAAAGTGTATTGTACAAATCAAT
>Ga0105107_10000788_pt1 | contig 20393 bp, 11 predicted proteins | sample PPLLaktember2015_6_FD_79335 | JGI IMG/M metagenome (GOLD analysis project Ga0105107, IMG submission 79335) | Freshwater sediment microbial communities from Prairie Pothole Lake near Jamestown, North Dakota, USA - PPLs Lake P8 Core (1) Depth... | ecosystem: Environmental > Aquatic > Freshwater >... | reverse complement strand
TCGCGTGCCACCCCTCCTTGGAAAGGAGGGGAGAATTGCCTCTCCCCTCCTCTCATGAGGAGGGGTCGGCCGAAGGCCGGGGGTGGTGTGGATTGTGTTAGGCGATCATGCAAGGCTCAATAATCCCTCGGACTTCATCCTTCGCACGTCACGCTCCGTCCTGCTGTTCGCCGTCCGCCCTGCGTCCCACGTCCGCCTTTCGCCGTTACCACGTATACCGCACCGTGTAGCGAATCACCGCTTCCTTATCCGCGCCTACGGTCACCGGGATATGGATGGTGCGCGCATCCTGCTTCTCGAAGGGGTGGGTGTAGGCGACGATCTTCCAGTTCACCCAGCGGTAGAGGTTCTCCTTCACGATCACGCGCACCGGTTCGTCCTTGCGGTTGCGGATCTTGATCTCGATCTGCTCGGTGATGACCTTGCGGCCGGTGTCGATGCTGAAGTCGGTCTGCTTGCGCTCGCCCACCACGTCGAAGGCGGAGCCGAGCTTGAGCCGGATCGTCTCGTTCTTCGGGGTGTGGTCGATGCGGTCCTCGCCAATGAACTCCAGCGAGCCGTCCGCGGTGTCGAGCTTGCTCACGCGCACGCGCCCGGCGGGCATGGGGATGCCCATCGCGTTGTCCTGCGTGTTCTTGAAGCTCAGGTAGGTGTCGACCTTTTTGTTGCCGGTAAGGCCGTAGTCGCGGTCGGTGTAGGGGCTGCCGCCGTAGCCTTCCCACATTCCGGCCTGTCCGTAGTAGACCAGGGTCTTCTCGCAGGGTACACGGGCGACCTGCGGGAACAGCTCGATCTGCTTGGTGGAGTTGTCCGGCAGCGAGCTGGGACGGCCCAGCGTGTAGAGATGGTATTCGAAGAACTGCTTCTCCTCGAAGCCGCGCGCCTCCTCATCGGCCAGCGCCTCCGCCCGCATGGCCTTCGCCATCACCGCCCCGGGCACCGGCGGAGCGCGGTGCACGTCGCCCGCGATGAGCTTGAGCCGCGCGTCCGGATAGCTCGCGCCCGACTGGTTGAGGATGCTCACCCACGCGCCAACGTCGAGCTTGCAGGAGTTGGCGTCTCCCCCTTCGGCGTACGTGAGGTTGTAGTCGGCCCACCACGTGATGCCGGTGGTCTGATAGGCGACGCGCGCGAGGTGCCGGCCCGGCTTCTTGGCGGCGACGTCCCACACCAGGGTGGGGCGCGTGATCAGGCCGCCGGGCAGGCTCGGCAGCTTTACACTGGCGTTGTGCGGAACGGTGCGAACCGACCCGTCCGCCTCCTGCAGGACCAGCCCGCCCGACGTTGACAGCAGTGTCCCGGAGAAGGTCTCGACGCTGTTGCCGCGGATCTGCTCCACTTCGATGTCGCGGTCGATGAACTTCTCCAGCAGCTTGGCGGAGCTGACCAGGTCGAACTGGAAGTTCTGCTCCACGACATGGGTGCCGTTCGGATCCGTGAGCGACTGGAAGGACACGGTGGTCGGGTCGATCAGGCCGGCCACATCGGTGAAGCGCAGATCGTTGCGGCCGGCCTTGAGCTCGATCTCCCGCTCGTGCCGGACGACGGCGTAGCCGGGGACCGCATTGCCCTGCTGCCCGCCGTACCGGTACATCTCGGGACGAATGGCGCCGGGCTGGGCCGAGCTGTAGATTGTCAGCGAATTCGCCACTGGCTCCGCGGCGGACGCCGGGAATGCCGCGACCAGGGACAGGCACAGCGCGCACAGGCGCGGGATGACATGCTCTTTCACGGGAGCTCCTTTCTGTTATGACCGGTTACTGCGACTATAAACGCGACACGGCGGGGAAGGGGTCAACAGCCTGATGCAAAAAGTGCCTTCGCGAGCGCCTCCGGGCTTTTCCGGTGGCGCACACGCGCAACAACTCGTTGATTGAGCGTAACCAGCCATTGGTTCAGCGGCTTGATCGGAGTTGCGCCGTTGCCTTTTGCACCACGTTGTTAACGGCGGGTTGCAGGCATCGCGGACAAACCGGCTGTACCCGGTGTGGACGGCCTCGCGCCCCGGCCCGATAATGGACGCACAAGGAGGAGACGGGGATGGACGTGCAGCAGGTTGCGACGGACCGCAGGACCGGCCAGCAGGGCACGGAGCAAGGGCTCGACAGCCGGCTGGCGGAGTTGCAGGAGCGTGTGCGGGTGCTGGAGCAGGCCAACCGCGCGCTGGAGCGCGAGGTCGTGCAGCACCGCCTCGCCGAGGAGCTGGCGCGCGCCCAGACCCGGATGCTGATCCGCTCGCTCGGCATCCTCGCCGCCGAATCGAACCTGGACAAGTTCCTGGGTCACGTGCTCAAGGTGACCGTACAGCAGTTGAACTGCGTCGGCGGCACGCTCTGGTTCCCCGACCCGCTGACCGGACGCATTCGCCTGCACCTGGAGTACCTCGACGGGCGCATCATCGCGGCGGCCGAATCGCAGCACCCGGCGGTGCTGCGGCCCCTGCCCGTTGGCGGCCGCGGCGTATCCACCTTTCCGACCGACCGACCGGAAACCTACGTCCTCAGCGACGAAGTCGCCGGGATGCCCGAGGAGAACCGCGCCTACATCAATTCGCTGGGTGTGCGCACGCTGCTCACGGTACCGATGCTGCTGGGCAAGGAAACCGTGGGCTGGATCTGTGTGCGCAGCGGCAAGAGCGATCCCGCAGAGCTGGAAAGCAAGATCCATCTCGCCGAAGCGCTCGCCAATCAGGCGACCCTCGCCGTGCAGATGGCACGGCTCGGCGAGCAGGCGCGCGAGGCGGCCGTCCTCGGCGAGCGCAACCGCATCGCACGCGACATCCACGACACCCTGGCGCAGGGCTTCACCGGCGTCGTGGTAAACCTGGAGGCGGCCAATCGTACGCTGCGCAAGCACAACGTCGAGCTGGCTGTCGAGCACATCGAGCATGCGCGCGGCCTCGCGCAGGCCTGCCTGGACGAAGCGCGACTGTCCGTGCGGGCGCTGCGCCCCGATCCGCTGCAGCAGGGCGACCTCATCCAGGCGCTGCACGCCCAGATCGGGCGCATGGCCGCCAGCGGTACGACGGCGCGTTTCACGCTGCAGGGAGACAAAGTCACACTGCCGCGCGAGGCGCAGGGCGAGCTGCTCAGGATCGCGCAGGAGTGCATCACCAACGCAATGAAGCACGCCCAGGCGCAGCAGGTCGAGGTCTCGCTCGCGTTCACTCCGGAAGGCGTAACCCTGGCCGTCGCCGACGATGGCATCGGCTTCGATCCCGACGGGCACCATGAGGGCTTCGGGCTGCTCGGCATGCGCGAGCGGGCGCAGCGCATCGGTGCGCGTCTGGTGGTGACCAGCGATCCAGGCCAGGGCACTCGGGTCGAGACCCTGCTGCCGGCCCACCCCTAGCAACGCATACCATGCTTGGACGCAGACACACAGCCGAGACCGCCGCGCGCCGCGACGGCGAATCCCCGGCGGCACGCGGCCGCATCCGCGTGCTGATCGCCGACGACCACCCACTGGTGCGGCGGGGGTTGGCCGCCATCATCAACATGGAAGAGGACGCCATAGTGGTGGGCGAGGCCGGCGACGGCGAAGAGGCGATCGACCTGTGGCGGCGGCTGCGACCCGATGTGACGCTGATGGATCTGCGCATGCCCAAGCTGGAAGGCGTGCAGGCGATCCGGCAGATCCGGGCCGAAGACCCCAACGCCGGCATCATCGTGCTCACCACCTTCGATCACGACGAGGATATCTACGCGGGGCTGCGCGCCGGGGCCAAGGCCTACCTGCTCAAGGACGTGCAGCCCGAGGAGCTGTTCCGCTGCATTCGGGCAGTGCATGCCGGCGAGGCGTACCTGCAACCCAAGGTCGCCGCTAAGCTGGCCCAGCGGGTGCAGGAGGAGTCCCTGACCGAGCGCGAGGTGCAGATCTTGAAGCTGCTGGCCGAGGGCAAGAGCAACCGCGCCATCGGCCAGGCCCTGTTCATCACCGAGAGCACGGTCAAGAGCCACGTCAAGAGCTTGTTCGTAAAGCTCGACGTCACCAGCCGTGCCGAGGCCATCGCGCTCGCCGCCCGGCGCGGGTTGATTCATTTCTGACGGGCAGGCGCCGCATGGGACTCACCCGAAAGGAGGAGTCACAGCTCACCAGAAAGTCGCCGGCGGAATCCCCCCTCCGCCGGATGCAGGCGCGTGGGCCCCCGCACACAATTCCTGTCGCCCATGGCGTCAGCACGCCGCACCAAGCCGTAGATCTTTCCGTCCCTCGAAGGAGACCGTGACATGCCTACACTGACGATCAACGGTCAGAGCTACTTCTCTGACTCCCCACCCGACACCCCCCTGCTGTGGGTGATCCGCGAGGAGCTGCGGCTCACCGGCACCAAGTTCGGCTGCGGCATGGCCCTGTGCGGCGCGTGCACCGTGCATATCAACGGGCAGGCGGTGCGCTCCTGTGCCGTGAAGCTCGGCGACGTGGGCAATGCCGCGATCACCACTATCGAAGGCCTCGATCCGGCCGACGCCCATCCGGTGCAGCAGGCCTGGGTGGAGCTGCAGGTGCCCCAGTGCGGCTACTGCCAGTCCGGCCAGATCATGCAGGCCTCCGCGCTGCTGGCGGGCAACCCCAGCCCGACCGACCAGGACATCGTGCAAGGGATGAACGGCAACCTGTGCCGCTGCGCCACTTACCCGCGCATCGTCGGCGCCGTCAAGCGCGCCGCCCAGATCATGAAGGAGACCAAGCATGGCTGACACAACCGAGCAAGGCGTCACCCGCCGCGAGTTCCTGGTGCGCTCGGCCACTCTGGCCGGGGGCGCATTCTTGAGCGTGGGCGTGCCGCCATCCCTGCTGGGCGGGGGGCAGGCGCAGGCCGCGATGGCTGCAACCCCGGCCTACCAGCCGTCCATCTGGTTCACCATGACGCCCGATGGCATCACCACCATGCACATCATCAAGGCCGAGATGGGCCAGCACATCGGCACCGCATTCGCGCAGATCATCGCCGAGGAGCTGGAGGTGCCATGGGACAAAGTGCGGCTCGATATGCCGCTGGAAAGCGCCGAGAACTTCGGGATCTACGGGCTGGCCTACACGGTGAACAGCGGCAGCGTCACCACCGAGTTCGACCGGCTCCTGCGCGCTGGTGCGCTGGGTCGCATCGCGTTGACCGAGGCCGGCGCCAAGCTGCTGGGCGCGAAGCTCTCCGACTGCTACGCCGAAGCCGGGCGCGTGCTCGACAAGACCTCCGGCCGCTCGATCGGCTACGGCGAGATCCTGCAGAAGGTCAAGATCGACCGCAAGTTCTCCTATCCGGGGGACTTCAGAAAGGTCCAGCTCAAGGACCGCAGCCAATACAAGATCATCGGCCAATCGGTGCCCGCGCTGGACATCCCGGCCAAGACCAACGGCCAGGCCAAGTACGGCATGGACGTATTCCTGCCGAACATGGCTTACGGCGCGCTCGCCATCCCGCGCACCCGCTACGCCTCCAAGGTGCTGAGCATCGACGAAGCCGAGGCAAAGAAGATCCCCGGCTACATCAAGGCGGTGAAGATCGACGACTCCATGGGCAAGTGCACCGGCTGGGTGGTGGCGCTGGCCGAGACCTTCCCCGCCGCAGTCAAGGCCTCGAAAGCCCTCAAGATCCAGGCCGACCCCGGGCCATACGGCAAGCTCAGCCTGGCCGACATCATGGAGGAGTTCTCCGAGATGTCGAAGAAGACCGAGGAAAGCGCGGCCTGGGTGCTGGAGGGCGACGTCGACAAGGCGCTACCGCAGGCCGACAAGACCCTCGAGGTCGAGTACACCAGCGACATGGTGTGTCACGCCTTCATGGAGCCGATCAACTGCGTCGTGCAGCACTCCTCGAACGACGAGTGGCACGTGCACGTCGGCACGCAGAGCACCGGCTTCGCGCGCATGACGCTCACCGGCTACCTGTCCAAGGTGCTGAACAAAAAGCCCGAGGAGCTAAAGGTGTTCGTGCACCAGTACCTGGTGGGCGGCGGCTTCGGCGGCAAGCAGGACTACGACGACATTCTGGCCGCGGCGTACTGTGTGAAGGAGCTGGGCCGGCCGGTGAAGCTGATCCAGACGCGCGAGTCCCAGTTCGCCACCTCCTTCCCGCGCACGCCTACCTTCCATCGTCTCAGGGGCGGCCTCAAGAACAGCCAGTTGACCGCCATGAACCAGGACATCGTGTGCGGCTGGATGGGCCCGCGCTTCGCGGTGGGCAAGCAGTTCAACAACGGCACCGACTGGCTGCAGCTCGACTCCGTGGACGGTAAGAAGCAGGACATCGACCAGTGGTCGATCGGCGGCAGCGATCACTGGTACTACGTGCCCAACCATCGGGTGCGCGCCTGGAACAGCGACCGTACCACCTGGGCGGTGCAGGCGAGCGCGCTGCGCACCGTGTCCAACTCCTACAACATGTTCGTGGTCGAGTCGTTCATCGACGAATGTGCCCACGCCGTCGGACGCAACCCGCTCGAGTTCCGCCTGGGCATGTTGAACGGCAAGGGCGGCAACCGCGGCATCCCCAACACCGGCTACCCGGCCGGTACCCCGTCCGACTACTACATGGATCAGCTGTGGATCTCGTTGCCCTGGCCGCAGGAGGACAGTTGGCCACTCTATGAGTCCGGGACGGTCGGCGGCGCGCTGCGGTTGGCGAACTGCCTGCAGGTCGCAGCCGGCAAGGCGGGCTACGGCTCGAAGCGACTGCCGCCCAATACCGGCATGGGTCTCGCCGTGTCCGCCGCCGAGGAGCGGCAGAGCCCGACCTGGGTGGCATGCTGCGCAGAGGTCACGGTCGATCCCAGTACCGGTAAGTACCGCGTCAACAAGCTCACCATCGCCGTGGACATGGGGCTGGCCATCAACCCGAACAACGTCAAGGCGCAGGTCATGGGCTCGGCGCTGTGGGGTACCAGCCAAGTCATGTCCGAGCGGCTCACCTACAAGAACGGCGCCATCGAGCAAACCAACTACCACGAGTACACGCCGATACGCCAAGTCGACGTGCCGGAGTTCGAGATCGAGCTGATCCAGTCGGGGCGGCATCCCGTGGGTGTTGGCGAGCCCGCTTCGACGGTCGTCGCCCCTGCCGTGGCCAATGCCATCTTCAACGCCGTCGGCGTGCGTGTGCGGCACATGCCCATCACGCCCGCGGCGGTGCTGGAGGGGATCAAGAACAAGAAGGCGTAGCCTCGAGCCGCACTCCCTCTCTACCCTCCCCCGCCTGCGGGGGAGGGCTAGGGAGCGGGCAAACCGGCGAGGAGCACGACCTTGCCGGCTGCCCCCACCCTGGTCAGGACAAACCCATGGACGTGCTCTCCCTTTCCGGTGCGGAGCTGATCGAGCGCTACCGCACGAAGCACCTCTCGCCTGTCGAAGTCACGCGCGCCGCCCTCGACCGCATCGCCAGGCTGCAGCCGACCTACAACGCCTTCGTCACCGTCGGCGAGCGCGAGGCGATGCAGGCTGCGCGCGAATCCGAGGCGCGTTGGATGCGCGCCGAACCGGCCGGTCTGGTCGACGGCCTGCCGACTACGGTGAAGGATCTGCTGCTGGCAAAGGGCTGGCCGACCTTCCGCGGCTCGCGCACAGTGGATCCGGATCAACCCTGGGACGAGGACAGTGCCTCGGTTGCGCGCATGCGCGAACAGGGGGCCGTAATCCTCGGCAAGACCACCACACCCGAGTTCGGCTGGAAAGGCGTGACCGACAGCCCGCTGACTGGCGTGACCGTCAACCCGTGGGACACCACCAAAACCCCGGGCGGCAGCAGCGGCGGCGCCGCAGTGGCGGCCGCCTTCGGCATGGGCGTGATGCACGTCGCTACCGACGGCGGCGGCTCGATCCGCATCCCCGCCGGGTTCTGCGGGCTGTTCGGCTTCAAGCCCACCTTCGGGCTGGTGCCGGTCCATCCCCATCCGCCGCCCTGGACGCTCTGGCATCAGGGTCCCATCTCGCGCACCGTCCACGACGCAGCGCTGATGCTCACCGTCATCTCCGGTCCCGACGTGCGCGACTTCTACGCGGCGCCCACGCTCGGGATCGATTACCGGGAACGCCTCGACGACGGCATCAAGGGCATGCGCATCGCCTACAGCCGCACGCTGGGCTACGCCAAGGTCGACACAGCAGTCGCAGGGCTTGTCGACAAGGCGGCGGCAACACTTCGCGAGCTGGGCGCACAGGTCGAAGACATCGACCTCGCTCTGCGCGACCCGATCGAGGTAATGCAGCCGCTGTGGGCCGTCGCGCTCGCGATGGCCGTGCAACCACTGACAGCCGAGCAGCGCGAGCTGATGGACCCGCCCCTGCTCGACCTGGCCGAGCCGGGCTTCGGTGTGAGCGCGCTGCAATACCGCGCGCTAGAGAAGCGGCGCGAGACGCTCGCCCGCCGCATGAACCTGCTGCACCAGCAGTACGACCTCTTAGTCACGCCGCAGCTCGCGACCACCGCCTTTGCGGTCAACCACGAAGTGCCTCCAGGGAACGGCATGAAGCGCTGGTGGGAATGGTCGCCCTTCACCTATCCCTTCAATCTCACTCAGCAACCGGCTGCGACCGTGCCCTGCGGCTTCGCGCCAAACGGGTTGCCGGTGGCGATGCAGATCGTGGGTGCCAAGTTCGCGGAGCGCAAGGTGTTGTGTGCGGCGCGCGCGTATGAGCAGGTGAAGCCGTTCGTGATGCCGGCAGCACCGGCGCGAGTGGACTGACTCCCGCCTCGCAACTGACGCGCAGAGGGGCAACGAAAACTCTCAGCCCCACCCGTGCACCTGCTCGAAGAGGGTTGGCCTTGGGGTGAGGGTGAAACGCACGCGAGCCAGCCCCCCTCTGGCTCTCCCGCGAGGGGCGCGAGGGGATAGGGGACCCTCGAGAGGCCGCGGCGTGACCGCTTTGGTGCGGCCACCAAACCCGCCCTCACCACCACCGCTGCCTGCTGGCGATCGCGTGCAGCACCTCGAGCGCTCGCAGGCGCGTTACCTGTGGGCCGTACTCCTGGTCCGCCGATTCGAGATTCTGCCCTTGCAATGCCCACACTGGGGCGCCCAGATGCGCATCATCGCCTTCATCACCGACGCACCCGCGGTCCAATCCCTCCGCACTCACCTGGGCGAGCCCACCGCCCCACCCGGAGCCTGCCCCGGGGCACGTTTCCCGACCGCTTTCCCAGCCCCCGCAGGCCAATCCAACACCCCGCCTTGAGCCCCGCGGGGGCGGGTGATACGGTTCAAATTCCTATCGGTCACCGAGCAGCCCCCGCACGGATACGCCTGCGTTTGGAGGATCGAAGTTGGCGCGCATCACGCATAGGTAATCGTGGGCCGTGGAGCCGCAGAGCGGCCAGCGGAAGGTGTTGACCGTGACGGTGCGGAAGGGGTCACTGAACTGCGGGGTTCTCTTGTCGGAAGCATGGGGAACTAACCGAACTCGTGTCGAATATGCCTGTAGGTCGCCCTTGAAGTGCCAACGCGCTTCAACGCTTGAAAAACAGAAACAGACGCTTGCAGTCTAGTAGCTGGCACCAACACGAACAACGTGGCCGGGTATTCGTCTGTGCATCGCGAACGGCTGTAGGCCCACCTAGAACAGGACTATAATGTCTATTCGGGGGTTAGGCGGTGCGCAGACCTGGAAAGGGAAGGTACGCCCGGCGGACGGATACCTTTTGCCGACATGAATGCTATCCTCGATCACAATCAGACGCTGCAGAGAAACATGATCTGCTGCCTGCTGGCTTTGGAGATCGCGGACTACGACGCAAAATCGGTCTTCGATCAAATTCGCTCGACGCAGGATTTCCAGAAGCTCCTGTTTGACGCGACGGCGCACATCTGTCCCCGGGATCTCGTTTCCATCGAACGCGAAGACGGAGCGTTGCTGAGCTTCCTGGCCGACCCGCGGGAGTGCTTTACAACTGCGCTCGCAATTCGGCAGGCCGCGTCGACGCAGGATCGCAGCGACGGTCTTGCGCTTCGCATCGGGATCAACCTCGGGACGGTTCAGATTGCCGAAGACGAGTTCGGGCATCCCCACATAAGCGGAGAGGGAAGGCAAGACACCGATCGCGTGATGCGGCACGGTCCGCCCCGACAGATTTCCGTTTCACGCCCGTTCTTCGAGCTGCTGTCGCGTGCGGCGCCCGAGCTGTCCGGGTTGCTCGAGTATGAAGGTGTCTTCTCCGACACGGTCGCGCCGCCGCTCTGCTTGTATCGATTGTCTCCGCCGCAGAGCGCTGAGCCAGAGAGGCTCTTGGATGGGCTTTCCACGCAGGTCAGGTCCGCGGAGGTAAGCGTTCCTGCAGCGCGCGCAGCGCTGGCGATTGATATTCGGATGCCGCTCAACGGACGGCGGCGCCTTGCGTGGCTGCGCAAACCCCTTTTGGCGGTGCTGGTCGGCGCCGTGCTGCTGACACCGCTCAATCGCTCTCGAATCGTGGAGCCCGTGGCAACGGCGGGTGGGCCGCCTGCCGCGGTTACTCCGCCGGAGGCTGCACTAGCCGCTGCTGATCCTTCATTCGCATTGGACACCGCAGCGCCAATGACGCGTCCGACGGTAGCGCTGCCGGCGGGGCTGGCCGAGCCACCCAACGCCCCGCCACCTGTCGCAGCGTCGCGTCGTGAAGCGCGGACCGGGACGGCGCCGCCTGCGGGCCGTGGCCAGCAAAAACAGCTGGTCACCTCCGAGCAGGTTGGCTCACCCGGAAAGCGAGTCGCGCAGAATCCGAAGGTCGACGCAGACCACGTGGCCGAGCCGGGATCGAGTCAGCGCCGCAGCGCCTTGCTCCTCTTGGCGGTCAAGCCTTGGGGAGAGGTCTTCGTTGACGGCAAGAGAGTCGGCATAACGCCGCCGCTCAAGAGGTTCGAAGTCCCACCGGGGCGGCATCAGATCACAGTTAGCAACAGTTCGTTTCCGAGGTACCGGCTACAGATCGTGTTGGACCCGGAGGAACAGGTCACCGTGGCGCATGATTTTGCCTGCGTCCCCACTCGGGAGAAGCCGTGCCGGCAAGACCTGGGTAGACGCCTCGTGTTTGCTTCCGGCTTCGGATTGGAAACGCCGCCAGGGGGGCGTTAGCTCCCAGAATCCCAAGCGGTTCGCTGCAGACGATCCGTGCTCGGTCCAGTGAGTCTCCAGTCAAGGTCGCCGTGACGCCCCGCTACAGCACGCTCGAAGCCGTCTTGCGAGAGAGGCTCCACACCTGGAAACTTACCCCCGCCGAGAGAAGCGCAGAGGACGCGGAGGAACTCAGGATATGATGGGGCAAGAAGCTCTCACCAATCTTTGGTGAATCACTGGCGCACCATCACAATTGTCTTCCCTCAATGTCCTCCGCATTCGTCGCAACGAACCGCCTCTTTTAAGGTGAAGTGCCCCGCGCCGGCACAGGCGCCCTAGCGCGCACCGGCGAAGTTCTGATTGACGGCACTTGCCGCGAGGTTGGAGTAAGCGCGCGAGCTCGGCGTGAAGGTGGCGGCCCGCCCCCGGCGCGCATAGCTGGGGGTGAGGACTCCGCTGAAGCCCTTGTCGACGGTGCACTGGTAGACCCCATTCGTCCCTGTGACCGTGCAGCTCGCACCGCTGATGGCCACTCCGGAGCGAACCGCTCCGTTCACTGTCACGGCACCGCTGATGGTGAGCTTGGTCACCGCAGGCGGCGGATTCGTGCTACTGACAGCGCGGAAGGCGGCCACTCCGGCGCGGACAAAGTTCAACGCCTGGGCATTGTCTGCACTGCTGAGATCGGACGCGGGAACGCCGCAACGATAGGCGCCGGCACAGCTGTAATCGTTCGGATTGGAGAACTTGCCTAGCTTGGGCCACAGGTAGCTCATGACGGTGCCGAAAGTTCCGCTCAAGCCGTAGCCGTAGGCATAGGGTGTGGCGCCTTGTCCTCCGCCCTCCCGTGCAACCGCAGCACGATCGTGCATGAGGCCCATGTTGTGTCCGAGCTCGTGACCAAGGGAGTTCACATCGCAGTACCAACCCGTGCCGGCGCGATCGCGCCCCTCGGAGACCACCGAATAGGCATTGCCACTGGATTGCGAGATGGGTCTGCCACCATAGCCTCCGATCCAGGCGACGCCACAACCGGAGTGATACTGGTTCCAGAATGGGCGGACGATGCTCACCAGGTCTGCTCCGAGCGCATCGCGGCGTGCCTTGACGCCGCTGAAGGAGCCCGCTCCGTTCGTCAGATCGGTAAGCACGCTGCGGTTGGTAGTGGTATCCGAAACATTGACTTGTTCGGCTCCCACTTTGCGCAGCTGCATTGACACGCCGCTGTCCAGGTAGGCCTGATTTGCCAGCGCGAGCAGGTGGTCGATAGCAGCCTGCGCTTGGGCGACCCCGCCCTTGTCTGTGACGAATCCCGGTGTGTACAGCACGAGCACGTCCACAACTGTAGAGGCCGCGGCTGCGGCAGCGGCAGAGGAGGACGTCGGTGCGGGCTGCGCAAGCGCATTGGCAGTTTGCGCATCGCCGTTGGCAGGCACCGGCTCAACGGCAGTCGCGCATGCTTCACCGCCCTGCATCGGCCGCATGCCGAGCTTGCGAGGGTCGATCAGATAGGCCTGGCCCGACGCGGACGACTGGATTTCGTATTCACCCTGCGGCGTCAGGATGTGACCCGTCGTCCCCGTCGGGCTGTACGTGAGTATGACCCGGAAATCCCGGCCGTAGTCCTTTAGATGACCGATCCAGCTCGCAGAGTCCTGGTTGGCCCGCGTCTCGTCATAGCTGACGCGCAGCGGGCCCAGGTCCGACAGGCGCAGGGTCGCCTCGTCGCCTTCCTGAAGCGCGGTAAGCTCCGCCAGGTTGACCTCGATCGGCTGCGCGCCTGGCACGGGGGCTTCCTCGCCTTTCTGCGCGGTGCGCTCTTCGAACAGCACCGGGCGGCCACTATCCTCAACGCCGCTCCAATCCCACAGTTTGCCTACCACGCCAAGCCACTGTCTGTCGTTCACATAGCCGAGCGAAAACATGCCCGCGGGCGTAGAGATCAATCCGGAAACGCCTTCCTTGCGCACGCCGAGTGTGATGCGATGCTGGTCGTGTCCGATCAGAACGCCTTCCAGCCGCACGACGTCGCCATCGGTCGCTCGACGCACAATGCGATACCGGAACATGCCGACGTCCGGTATGTCCACGGAGACTTCACTGCCCGCCTTGGCGGTACGCAACGTCGTCTGATCGAGTTGCACCCTGGCAGAGCGCGCTGCGTCGGACAACGCGGCCGACAACGAGCCATCGACGCGGGAGAAGAGGGGTGCCGCCGACAACGGCTGGTTGAAGACAACAGCGAGTGCAAACACGAACAGCGAAAGCGCTCTAGACCTCACAAAGAACCCTCCTTGGTCAACCGACAAATCACAGCGGAATTGAACGCGGGGGACGCCGCGAGCGCACGCTAAGTGATGAGGGCCCCACAGGTCAAGACGTCTCCTAGGGACAACGTCGCAGCAAGACGACGCATGCGACAACGCGAAGCATGTGCCGACTCTATATCGTCCGAGATCGGGGAATCTGCAGCGACGCCCGGCAAGGAGGCTGGGAAGGAGGCACGGCGTGACAGTGATTATCCCGCCAAGCGCGCGCAGCCCAGCCCCAGCCCGGTCGCTGCGCGGAACACTAGTGCGTGCGGCACGCTCCCCGGGGAAGCGGGCCCGTGCGCGGCCGGTGCGAAGTTGACGGCGCATGTCTCCACCCGACGAACTTTGAGCGTCGGGCGAGCTGCTCCTTCGACATCCTCATCCAGTGGAAGGGAGACGAGAAGCTGAGACAGGATGCCGATCACTGCAAACTGCTGTTCGTCTATTACAGCGGAGCGGCGGATATCAGCGCCGGGGATTTCTTGGTGGCTGCTCCTCCTTGCAAGAAGAACACCCCAGGACCTTCTCTCGGCGTTGGCCACATCCAGAACACAAACGGGGCAGAGGCTAGCAGCTGGATTAAAGACTAAGTGGGTACCGCCAACACATCGCGAACAGTTTCTAAGGCGCGGGTACCGCCAAGACTTCGTGAACACTTTGGCCACTGGTCCACTTTTCGGAGCCGTCGACAGCGGAGCGATGAGCTTCTCCTGCGCCGGAAGCGCGAACTGCCTGTACACCCGCACTTCATACTTGACTACGAGTGTCTGGCGATGCGGGTAAATGGTCGCAGTGACGTACTGACGCGCCAGCCGCGCGCCGGGCGAGCCCCTTGCCTTCGATCACCCCATCTCCCTGGACGAGGAACCCGGCCGCAGCCTGGCTGCTTCTGCCAGTAATCAGGCAATATTCGGATAGTTAGGGCGATGTTGGACACTCAGGATATATCGACTCCAGTGCTGCATGCCAGCGGCCTGCCCTGCGAGCAGCACACCCATTACGAACACCCTCAGAGTAAGCGTCCAATACTGCTCGACTCGATGGCCCGAAGAGGTACAGCCACCGGCCCAAGGGCGCGCAATACCCGATGCGCCCGGCGCTGCTCAACCGCGCTTGAGCCGCGGATAGGCTACCGGGCGTTGTCCTCGAAGATCTTCTTCCTCTCCGCCTCGCTCAGCCACCTGTCTCACGCCAGGTCCCAACCCTCGACTTGAGCCCTCCCGCGACGCGTGATACGGTTCGATCTCCTATCCGCTATCCGTTCGGCCGCTGACGGATTCGGAGCGATCTGGCGAGCGACGGGACCGAGACGGTTCGTTTGCTGCGGATCGCCCGGGCGTACCCCTTCAGAACGCTTCCCCGGGCACGATAAGACAGTAATCCTAAGGGCCTGCAGCAATGGCGAAGATCCCAGCCCGCAAACCGGCAGTGAGAGTATGGAAGCGCAGCCGCGACCGGCTGCTCGAGCAGCAGAGGACCCTGGCGGCGTTGACCCGCAGCCACATCTTCACCGGCGACAGCCCGGTAGAGACGATCCAGCTGCTCACCCGGACCTCCGCGCAGCAGATGGGCGTCGAGCGCGCCAGCCTGTGGCGCATCACCGAGGACCGAACGGCCATCCGTTGCGAGGACCTCTACGAGCAGAGCCGCAACTTGCATGCGGGCGGCGCCATCCTGCGCATCGAGGACTACCCTCACTACTTCCGCGGGCTGGCTGCGGAGGAGGCGATCGTCGCCAACGATGCCCGCAGCCATCCGTTCACTCGCGAGTTCTCCGCCGACTACCTAACGCAGTTCGGCATCACTTCGATGCTCGATGTGCCGATCCATCTGTATGGGCAGCTCGAAGGGGTGCTTTGCCACGAGCACGTGGGACCTGCGATCGAATGGACTCCCGATCAGCGCCTGTTCGCAATCGCGATCGCCAATCTGGCCGCGCTTGCGATCGAGCAAACCGAGCGCAAGCGGGCCGAGGCGTTGATTCGGGGGCAGCGCGACGTGCTCGAGATGATTGCCAAGGGCGCGTCGTTGCCCCACACGCTCAAGGCCCTGATCGGCTCGATCGAGCAGCAGGATAGCCAGATCCTGTGCGCGATCTGCCTGCTGGATGCCGACGGAGTACGTCTGCGCTCGGCCGCCGCATCCCGGCTCCCGGAAAGCTACTGCGACGCGATCGACGGATTGGCCATCGGGCCGGCGGCAGCCTCGTGCGGAACCGCCGCGTACACGAAGCAGACGGTGATCGTCCGCGACATCCAGAGCGATCCGCTCTGGGCCAGCTACCGGACAATGGCGAAGGACCACGGGCTCGGCGCCTGCTGGTCGACGCCGATCTTCGATTCCCAGCAGCGCGTTGTAGGCACGTTCGCTGTGTACTACCGCGAACCTCGCTCACCATCGTCGGACCACCGGCGCCTGGTGGAAATGGCGACCCACACCGCCGCGATCGCCATCGAGCGAACGCGCGCGGGGCAACGCATCGAGCACCTGGCGTACTACGATGCGCTGACGGAGCTGCCCAATCGTTCGCTGTTCCACGACCGTGTCTCGCAGGTTCTGGCCCGGGCGGAGCGCGATGGCAAGGAGATGGCCATCCTGTTCATCGACCTCGATCGCTTCAAGACGATCAACGACTCGCTGGGACACCACATTGGCGACCGGCTTCTGCAGGCCGTAGCGCAGCGTATGAGCGGCTGTGTGCGTGAGGCCGACACCATCTCCAGGCTGGGTGGGGACGAATTCGTGGTCCTGCTCCCAGAAGCCGGCGTGCAGGGTGCGGCTCACGTTGCCCAGAACATCCTGGAGCGCGCGCTGGGGCCCTACCACATCGACGGTCATCACCTCAGCATTAGCTCCAGCATCGGCATCAGCCTGTATCCCCATGATGGGACGGACGTTGAAACGCTGATCAAGAATGCCGATACGGCGATGTACCACGCCAAGGAGAACGGCGCGGCCAACTATCAGTTCTTCACCCGTGAGATGAACCTCGCCGTGTTCGAGCGGCTCACGGTCGAGAACGGCTTGCGGCACGCGCTCGATCACGCACAGTTCGTCCTGCACTACCAGCCCCAGATCGACATCAAGACCGGGCAGACGATCGGCGCCGAGGCCCTGATTCGCTGGCGGCATCCGCAGCTGGGCCTCGTCCCGCCGGGAAGGTTCATCCCGGTTGCCGAGGAGACCGGGCTGATCGTGGCGATCGGCGAGTGGGTGCTGCACGAGGCCTGCCGGCAGAACCGCGAGTGGCAGCTCGACGGGCTGCCCACGATCCCCGTGGCGGTCAATTTGTCCGCCCGGCAGCTGCGCAAGCACATCGCGGACACTGTCGCGCGAGCGTTGGCGGACACTGGCCTGGATGCGGACTGCCTCGATCTGGAGTTGACCGAGTACATGGTGCAGGACTCCGAGGCCACGCTTGCGACACTGCGCAGGCTCAGGGATCTCGGGGTCAAGCGCTCCATCGACGACTTCGGCACGGGTTACTCCGGCCTCGCCTACCTGAAGCGGCTGCCGATCGACAAGGTAAAGATCGACCGGTCCTTCATTTGCGACATCACCGAGGACCCGGATGACCGCGCGATCGCCAGCGCCATCATCGGCATGGGACACAGCCTGCGCCTGAAGGTGGTTGCCGAAGGCGTGGAGACGCAGTCGCAGCTCGAGTTTCTGCGCGTGGAGGGTTGCGACGAAGCCCAAGGCTATCTGTTCGGCCGTCCCATGCCGGCCCAGGAGCTCGCGAGATTCCTGCGACAGGAATCCGGCGCTCTCGTGAGAAATGCGGGCTAGTTGAATGGCGCCACGACCACCCCAGTCGGCTGGGCTCGGGAAATCGTTTGAGCCCCGGCGTGGTCGGGAATGCGATGCGTGGGAGCGCACGCCCAAGCCATAGATGCCGCCTACTTTGCTCTGGCGAAGCCGGACCTGATCCAATCCTCGCTTTTCACGCCCTCGGGTGGATTGACCTCCTCCGCGGCGTAGCGCGTCACGTTCACGATGGTAAGCCGGCCGCCGACCAGTTTGGTCATTCCGTAAGCCGTGCCCTGGATCCCCTGATGCCCGTTGCCGAGAGCCATGCGCGTTGTCCCGCTCGGGGTTTCAAAACTCAGACCCGTGAACGCAGCGATGATCTGGTCCTGGTCCGGGTTCTTGCTGTTGGCCGCCGCCTTGGCCTTCTCGTACGCCGCCTTGGTGCCGAGGATCGCCTGCACCATGTGGTAGGCGGCGAAGGGCGGCGGTGCGCCGTAGCGCTTCTCGTAAGCACTCCTGAACCAGCGATTGAGTTCGTTGTCCGGCGCAAACACACCATGCGGGCCGCGCGCGCCGATGATCGTGCCATCAGGAATCCTGCCCTGGAGTCTGTGAATCTCCGCCTCGCCGGTGGTAAACACGACAGGGCTCCTGCTGAACAGGTTTCTGGGGACAGCCTGAACTATGAACGCCTCCAGATCGCCACCCCAGAAGCTGGAATGGATCACATCGGGCTTCGCACCCTGCAGGGCGGAGATCTCGCTTCCGTACTGGCTGGAGAAGAGCTTGGGCATCTGCGATGTCGCGATCTGCACCGAGGGCAGCAGCACTTTCATCGACGCTTCGAAATCCCTCCAGGAATCCTGGCCCCACGCGTAGTTTTGGTTGATCCCCGCGATGCGCAGTGCGTTCGGCAAGCGCTCCCTGACGTATTTGGCCGCGGCAACGCCGTCCATGGTGGCGTGCGAGGCCGTACGGAACAAGTACTTGTGCGACGCATCTTCGAACAACCGGGATGTGCCGCAGTCGAAGATCACCGTCAGTGTCTTCAGTTCCTCGGCCACCGGCGCGACCGCTAGGCAGCTGCCGCTCGAGATGTAGCCGATGACCAGGTCCACGTTCCGCCCCTGCACCAGATTGCGGTACTGCGTCACGACATTGCTGGTCGATCCGGCTTCATCCATCAGCAGCATTTCTACGGGATTGCCGCCGAAACCTTTCATGCCATGCGGCGCCGGAACCGAGCCGGAATTCAAGGCCTCGAAGGTCAGCTCGGCCGCATTTCGTGCCGGAACACCCATCGGCCCGGCACCGGGACCGGACAGGAAGGTAACCACGCCGATACGCACCGGTTTCGCTTCCTGCGCCAATGCGCCGGAGCCGCATGTGGCGAACCACAGCGTTGCTGTGAGGCACGCGACAATTTTCTTGACGGTCATCGGTGTCCTCCTGCTCATATTGCGTTGCCGGCGGGATTGCCGGGGATCTCGCTCAGATCCACCCACCATTGGTGCGCATGACCTGTCCCGTGACCCAAATCGCGCCAGGACCGGCCAGAAAGAGATCGCGAGAGAGAAGAACAAGCGGTGGAGGCGCGGCCCTACTTGTCTTGGAACAGCGCGCCTGCCGCCCAATCGTGTGAGCTTGGAACGATCCGCTGGGCACCACCGGCGACGGCCGAGAAGTCACCGCTTGCACGGTTATCGAAGCCTCCGCTCACCGTGCTGTAGATGCCGCTCGCCGTGTTGTAGCTGCCGCCGCTGATGCTCACCAGGCTTCCGCCGGCACGGTTGCGGGCACCACTGAGCACCGCAGCATAGGGGGCGCTGACCGCATTCTCCACGCCCAGGACCAGACCGCCCCAGCTCGCGTAGCTGTTGAAATCGCCGCCGACAATGTTGTGCGAGCCGCCCTTGTGGCTCTGCGCCCATACCCCACCGCCCGCCAGGCACACCGCTTCCGTGTCTGCGGCTCCCAGCGAGCAGATGAAGCTGCCGGCGCTGGGACGGTTGTAGCCGACGATAAGATTGCCCAGTCCGTTCATGGTCTGCGTCTGGCCGGTGCCGTTCACGATCTGCACGTTGATGCCGCGAAACAGAGCAGCCGGATAGCCGTTCGAAACATCGAACGTCAGGTAGCCGTTGAGGTCGAGGACGGTGTTCGCTTTGAGGCTCTTGACCTCGCGTGCGAGCAGCTCGACCTGCTGCTGCAACGCGCTCAGCTGGGCTTGCTGTCCCTTCAACGCATTCAGCTGAGCCAGCACCTCCAGGCGCGCGGCGTTCTCGGCAGCAAACTCGTTGCGCAGGGCGCCCAACTGCCTGCGCTGCGCAGTCACCTGCTGATGCAGCGCTCGAACCTGCGTCGCCTGGTCGGCCGGTTGGGCTTTCTGCTGCGCCCATCCGTCCGCCGCCAACACCAGCAACGCGCCGAGCAGCAAGACCTTTCTGGTATTCATTGCTCCACCCTGTCCTTTAGAACAACATCCCATGTTACTCGATGGCTCGACGCGATACTGCCGCGCCAGCGCACTCGCCCTGCCCCGCCAGCCGCGTGCCGCCCTCAGCCTTTGCTCAATCGCGTTCGAGCCGCGGATAGACTTTCCGAGCATTGTCTTCGAAGATCTTGTTCCGGTCCGCTTCACTCAGCCACTCGATCGAGTTGACGTACCGCAGCGTATCGTCGTAGTGATACCCGGTTTCGGGATCGATGCCGCGGACCGCGCCGACCATCTCGGAGGCGAACAGGATGTTGTCCACCGGGACAACCTTCAGCAGCAGCTCGATGCCGGGACGATGGTACACGCAGGTGTCGAAGAAGACGTTGTTGAGCAGCAGTTCCTGGAGCGGCGGCCGCTTCATGTCCTGCGCCAAGCCGCGAAAGCGGCCCCAGTGGTAGGGTGCCGCGCCGCCGCCGTGCGGGATGACGAACTTCAGGGTCGGGAAGTCCTTGAACAGGTCGGAGGTCAGAAACTGCATGAACGCGGTCGTGTCGGCATTCAGGTAGTGCGCGCCGGTGGTGTGGAAGGCGGGGTTGCACGAGGTGCTGACGTGCACCATCGCCGGGACCTCCAGCTCGACCATGTTCTCGTACAGCGGGTACCACCACCGGTCGGTGAGCGGCGGTTCCTTCCAGTGCCCGCCCGAGGGATCCGGGTTCAGGTTGCAGCCCACGAAGCCGAACTCCTTCACGCAACGCTCGAGCTCCGCGATGCAGGTTGCCGGCGGCACGCCGGGCGACTGTGGGAGCTGACAGACGCCGACGAAATTGTCCGGATACAGCACGCAGCAGCGGTGCACCAGCTCGTTGCAG
>Ga0105107_10000786_pt1 | contig 20407 bp, 19 predicted proteins | sample PPLLaktember2015_6_FD_79335 | JGI IMG/M metagenome (GOLD analysis project Ga0105107, IMG submission 79335) | Freshwater sediment microbial communities from Prairie Pothole Lake near Jamestown, North Dakota, USA - PPLs Lake P8 Core (1) Depth... | ecosystem: Environmental > Aquatic > Freshwater >... | reverse complement strand
GGAGATCCGGTCCGTGCTCAGGATCCCGTCCGTCGCCACACTCGTGTCCTCCGGTTTGAAGGCGATGGACAGGCCCACGTTCTTGATGAAGTGAGACCGCGTGGAGCCGTCGCCCACGGCAATGACCTGTTCGGGTTTAAGGTTTTCCACACTCATGATGAAGTCGAGGATCTCGCTCTTAGTCTCATTGGTGATGATGGGTTCCTGCAACTCTCCGGTGATCAGCCCCTTTTCGTCCGCCTTGAAGGAATTGGAAAAAGCGTAATCCACCCCCGCCTCTTCAAAAACCCTCTTCATGAGAAAGCTGAAACCCGAGGAGAGCAGCGCGATCTTGAAACCCATGGTTTTCAGGATCGCGATGAGTTCCAGGGCGCCGGGGTTCAACTGAAGCTTAGCGCTGAATTTTTCAAGATCCGCCAGGGGAATGCCCCGAAGGATTCGCGCGTTTTCCACAAGGGCCCGCATTCGGTCTTCGCTCCCATTTCTGATTTCCAAACCCGGTTCAACGGTTTTGACTCTCCCTTCGATTTTCTTCAAAAAACCCTCCAGGGAGGACTCCTGCAGCAGAGACGACTCCACGTCGAAAACAACAAGTTTTTTCCCCTTGTTGAAAACATTTTCACTTTGAATCACCACGCTCTGGTTGAGGTTGCCGCACAATTTTCTGAGGGCCAGCTTCATCTCTTCAATCGCTTCGCTGCGGGCCATCCGGGGCTCTACGCGCATCCGGCTCGTGTTGATTGCCATCTCCATGGAGAAGAACTTTCCTCGAGCGATCATCTTGCAGCTTTCGATGTTGATGCGGTGCTGGTGGAAGAAAGTGGACACGGCCGCAATGATGCCCGGCTTGTCTTCCCCGAGAACGGTCACTACGTGGTTTTCCCTTTCTCCGGAGTAGGCAATCTGATCTTCCGGATAGATCCCAAGCAACACGTTCAAGCCGGTCTCCTCACCGATGCGGGAAAGCGCTTCGCTGATCTTTTGCATGTGGGCATCGGAACCGGAAAAATCAATGATCAGAAAGATGGAGAAAAGACCGTGCCGGCAGCTTTCCTCCACATCGATGATGTTCCCGTTCAGCTCGAAAACCCGGGTCGTTAGCTTGGACACCAGGCCCGGAGAATCAAGCCCTATGGCTGAAAGGCTGATGATCTTTCCTTTTTCTCCCATGGTCTACTCCTTGATAGAGGAAGATTTCCCGTCGAAAAAGACAAAAAGTTCTTCTTCGTAATAGCGTCCATGGATCACCTGGCCCGGCGCCAGACGCCTGAGGTCTTTGGCCCTTAGGTGCTCCATGAACCGTTCATTGATCACCTCCAGAGCAACCTCTTCCCTGAGCCAGGCCGTGGGGACGTTGATGTGGAGAGGCCGTGCAGGGATCAGGTGCCGCGTGGTTTTTGGAGCAAACAGCCTTTCTTGCTTGGCTGCCTGCACCACCATTTCCTTGGTGAGTTGAGGGGTCCACAGAATCACGTGCTCATCGGTCAGACACCGGCAGAATTCACCCTCGTGAGCGTACTGGCAGGGGATATATTCCACCACCATTCCTTCTTCCACGAGCCTCGCTTGGAGATTTTCAAGAAGGTCATAGGCGCTGACCGCGTCCTCCGCCGCCTCCCGATCGAATACAAGAACTCCGAAGACCTCACCGTGCTGTATTCCGCAACAGGCGAAGTTTTCCGCCATGATCCTTTCCAGAGCCGTTTTGTCCCTCACGTATTCGAATCGTCCTTTGAACTCCTCCGAAATTCTCTTGAGCCGATCAATGGATTTCACATTGGCTAGCAACCGGAACCAGTAGCGGAGTCTCGCCTCTTTGTGCATGTAGTCGATCCGGCACACCGCGATGTATTTGAATTCAAGTTTTTTTAGTACCTGGACACGGTGATTCCCGTCCAAGACAATTAGATTCTGGTCTACGATCACAGGATTCTCGAGGAAGGCCGTGCTACGAAACTCCAGTGTCAGGCGATCGGCAATAGAAGCAAGGAGCCTCTCATGGGCGAATACAGAGGCGACGGGAAGAATTTCCAGATCCAGTCTCAAGCTTTCACTTTGGATGGTAAACATGGTTCAGGAATTGAAGGGGTTCCTATGAATTCATGAACAACCCATATTTCTAGAACAGAGTATGCATCCGGTGGAGAACTTCCGCGTGCTCCTCACCTTTGAAGCAGTAATGGAGTTCACAGAAACGTGCTCTCAGTCTCCTCACCTGATCCGTCACCACCGCATTCTTGACAACCGCATCGGAAATCAGCACGGCCAACTCACGGAAGTCCGAGGGCTCCATTCCGAAGCGGGTCATCTCCGACACGCCCATGCGAAGGGCTCCCGAAGCCGTGAAACCCTCTTCGTCCGGCATGGCTTGGTAGTTGCAAATGATGTTGTTGTCTTCCAGCCGCTTGGCCGCTTCCGGTCCCCGCCCATAGCCGACATTCACGATGACTTGATGGGTTTCCGTGAAGTCGATCGCCGGATCTCCTGCCACCTCCAACCCGCACTCCTTCAGGGCTCGCGCGAAGGCTTTGGCATTGGCGATGACCCCCTTCTGGTACTCCTCCTTGAAGGTGTTCATCTCATAGGCCGCTGCCAGCAACCCCAGCAGAGTCCCCAGGTGATGGTTGGAGACAGCGCCGGGGAAAGATCGTCTCAGAACCGCTTCCCAGAGTTCATAGCGCTCTTCGTGTTCCAGGAAGGGGCTTCCCACAATGCCCCTCTGGGTACCGAAGAACGTCTTGTGCGTCGATCCCGTGACCAGGTCCGCTCCTTCCTTGAAGGGTTCCTGAAAATGGGGCCCCACCAGGCCCAGGACATGGGCCATGTCGTACAGGATCACCGCATCGATCCTCTGGTCGTCCAAGAATCGTCGGATCTCAGCCACAGGTTCTTTGTGGAGCACCATGCTCTTTCCGAAGATAATGAATTCGGGCTTGAACTCGTCGATCAGGTTCAGGGTTGCAGGGACGTCTATCTTGTAGGGATTTTCTCGAAGCACAGGAAAGGGAACTACGGCAGGCCTTTCGGTTTTCGGGTCCCTGGCTACGAAATCTCTCAGCGCTCCCATGGGCTGCGCGCTCAGATGGCCCCCTTTGCCGATGTAGTTGTTCATTACCCGCCGGATTCGCCGCGGCTCGCTCTTTCGATCCACGCGGTTGATGTAATCCACCATGGCACTGAAAACCGTCATATTTGCCATTTGCCCGCTGATGAGCCGCGTTTCCACCTCCGCGCACCCCAGGAACCGGCACATCTCCACTTGAAGAGCCCGTTCCACCTCGTCAATGAAATCCGTTCCCTGGTAATAGTACACCTCCGCATCGTAGAACGCCTTGGTTCTCTTGTGCTCTGCGTAGCGAAAGGCAGGATCCATGACGGACAGAAGCCTGACCATGGGCGAAGGCGTCATTTCCGATGGAATGAGGTTCATGCACTGCTGCTGCCGCCAGAGGGTGTTTTGAAGGGTCTTTTCCAGAAGAGTCCTGATCTTGAACGGCGCCTCGCCTGAAGGCACGGCTTTGCTTTCCGCGGCATAATCCCAGAGGATCGGCCTGGCATAAGGGGGAGCTTCACTCCTCAGATGGTAGGGGACCACCGCAGCGTCCACCTGTTTGCCCCGAACGTCGATTGTCACCCGGTCGCCCTCCAGGACTTCACAATCCATGCAGGCGAGACAGATGGAGCGGAGTTGCCTCTGATCCGATCGGACCGAGTGGAGCCCTTCCCCTCCGAAGACCCAGTAAGGCACCATGGTTCCGCTCGTGACAAAGCCGACGGCCTTTCCCTCCTTAAACGCCCCGGCACCGCTGCGAGCCACTCCTCTTCCGGCGACAGCCACAGGTTGGATAATGCGAGGAAGAACCGTCTTCATGGAATAGTCCCGTCTCATGATCCGCCCCAGGGCTTCAAATTGCCCGGCCAGTGCTTCGCGGCCTATGAAATCACCCTTGGCGGGAGAAAAGCTCAAGCCGATTCGGGCAAAGGGAAAAGTAAGCAAAGGCATTTCCTTCCCTTCCGGATCTTTCCCCAGCTCGTGTCCGTAGAGAGGAAGCCCCGCTTCCAGTCGGAGCGTGTCCCTGGCTCCCAGGCCTGATGGAGAGGCTCCTCTGGCCAGCAACTGATCCCACACCCTTGCCGCATCCTCTCTTTTCAGAAAAAGCTCGAAGCACAGGGGTTCCCCTGTGTACCCTGTGCGAGCAGTGCGGACCTCGGCTCCCGAGAGCCCGGCCACACTGACGGCGTTTCGCATGGGTTCTGGCAAAGAGCCTGAATCCACCATACCCTCCAAGATTCTTCGGGATTCCGGTCCCTGCAGAGAGAGCATGGCGATTTCCTCGGTGTGATCGATCAACTCCGCCTCCGGGAACCCCTGAACAACCCTTTGAAGATGCACCCAGTCCTTTTCCCTATTCGCGGCGTTCACCACCAGCAGGAATTCGTCACTGGAGAAACGATAAAGAAAAGCGTCATCTATGGTGCCGCCCATCTCATTGGAAATCAGCGTGTACTGGGCGCCGACCATCCTCATGTCCAGAGCGCCGGCGTTGTTGGTCAGAGCGTGGTTCAGGAATCGCAGTGCCCCTTCCCCTCTGACAGTGAACCTCCCCATGTGAGAGACGTCGAAAAGCCCTGCCCCTTTTCGGGTCGCGAGATGCTCTTCTACGATCCCTGCAGGGTAGAAAAGAGGCATTTCCCAGCCCCCGAATTCAACGATCTTGGCCCCCAGCGCCGCATGCCGGTCATAGAGCACGGTTCGTTTGAGTTCGCTCATCCCTTCACCTCTTTCCTTTCTATCGCCTTGTTCAAAGGTGATGTGTCCTTATTCCGTTCTGGTTTTCTGCTGTCTTCTGTATCCTGTGTTCTGAATTCTGTCCCTTCTTCATCCATGAATCGGTTTCCCCAGGGCTTTCATGGAGACTTCCGACATGATTTCAGCCAGAGTCGGATGGCCGTGGATTGTGTCCGCCAGTTCTTGGATCGTACGGCCCGACTTGACCGCCAAGGCTCCCTCTGCAATCAGATCACTGGCACACGGTCCCACCAGATGGACCCCCAAGAGCCTTCCACTTCCGCCATCGAAGACAATCTTCGCCATTCCACCGATCTCTCCGATCACATGGGGCTTTGCGATGTTTCTGAAAAGAACACTTTCAGCCCTCAACTGAAACCCCTGCTCTTTTGCCTGGGCTTCAGTCAGTCCCACATTGGAGATCTCTGGCATGGTGAAGATGATGTTTGGAACCGCATCATAACTCATCCGAGCTGTCCCACCCACCGCGTTTTCCGCCGCCACCATGCCCTCTCTCGATGCCACATGGGCCAGCATCACCCTGGAAGGCCCCAGCACGTCTCCTATCGCGTAGACGCCAGAGGACCTTGTTTTCATGGTCTCATCGGCGACCACCCATCCGCTATTGTCCACCTTTACGCCTATTCTTTCAAGACCAAGTCCGGCCGTGTCGGGCTTTCGGCCGATGCAGAGGAGGACCTTCTCCACCTCCACAGATGCTGGCCGACGAACCCTGTCGGACGGGCCTTCTACAAAGGGAGAGGATCCTAGGAATACCTGAAGCCCGTCTTCTTTATCTTCCACCCTGTTAGCGGTACTCTCCAGGATGACAGAGATTTTTCGTTTTGCCATCTCTCTTTGGATCACCTTGGAACAGTCTTCATCCACAGATGGGAGAGGAATCAGGCGCGACTTTGCTTCCACAAGCGTGACCTGTGATCCGAAGGCAGAGAAAATGAAGGCGAATTCACAACCGATGACACCTCCTCCGACGATCAGAAGCGACTTGGGCACGCCCTGAACGTCCAGCGCATCATTGCTCGAAAGGATGATTCTGCCGTCGACAGGGAGGTCTGGGATGTCGAGAGGTGCCGATCCGAGGGCCAGAATCAAACGCTCCCATGGGATTTCCCATGCCTCCTCGTCATGCCCTCTCACCGTGACCCGGCTCGGATCCGTGATCGTTCCGATCCCCTGGATATACTGAATGCGGTGGTGCTTAAGGATATCCACGATTCCCCTGGCCTGATTTTCGATGACCTTTTCCTTCCTGGCCATGAGGGCTCTCAGGTCGAGCGAGAATCCGCCCTCCAACGCAAGACCATACTCGCGGCCCCTGCGCACGCGATCAAGCAGTTCAGCCGAAGTTCTGAGAACTTTGGAAGGGATGCAGCCCCAGTTCAGGCACGTTCCCCCCACACGCTCTTTTTCAATCAAGGTCACTTCAGCTCCGAGCTGTGCCGCCCTGATCGCAGCCACGTACCCGCCTGGGCCTGCGCCGATGACAACGACCTTCAGTGCCATAGGGTCTTCCTCTCTTGATTTCTGCCCTTTTCATTTATCATGGCTATTTTAGCTTTTCAAGCTATTTATTTGCCATTTCTGATCATATCGGCTGAAAAAAATAAAAATATTGACAAAATATTCAATTCCATTGTATCTCATGATTCATGAAAATGGACAAGATAAGCATTGAGATTATCAAGCAGCTTCGAGACGGAAGAAAATCCTTCAAAGCCATTGCCGATGAGCTCTCCGTCTCAGAAAACACGATCCGAGCCCGGGTCAGCAAACTGACCGAGGAAGGGGTCCTGGAGATCTCAGGACTTGTGAATCCGGACTCTCTTCCAGGGCACGGAGCCGTCATCGTGGGAGTGAAACTCCAGAGCATGGACCTCATTAAGAAGGGGGAGGAATTCAGCAAACTCAGGGGGGTGGTGTCGGTAAGCGTGGTCACAGGTCGCTTTGACCTCATCCTCCTGGTCCTTCTGAGAGACGGTTTCGGCCTGCTGGAGTTCTACACCAATGAAGTTGCTAAAGTTAAAGGAGTCCAATCGGTCGAGACTTTTGTCGTTTACAAGTCCTATAATCTGAAAGTACCCTACATTTTATAAATCCGTCGGTGCACCAAGGAGGAAAACTGTGAAAGAAATCAGCGAACTTCACTTCCCCGGGGATTTTCTCTATGCCGGAGACCATGAATGGGCCAAGTCCGAAGCAGACAAGGCTCGAGTGGGCATCAGCGACTATGCCCAGGATCAGCTCGGGGACATCGTCTTTGTTGAATTGCCGCAGGTCGGTATCCGATACGCCAAGGGAGAACAATTCGGCACTGTGGAATCCGTCAAAGCCGTATCCGAACTGTACATGCCCGTGGGAGGAGAAGTTCTCTCCGTCAACAAGGCGCTTGAGGCCTCTCCTGAGCTTCTGAACAAAGAGCCCTATGAGTCAGGCTGGATAATTGAAATTCAACTGAGCGATCCGGGCGAACTCAAAGGGCTCATGGACCGGGATGCCTATCTGGGCCATTTGAAAGGACTGAATCGATGAGGTACCTGCCTCACACGGATGAAGAGATTGCTTCCATGCTCGACGTGGTCGGAGCAAAAAGCCTCGATGATCTCTTTTCTGCAGTCCCGCCGACTTGCCGCCGAACCGGAGGAATGACCCTGCCCGAACCCTTGAGCGAGTGGGACTTGAACCGCTTCATGGCGGGCCTTTCGAGCACAGTGGCCGCAGCCCCAGAGTACAAGGTTTACGCCGGTGCCGGGAGCTATGAACACTACATCCCTCAGGTGGTCCCCTATCTGCTCAGCCGATCCGAGTTCGTGACCTCCTACACTCCGTATCAACCTGAGATGAGCCAAGGCACTCTTCAGGCGATTTACGAGTATCAGACCCTTTCTGCCAGGCTGCTCGGTATGGAGGTCTCCAACGCCTCGATGTATGACGGCGCCTCGGCTCTTGCCGAAGCGGTTCTCATGGCGATCCGCATGAGCAGGAAGCGCAGAGTTGCCCTGTCCTGCCTGATCCACCCTCACTTCCGGAGAGTGGTGCAGACGTATCTTGCGCCCACGGAATACGAGATCGTTGAACTCCCCTTTCTCCCTGACGGCAGGACCGATCTGTCCTCGCTCCGCAACATGAAAGACCTTGCCGCTTTGGCTATTCAGTCCCCCAACTTCTTCGGAGTGATCGAGGATCTCAAGAAGTCGGCCGAAAGCGCTCACGAGCAGGGAGCTCTTTTTGTCAGCGCCTTCACAGAGCCTCTGGCGTATGGGATTCTGAAGAGTCCCGGTAGTCTTGGAGCGGACATTGCTGCCGGTGAAGGCCAGAGTCTCGGCATCCCCCAATCCTTTGGCGGTCCGGGCCTCGGCATCTTCGCAACCCGGATGAGCCACGTGAGAAACATGCCGGGCCGGCTGGTCGGAAAAACGGTTGACGTTGAAGGTAGGCAAGGATTCGTTCTGACCCTGGCGACCCGTGAGCAGCACATCCGGAGGGAAAAGGCCACATCCAACATCTGCACGAACAACAGCCTTTGCGCGGTGGCGGCAACCATGTACATGGCCTGCCTCGGCGCTTCAGGAATTCGAGAACTCGGCCAGCTCAACCATGACAAGACCGAATATTTGAAGAACCGGCTAAGAAGTGCAGGCTGCAAGGTTCCTTTTGGATCGCCCACCTTCAATGAATTCGTCGTGGAGATGTCGCCGGATTTCGGGAAGACTCACAGCCGTCTTCTTGAAGAGAAAATCGTGGCCGGTATCTCTTTGGAAACCTATTATCCCGAGCTGAGGAATCATTATCTCTTCTGCGTTACAGAAACGAAGTCAAAAGAGGACATAGACCGCCTCGTGAAGGAGCTTAAGTCATGACTGACGTTTTGGGTACGACCGGGCTCATCCTCAACGAGCCTCTTCTCTGGGAGAAAGGCAAGCGCGGAAGGAGAGGGTTTTCCCTTCCTGTGCGCGACGTGGAAGTCTCTCCTCTTGAAGAGAGCCTCGCGTCCTCTGGCCCGGACTTTCCGGATCTCAGCGAAGTGGATGTGGTTCGCCACTTCACACGACTCTCGACATGGAACTTCGGTGTGGACACGGGCACCTATCCCTTAGGCTCCTGCACCATGAAGTACAATCCCAAAATCAACGACAAGCAAGCCGCTTTGCCGGGCTTTAGCGGTGCCCATCCACTTCTGCCTCAGGAACTCTCCCAGGGGCTTCTCAGTCTCATGTTCGAACTGGAGCGTATGCTCGCCGAGATCACGGGCATGGATGCCGTGTCGCTCCAGCCCTCGGCCGGCGCCCAAGGGGAACTCACCGGAATGCTCCTCATCCACGCGTACCACAAAAGCAGGGGCAGAAAGCCTTCCAAGATCCTGGTGCCTGACACAGCCCACGGGACAAACCCTGCAAGTGCGGCCCTCTGCGGGTATCGCCCCATCCCCGTGGCTTCGAACGACAAGGGGATTCTTTCTGTTGAAAACGTTGCCAAGGCCATGGACGAGGACACGGCAGGAATCATGATCACCAATCCCAACACCCTCGGTCTTTTTGAAGAAAATCTCAAAGACATCGTGGACCTCGTCCACGCCAAGGACGGGCTGGTGTATGGGGACGGGGCCAACATGAACGCTGTTTTGGGCATCATGGATGTGGGATGCACGGGGCTGGACGTGCTTCATCTCAATCTCCACAAAACCTTTTCCACCCCTCACGGAGGAGGCGGTCCTGGGGCTGGCCCCGTGTGTGTCAAAAGGCACTTGGAACCTTTCCTCCCTGTACCCCGCGTGGTGGAGAAAGAAGGGAAATATACGCTCTCCGGCGACTTCGCTCAAACCATCGGCAGGCTCCACGCGTTTTACGGCAATGTGGGGATCATGATCCGGGCTTACAGCTACATCAGGACCATGGGAGCTGCCAACCTCAAGAGAGCCAGCCAGCTCGCCGTGCTGAATGCCAATTACATCAAGGAACGGCTCAAGGCGACCTATCACCTCCCCTATGACAGGCCGTGCATGCACGAGTGCGTTTTCACGGACAAGAACCAGGCAGGCGCCAAGGTCATGACCCTGGACATTGCCAAGCGTCTCATGGACTACGGCTTTCATCCGCCCACCATCTACTTCCCTCTCGTGGTGAGCGGCGCCATCATGATCGAGCCAACGGAAACCGAGTGCAAAGAGGATCTGGATCGGCTCATCGCTGCCCTTCAAGCGATTGCGGAGGAAGCAAAGAGCAATCCCGAGCAGCTCCATCATGCGCCGACCAGGACCAAATTGAGAAGACTCGATGAAGTGTCCGCAGCCAGAAAGCCCGTCCTAGTGGGATAAAGAAGTTAGCAGGATGCAGTAGCCAGTGAACATATGAATCAAAGGGATGAACACAAGCAAAAGCTCGCCAAACCTCCGTGGCTCAAGAGGCGCATACCGAGCGGTGCGACCTATCAGGAAATACGCGGGCTTCTCCAAAAGACTCAGCTTCACACCGTGTGCCAGGAAGCCTGCTGCCCCAACCTGGGCGAATGCTTCTCCCAGGGTACGGCGACGTTCCTCATTCTGGGCGACCGCTGCACGCGGAACTGCCGTTTCTGCGCCGTGGCGCATGGTCCCCAAGAACCTCCTGACCCAGGGGAGCCGCGCCGTGTCGCGGAAGCCATCGATCACATGAAGCTCCGCTATGCCGTGGTGACCTCTGTGACACGGGATGATCTGCCGGACGGGGGCGCTTCTGTTTTCGCGGAAACCATTCGCAGAATCCGAGAGAAGTGTCCGGAGGCCAAAGTGGAAGTTCTGATTCCGGACTTTCGAGGGGATCTTCAGTCTCTTAGAACTGTTCTTGAGGCCCGACCGGATGTCCTCAATCACAATGTGGAAACGGTTCCACGTCTCTATGCGTCGGTGAGGCCCGGAGCCGTCTACCAGCGATCCATCGATCTTCTGAAGAGCGCGCATCAGATGGATCCGTCGATACCCACTAAGTCGGGGCTCATGCTAGGGCTGGGAGAGCGACCCGAGGAGGTGGAGCAGGTACTGGAGGATCTTCTTGAGGCAGGCTGTCGCATCCTCACCCTGGGCCAGTACCTGCAGCCTTCTGCAGAACATTTGCGAGTGGAGCGTTTCGTTACGCCTGAAGAGTTCGAGGAGTGGCGAAAAAAAGCGCTCGAAACGGGTTTCCGGGAAGTTGCGAGCGGCCCCTTTGTGCGCAGCTCCTATCACGCCCAAAAGGCCTATCAATCACTCTCCGCTACACTCGCGTAAAAGGCTGTTCGCTGAAGCCGACAGCTTCAGGGACAAAGGGACGGATGAAGATAGGCACAAAGGCACAGAGGGCCAAAGGTACAGAGCAGAAGGGTTTTTCTGCTTTGTGCCTTTGCACCTTTGTCCCTTTGCGCCTTTGCAACTTTGTGCCTTCATCGTGGTGAAGAACCCAAACTGAAGTCTTCGCCTGAAGGATAATAGCATTTAAGGAGAATTTGTTAATGGGAACCAATGAAATGCCTGAAAACGGTTACAAGATCATTGCAAGGGTGGTAAGCCAGAAAGGGACGTGTGGTTTTGGCTACAAGGTCGGCGACGAGGTCCTCTTCGACGGTGAAATGATTCAGGGGCGGATCTGCATGAGCGCCCTCTACAGCTTCCTCCCGAAGGTCTATGCCATGAGGTACGGCGCCACCTTCCCCTGGATCAAAGAGAACAAGGACGTGGCCAGCCACGCCTGTCCCGATGCTTTCAACCCCGTCGTGTTCGAGATTTGCCGAGTGAAGGTATAGAAAAAGCTAGAAGTTGTTCTCTAACTTGGGTCTCGATTGCTTCAGCCGCCGCATGTCGATCACCACCGGAAAAGTCCGGCCCGCAGGCAATGAACGGCCGCAGATGAAGGTGTAGCGCTTGGACAGGTCGGGAGCCCGACCGTTCAAGAGAAGTTTGAGCATCTCCTTGGGCGCCCAGTCAGAGTCTGTAGAGAGTGTCCCGAACTCGTCCGAGTATCGCTGGGGTGCGCAGGTGTGGTCAATCGTCGGTCTGATGATGAAAACCGTTGCTCTGTCAAGAAGCGCGAGCTTCTTGGCTCCTTCCTCCACCAGGGCCAATTCCTCCTGCTGCGGGAGAGCAAACAGGGTGTACGCCTGAATGCGGGCAAGTGGAAGCCCCACGAGCAATATCAACGCGAGCACAACCGGTACCGCCCATCCCCGGGCTTTGGGAAGACGGGAAGCGAGGGTCTGCAATCCCAGGACAAAGAAAACCAGCAGAACTCCAGTCATTGCATAGATGGTCCTGTAGGTTGACCACCTCTGCATGGAGAAGAGGTTTGCAGTGAACGCTCCCATGAGAAGGGCGGATAATGCCACTGCCCAGAAAAGCCCTTCCCGCCACCCTCCGGTCCTCCACTTGTCCCATCCGCCGACCAGGATGACCCCTCCTGTAATCACCGCCGTCATCATGAAGGCGACGGCCATGCCTTTCTCCGCATCGTTTAAGACGATGAGAGCAAGGGCGTTGCGCAGCGGTCCCACGATGAACCAGTGCAGCTTGGCCAGGGGTTCGGTCTCAAGCGCCACCAGGCTCGACTGTTTGAAAACATCGGCGGCATACAACAGCTGCATGATCCCGAATGAGGCGGCGAGAGCGACACTCATGGTGATAAAATGTTTAATGAGACAGCGGATCCGCCAGTTCAGGGGTTTGTCCTGATACGCCGCAAGCCCCGCCGCCACGAGGACGAAATAGAAGAACACGTGAGACTGATAGATGAGGGTGCCTGTGACTAGAAGGGAGACGGCTGCCGCACTGCGAAGAGCCCCACCCTTTTGACCGACGAGGAAGGCAGCCAAGCTGCAAAGCCCTCCCACCAGATGGGGCCAGCAGATGGCCCAGGAGACCATCACCTGCGCGGCCGGCAGCACAGACATCAAGGCTCCCAGCAGTGCGCTGGTCCAGGTCGGCCAGTTGAGTTTGAGCAGGGCCAGGAAGAGCAAGGCCGAGACGGCTCCGACGCACAACGCCGAGGCCACACGGCCCTTCCAAAGATCGTCAATCCCGTCCACCCGCTCGAAGAAGACCTGGAGCATCACGCCGTAGAGAGGCCGGGCAAAGGTTCCGACGTGCCGGATCACCTTCCCCGGTTCTTCATGCACTTCTCTCAGGATGGCGTAATCGTCACGGAACCCAAAGCGGGCGAAGAGGGTGTTTGAATAGATGATCAGGGGAAGCAGAAGAAGAGCAGAGGCCACAAGCCAGCGGGTTCGCCTGCTCCAACTCCCATGACTTGCGAAATTAGTCAAGCCGAATACTCCAACGAGAGATGACCCCGGGCAACCCAAAACAGAGCCGGTCCCAGCGTGTGAACCGGCTCACGATGCTCTGAACGCTTCAAATAGCTTTACACTATGATAACTATAGGAAAAAGCAGCAGGATTGTCAAGAAAAGGGAATGAAGGGGCTTGCGGAGGCCCGGGCTAGCGCACAATGCACTTCCCGACCCAGGGTTCTGCGACGGCCTTCAACTGCATCATTTCTTCCTGGTCATACCCTGCTTTCCTGTTTTCAAAGAAGTCGGGCTTAAGGACCCTCGTCTGGCGGAAAGGCTGGAGAACGAAGAGAGAGCATCCCCGAATCAAGCGGCCGATCCTCTCCACCGTTTCAGCGTCCACAAAGGGCCGAACACAGGTGGTCCGAAATTCATAGGCAATACCCGAGGCCATGATCAGCCTGACGCTTGAGCGGATACAGTCCGGATCAAATTTTCTTTTGATGAATTGGGGATAACGCGAAGGATCTGTTTTGATATCCATGGCCACATAGTCCACGAGTCTCTTCTCCATGAGCTCCTGGATCATCTGGGGATGACTACCGTTGGTGTCCAGTTTCACCGCATAGCCTTCTCTCTTAATGCGGCTCAGAAAAGCGGGGAGATCGTTTTGCAGCGTGGGCTCTCCCCCGGAGATGACGACTCCGTCAATGAATCCCTGGCGCTCTTTGATAAAAGTGAGGAAGGAGCCTTCATCCATAAAGGCGTTTCCTGGGTGAAGGACGAGGTCCGGATTGTGGCAGTAGGGGCAACGGAAATTGCATCCCGAGACAAAACACACACAGCTCACTTTACCGGTGAAATCGATGAGTGAGGTCTTCTGTAACCCGCCGATAATCATAGTCCATCGCCGTCAGCCTACCTTCCGCTGAACATATCCTGCCTCTTGTTCGTGAATCGAAGGGAATTGCTCTTCTTCCATCACATAGGCCGGGCTTCCGGCAACGGAAAAGGGCTTTCTCAAATCGAATTCGGAACGTTTCCCCTCATTCCACTGTTTGACGGGCCTCAAGTACCCCACAATTCGGGCATAGACCTCTGTTTCGCTGTTGCACACAGAGCATCTTTCCTGATTCCCGTTTAGGTACCCGTGCGACGGGCAGACACTGAACACAGGGGAAAGGGTGAAGTACGGAATACGGAAACGGTTGACAACCTTCTTGATCAGGCTTTTGACAGCCTGCACGTCACTGATCTGCTCGCCGAGGTAAGCGTGGAACACCGTGCCGCCTGTGTACTTCGTCTGTAGCTCGTCCTGGAGCAGAAGCGCTTCAAAGATGTCATGCGTATGATTCACCGGAAGCTGGGTGGAGTTGGTGTAGAAGGGAGCCGCTCCCTGATGGTATTCGCGCTCATTGGCGCAGAGAATCTCGGGAAACTCCTTTTTGTCGATCATGGCAAGCCGGTAGGATGTCCCCTCGGCCGGCGTTGCCTCAAGGTTGTAGAGATCCCCTGTGTCCTCCTGGATCTCTGAAAGAACCTGGCGAATGAAATCCATGACCTGGAGAGCAAAGGCCATGCCTCTTTCGCTTGCGATCCCTGTGCCCAGGAAATTCGTGCATGCTTCGTTCATTCCAATGATGCCGATGGTCGAGAAATGGTTTTTCCAGTAGGACCCGGCATTCTCTCTAATGTCTTTCAGATAGTACTTCGAGTAGGGGTAGAGGTTGTTTTCCGTGAACCGCTCGATAACCTTGCGTTTGATTCCCAGGCTCTCCGCCGCCATACGGATCATCTCTTTCAGCCTGTCGAAAAAACGCTTCTCATCGGGCGCCAGGTATCCGATTCTGGGGAGATTGATAGTCACCACGCCGATGGAACCCGTGAGAGGATTGGCCCCGAAAAGTCCTCCCCCCCTTTTCATGAGTTCCCTTGTGTCCAGCCTGAGGCGGCAGCACATGGATCTGGCGTCTTCAGGGGACATGTCAGAGTTGACGAAGTTGGAAAAATAGGGAATACCGTATTTCCCGGTCATTCTCCACAGCATTTCAAGATTGGGACTGTCCCAGTCGAAGTCGCGTGCGAGATTATAGGTCGGGATGGGAAAGGTGAACACACGGCCTCCGGCATCTCCCTCGGTCATCACCTCTGCAAAGGCCCTGTTGATCTGATCCATCTCAACCTGGAACTCACCGTAAGTTTCTTTCTTCTCCTTGCCGCCGATAAGAACATACTGACTCCTGATGGAAGCAGGCGCCTGGAGATCCAAAGTGATATTGGTAAAAGGGGTCTGAAAACCCACTCGGGTAGGGATGTTGATGTTGAAGACAAATTCCTGCAGTGCTTGCTTGACTTCTCTGTACTCCAGGCCGTCATAGCGGACAAAGGGCGCCAAAAGCGTATCAAAGTTCGAAAGGGCTTGTGCGCCTGCCGCCTCTCCTTGCAGGGTGTAGAAAAAGTTGACAATCTGGCCGAGAGCTGAACGCAGGTGTTTCGGCGGAGAGCTTTCCACTTTGCCCTCCACCCCCCTGAACCCACGTCTGAGCAAATCCTTGAGATCCCATCCCACGCAGTATACGGAAAGCATGCTCAGATCGTGAATATGGAAATCCCCTCCCTTGTGCGCATCCCTGATCAAGGGAGGGTAAATGCGGTTAAGCCAGTACTCGGAGGTAACATCCGAGGAGATGTAGTTGTTCAGCCCTTGGAGGGAATAGGACATGTTACTATTTTCTTTGATTTTCCAGTCGCTCTTTTGGATGTAGTTCTCCACCATGTCTACGCTGGCTTTGGCCAAGATTGCCCTGATTTGGGCGTGCTGCTCCCGGTAGAGAATGTAGGCTTTTGCCGTCTTGTAATAAGGAGAGTCCAGGAGGACCCTTTCTACAATATCCTGGATCTCCTCCACCTCGGGGTGGGGTCCGATACGCATCTGATGGGCTAGGGTCAGAACACGAAGGGTCAGTTTCTTGGCCTCCCTGTCGCTGAATTCCCCTGAGGCCTTTCCCGCTTTAGCGATCGCTGAGGTAATTTTCGAAGAATCAAATGGCACAACCCTTCCGTCCCGCTTTTTGATTTTCTCGAACATGGATGCACCCTCGGTGGAGTTTGTGAAATTAGTGACAAACGAAAGGGCACACAATGCGCCCTTATTTGAAAAGCCTTGGAACCAGAAGACCTCTGCCCGTTTGGAATCGCTTAATCCTATTACCATATATTGGGCGTTGTCAAGATAGAAGTTCAATATGTGGTGGGGGATTATTTGAGTGTGGCATTGAAGCCATGACATGCCAAAAGCAAGGGCAGAGAATGCACTGACCACAATAACTTCTTCAGCACTCGGGCAAATGCCGGGATCCATTCAGTCTAGATCAGGTCCCACGGGTTCCTTTTTCGCATTCCTGTGACGGGTATTTCTCCCTGATATATGCCTTCAACTTCCTTCGGATCATGAGGTATCCTGCAACGATGAGCACCAACCCGACAACAAAAACCGGCTGGTTCTTATTCACCATCCCATAGCAGACTCCCAGGATTCCAAGAATGCAAACACTCAGGATGAAGGTTTTTTCTTTCATGTTAGCCATCTATTGAGAACCTTCTCGACCCTTTACTTAAAGTAGTACTTTAAAACATCGATTAGCTGTCTCCTAACGAAGCGTCCAGGGTTTGAACATTACACCAACCACCCCCATTCGTCAATCTGAGTTGAAGAGCTTTAAGTTTGTCTTGACCTCATGGCCTCGGAAACTAGAATAGTGCCGATTTCTAATTTCATCGGGGAAAAGGCTCTCTTGTCCCTCTGGGTTGGATGATTTATTGGAGGAAAGAGCAAATGAATGAGATCCGAATAGGGTTGAGGGGTTCCAAAGAAATCGTGGTGACTGAAAAGGATCTGGCAAGCGTAACGGGCAATATAGGTGCGGAAGTGCTTTCCACCCACTGTGTTGTTCTGCTCATGGAGTTGGCTTCACGTTCAGCCGTCGAAGGCCTTCTGCCGGAAGGCAAAATGGCGGTAGGCACCCAAATCAACATTCGGCATTTCGGGGCGGTGCCCTTGGGGGCCAGAGCCAGAGCCGAGTCCATCCTGACTGAAATCAACGGCCGAAGGCTCGTTTTTGAGGTGACGGCCTACGACGATTTTGAAAAAATCGCGGAAGGACAAAATGAACAACTCATTGTCCCAATATCCGGGTTTCTTAGGAAAGTCAGGTGGAAGAAGGGGGTAAGGGAGTGATCGGGTCTCCACAGCGAATCGTGCCTCCTTCAAGAACGCGGGCAAAAACGCCCTCCCGAGGCATAATGCAATCTCCCGCCTGGTAGTAAATGGCGCATTTCTTGTGGCATTCTTTTCCTATCTTGGTGATTTCAACGATTGCGTGGTCGCCTAACCGAAAGCGACTGCCCAGTGGAATGATCTTCCAGTCAATCCCTTCGGTTGCCACGTTCTCGGCAAAGTCTCCGAAAGTGACATTCAAACCCCGCGCTTTGCATTCCTCTATTCTTTCTGCGGCGAGAAAACTCACCTGCCTTTCCCAGGTCCCTGCATGGCCGTCACCGAGGACCCCATGATTAACGCATAATTCAGCTGTTTCGACCTGAGTCTTCCTGGTTCCTTTTTTAGCGCTCACGGCAATAGAGACGATTTTCATTGTTTTCTCCAACGTTTCTTGGCCCTTTTGCTTGCCTTCCCTTGAGCTGGCAACTTCTGACCGGATTGCATCGTCATCTGCAAGAAGGGCATCCAAAGGACGATCAAATCCATCCCCAATTGTATAAGTTAGAAAAGTCTGCTGGATTGTCAAGTCAGTCCCTTGCCATCCCATGCGTACAAGCTACGGCCGGGTAGCTTCGCTCTGCCGGGTAGATCCCCTTTTGCAGGTCCTTTAATTCTCCCACCATCTTCAGTTTTTTCCTAGTCCTATCTCTTTACTAGGAGCTATTCGTGGTTAAAATCTTTCCAATTGAACCGAGGAGGTGTTTGCCATGTATTCTAAGACCGTTATGGATCATTTCCGAAGCCCCAGGAACGTGGGGGTCATTGAAAACGCGGATGCTAAAGGGGAGGTTGGAAACCCTCTCTGCGGCGATATGATGACGATCTATCTCAAAATCAATGAGGATCGCATTGACGACATAAAATTCCAAACCTTCGGATGCGGAGCGGCTATTGCCGTATCCAGCATGCTCACCGAGATGGCCAAAGGAAAGAGCCTGGATGAAGCCAAGAAGATCACGAACAAAGACGTAGCCGAAGCCCTCGAAGGACTTCCGAAGAACAAGCTTCATTGTTCAAATCTGGGTGCCGATGCGCTGCAGCTGGCCATAAAAAACTACGAGGCAAGGAAGTCAGGGAAGCCCGCGGAAGAACCCCTGCGGAAGGAATTGCACATGCACAAGCACGGAGAGGCGTGCTATTGCCCGTACTGCGATACGCAACTTCCTGAGGGGGAGAACACCTGCCCCAATTGCCAACTGAACGTGATTCAAAAGCACTGATGAACTTCGGAAGGGAGGAAAATCCTCATGAACGTTATCAATCTCGATCATCTTTCGGCAAACCCTCTCCTGCCTGAAGTTCAGGAGGCCATGATCACTGCGATCAGGGAAAACTACGGCAATCCCTCCAGCCAACACAAGTTGGGAGACAGGGCCTTGGAGGCCCTTGAAAAAGCGAGAGAATCTGTGACTAGACTGATCAACTCCGGAAGCCCCAAGGAGGTCGTGTTTACTTCAGGGGGCACGGAATCCGTGAACCTCGCTGTCAAAGGCGTCGCCTGGGCCAAAGCGGAGAAAGGGAAGCACATTGTCACCTCTAACATCGAGCACAATGCCGTTCTGAGAAGTCTCAGACGGCTCAAGATGATGGATTACAAGGTATCCTCCGTGCCAGTTGACTCTCAGGGGCGAGTCGATCCGTCGGATGTCGCCAAAGCGATTAAGGAAGACACGGTCCTGGTCTCCATCATGCACAGCAACAATGAGATCGGCACTATTCAGCCTATTGAAGAAATCGCCGAGATCACTCGAGAGAAAAACGTCGTCTTTCATGTGGATGCGGTAGATTCCGTTGGTGTGGTCCCTGTGGATGTGCAAAAACTGGGAGTCGATCTTCTGAGCTTTGCTTCCAATCCTTTTTACGGTCCCACAGGAGTTGGGGGATTGTATGTCCGGCGGGGGACCCATATCTGGCCGCTTCTTGACGGTGGAGTGCAGGAGAACAACCGGAGAGCAGGCACAGAGAATCTCATCGGGATCATCGGCATGGGCGTTGCTGCCGGGCTTGCAGCCACGGACATGACTTCCAGAATCGCCAGCATGAAGAAGCTGAAGGACCGGCTTCTGCGAGAACTCCCCAACAGCATAAACGAATACATTGTTAACGGCCACCCGGATCTCAGCCTTCCCCATCTCGTCTCCGTGTCGATCAAGTACATCGAGGGGGAAAGCCTGGTGCTTATGCTGGACGACGAAAACATCGCCATGTCCACGAGGTCTGCTTGTGCTGCCGGGGCCCTTCAGGCTTCCCACGTTCTACTGTCCATCGGCCGCGACTTTGCCGACGCCCAGGGGACGCTGGTGATCACCTTCGGGTTGGACAACTCGGAAGAGGATGTGACTCGATTTCTCAAGGCGTTGAAGGATGCCGTCAAGACCCTGAGGGAGATCTCCCCTCTTTACGCCAAGGCGGCTCAAGCCTGATTTGCTCGTCACTGCGGTTGGGATGAGGAAAGGAGTTCGTTGAGTTTCTTCTGCAGACTGGTTCCCGACATCGTCCCCCTGGAGATGTGCTGTGCTTCACCGTCCTTGAAAAAAATGATCGTAGGGACGCTTCGGATTTCAAAGCGTTCTGCAGTTTTCGGGTTCTCATCGACGTCGAGTTTGTAGACGGTCACCTTCCCTGCGTTTGAAGCTGCAAAGGATTCCAAGGCAGGTGCCATCTGAATGCAGGGACCGCACCAGGGGGCCCAAAAATCGACCACGCTGATTCCCTGATGTTTGAGGACCTGCTTTTCAAACTGGTCATCCGCAAGGGTCATGGGTTTTGTTTCCGTCATGTTGAACTCCATTGTGGCCGTTGTTCTTGTAGAAAATAAGATCGTTGTGATTCATCCGCCGCAGTGAAGGGATTTAGAAGTGATTCACCGCGTCGGCATGATCATACTGTATGTGTCAGATCTGTGCAACCCTTTCTCGCCCCGATCTGCACCGTTTAAGGAGGAAGTCTCGCATGGCTCAAGCCAAGAAATTCATTCTGATTTCAGTTCTTGTTTTTTGTTTATCCCTTTTGATTTTTCCCGACGCTTCCCTGGCAAAAGACCAGACCACGTGCCCGGTGATGGGTGGGCTGATCAATAAGAACATTTAT
>Ga0105107_10000784_pt1 | contig 20447 bp, 18 predicted proteins | sample PPLLaktember2015_6_FD_79335 | JGI IMG/M metagenome (GOLD analysis project Ga0105107, IMG submission 79335) | Freshwater sediment microbial communities from Prairie Pothole Lake near Jamestown, North Dakota, USA - PPLs Lake P8 Core (1) Depth... | ecosystem: Environmental > Aquatic > Freshwater >... | reverse complement strand
CGATGCCGCGGTCATCGGAGCCGGCTCGAACCCGAGCATCCGGATCTTTGCACGGTCGTGTGTCACGTGTCACTCGGCGATCCACGGATCGAATCATCCCAGCGGCCAGCGGTTCGTTCGGTGAACGAGGAGGAGCTTGAGATGCGCATTTCACACGGACTCTCAATCGCCGCGCTTGTGCTCGTCCCGTGGATCGCGAGCGCACAGACGGCGGCGCCTTCCGAAGTGGTCGGTGCGGGAGTGGGGCCCAACGGCGGGACGATCGACTTCGGCGTGCGCGGCACCTCGGTCCGCGGCGACCCGGCACGTTACGAACGCTATCGCGATCTCGGGGACGGTCCGTTCATCGGCGCACTGCGGCTGAACCGCGAGGCGAACGGCTGGGTCATGGCCCTCGGCGCCGACAACGTCGGTCGCCGCGATCAGCGTTTCGATGGGGGTCTTGTGAGGCCCGGCACGTTCAAGGGCTATGCGATGTGGGATCAGATTCCCATGCTGTTGAGCCGGACGACCAGGACACTGTTTACGGAAGACTTCGACAACCCGCAGGGTGTGCTGACCATCGCCGATGGCCTTCAATCGCAGGTACAAACGACACCGGCGTCCATCCTTCAGACTTTCAACAGCAACGCCCGCGAGTTCGCGACCAAGTCCCGACGGCACCGAGGCCTCGGGGGCTTCGAATACATCGCAACGCCGGAGCTGACCATCCGAAGCCAGGTGCAGTACACCGATCGGCAGGGCACACTTCCCTACGGCGGAAGCTTCGGTCACAGCAGTCTTGTCGAGCTGCCCGCGCCGATTGACCATCGGTTGGTGGATGTCGACGCCAACGCCGAGTACTCCCGCGGGGCCGTCATGCTGCGAGCCGGCTACACCGGTTCATTCTTCCACAACGAGTCCACCACGGTCACCTTCGACAACCCGTTCCGATTGACCGACATTGCGGGGACTCCGTCGAGAGGCCGGAGCTCGCTGCCACCGAGCAACACGTTCTTGTCGGTCAACGGCATGGCATCGGTCAAGATGCCGGGACGATCGCGCGCGACCGCGTATGTTTCGATGGGACAGCTGAAGGACGCCGGGGATCCGCTGATGCCCCAGACGATCAACTCGGCAAACACGACGGCCCCCCTCGAGCGCGATCGCGTCAACGGCGAGGCGCGTACTTCGGCGGTCAACCTCACGTTCGTGTCGCGGCCCACGCGTTACGCGGACGTGAACGTGCGCTACCGGACGTACGACTACGACAACCGCACGCCCGCGTTCAGCATGACCCAGCGCGTCTCGTACGACAACGCGCCGTCGGCCGTGACGACGCCCGTGCACACCGAGGCATTCGGCGTGCTGCGTCACACGTTGGATGCGGACTTCAAAATGACGGCGCTTCGCTTTGCCACCGCCGGCGTCGGCTTCTCCCGGCTTCAGGAGGAGCGTACGCACCGTATCTTCGAATCGACAACCGAAAACGTCGTCCGTGTGATCTTCGACTCGGTCGGCAACGGCTGGTTCTCGCTGAGAACGAAGTTCGAGCACGCGGAACGTCGCGGCGAAGGCATCGAGCACGGCGAGCTCGAGCTGGCGGCGATCAACGAGCAGCCTGGAATGCGGCACTTCGACATCGCGCCGCGCGATCGCAATCGCGTGACGGTGCTCGGGTCGGTGACGCCGAGCGGCGTGCTGTCGTTCAGCGCCTCGGTCGCCGCGGGCAAGGACGACTACCGCCTCGAGCTGCCCGAGACAAAGACGCCGCCGAACAGCCTGTTCGGGCTGCGGGACAACACGCATCAGGTGGTGACGTTCGGTCTGGACGCGGTCCCCAGCAATCGCGTCACGCTCGGCGCATCGTATTCGTTCGAGCACTACAACGCGCTGAACCGGTCGCGCCAGGCCAGCCCTGGCGTGGAGTTCACCGATCCGTCTCGAAACTGGTCGGCCGAAGGCACCGACCACGTGCACTCGGTGATTCTGACCGCCGGCGTCAACAGGATCGCCGACAAGGCCGACCTGCAGTTCACCTACGACTTCAATCGGGCTCGCGCCGTATATGAATACATTGCCGGTGCGGTCCCCAACCGGACGCTGCCCGAAGAGACCGCCATCACGACGACGCTGCCGGCGCCGACCGCTTTGCCGACCGTGAAGAGCGACCTCGGCCGGGGAGCGGTCGATCTGATGTACGAGCTGACGCCGCACGTCGGCGTCGGCGTGTCGTGGTGGTACGAGCAGTATCGAGTGACCGACTTCACGCTGGATGCCGAAGCGAACCCCGAGCTCGCCCGCGGACAGGCGGTGCTGCTCGGGTATCTGTACCGCCCGTACACCGCGAACACGGTCTGGGGCCGCATGGTCTACCGCTGGTAGCGGCCCATGGTTGCATCGATCAGATGAGGCGAATTGGCCGAATCGCGGAGGGATTACTGCCTGCGAAGATTCAACTCGCGAATCTTCAGGAACAGCCCTACGACCACGAGCAGGATGGCCACCAGTGAGATGAAGAGACCGCGGCGCCTGTACTGCAGGTCGGCGAGGGCTTGATTACCCGCCAGCTCCACGGCGGTCAGCGCCTTCAATCCTTCGTTCACGACTTGATCGACGGCGGCGGGATCGAAGGTGTGGATCTCGGTCCTGGCCTGCGTCAGCTTCGTGCGCACCTCGGCCAGCGCGAGCTCCTCGTCGCTGACCTCCATGCCGGCGTTTCTCGCGCGCGCGATGAGATCGCTGTTCGCCGCGAGGGCGGTCTTCAGGCTTTCGATGCTCGTGCGCATCCTGCCCGCGCCGACGAACCCCGCGTCGTCGGCGGCCTCGTGACACGTCCAGCACAGCGTGTCCTTCGACGTGCCGATCATCTCGTCAGAGGTCGTCAGCACGGCGTGATTGCTGTGGCACTCCACACAGGCACGGTCGAATATCTGGCTGTGCGCGCTCGTCGCAAACTTCGCGGCGAAGACCGCGTGACAGGTTCCGCACACGTTGCTCACGGCATCCACCCCCGGCGGAGCAGCGCCATGGTTGCCATGGCAGTCGTTGCAGGTCGGCGCAGAGAGATCGTTCTGCCTGGTGAGCGCCGTGAAGTGAACGCTCTTCTCGTAATCGTCGCGCTGGCTGGTTGGAATGGACGCGCCGCCTGACGAGGTGTATCCCTTCATGTGCTGCGGGTCCGAATGACAGCTCGCACAGAGGGCAGCGACGTTGGTGGGGAACACGGGCGCCCGCGCATCCTTCACCCGGCGAATACCGTGCGCGTGATGACAGGAGGCGCACGTGGCCACATTCTGATCGCCGGTGGCGAGGCGGATTCCGTGGGCGCTGGTGGCGTACTCGGCCGCCTGGTCGACCCGCTGTGCGGGGGCGAACGTGCGCATGAGCCCGGCATCGCTGTGGCAGCGCGCGCAGGTGGTGACGATCTGCGCGCCCCGCGGCTTGCCGCGGTAGCCCCGCGCCGGATCCTTCGCGCGCGCCTTGTCCTGCGTCGTCGGATCGCCTCCATGGCAATCGACGCAGCGGAAGCCACGTTCGCTATGGACGTCGGTGCGAAACGCGGAAACAGGGCTTGACAGCTCGGATTGGGTGAGGCCGGCATGACAGGTCACGCAGCCGTCGACGGGCACCTGCGCCGATACGTGCTGTGCACTCATGACGCCACCCAGGAAGAGCAGCCCCATCACTCTCGCCGCGAATCGTGTGGAGAGGCGGGTCATGTCAGGAGGCGAGGTGTCCGATGATGGTGAGTACAACGAAGTACACCAGCCCGCCGATGCCGAGCGCCGTAAAGAGTGGGCTCGGTTCCTCCCTGGCGGCTCGCTGATCGAGAAACGGCACCAGCAGCAGAGCGACCGCCGCGAGACCGAAGCCGACGACCCCGACGACTTCGCCCTCGATTCCCAGAATGTGGCTGGGCAGGAGCTTCAGCGTGTGGAACATCGCGAGGAAGTACCACTCCGGCCGTATCCCCGGTGGCACAGGCGCGAACGCGTCGGCCTTGCGTCCGAGCTCCCACGGATAAAAAGCGGCCAGCGCGGCGAGCAGGGCGACGGCGACATACCAGAGGAGCACGTCCCGGAGGATGTAATCGGGGAAAAACGGCATCTGCCTGAGGCGCTCTCCTCGCTTCAGGCGCTGTGCGATCGGAATCGGTACGCTCATGCCCTGGCGCTGCACGAAGAGAAGATGCGCGGCGACGAGCAGCGTCGTGATGGCCGGGAGAATCGCGATGTGCAGTGCGTAGAAACGCGACAGCGTCGCGCCGGTCACATCGTCACCGCCGCGCAGGAATCGCATCAGCGGGCCGCCGATGATCGGCACAGCCCCCGCGATGCCGGTCCCCACCTTCGTGGCGAAAAACGCCAGCTCGTTCCACGGCAGGAGATAGCCGCTGAAGCCGAAGCCGAGCATCACAAACAGCAGCAGCACCCCGGTAATCCAGGTCAGCTCGCGCGGCTTCCGGTAGGCCTTGAGAAAAAACACGCTGAAGAGATGCGCGAACACCGCGAGGATCAGCAGATTGGCCGACCAGCTGTGGATGTTGCGGATGAGCCAGCCGAACTCCACCTGTGTCACGATGAACTGGACGCTCTCGTAGGCCTCGTCGGCGCTCGGACGGTAGTAGAGCAGCAGCAGAATCCCGCTCGCTACCTGCACCAGAAACAGGAAAAGCGTCATTCCGCCCAGGTAGTACCAGATCTTCTGCGTGTGAATCGGGACGCCTTTTTCTGCGATGAAGTGGCGGACGTCCGACAGATTGAGACGGTCGTCGACCCAATCGATGATTCGCGCCATCATCGGCGCCTCATGTGCGAGAGACCACGACGTCCTCGCCGCGCTGATTGACGACCAGGCGTTCGAGCGGACGGGGCGGGGGCCCCGAGACAACGTTGCCGCTCAGGTCGTACAGGCCGTTGTGGCACGCGCACCAGATCTGCGACGTATCCGCCTTGTACTGAACAGTGCAGTCGAGGTGCGTGCAGACGGCATTGAAGGCCCGCAGCTCTCCATCCTGCGTCCGGACCAGGAGACCGGGCCGGCTGCCGAACTTGAACAGCATTCCGGAGTCTGGCTTCACCTGCGAGGCCTGCGCAGCGACGACGCTCTGCGTCACCGGCTCGCCGCTCGCCGGCGGAATGAGGAAGCGCCACACAGGATATGCCATCGCCACAAGCGTGGAGACGAAGCCGGCGCCAAGAAGGCTGTCCAGAAATCCTCGACGATCGAATCGACCTGGCATCGCCGGCTACTTCTTCACCTTCAACGTCTGCAAGTAAGTCACGAGTGCGTCGATGTCGCCCTTGGGCAGGGACGAGTACGATTTCATGAGAGGTTTGCGTTCGGCGCCCGCTTTCACGCGCATGGCCTCGGGATCGACCAGCCATTGCCGGATCTCGTCGGCCGAGTACTTCGCGCCGACGTCGTCGAGGACCCCCTTCGCGTTGCCCTTGCCGGCCACAGAGTGGCACATGGAGCACTTGGACTCGGCAAAGACTTTCATGCCGCGTTCAACTGCTGCAGTCTGTGCACCTGCAGGAGCAGGGGTGAGCAGGCCAAGCAGGCCAAAGAGAAGGACTAGCAAAGCTGCGCGTCGCATTCAAACCTCCCCAATAGAGTTCAGCGGAAAGAATAAGCGCAAGTTGCGTGCCTGAGACGTGAATTCTACATTCGCGCCGATCTCCGCTCATTGATGCGTTTCCCGCCGATGATGTGCGGGCGTGAATGGCGGAATTTTCCGCAGCGCGCGGAATATTCCCTGTCGAGGAATCTGCTGGATGGCCGTCTCACGGGCGATTCGACGCCGACGGAGCCGGGCACACTGCTTGCTCCGGGAGCGGCGGAGGCATTCATGACGGTTCAAGAGTTTTTTCATCGCCACTATTCACCGGCGGTGGGCGAATCGCCTACCGGCCACGCGGTTGCCGTCCTCGCGGGCCTTGCGCTCATCGTCATCGGGGCTGCGCTCGTCGTGTCGGTCGTGTTCATGCCTGCTGGAATCGCCATCGGCGTGCTCGGCATTCTCATTCTCGGCGCGGGCATCTTCGCGCACATTGTGAGCCCGCTGACGTTGGCCGAGCTGATGGATGCGGTGATTGGACTCTCGGGCGCGGCCATCACGGTGACGATTGCCATCGCGATCATGGCCGTCGTCGCAGGGTTCGGCATCACGGTGTTCGTCAGTTTCTTCCGCTGGCTGGCCAGTTGAATGCTCAGAACGGATCAGCACCCACAGCGACCTGTGAAGCGATCGGTCCGTCGCAATCCCTGAAACAACGGCGATTCGCGACGTAGTGCCTGGACCGATCACGCCAGCACGGGAGACTCAGACAGCTTGGTGAGGAGCCACACCTCCATCCGTTCGACTGCGCGCCAGTCGTTGCAATGTCGCACTCGCACGACCGCGCTGTCGAGCTCGGCGCTGACGTCCCATCCATGGTCGGGCGCCAGCTGGTACCGGAGCGTGGCGATGTGCCCCTCGAATTCGGTCGAGTGAATCGTCGGAAGTTCGATTGTCATTGCGAGGTGAAACGCAGGAACCGTACCACGGGGGCTTGCGCGTTTTTCAGCGGGCCAGCCATCTCGGCCGGGGCGCGGAGGGACGGATGTGCGGAAGAATCCGGATTGACGACGGAAACTTTCGCACGAGCACCTGACGGGCCGCCGGCCGACGCGGCAAGGCGAATGCACGCAGTCCGAGGAGCAAGGTTGACGCTGCCCGGATCCAACAGGGGTGTTTCGACTTGATGGCCGGTTTCTCCGACGCATCACTCCGGCGATGGGCGAATTTTCACGCCCGCAGCGTATTTTCTCGCGGCGCGGCGGTGGCGCTGACGTTCGCGATCTGTGTTTTGGACACACCTGCTGCGGCACAGACGACCGGTGCCATTACGGGAACGGTCGTCGACTCGAGCGGCGGCACGCTCGCGGGTGCGGAGGTGATTGCCCGGCACGTCGAGACCGGGCTTACACGACAAGCCGTCAGTGCCGGCGACGGCCGCTTCGTCCTTACGCTGCTGCCCGTGGGTTTCTATGAGATTGGCGCGCAGCTCCCGGGTTTCAAGCCGGTCACGCTCAGCGCGCTTCAGCTGACCGTCGGTCAGACCGTCGTCCTGACTCTCGCGCTGCAGGTGGGCGCGCTGACGGAGCAGGTCACCGTCGTTGCCGACGCGACGGCGGTGAACACGCGCAGCTCGGAGCTGAGCTATCTGGTGGGGGCGGAGATTATCGAACAGCTGCCGCTCAACGGACGCAACTACACCGACCTGGCGCTACTGCAGCCAGGTGTGACGCCCTTTCCGCATCGTGACGGCGGATCGGTCGTTGCCCATGGTCTCGCGATGAGCATCAACGGCCAGGACCCGCGCTCGAACGTGTATCTGCTCGACGGCACGCTGCTGAACGATTTCACGAACGGTCCGGCCGGCAGCGCGGCGGGTACGACCCTGGGCATGGAGACCGTTCGGGAGTTCCGAGTCGAGTCCAACGGATATCAGGCCGAGCTTGGACGCAATTTCGGCGGTCAAATCAACGTCGTCACGAAGTCGGGGACGAACGCGATACGTGGCAGCGCCTTCGAGTTCCATAGGAACGACGCGCTCGACGCCCGCAACTATTTCGACTCCGGGCCGTCGTCCGATTTCCGCCGCAATCAGTTCGGCGCGACGATAGGCGGGCCGTTCAGGAGAGACCGGACGTTCTTCTTTCTCGGGTACGAGGCGCTCGTCGAGGGGCTCGGGCGAACGATCTCGACGGTCGTGCCGGATGACGCGGCCCGGCAAGGCGTGCTGCCGTCTGGAGTGGTCGGCGTCGTCCCTGCTGTGCGTCCGTATCTCGATGCCTTCCCGCGCGCAAACGGCCCGGCGATCGGCGGCGGCCTGGCGGCGTTCAACTTCCCGTTCGAGCAGACGCTGACGCAGCACTTCGTGCAGGGCAGGATCGATCGTCACATGGGCCCCGGCCATCAGCTCTTTGCGCGCTACACGCTCGACAATGCGGATCAGTTTCTTCAGACCGACTTTCCGCAATTCCCGCGCGGCTTCGAGTCGCGTAATCAGTTCTTCACCGGCGAATACCGCCGGGTTGCCTCCGATCGCAGGCTCAATACGGTGCGCGTGGGTTTCAGCCGCACGCGCGTCGCACAACGCGTCGAAGCCAATCTCGATCCACTGCTGCCTCCATTCGTGCCGGGCCGGCCCTATGTCGGCGCCAGCGTCATAGGCGGTCTTCCGAGCTTCGGGCCCCAGAGCTCGGCCGACGTGAGGCTGACGCAGAATGTGTTCAGCGCCCAGTGGGAGATGGTGTATTCGCGTGGTGCGCACCTCCTGAAAGCCGGCGCGCTGGTGGAGCACTACCAGGACGATCTGTTCAATCCGACTTTCAGCCTGGGCATTTACCGGTTTGCGAACCTCAGCGCGTTTCTGCAGAACACTCCCGCGTCTTTCGTGGGACTGACGCCGGACGCTGAGCTGGACCGACGGTGGAGGTTTACATCGTTCGGCCTCTACGTGCAGGACGCGTATCAGGTGGTGCCGCGGCTGGTTGTCAACGGCGGTGTGCGGTATGAGCCTGGCACCGTGCCGGTGGAGAAGCTCGGCCGCGATGTCGCCCTGATTCGACCAAGCGACACGCAGCCGGCGATCGGCACGCTTTATCGCAATCCGACGCTGACGAGCATCTCGCCGCGGGTGGGCGCGGCATGGGATCCCGCTGGTAACGGCCGCACGTCCGTGAGAGGCGCGTATGGCCTGTACTTCAATACCAACAACCAGCAGAATCTCATCGTCACGATTACAAACCCGCCGTTCACGCCGCGGGCGGTGTTCGTCAACCCGGCGTTCCCGAATCCTCCGTTCGACCACCCGTTCAGTCATTCGATTCGGCCGATTCAGTACGATGTCGACCTGCCGAGGCTGCACATGTGGAATGTCAGCGTCCAACACCAGCTGGGCAGGCAGACGGTTGGGACGATCGGTTACGCCGGTGCGCGGGGGCGGCACCTCCTGCGCAGCGGCGACGTGAACGTGCCGGTTCCAGAGGCGCGCGCCGACGGCACGCTGTTCATCCCGGCCGGCGCGCCGCGGCCCAATCCTGCGTTCACGACGATCGAGCTGAAGAGCAGCGACGGCGATTCCTGGTACAGGGCCCTGATTGTCGAGGCGCGCAGGCGATGGAGCGGAGGCTTCGCCGGACAGGCGTCCTACACGCTCTCGCAGGGGGAGGATACGACGCAGGCCTCGACGTTCTTTTCGGATTCGACCAACGGCACGACGTCGGCGTTTCCGGAGTTCATCCCCGGTTACAACAAGGGGCCATCAGACTTCCACGCCACTCACAGCGCGATCGTGAATGTCACCTGGCAGGTACCGTTCGGAGGACGGCTCGACGGCGTCGCTGGTGCTCTGCTCGCGGACTGGCAGATCTCGGGAATTGCGACCGTGCGCAGCGGGAGCCCGCTGACCGTGTTCGTTCAGGCGAACCGATCGCGCTCGCAGTGGCTGCCGTCACTGGCGCCGGGTGTCGGCCAGGATCGGCCGAGTTACGCGACCGGATACGGACCGGACAATGCCGTGCTCGGTCTGCCTGAGCGGTGGTTCGATCCGAAGGCGTTCGTGCTGCAGGGGGCCGGCACATTCGGCAACACAGGCCGCGGCGACTTTACCGGTCCGAACCTGCGCACGGTCGACCTTGCGCTCGCGAAGCGGGCTTCGTTGACCTCCCTCGGTGAGGCTGGCGGCCTGGAGTTCCGAATCGAGGTGTTCAACGTCTTCAATCGCGCCAATTTCGGTCCGCCGGCGCTCATCGCGTTTGCCGGCAACAGCGACAACGAGCCACCGCTCGCGTCGTTCGGCCGCATTCGGACGACGGTGACATCTGCGCGCCAGGTGCAGGTCGGGATCAGGATGACGTTTTAGCTTGCTGGTTAGCGCTGCTAGGCAAGGATCTCGTTCGTACTGGTCATGCGCGCGCCTCTTTGCGGGTCGTCAGCGGTTGAAGCGCGTGTGCAGGGATGCCCGGCTGCAACACCGCTGAGGGCTGCTGGCGCACCGTCATGATGATGTTCAGGGCGAAGAGCGTCATGGCCAGCACGGCGAGCGGGCCTGCCCATGCAATCGATGACCATGCGTCCACCCAGACGCCGAAGGCGACTGGCAGCTCCAGCGCGCGGACCATCATGCTGGCGTTGAGCAGATAGAACGCGGCGTCGCGTGCGCTCGGGCTCCACAGGGGCTTCCCGGTAAAGTTCGGCACAACGCGGCTGGCGACGCCCAGGACCATTTGCGCCGCGAACCCGAACGCCATCGCGTGGCGCGCGAAGTCCATCACCAGCAGCGGCTCGGTCCCTCCGATGAACAGTCTGGCGGCGGTCCAGCCGGGCCCCAGCGCGAGGCTCGCAAAAAGCCAGCACCAGGCGGCGAAAACATAGCGCTCCCACCCACTTTGAGGATTGCGAATCCCGCAGCCGAGAACGGGGCCGATCTCGGCGAAGAGTCCGAGACACGCCGTATAGGCGATGGCCGAAACAATCAGGAGCGCTGCGCCGGCGCCGCGCGCCACGATCAAGGCCGTCGAGCCGGTGTCCGGCCACGCGCCGATCACCCACGCCACGGCACCCGCCTGATACATGATGAACACCGCACGCTCGAGGTGCGCCCACCGCGGCCGGCAGCCAAGAAAGATGGGGAGTATTCGCCGGCCGACGCCGAAGATCCAGGAAGTGATGAATCCGGACAACGCCGCCGTCCACAGGACCCGGTGCCACAGGACGTCGTCTGCGATGGCCGCGACGAGGACAATGGCCGCTGTGGCAACCATCCAGCAGGCGCCGGCTGCGATCCAGCGACGAAACGGCTCACGTGTGGGCACCCCGGATGCCATCGTGCCGAGCATCACGGCTGCAAACGACAGCGCAGCCGCGAAGAGCGACACGCCGCCGGCGATCCAGAGCGGGCGCGTAAACGGCGCGCCGTGGAAGAAGCCGCAGGCAATTGCGACGACACCTGAGAGCTGGAGCCAGAAGGACCAGCGGACGAGTCGGGGGTGCTGCAGTGTTCCACCCACGAATCGGGGGAGCACGTGGTAGGCAACGCCCATGATGAAGAGCGCCATGAATCCGAAGACCTGCACGTAGGCGTGCGCCCAGACGGACGTGCGCGGCAGCGTGCCAAGGCCCCATCCCGTGGTCAGACGCGCCAGGTTGATCATTCCGAGTGTGGCGCCCCATGTGAGCGTGAGCGCGAGCGAAGCGACGAAGAACGGCACAAACACGCGCGCAGGCACCGTTGCGGCGTGTTGAGGAGGTTGCGGGTGCATGAGTTGAAATGTACCGAGCCGCCGGTCAGACGTCTATGACGGCCGTCATAAGTCGCGAACCGAATGAATCCTCGTGGCAAGTGCAAGCGGCACGACAATCCAGGCCGCCAGCGCCGTTGACGACATGGCCATCGCCGCGGTCGGGCCGCCGAGCGCGCGCAGCCAGCTCTCGCCCGCGGCGCCGAGCACGTGTGGCGTACCGGCGAGGATGAGCGTGAGCACCCTGACGAGATCGAGCGCATTCGCGAACACCGAAACGAACAGTACCTGCGCGCCGGCCGTGCCCGGCATCAACAGCGCGAGACCGAGCATGGCGGCGTCATAGAGAATCACAGCGACGAACCAGATGAACGCGGCTGCGCCCATTGCAGCACTCCGGCGGGGAACAGCGCTGGCCAGGAGCGATCCGATGGACAGAAAGGCCAGACCCGCGAGGACGCATGCACCGACGAGCGCGGCGAGCCGCGTGATGTCGCTCGCTCCCGAAATTGCGGCGACAACCGCGCCGCCAGTTCCCAGCCCGATGACGAGCGTCGTCGACACGGCCGCCGCCTGACCAATCCAGCACCCGAGCGCGAGTTGTCGCCGGGTGACGGGCTGCGCCAGCAGGAACGCCGTCTCACCCCCTTCAGGCGCGCCGGAGGTGCCGATCAGCAGGGACGCGAGAGGCACGAGCATCAGGGCGAGTGGCAACACGGCAACGGTGAGACGCGCGAAACCTTCGCTGCTGTCTGCCTCGCCGATCACGCCCGACGCATATGCCATGGCGATGGTCACCATTGCGTAGGCCGTTGTGAATAACCGGATCCACCACAGCCGGGCCGCAGCCGTGAATTCCATCCGTGCGATGGTGACGAGATGCGTGCTCATCGTGCCTCCACATGAGTGATGACATCGGGCCAGAGCCGCGCCCGGCCGTCGCGATCTGCTGCTTCCGCTTCGCTTCGGCTGCCGAACGCCAGGACGCCGTAGTCCATCGGTGTGCGCGTGAGGTGGCCGACCGCGAAAAATGCGGTGTCGGTCGAGATCCAGCCACCCGATGCGAGATGCACGTAGCGGGTCGTGCCTTCCGCGCGCGATTTCGTGTCGGCCGCGAGACACCCGACGTCGTCGAAGAACCGCGTCGCCTCGCCCGGCACGCGCGATTGGGCCGCATTGGCATCGCTCGATACCAGCATTCCGCAGCGTCCGCAGTTAACGCGGTCCAGCGGAATCGGCTCCGGCCCATCGTGCCTGCCGCCACAGCTCGCCAGCAGCAGTGCAGCGACGAACGCCGTCCATCGGCGCCGTGACAACCTGTTGTTCCTCATCGTTCAACCGATCCAGTGCGGTTGCGAGCGCGGTTTCCGTCCGGAACGCCGAGACCGACGCGCCTTCGTGCTCGAGGCGTGCGAGCATGCCGCTGAGCGCCCGATCGCTGACGATCGCGTGCAGGCGTCCGCGCACCGGCCAGGCCCGCTTCGCGCCGCCGCGCAGCGCCGCGCCTGCCCAGAGATCGGGCCGGCTGCCAACGGTCACCGACACGTGACGTTCACCCACACACGCATCGTCCGACACTGGCACAAAACGGCCGTCGCGGAGTATGGCGACGCGCGTCGCCAATCCTTCGACCTCGCCGTCGATGTGTGTCGTGAAGAGCACGGCGCGGCCTTCGTCGCGCAGCGCGCGCAGGCGATCGACCAGGAGACGCGTTCCGATCGGGTCGAGGTTCAGCGTGGGCTCGTCGAGCAGATAGGCAGGTACATCGGGAATGAGCAATGCAGCCATCGCGACGCGCTGACGTTCGCCGCCAGACAGCGCGGCGACCGTCCTGCCGGCCACGCGGTTCAGGCCGCACAGCGCCATCTCGCGCTCGACCGAGTGCGCCGGCACCCCGCGCAGATCGGCGACGACCCGCAGGATCTCGCGCACGGTGAGCGTGGGCGGGAATTCCGTGCGCTGCGCCAGGTAGCTGACCCGCGATCGCGCCTCGCGTTGATGCGTCCACACGTCGATGCCATTGACCTTGATGCTGCCCCGGTCCGGCCGCGCAAGCCCGATCGCGCAGCGCAGCGTTGTCGTCTTGCCGCTGCCGTTGGCGCCCACGAGCGCCAGGCTTTCGCCGCCGCTCACCGTCAGCTCGGCGCCGCACAGGATGCGCCGGCCGTTGTAGGACTTGTCGACGCCAATCATCTGGATCATCGCGTCACCCGGGAGAAAATTGCGCCAGACCCCATTTTCAAGAGAAGCACGACGGCCGCGGCGGTCAGCCAGAAAACGGTTCCGGGAACCTTTTTCGATGGCGTCCCGCGAAAAAGGTTCCCGGAACCGTTTTTCGCAATCGGGTGAGGATCGGCGGACGCGGTGTCCTTCTGCACTGCGCTGCGCGCGACCAGGTCGAGCGCGCCTGCCGCCGGACTCTGCAGGTACAGCCGCGCGATCTCGTTCGTGCCTTCGATGCGCTCGAACGGCCGCAGAAGCGGATGTGCCGACTCGCCGATGCCGTCGCCGTCAAAGTCGAACCCGGCATAACGGCCCCATGCGTTGCCCGTGCCGTCATGGCTCCAGAGGGTCGTGCTGCCACCGCCGCTCTCGACGACGTCGCTCCAGTTCTGGTGAAAGCGATTGCGAGAGAACGTGTTGCGCTCGGCGCTCGCCTGCAGCCGCACCGCGACGTCGTTGTGGGAGAAGTCGTTGTCGAAGAACTTGTTTCCCGACGATCCGTCGAGCTGCAGGCCTCGTGCGTTGGCCACGAACCGATTGTGCAGAATCGACGACGCGTCGCAATCCTTCAGCGACAGCCCGACCGCAGTCACGCCGCGGTTGCCGGCGAACTCGTTGTGCTCGAGCGTGAGGCGCCGCGAATTCATCAGGTTGGCGCCCACCAGCGAGTTGCGGAACACGTTCGAGCGGATCAGCGTGTCGTCCGAAAACATGTCGTGCAGCCCGTATCGCGACTCGGTGACCTCGTTCCCCTCGACACGGCCGGCGTGTGCGTACTGAAGAAAGATGGCGTCGCGCTGCCCGACGATGCGATTGCCGACGACATGATTCCGTGATCCGCGATACACGTAGATGCCGTCGCCGCGCCGGCCGAACGGCCGATCGAGCAGCCCCTCGATGTCGTTGCCGGCGATCGTGTTGTCGGCGCCGCCGGCAATCACCACGCCGTAGAACACGCGCCGCATGACGTTGCCGGTGACGGCGTTACGATTCGACGAGAGCCGTACGGCGGCGTCCATCTGATTGGTTGCGCCGATGCCGGTCCCGTCGATCACGAGCCCGCGAATCTCGCATCCGTCGGCGCGGACGTCGATGACCGTGCCGTTGCCCGTTCCGAAGAGCACCGGCTGTCCTTCGCCGACAATCGAGACGCGCCGGTCGAGCCGCAGGTCTTCCCGATAGACGCCCGCGCCGACGCGCACTTCATCGCCGTCGGCGGCTGCGGCGATCGCCGGGGCGATCAGCGGGAAATCCGCGTCCCCCCGCCCCACGGTCCACACCCGACCCTCCACTCGGACTGGGATGGTCAGCAGGGCGATCGCCGCAGCCAGCAGCCCGAGCTTCATACGAGGGCCTTCTTCCGCGCGCCGGCGATGGCGAGCGTCATCGCGGCGACCAGCGCAATCCCACCCACATGCGGGAAGGACCACACTGTGAAATTGCCGACCTTGGTCGGCCCGAAGAGCCTCGGCGTGAAGTCCTTGACCGCCGTGATCGGCGCGTGGCGATCGCGAACGTGTCCGACATCCCAGAGACGGCGCTGAACGGTCGCCGCCGACGCCAGGAGCAGTACGACAAAGACACCGACACCCGCCCAACGCAGCAGCCGCCCGGCCAGACCGGCGCCGGCGAACGCGCCGATGGCCAGCAGCGCCGCGAGCGCCATCATCGTGGGCGGCAGCCACTCGAGCTCGGGCAGGTGCTCGGGGAATCTGACCCCGATGTACTGCTGAAGCGTCTCCACTTCCTGCACGTCGCCGGCGATGCCGCGATGCGAGACGAGCAGCGTGAGGCTTTCGTCGGGATACTGTGGCGCCGACATCAGAAAGCCCCAGTAGGGAAGCCACGCCGCGATGGCGACGATCGCTGCCGCGGCAAGAAACAGACGACGTCTAGCGGCCATTGGACTTCTCCGTGGAAGGCACGCCGGGCACCTGCAGGCCGGCGACGTTCTGACCCGCGCGCCAGTCGGTGATCTTCACCGGGCCGTCTTTCGGCTGCACGACGAGCCGGCCGCGCATCTCGAGGTGAAGCGCGCTGCAGAAGTTGGTGCAGTAGAACCAGTACACCCCCGGCTTCGGCGTCTCGATGGTGATCTCCTTGGTGGCGCCGGGCGGCAGCGACACGTTCAGGCCGTGATCGGGCAGCGCGAAGCCGTGCGTCATGTCACGAATGGTCTCCACGTTCGTCATCCGGAACGTGACGTGATCGCCTTCACGCACTTCGATCGTCTCAGGCGTATACGCGCTCCGAATCATCGTCATGTTGACGGTGACAGCATCGGGGCCCGTGCGCACGACGCTTTCTCCGCCTTCCTTCACGGAGTCGGCTCCGAGGTCGAACACCTGCTTGACTTTCGATTTGAGCAGCGACGCAGCCATGAACACGGCGTCGTGCGGCTCGGGCGGTGTGGGGAACGCGGCGAGCATGCGCATCTTCTCGCCCGAGATGTCGATGAGCTCCTGGGCCTCGGGCATGTCGGGTCCCACCGGCAGGTACTGGTCCTTCGAGAGTTTGTTGAGCGCGAGCAGGAAATCGCCGTGCGGCTTCATGGTCTCGCCGCCTGCGGCTTGCAGGTGGCCGATGTTGTAGTGCACGTTGATGCGATCGACGATATAGTCGGAGGTCCCGGCGACCGCCTTGTCGATGTTCCACTTCACCACCTGGCTGTCGAGAAAGAGCGACGTGAACGCATTCCCGCGATCGTCGAACGTGGTGTGCAGAGGACCGAGGCCGACTTCGGGCTCGGCGACGATCTTCAGCGTTTTAACGTCGACGATCGTCACGGTGGGCGAGAGCTTGCCGCTGGCAATCGCATAGCGGCCGTCAGGGGTGACGTTGACGCCGTGCGGGTTCTTCGGCACCGGTATCAGGGTCAGGACGCCAGGGACATTCTCCGGATCGAGAATCGGGACGCCGTTGCGGACAACGCCTTTGCCTTCGGCGACGGCCTTTTCGGCCGCGGCGATATCAATGGCCGCCAGCGCGTCGCGATCGAACTGAATCATCCCGCCCATGTCCTTGCCTTGCTCGAGGTTGTACACCGTGGCGAAGAAGTACCGTCCGTCCTTCGAGCTGTCGGCGATGTCGATGTTGCCGTTGACGCGCACTTCGAATTTGACCTGCATCGACTCGGGATCGACGAACGCGACAACCGACGTATAGGGAGCGGGGTTGGTCGCGAGGCCATCCGTTGGTTGCTCGAACTCGCCGTTCACACCGATGTACTTCGTGTTGGGCGACACGACGGCGATGCCGTGTGCCCCCTGGAGATTGGGGATCTTCAGAATGCGATCGGTCTCGAACACGTCCAGGCGAACGCGTGCCAGCCGTCCGTTTGCGAGATCGTTGATCCACAGATAGCGGCCGTCGTAAACGCCGTTGGTTTCCGAGGGCGCCGGATGATGCGTGTCGCCCCACGCGCCGCCCGTCGACTCGAGCTCGCGGCGCCGCGGATCGTTCGGATGCACGGCGTAGCCATACGCGGCTCTCGGCTCGAATACGGGAATCTCGCGAATGAGGCGTCCCGAGGGGATGCCCACCACGAAGACCGATCCGCTCTGGCCTCCAGAGAGGAACGCGTAATACCGGTCGTGCTCCCCAGGCGGCACGTAGACCTCCTGAGCCGCGCGAACCTGCGCCGAACCGGTCTCGCCGCAGCCCATCGTCTGCATGAGGGCGGCGGTCGCCAGGATGGAGAGGACAATCAACGTGACGATGCGTGTCATATGCGTTCTCCGTTCAAGCCGTCATTCGACAATCAGGGTGCCGTGCATGTGCGGGTGCAGGTCGGTCGTGCTGCACTGCGTCGAGCAATAGAAGTTGTAGCGGCCGACCTCGTCGATCTTGAACGTCGTCGACAACGGCGCGCCCACCATGGCGCCGTTCATGAACACCTCCTGATCGAAGCCGTCCAGCGCGAACCCATGTCCGGCGCCCAGCCCGTTGTCCGTTGTCGAGAATTCGATCTTCACGACCTCGCCGGCTTTGATGCGGATCTCGGACGGCTCGAATTTCCACGCATGCTCCCGGACGCGAATCACCCGCGCGGGCGCGCCCACTCCTTCCATGCTTCGCGCGATCTGGCGTCGCTGGTTGCCCGAACCATGGCTCGCCATCGTCATGAGATACGCCACCATGTCGTGCTGATCCTTCGGCGAGATGACGCCGGTGTAGGACGGCATCGGCGTCCCGTTCATGCCGGTCTCCATCGTGCGGACGATCTCGCGCTCGGAGAAGCCGGTGCGATACGACGAGGCGAACGTGAAGTCGCGCGTGTTGATGTACTTGCCTCTCGAGTCGAGCAGGGTCATGGCAGACGGCCCGACGCCCCGGCCGTCGTCGCCGTGGCACTTGGCGCACTGCATCGTGACGTAGACCTGGCGCCCGTTCTCGACATCACGATGGTCGCTGGGCGGCTGGCCGATCGTCATCGGCTTGCGATCGGGATTCGCGGCGAGCCGCGGCGAGAAGCTCTTCACGTAGTCGACGAGGGCCCAGCGGTCGTTGTCGTCGAGCAGGTACTGCCAGGGCGGCATGCCGGTGCCGGTCGCGCCGCGCGAGATCGTCCGGAAGAGGTCCTCGTCGGTCGGCAACTGTCCCGACGCGGTCGTGCGGAATTTGTATTGCGCCGCGACGAAATCGCGTGGGGCGGGCACGAGGAACGGCGCCCCGTAGCCGGCGCCGTCGCCTTTCTCGCCGTGACAGTGCGCGCAGTTGACGTCGTACAGTTCCTTACCGCGCGCGAGCGTGCCGGCGGTGGATGCCGGGTGCGCGGGAACTTCGACATCGAGAAATGTGGCGGTCGTTCCTGCGGGTGCGGTCGCGTCCTGCCGCTGGCACGCGGACACCGTCATCGCGACCGCGAGCGCCGACGATCCCAGAAGAGCCACGCCGAGGTAAGTCCTGTTCGTCATATGTCACCTTTCCCATCTATTCCCACTGGCGACACTTCAGGCCGCGCGCCATCAGCTCGGCTTTCTCCTCGAGCTCGACGGCTTTCGGGAACAGCACGTTGTTCTCGAGGTGCACGTGTTCGTGCAGGTCCTGTTCGAACGCCTCCAGCTCCTCCAGAACCAGGCGGTAGGTGCTGCAGGCGTCGTCGGGCGGCTGATAGCGATGGGTCAGCTCGCGGATGACATCGATGCCGTCGCCGGCCTCCTGGTGCTCGATTTCCATCATGCGGATGGGGTTCTGCACCGTGCCGAACATGTCGGGCGGAGGCAGCGCGTCGCGAGTGACCGCATCGGCCAGCGCGCAGATGTACGGGAAGAGCACGCGTTCTTCCTTCGCCATGTGCTGCGACAGCTCGGCCGCCACTTTCGAAAACTGGGCATCCACGAAGGTGAGCTCCGAATGGCGGGCGCCGTGGACCGCTGCGACCTTCGCGAGGTGCTGCTGAATGACGGGAATCGCCGCGCGCACGTACGCGTGATGGCGAGAGACGATGTGGTCGACGAGCGCGGCGGGATCCTGCGCCGGCGTGTCGCGCGACTCCGGGTCGAGCGCTTCCAGCTCGGCGGCGACCTCTTCGACGCTCACGCCGCGCTGCTGGCACGCTTCGCCGAGCGTGCGCGCGCCACCGCAGCAATAGTCGAGACCGTAGCGATCGAAGATGGCACCCGCGCGAAAATCGCGGGACACGATCTCGCCAAGGGTAGTTGTTTCCAATTGCGTCCAGGTCATTGCGTTCGTCCTCCCAGTCGCAGAGTACGGCGGGGCAATGCGGCCTCCTATGACGGGGGTCATACGGGCCTTCCGGCTCCGGCTTCGGGCTTCAGGCTTCGGTGACGGCAGCGCAGCGCTTCAGCCCTGCCTTGCGGCGCCGGCCGCCAATCGCAGCTACAATTCGCCCATGCCAGTTCAGGAAATCGAGGACGCGATTCGGCGCACGACCATGTACAAGCGGCTCAGCGAGAACGACCGGCAGCACCTGGCCCGTGTCTCGCGGCTGAAGGTGTATGCAAAGGGGGACCGGATTTTCGGCGAGGGCGATCCGTCGGAGTTCTTCTCGGTCGTCGTCAGCGGCCGCGTGAAGATCGTGAAGATGACGCCGGCCGGCAAGGACGTCATCCTGGAGATATTCGCCACTGGCGATCCGTTCGGCGCCGTCGCGGCTTACGAGGGTCGACCGTTTCCGGCCTCTGCGATTGCGCTCGAGGACACCGTGTGCCTCCTCACCCCGAGAGTGGAATTCTTCTCATTGCTGGAACAGCATCCCTCGCTCGTGCGCGGACTGCTGCTGGGTCTGACGCAGCGGCTCGTCGAGCTGACGAACCGGCTGACTGAGATGACGGGCGGCCGCGTCGAGGCGCGGTTCGCGCGCCTGTTTCTCAAGCTGGCCGACAACATCGGGCGCCCATCGCCGGAGGGCACGATGATCCCGATGCCCCTGTCGCGACAGGAGCTCGCCGATCTGACCGGCACCACCATCGAAACCTGCATCCGCATCATGAGCCGATGGGGGAAGGACGAGATCGTCCGCACCGAGAAGGACAGCTTCGTCCTTATCGACAAGGACGCGCTGGAGACACTCGCGGGGAGCTAGGGCACAGTCGCGGCAAGGCAAACAGAAGAACAGAAGAAGTCTCTCTTAGATCCCTGGATCAGTAGTTCCTACCGGTCGATCCACTCGACGAACGTGCCGGAACCGTCGGCGACGATCATGACGCGCAGCACGCGATCGTCGTGGTACATCTGTTTGGCTGCGGTGCGCGCGTCCTCAACGGATCCGTAGTGCTGCCATGTTTCGGGAATCGATGACGCGGTGCCCTGCTTCATGGTCGGGCGAAGTCTGAATTGCCGGGTGTCCATGCATACCGCCTATTTCTCTGCGGAGGGTTGTTTTTGATGCAGCGACCATTCGAGCCAGTCGTCGCCACGAGTTCAACGGGATGGCGTGCACGGATCGTGCCGTGCCTTCCTTTCCCCCTTTCGACGCTACCAGTCAT
>Ga0105107_10000783_pt1 | contig 20455 bp, 16 predicted proteins | sample PPLLaktember2015_6_FD_79335 | JGI IMG/M metagenome (GOLD analysis project Ga0105107, IMG submission 79335) | Freshwater sediment microbial communities from Prairie Pothole Lake near Jamestown, North Dakota, USA - PPLs Lake P8 Core (1) Depth... | ecosystem: Environmental > Aquatic > Freshwater >... | reverse complement strand
CAATGAACATGCCAGGAGAATCGAGTGGCTGAGCTCATCACGCGGCGCGAAGGCGCGGTTGGCTGGATCGTATTTTCGAACCCCGCGCGGTTCAACGCGATGACCTTCGACATGTGGTGCGCGCTGCCGGAACGGCTTGCGGCCTTCGACGCCGACCCGGCGGTGCGGCTGGTCGTGCTCGCCGGCGACGGCGACAAGGCGTTCGTGTCGGGGGCCGACATCTCGCAGTTCGAGCAGAACCGCGCGAGCGAGGATGCACGCGCCGCCTACAACCGCGCGGTGGAGGCGGCCTATCTCGCGCCGCTCCTGTGTGCGAAGCCCGTGGTCGCGAAGATCCGCGGCATCTGCATGGGCGGCGGGCTCGGCCTCGCTGCGGCGTGCGACGTGCGCTTCTGCAGCGCCGACGCGGTGTTCCGGATGCCTGCGGCCCGGCTAGGTCTCGGCTACAGCTACACCGGCATGCGGCGCTTCGTGCAGACGCTGGGCGCGGCGAACACCGCGGACATCTTCTTCAGCGCGCGCAAGTTCGACGCGCGGGACGCGCTCCAGATGGGCTTCGTGCGGCGCGTCGTGCCGGCCGCCGAGCTCGACGGCGAGGTTGCCGCCTACGCCACGACGGTCGGCGAGAACGCGCCGCTGTCTCTCATCGCGGCGAAGGCCGCGATCCGGGAGGTGCTGAAAGATCCTGGCGACAAGGATCTCACCGCGCTCCAGCAGAAGATCGACGCCTGCTTCGCAAGCGCGGATTACACCGAGGGGCGCACCGCCTTCATGGAGAAGCGGACGCCGGATTTCAAGGGGCGTTGAGCGGGGTCGGGTGCACGACCGCCCCCACTGCCGCGCCACCGGGGTCCTACTGCGAGGGAGTCTCCCGCGTAACGAGCTCCCTGTAAATGCCGCCTTCCGCCACGCTACCTCGGGTCACGCCCTGGCCCTCCATTCGGGCCTGGCAGGCATTGCGCTCCTCGGTCGGCAGGGCGTCGCATCGGATCAACGCATTTTGCCGGTACTGCGCCTGGCCGTCATTGAGCCGGCCGCGCTTGGCCGCGTCGAGTGCAGCGCCAGCTTCCCTAAGGCAAGTAGCGCGGTCCTGGTGCGACTGGCCGCTCTCGCACATTGCGCGATCTTGTTGATACCGCGTTTGAGCGTCGGACGGACTCCTGCCCTCCGCGGCCAGCCCTGCCGTTGCGCACAGGAAGGCGCTCACGGCGCAGATTGCCAGCCCCCGAAAACGGACTGAAGTAGGTCGTGCGTACATTCTTTCTCTCCTTCACTAAGGCGTGCGGATATGAATTGCGGTCAGCGCGCGGTGGACGCGAATTGCGGTAGCGCATTCGGCAACTGGTGATTCGGACGCGGCCCGACTGTCGCTGACCGGCGACGCCGCACGAGGCCAGAACTTCTCGAAGGGGCAGGACGTCTCGAGCCAACAGCGCGAACTCGATGTCTCCGACTGCCGACAGACATTGGCTTTCGGCGTGTGGAGGCGGGGCACCGCGCCGGGGTAGCGAAGCAACCGACGCTTCGCCTCGGCTCACCGAAGGACATGCTAGCGGCCGCTGTCGTCGGCAGCCGACGCTCACGGGCTGCCGGCCCCGCGACTCTTGGCCGGAGCAGCGCAGGCCCGTTGCGCCTTGCCCCCAGAGGAAGCCCCGGTCTCGCAGAGCGAAGCTTCCTCGGGGGGGCGTCCCTTACTTCTTGGCGTCAGCCAGGCACTTCTCTTTGTCGGCGCCGGTCAGCTTGTCGCACTTCTTGGTGTCGCCCTGCGCATAGGCGGCGGTCAGGAAGCCCGCGAACAAGGTGGCCAGCAATACTTTGATAAAGCTTCGCATCGCATTGCTCCTTCTCGGTTCTTACAACCGTGCGGTAGGAACTGCTCGGTCGGGGCGCAAGAATTTAGGCCACCCCGGCGGCTGCCCTCGCGTTGATGAGGGCAGGCATTGGCGTGCAATAGGTGTGCCAGGGCGTGATCGCCGCTGGCGGTACGAGTCGCGCCCTACGCCCAGACCCCATCCGAGTCGCCGGGGGACGACAGACGGCTACCCCAGGTTCACCACGATCCCGGAAAGGTGACTCGCGCGGTCCGAAGCGAGGAACGCGACCGTGTCGGCGACCTGCTCGGGCTCGATCACGCGCCCGAAGCTGCCGTCCTTGAGCACCTCGTCGGCGCGCGACTCGTCGCCGTATTTCTGCTTCGCCACGTTTCGCACGAGGGTCATGATGCGATCGGTGCGGGTCGCCGGCGGGTGCACCGCGACCACCCGCACGCCGAACTCCGGCGTCTTGCCGCCGAGACCCTTGGTGAACGCCGCGAGCCCGGCGTTCGCCACCGCCCCGCAGATGTACTCGTAGCTCGGCTTCTCGCCGGCCATGCCGATCACGTTCACTATGACGCCGCCGCTTCTTCCTCGATCGTGTCGGGCCTTCATCGCGCCGAGCACCTCGCGCGTCATGTTGACGTAGCCGAAGAGCTTGAGGTCCCACGCGTGGCGCCACTTGGCCTCGTCGATGTCGAGCACCGAGCCGCCCGGGATGTCGCCCGCGTTGTTGACGAGGATGTCCACCGCGCCGGCGGCCGCGGCGACGTGCTTCACCGCTACCCCGTCGCGCAGATCCGCCGCGTGCAACGTCACCTCGACCGGACTCTGCGTCCGGACCGCGGCGCGTGCGGCGTCGAGCCGCCCCTGATCGCGCGAGACCAGGTGCAGGTTGCAGCCTTCCGCCGCGAAGCGCATGGCGCACGCGAGCCCGATGCCCTTCGAGCCGCCGGTGATGAGCACGTGCCTGCCTTTGAGTCCGAGGTCCATGGTCACTCCTTCTCCTGGAAAGCGGCGATGGTATAACTAGCGAGATGGAACGCGCACCGACGACGGTCGAACGCGGGGATGGACTGCATGCGGCGCTGGCGGTCACGTGCCGGCCGCTCGCGGAGGCGCGCATGCTGCCGCGTCGCGTTTACACCGATCCGGAGATCTTCGCGCTGGAGGGACGGGCGCTGTTCGGCCGCATGTGGCTCTGCGTCGGGCGCGAGGAAGACCTGCCCGACGTCGGGAGCTATCTGACCCAGGCGATCGGCGGCGAGCGGATCCTGGTCGTGCGCGGCGAGGACCGTGCGCTGCGGGCGTTCTACAACGTCTGCCGCCACCGCGGCGCGCGACTCGTCGAGGAGCCGTGCGGGCACCTACGCGGCGCGATCGCTTGCCCGTACCACGCCTGGACCTACGCACTCGACGGCCGGTTGCTGCGCGCCCCGCGCGCCGAGGCCGGGTTCCGGCCCGAGGAGTTTCCGCTGGCCCAAGTGCGGCTGGAGACCTTGGGCGGCTTCGTGTTCGTAAACCTGGAGCGCAATGTGCCTGCATTGAGCCAAGCGCTCGCCGATCTACCCGATCTCGGCCGCTATCGGCTCGCGGAACTGCGGCGCGCGCGGACCATCGAGTACACGATCGAAGCGAATTGGAAGGTGATCGCGGAAAACTACAGCGAGTGCTACCACTGTCCGCTGGTGCACCCGCAGTTGAGCCGCATCAGCGACCTGACGAGCGGCTTCGCACAGTGCGGGGACTCGTTCAACGGCGGGCCGATGCAGCTCCGCGAGGGGTTCACAACCATGTCGATGAGCGGCGCGAGCAGCCTAGCGTCCATCCCCGGCCTGTCGGGCGCAGACCTCCGGCTGGTGCACTACTACCTCGTGTATCCGAACCTGATGCTCGGCCTGCACCCGCAGTACGTGCTCGTACACCGGGCGTGGCCGCTGGCGCCGGACCGCACGCAGGTCGTCTGCGAGTGGCTCTTCCCGCAAGAGGACCTCGCCGCGCCCGGGTTCGATCCCGCCGACATGGTGGCGTTCTGGGATCTCACCAACCGCCAGGACTGGGTGCTGTGCGAGCGCGTGCAGCGCGGCGCGGCATCGGCTGGCTACGTGCCGGGGCCCTACCACCCGAGCGAGCGCTGCGTGCACGCGTTCGACAAGTGGTACGCGGAAGCGCTCGTGCCGGACCTTGGTGCGGCGGCGATCGCCTGATGCCAGCTACTTCTTGACGAACCCGAGAATGCCGCTGCCGAGCGAGCGTGGATCGCGCCGCTCCCACCGGCCGGCTTCCACCGCGGCGAGGAAGTCGGCGACCGCGGCGTTGAAGACCTCGGGGTCCTCGATGTTGATGGTGTGGCCGGCGCGCGGCATCACGAGCAGTCCGGCGGTGGGGATCGACCGCTTCATCAGGAGGCTCGCCTCGAGGCACGGGTCGTCCTCGTCGCCGGTCATCACCAGCGTCGGCACGTCGATCTTCTGCATGCCCTCCACGAGCTGGTAGAGGGAAGGGCGGCGCATCTGGACGCCGCGCAGCGTGAGCGCGGCCCCCTTCGGCGAGTGGCTGGCGAGCTGGTCGGAGAACTCCTGCCAGGCGCGCGGGTTCTTGTTCTGGAACTGGACGCGCGTCGGCCCGATGGCGTACTTCAGCGCCGCCTTCGCGCCTTCGATGTCGAACGCGGCGGCTGCGGCCTCGCACTCGGCGCGGAAGCCAGCCTCTTCGCCCGGCTTCGCCCCGTAGCCGCAGCCGCCGATTACCAGCGAGCGCGCCCGGGTCGGATGCTTCAGACCGATGTGGAGCGTCGCGAAGCCGCCCATCGAGAGTCCGACGACGTGCGCCTTGTCGATCTTGAGATGATCGAGCACTGCGACAATGTCGTCCCGCGCGCGTTCCTGCGAGTACTTCGCGACGTCGTCGGGAACGTCCGAGGGCGGGAAGCCGCGGGCGCTATAGGTGATGCAACGGTACCGGCGCGAGAAGTACCGCATCTGCGGCTCCCAGCTGCGGTGGTCGCCGGCAAACTCGTGCACGAAGATGACCGGATTGCCGCTACCGGCCTCTTCGTAATAGAGCTTGACGCCGTCGCTGGCGGTCGCGTGGGGCATCGTGTCCTCCGTGGTGGCGAGGGGCGAAGCGTACCCGAACAGCGGAGGGCGGTAAGATTCGAGCCTCGCCGCCGGAACCCCGTCGATGCACGACCTCGTCATCCGCAACGCGCAGCTCTACGACGGCCTGGGTGCGCCGCCGCGTCACGGCGACCTCGCAGTCAGCGGCGGCCGCATTGCGGCGATCGGCGCGGGCGTCGGCGCGGCGCGCGAGGTCGTGGATGCGCAGGGCCGCGCGCTCGCGCCGGGCATCATCGACAACCACACGCATTACGACGCGCAGGTCACGTGGGACCCGGACCTCGCCGCGTCGTCCGCGCTCGGCGTCACCACCGCGATCATCGGCAACTGCGGCTTCACCATCGCGCCATGCCGCCCGGAGGACCGCGACCTGACGATGCGCAATCTCACGAACGTGGAGGGCATGTCGATCGAGGCCCTGCGCGCCGGCATCCGCTGGGATTTCGAGAGCTTTCCCGACTATCTGCGCGCGATCGAGCGGCCCGGGCTCGGGCTCAACGTCGCCGCGTTCGTCGGGCACTCGGGCGTACGCACCTTCGTGATGCGGGAGGATGCCCCGCGGCGCGCCGCCACGACTGAGGAGGTCGCACGGATGCGCGCGATCGTCGTCGCCGGCATGCACGCCGGAGCGATCGGGTTCGCGACCTCGACCTCGCCCGCGCACAATGGCGACGGCGGCATCCCGATGCCGTCGCGGCTGGCCGACGATGCGGAGCTCTTCGCGCTCACCGGCGCGCTCGGCGAGGTGGGGCGCGGCGTGTTCATGCTCACGAAAGGCGGCCAGACCCGGATCGAGTTCCTGGAGGAGATCGCTGCGCGGAGCGGCCGGCCGGTCGTGGTCGCCGCCTTGCTCCACAGTTCCACCAACCCGGACGCGGTGTTCCGCGATCTGGACCTGATCGGCGCCGCGCGCGGGCGCGGCCGCAACCTCGTCGGCGCCATCTCCTGCTGTCCGCTCACGATGGATTTCACGCTCGCCGCGCCGTATCCGTTCGAGGGGCTCTCCACGTGGCAGCCGGCGCTGGGGGAGAAGGGGGAGGCGTTCAAGCGCGTCATCGCGGACCCCGCGTTCCGGGACGCGATCCGCGCGGAGCTCGCGCGCCCAGCCACGTTCCGCCTGTTCAACGGCGAATGGGATCGCGTACTGGTCGTCGAGACGTCGCGTCCGGAACATCGCGCGCTGGAGAACAAGTCGCTGGCGCGAATCGGGATCGAGCAGGGCAAGCCTCCGCTCGACGCGCTGCTCGATCTCGCGTTGGCCGAGAATCTCGAGACCGTGTTCGCCGCATTGCTGCTCAACGCCGAGGAAGACGCGGTGCAGCGCCTGGTCACCCATCCGCACAGCATCGTGTCGCTGTCGGACGCCGGGGCGCACCTCACGTTCTTCAACGACGCCGGCTTTGGGCTGCATCTGCTCGGGCATTGGGTGCGCGAGCGGGGCGCGCTCAGCGTCGAGGCCGCGGTCCGCAAGCTCACCAGCGAGCCGGCGGCGGTGTTCGGGATCCCCGATCGCGGGCGGCTCGAGCCGGGGTGCGCCGCCGACCTGATGCTTTTCGATCCTGCCACCGTCGCGCGCGGGCCGAAGGAGCGCCGGTTCGATCTGCCGGCGGGCGCGGCGCGGTTGATGACGCCGGCGGTCGGCCTGCACGGCGTATGGGTGAACGGGCAGCGCGTGGTCGACGAAAAGGGACCGCTCGAGGCGCCGCCGCGTGCCGGGAAGCTCTTGCGGGAGTTCGTCGCCTAGGAAAAAGAAAAGGCCGTGCGGAGCACGGCCCTCAAGTTACCGCAGGGGAACTCTTACCGCGGTGCGCCGCGGCTGTGACCCGCTGCGCGCTGCGATGACGACGGGCTCAAGTTAGCAGAGCGCTTTGCGGCGTGGCGCGTTCTGTGACAAGTTTTTTCAACCCTGGCAGCGCCACCGCAGCACGCTGCCCAAAGTGACAGAGATCCGTCACTCGGAACCCGATGGACCGCACCGAACGCTTCTACAAGATCCAGCGCCTGCTCCAGGCCCGGGGCACGGTCCGGCTCGCGGATCTGCTCCGCGAGCTGGGCGTGTCGCGCGCCACGTTCAAGCGCGACCTCGAGTACATGCGCGATCGCATGAACGCCCCGATCGAGTGGGACCGGGAGAAGCGCGGGTACTGCTTCGTGGAAGCCGCCGCGGGGGCGCCCCGCTACGAGCTCCCGGGCCTCTGGTTCAGCCCGGAGGAGATCCGCGCGCTGCTGACCATGCAGCACCTGCTCGCGAGCCTGCAGCCGGGCCTGCTCGAGCCGCACGTCAAGCCGCTGCTCGCGCGCCTGCGCGCCGCCCTCGGCGCGGGCGAGCATCCGGCCGACGAGATCGAGCGCCGCATCCGCATCATTCATCTGGGCGCGCGCAAGCTCGCGTTGCCGCACTTCGAGCGGGTCGCGAACGCGGTGTTGAACCGCCACAGGCTGCATATCGTGTACGTGAGCCGCGGCTCGAACGAGCGCACCGAGCGCGAGATCAGCCCGCAGCGGCTCGTTCACTACCGCGAGAACTGGTACTGCGACGCGTGGTGCCATCTGCGCGAGGACTTGCGCAGCTTCGCGGTCGACGCGATCCAGGCGGCGGAGCCGGTCGACAAGAAGGCGAAGAACGTCCCGGAGCGCGATCTCGATGAGGTGCTCGCGGCCGGCTACGGCATCTTCTCCGGCCGCAAGACGACCTGGGCCAAGCTCCGGTTCACGCCCGAGCGCGCGCGCTGGGTCGCGGCGGAGGAATGGCACCCGCAGCAGAAGTCGAGCTTCGAGGCCGACGGCAGCTACCTGCTCGAGGTGCCGTTCTCCGACCACCGCGAGCTCGCGATGGACATCCTGCGCCATGGGCCGCACGTCGAGGTGCTCGAGCCCGCGAGCCTGCGGGCGGCGGTGAAGGCGCAGCTGGCGGCGGCCTTGGCGCGATACTGAGCCTCCTCTTGCATAAGGGTCAGAGGGGGAGGTCTTCCCCTCTATTCATTCAAACGTTCCCTAGCTGAACAGGCTGGCAGGGTCGATCGAGAAAGACGTCGCTTCGCGGCGACCCTCTCGTCCGTAGATCTCCACCTGTTGCGACTGCGGGAAGACGAGCCATGCCTCCACTGCGCCCGCGTTCACGTACGCGACGGCCTTTTCGCGGAGCTTTGGCAGCGCGTTGCTCGCGGATGCGATCTCGACGCAGAGTTCCGGCGCGGCGTTGAGGGGCGCCTCCTCCGGATGCGACTCGAGGAAGTTCTCGGAGCACCACGCGACGTCGGGCGCACGCACTCCGATGGCGGTGGCGATGCCCACCTCCACCATGACGCGCCCGCCGAGCGCACCGCGCAGCGCCGCGGCGATATGTGCAGCGAGCAGGCCGTGCGTCTTGCTGACTGGGCTCATCAGAATCTCGCCCCACTCGGTCAGCTCGATCTTCGCGGCGAGCTCGCCGAAGCTCGGGTCCGCGCAGAGCGCCTGCCAGCGCAAAGCCAGCTGCTGGCGGTCGAGCGGCGCTTCGATTGCTTCCTGTACAGCGGACATGGCTGTGTCTCTCCAACGCGCAACGGCCTGGACGTCGGCCGGCGTCCGATCAACTTGTCGGAAAAGTCTACCATCGGCATGGCGCCGGCCGCCTCGAAATATGCCTGATATCCCCAGCCCCCAGCGGGTCGCCAGGCGCTTCCCATCTTCCATGGTGGCAGGCTCATGCCGTGAGCCACATGCCCTTGCATACTACCTTCTCGAACTACGCAAACCGCACGGAGGCAGCATGCACGGCATCACCGTCCAGGAGTTCTGGCCCGCGCGCCCGCCGCGACGCCTGTTTGCGCAGCCCACCGGCACGCGCGCCGCGCGGCGCCGGCTGATTCGCGCCGCCCTGCGCCAGTCGCGCAGTCGGCCCGCCGCGGTCGCGCGGAGGGTCCGATGAGCACGCACGAGGAGTCCCGGGTGTCGACGGCAGGCGACCGGGCGGTCGCGATCGCAGGGTTCCTCGCGATCCTGCTGACCGGGTTTTTCGGCGACGACCCGGACGTTCGTTCGCAGCCCGCGCCGGCGCCGAGCACGGTCCAGAGCGCGCAACGCTGAGCGGGTCGGGCGCCCACGTGTCGGGTGACCTATCATCCGGCGCGATGCCGGAGGCCCTGCCCGCGCTCACGAAAGACGAGCTGTTTGCCCGGCTCGCAACGGGCCGCGCGGGCCAGGTCACGGTCGTCACGCCCAACCGCCGGCTGGCGCAGGCGCTGCTGGCGGAATTCGATCAGCAGCAGGTCGCTGCGGGTCGCACGGTCTGGGAAACCGCGGACATCCTGCCGTATCCGGCGTTCGTCGAGCGGCTCTACGACGATGCGCTCTACTCGGAGGCCGGAGTCGGGCTGCCGCTCCTCCTCACGCCGGATCAAGTGCAGAGCCTGTGGGAGGAAGTCGTGCGCCGGTCTCCGGTCGGCGGCAGCCTTCTGGCCGTGCCCGAAACCGCGGCGCGCGCGGCCGAGGCCTGGGCGCTCGCGCACGCCTGGCGTCTCCTCGACGAGCTCGGCCGCGCGCCGCTCGACGACGACAGCGCCGCGTTCGCCGACTGGGCGCGCGCCTATAGCGCGAGAACGAACCGCGACCGCGTGACGGACCGCGCGCGGTTGCCCGCAGTCGTCGCAAGCACATTCGAAAACGCGCTGGTGACGAAGCCAAAGCTGCTGGTCGCGTACGGTTTCGACGTCGCGACACCGCAGCAGCATGCCTTCCTGAAAGACCTCGCGGCGAGCGGCGTCCAGCTCGCGAGTTGCGGCCCCGCTCGTGGCGCGGGCGCCGCGGTGCGCGTTGCGGCTTCCGATGAGCGCGACGAGATGCTCAGGGCGGCACGCTGGGCGCGCGCGCGGCTCGAGGCGAACGGCCGCGCAGGCATCGCCATCGTCGTGCCCGACATCGCCGCGCGCAAGAGCGCCTTGCGCCGCGCGCTCGCCCAGACGATGGACCCGGGCCGGACCGCGACCGTCCTGCCGTTCAACATCTCGCTCGGTGATCCGCTGGCCGGGTATCCGCTCGTTGCCCATGCCCTCGCCGCGCTCGCGCTCGGCGGCCGCGAGATCGAGTTCGAGCGGGCGAGCGGCCTTATTCGCTCGCCGTTCATCGCCGGCGGCGAGTCGGAGCTGCAGCAGCGCGCACGGCTCGATGCGAAGCTGCGGCGACGCGCCGAGCCGCTCATCAAGCTCGATCGGCTCGTGGAAATGGCGGACGCGGCGCCCGCGCTTGCACGCACGCTTGCGGCCTATGCCGAATTCAGGAAGCAGCGCTTGTTCACGACGCGCGCCCCCGGCGACTGGGCTCGCGCGTTCAGCGAAGCGCTCTCGCTGCTCGGCTTTCCCGGCGAGCGCACGCTGGACTCGGCCGAGTACCAGGTGCTGAAGAAGTGGCACGAGGTGGTCGCCCGGTTCGCGGCGCTCGATCGGGTCGTGGCGAAGCTCGGCTTCGACGAGGCGCTCACCCGGCTCGGGCGCATGGCCTCCGAGACGCTTTTCCAGCCGGAAACGCCCGAGGTGCCGGTGCAGGTGCTCGGCCTGATCGAGGCCGCCGGGATGACGTTCGATCATCTGTGGGTCATGGGTCTCTCGGACGAAGCGTGGCCGGCGCCGGCGCACCTGAATCCGTTCATCCCCGTGCGCCTGCAGCGCGCCGCGGGCGTTCCGAACGCCTCGCCCGCAGCGGCGCTGGAGCGCGCGCGCGCGCTCACGACGGAATGGCTCGGCTGCGCCGGCGAAGTCGTCCTGTCCTATCCACGGCGCGACGGCGAGCGCGACCTCGCGCCCAGCCCGCTGATCACAGCGGTGAACGAGGGTGATTTGAAGTTGCCCGAGTATCCGACCTGGCGCGACGCAATCCATCGTGACGCCAGGATCGAGCGAATGCACGATTCCCGGGCGCCGGCGCTGCCGCCGACCGAGGCCGCCCACGGCGGTGCATCGCTTATCAAGGACCAGGCGGCGTGCGCCTTCCGGGCCTTCGCGGTGCACCGGCTCCGCGCCGAGGGCATCGGCTCGCCGCACACGGGGCTCGACGCCATCGAACGCGGGACGCTCGTTCACCGCGTGCTCGCTTCGGTCTGGGAGCGGCTCGAGCGCAAGGATGCCCTCGACGCGATCGACGGGGCCGAGCTCGAGGCGCTGCTCGCCGCGGCCGCCGACGACGCGATCGGGCGCAAGAAGCGCGATCGCCCCACGACCTTGAGCGGGCGCTTTGCTGCGATCGAGCGTGATCGGCTGGTTCGACTCGCGCGCGCGTGGCTCGACCATGAGCGCCGCCGGAGCGGCTTCGCGGTGCTCGCGACCGAAGGGCAACGCGCAGCCGGGCTCGGGACACTCAAGTTGAGCCTGCGCCTCGATCGAATCGACCAGCTGGCCTCCGGCGAGCGCGTCGTGATCGACTACAAGACCGGCCGCGCGGCGGTCCCGTCGCTGCTCGGCGAACGGCCCGACGAGCCGCAGCTGCCGCTCTATCTCACCGTCGCGGAACCGGATGCGGCGGCGGTGGCCTTCGCGCAGGTGCGCGCCGGCGACATGAGGTTCGTGGGATTGGGGCGCGCGGCCGGTTTGCTTCCGGGCACCAAGACGCCTCCGGAGAGCTGGGACGAGCAACGCGCCGAGTGGCGCGCCGAGCTTGAGCGGCTCGCGGGCGAATTCGCGGCGGGGAACGCCGAAGTCGATCCGAAGCGGCCCGCGCACACCTGCCGCCTTTGCGACCTGCAGCCGCTCTGCCGCATCCATGAGCGCGCCGAGGGCGCGGCGGAGGAGGGCGAATGACGGCGGCGGGGATCCCCGACGCGGCCGAGCGCGACCGCGCGCTCGAACCGGCACGGTCGTTCATCGTGCAGGCGCCCGCCGGGTCGGGCAAGACGGAGCTTCTGATCCAGCGCACCCTCCTGCTGCTCGCGACCGTCGCGTCGCCGGAGGAGATCGTCGCCATCACCTTCACCCGCAAGGCGGCGGGGGAGATGCGCACCCGCGTGCTGCGGGCGCTGGCCGCGGCGCGTGCGGACCAGGCGCCCGATGGCCCGCACGAGGCGCGTACCCTCGAGCTTGCGCAGGCCGTCGCGCGGCAGGACGAACGGCACGGCTGGCGCATCGCCGAGAACCCCACGCGCCTGCGCATCCAGACGATCGATGCGCTGTGCGCTTCGCTTGCGAGGCAGATGCCGATCCTGTCCCAGTTCGGCGCACCGCCGGAGACCGTGGAGGACGCCGACGAGCTCTACCTCGAAGCCGCGCGCGCGACGCTCGAGGCGGTCGAATCCGAGCACGACGTCGCGGCCGACGTGGCGCGCCTGCTCGCGCATCTCGACAACGACGTCGCGCGCGTCGAGCAGCTGCTCGCCGGCATGCTCCGGCGGCGCGACCACTGGATCCGCCACCACCGGCGGCTCGACCGCGCGGCGCTCGAGGCGGCGCTCGCAGCCGAACGCGACCGGCTCGTGGCGCGTGCCCGCGAGCTGGATCCGGGCGCGCCGGCGGCCAACGCCGACGCGTGGCAGGCGCGGGCGGCGGCTCTGCTGACGAAGCAGGGCGAATGGCGCAAGCGCTCGCAGGAGGCGCAGGCGCTCACGGGCGCCCCGGATGGCGAGGAGCTGCGCGCCGCGCTTGCGGCGCTGCTGGACATGCCGCCGGCGACCTACAGCGAAGCGCAATGGGAGGCGCTCGCGGCGATCGGCAACCTGCTGCCGCACGCGCTCGCGCAGCTCAAGGTCGTCTGCCAGGCGCGCGGGCAGGTGGATTTCACCGAGGTTGCGCAGGCGGCGCTGCGCGCGCTCGGAGAGGACGAGGCGCCGACCGATCTCGCACTCGCGCTCGACTACCGGATCCGCCATCTGCTGGTGGACGAGTTCCAGGACACCTCGATCACGCAGTACGAGCTGATCGCAAAGCTCACCGCCGGCTGGGAACCCGGTGACGGGCGCACGCTGTTCGTGGTCGGCGATCCGATGCAGTCGATCTATCGCTTCCGCGAGGCGGAGGTCGGCGAGTTCCTGCGCGCCTGGGAGAACGCGCGGATTGGCAGCGTCGCGCTCACGCCGGTCCGGCTGACCGCCAACTTCCGATCGCAGGCGGGCATCGTCGAATGGGTAAACGCGACGTTCCGGCAGGTCATGCCCGGGCGCGAGGACGTGGCCGCGGGCGCAGTGCACTACGCGGCGTCGGCCGCGGTGCACGCGGCGATGCCGGGCGATCCGGTCGTAGTGCATCCGTTCTTCGCCGGCGATGACGCGGGCGAAGCGGCGCGCGTGGTCGACCTTGTCGGGCGGGTGCGAGAGACCGAGCCCGACGCGAGCGTCGCGGTGCTGGTGCGCAACCGCGGCCAGCTGCGCGAGATCGTGCCGCAGTTGCGTGCGGCAGGCCTGCGGTTCCGCGCGATCGAGATCGAGCCGCTCGGGGCGCGTCCGGTGGTGCAGGACCTGCTGGTGCTCACCCGCGCGGTGGCGCATCCGGCCGACCGCCTCGCCTGGCTCGCGGTGCTGCGCGCGCCCTGGTGCGGTCTCACGCTCGCCGATCTCTCCGCGCTCGCGGAGGGCGACGACGTCCGCACCGTCGCGGAGCTGATGCGCGACGGCGAGCGCCTCGTTAGGCTGACCGACGACGGGCGTGAGCGGCTCGTGCGGGTGCGCGAGGTGATGGACGCGTCGGCTGCGATCCGTCTGCGCGGCAGCCTGCGCGACCGGGTCGAGGCGGCGTGGCTCGCGCTCGGCGGCCCCGCGTGCGTCGCGGATGCGACCGACCTCGAGGACGCCGGGATCTACCTCGATGCGCTGGAAGCCGCGGAGCACGCCGGCGCGCTCCAGGATCTCGCCGCGTTCGAGGCGCGCGTCGCCGAGCTCTGGGCGCTGCCCGACGTGCACGCGCGCGAGAACGACGTGCAGATCATGACGATCCACAAGGCCAAGGGCCTCGAGTTCGATCACGTCATCGTCCCTGGCCTGGGCCGCGCGCCCCGCGCCGACGAGAAGCGCCTCTTCCTCTGGATGGAGCGCCCCGCGCGTGCCAGCGACGAAGCCCGGCTCCTGGTCGCGCCGATCGAGGAGGCCGGTGCGGACGGCGACGCGATCTACGCCTGGCTCCGGCGGCTCGACGCGGAGCGGGCCGGCCACGAGGCCGGCCGCCTCCTGTACGTCGCAGCCACGCGCGCGCGGCGCCGACTGCATCTCCTCGGTGTCGCCGCGCTCGACGACCGCGCCGGTGCGCCGCGCCCGCCGGGCGCGCACACGCTGCTCGCGAAGCTCTGGCCGGTGGTCGAGGCGCGGTTCGCGGCCGCGGTGCGCGACGACGGTCGCGTGGACCACCGCGCGGCCAGCGCGCCGGCTGCGCTCGACCGGTCGGTCCGCCGGCTCGTTTCGGGCTGGACGCTCGCGCTGCCTCCGGCGTCGGCCGCCTGGCAGCCGCCCGACGACGAAGCGCGCGCGCAGGACGAGATCGAGTTCTCCTGGGTGGGCGAGACGGCGCGGCACGTCGGGAGCGTGGTGCACCGGTGGCTGCAGCGCATCGCCGACGACGCGCTGGCCGGCTGGGACGAGGCGCGCATCGAGCGGCTCCGCCCGACGGTGCAGGCCGAGCTCGCCGCCCGCGACGTACGTGTGTCCGAGCGCGCGGACGCGGTGGCGCGCGTGCTGACCGCGCTTGCGCGGGCGATCTCGGACCCGCGCGGTCGCTGGGTGCTCGGTCCGCACCCGGAGGCCGCGACGGAGTACCGCATCACCGCCCGCATCGATGGCGCGGTCCGGCGGCTGGCGATCGACCGGCTGTTCCGGGAGGAATCGGGCGCGCGCTGGATCGTGGACTACAAGACGAGCCAGCACCAGGGCGCGGACGTGGAGGCGTTTCTGGAGCGCGAGCGCGAGCGGTATGCCGCGCAGCTCGCGCGCTACGCCTGCGCACTCGGCGACGTCGATCGGCTCGGGCTGTACTTCCCGCTGCTCGCCGGCTGGCGCGAAGGCTGAGCTCGGCACAGGGCCGCGCGTGCCACAATGCCTGCGTGCCGTGCGGGAGACTCTGGCGGCGCAGCGCCTGAAACCGGCATCATCCGCGGACAGGTTCGGCATCAGGGAGCGCCGATGGACGTGAAGGCATTGCAGGCCCAGCTCGCCGCGTTCGCGGCGGAGCGGGGCTGGGACGAGCTGCACAACCCGCGCAACCTCGCGATCGCGCTCGCGGGCGAGGCGGGCATGCTCCTCGACCTCTTCCGCTGGCTCACCGACGCGCAGTCGCAGGGCATCGCGAGCGAGTACAAACGCGAAGCCGCGGCGGAGGCGATCGCCGACCTGATCCTCCACACGCTGCGGCTCGCCGACAAGCTCGACATCGACGTCGAGCGTGCGGTCGCGAAGAAACTCGCGGAGAACGACGCGAACTACCCGCGGCCGGTTTCTGCGCACGCGCCGCCGGGGGTCGTGGCGCCGGTGGCGGTGCCAAGGTCGGCTGAGAAGTCCGAAAAGATTGAGAAGGTCGAGAAGGTCGAGAAAGCCGACAAGGCCGACAAGGCCGACAAGGCCGACAAAGCCGACAGGAAGCAGGCCCCACCGCCGGTTGAGGAGCAGAAGGCGGCCCCGCCATCGGGCGCGGTCGCACCCCCGCCGGCGCCTGTCCCGCAGGAGGCGAAGCTCGCAGCGGAGGCGCCCAAGCCACCGCCCGATAAGGCGATACCAAACTGGCTCGACGGGATCCTGGCGGCCCGGTCGACGACCGCGCGGAAGAAGCAGGGCGCGCCGCCCAAGGCCGCGCCCGAACCCCGGACAGCGCCCGAGCCTCCGAGACCGTCCGAGGGGCCGAAGGCGGGCGACGCGCCGCGGGCGCCCGAAATGGCGCAAGCGCCCGAGCCGCCATCGGTCGTCGAGCAGATCGAGGCCGCACCGCCGCCAGCACGGGAGCCCGAGTCTTCCCCGCCGCCCGAACCGCCGCCGCCGGAGCGCTACACGCATCTCGATACCGACGCGGCGAAGGGCTTCGCCAAGGCGCTCGCGAAGCGGGTCGACAGCGCGCGCAGCGACGATCCGCTGCTGCGCGAATTGCACGACGAGGTGGAGACGCTGCGGCGGACGCTCTACTCGCCCACGCCCAAGTACTCGTGGATGGGCGAGAGCCTGAAAACGATCCGCGCCATCCTGGAGGAGGCGGCGACGCACTCGGTCGGCGAGGAGATCCGCGCGCACGACTACATCGCGCAGATCGATCGGATGCTCTCTCCCTAGTTCCGTCACTCCGGCAGACGCCGGAGTCCAGTGCAGGCTTTCCCGGATCTCCGCCGCCCAAACGCGTCAGGCCCGCGCGGCCTTGATGCGCCGGATCACGCTCTTCACCGTGACGTCGTCGTCGTCGAAGGCGCCGTGCGTGCTGGCCGCCGAATCGGCGCACTGTGCGGTGTAGGCCTTGACGTTGCCGAGGTGGAGCTGCCGGATCTCCTCGAAGGCGGTCTCCATGCCGACCAGCGGCGTGGGCGCACCGCCCTCGCAGGCCTGCGAGACGAGGTACAGCAGCGAGCGCCCGTACCCGAGGATCGCCCGGCAGGTCGAGTCGGCGCGCTCGAGCGTATCCGACAGGTGCCACTGGTTGTACTGCAGGACCTTGCGGCTCCTGATGTGCGGCAGCAGCTTCTCCTTGAAGAGGTCCACCCGCGCCGCCGGGGCCATGAAGTTCACGGTGTGGAACTTCCAGCCGCGCGGCGCGAGCGCGTCGACCAGGTGCGCGTGCACGACCGAGCCGGCCGAATGGCCGACCAGGTGGAGGCGGTCGCGGCGCGGGTTGAACGCCGGGGACTCGGTCGCCGCCTTGTAGAGGATCATGCCGCCGCCCTGCGCTGACCCGGTGATGAGCGCGGCGTTCTCCTTGATCTCGTTCCAGACCGCGGTGCCGGGGCCGGCGAAGAGCTTTTCGATGCGCTCGTTCCACCAGCGCTGCAGCCCGGCGGTCCGGCGCGGCTCGCCGAGGAGGAGCTCCTTCGCGATGTTCTCCAGCGTCTTGAAGAGGTCGGTCTCCCACATCAGGAAGACCGGGAAGATGTGGTTCTCGTAGAGCGCCGGGATCCAGCACGCCGCCGCGTCCGCGGCGCCTTTCTCCGAGACGAGCCCGCCGTGCGCGTACACCGCGATGTCCACCGGGTCGTTCGGGCCGAGACCCCAGTCCGACCGCGCGCGGTCGAGGTACGTCGAGACGAGCGCCTTGACGTCGCCCGCACTGGTGCGGAAGTCGCCGCTCGTGGAGAGCGCGCCATCGTTCTCCATGTCCACGATGAAAGGCGCGAGCTCGTGGTTGCGCAGCCTCTCCTCGCTTGCCAGCTCGACCTTATTCTTGCTGGAGAGCCGCAGCGTGGGCGCATTCGCCAGGGCGAGGTGCAGCGCGGTCAGGACGCCCATCTGCACGACCCAGCAGTCCATCGCGTTGTCGCGCCAGTCCTGGTAGGTCAGGCGCGCGAGCCCGCGGCTACCCCAGCGGTCGCCCCAGGAGTTCTGGATGAGGAAGCCGCGCTCGTCGTAACCGATGATCACGAAAGCGTGGCCGCCGTCGGCCGCCTGCGCGGTCCGCCGCGGGATCTCCCAATACTTCGGCGCCTTGCCCTTCGCCGCGTCGCCCTCGTCCCAGCCGCTGTGGCAGACGGCGCTCGCATACAGGATCCCGACCTCGTCGAGCGCGACGTGCATGTCGGCGATCATCTGCGGCTCGAGGCGGTAGTAGGCGCCGAGCGGCCGCCGCACCGCGTCGATCCACCAGTCTGTCGTGGGATCGATCGGCACCTTGGGCATCTGCAGCGCCGGCCACAGTTTCCCGCGACAGGCGCCGTGCTTGTGCCAGCCCTTGAGCGCGCCGCGCAGGCTCGAGCCGGTGTCCGCCGCCGAGCCGCGAAACTCGTCATAGCGTCGCGCCATGGAATAGAGCATGTACGGGGACACCTGTTCGGGCGGCGCGCCATCCTGGCCGAGCCAGTGGACGACGCTCGCGAGCGCGAAGCCGGTGCAGGCGTTGGTGTCCGCCTGGTTCAGCACCGGTAGGGACTTGCGCGGTCCGAGCTGCGCCGGCGGCCGGCTGTGCACCGGCGCCATGTAGAGGCGGTCGCGGAAATCCGGAGCGTCGGGAACGATGTTCTTGACGCGCGCGCTGCGGCGCGCGGCGGCCTTGCGTCGGATGGTGGCTCTGCGTCGGGTGGCGGCCATGTCGGGGTCCGGGTGTCGGGTGCGGCAAGTGTCTCGGGAGCGCGCTGTGCCGAAAAGTAGGCCGTTCGGACTACGAACCCACCCTCAAAGCGGCGGCCATTGCGCACTCGTTGGTCACGAAAAGTCGCCTGAGGTCGCCGGCGCCTCGGGAAGCGTCGATCGCCGGGTGTCCTGGTCTAGCGCAGAGAGCGTCACGCCTTGTCGGGCGCTTCGCGCAGCTCGCGCCGCAGAACCTTCCCGATCGGCGTCTTCGGCAACGTGTCGCGGAACTCCACCTGGCGCGGCATCTTATAGCCGGTGAGCAGGGACCTGCAGTGCAAGAGCACCGCTTCCTTCGTCAGGTTCGGGTCCTTCTTCACGATGACGACCTTCACCGCCTCGCCGGTCTTTTCATCGGGAACGCCGACCACCCCGCATTCGAGCACGCCCGGGTGCGTCGCCACCACGCTCTCGATCTCATTCGGATAGACGTTGAAACCCGAAACCAGGATCATGTCTTTCTTGCGATCGGTGATGGTGATGTAACCCTCGGCATTCAGATTGCCGACGTCGCCCGTCTTCAACCAGCCGTCCTGCATCACCTTGGCGGTTTCCCCGGGGTTGTTCCAGTAGCCCTTCATCACCTGCGGGCCGCGGACGCAGATCTCGCCGGTGTGCGCCTCGATGTCGCCTGCGCCAGTCCACACCGGCAGCTCGTTGAAGTCGTCGTCGCGGATCGAGATGTCGGTGGAGGGGAAGGGCAAGCCGATGGTGCCGTTCCAGGGCGTTCCGAGCGGATTGGCGCAGACGCCGGGCGAGGTCTCGGTCAGACCGTAAGCCTCCGTGAGATAGTGGCCGGTCATCTGCTTCCAGCGCTCGGCCACCGGCTTTTGCACGGCCGCGCCGCCGCCGATCACCACCTTCACCGCGGAAAAGTCGAGCTGGCCGAATCCGGGCGTGTTCATGAGGCCGTTGAACAGCGTATTGACGCCGGTCATCACGCTGAACTTCCACTGCCGAAGCTCCTTGACGAAGGCCGGCAGGTCGCGCGGGTTGGTGATGAGCACGATCAGGCTGCCCCACTTCATGAACGACAGCGTCGAGGTGAGGCAGAAGATGTGGTACATCGGCAGCGGCGCAATGACGATCTCGGCGCCTTTCTTGAAGGTGCCCGAGACCCACACGCCCGTCTGCTCGAGATTGGCGAGTATGTTCCGGTGGGTGAGCATCGCGCCCTTGGAGACGCCGGTAGTGCCGCCGGTGTACTGGAGGAATGCGATGTCGTCGTGCGTCACCTGGACCGGCCTGAACTGCGCCGCCGCGCCGCGGGCGAGTGCCGCGCGGAAGCTCGTGGCGCCGTCGATGCGCCAATCGGGCACCATTTTCTTCACCTTCTTGATGACGAGATTGACGATCCAGCGTTTCGGGATCGGCAGCAGGTCTCCGATCTGAGTGGTGATCACGTGCTGGACCGGCGTGCTCTTGAGCACCTGCTGCAGGGTGCTGGCGAAGTTCTCGAGAATGACGATGGCTCGGGCGCCGGAGTCCTTCAGCTGGTGCTGCAGCTCGCGCGGCGAGTACAGGGGATTGACGTTCACCACCGTCATCCCCGCGCGCAGGATGCCGAACAGCGCCACCGGGTACTGCAGCAGGTTCGGCGACATGATGGCGACGCGCTCGCCCTTGGCCATGCCCGGCAGCCCTTGCAGAAAGGCGGCGAACTCGCGCGACAGCCGCTCCAGGGCCGCAAAGCTCAGGGTGCAGCCGAGGTTGTGGTAGGCCGGCTTGTCGGCAAACTTGGCGACGATCTGTTCGAACAGGTCCGGGACGGAGGCGAACTGGTCGGCGTCGATCTCGGCTGGAATGCCGGTCGGATAGTGTTTCTGCCAGATTCTGTCGACCATGATGCTTCCCCGTCGTTACATTTCGAACGGCCCGCGTACGGGCTAGCCACAACATTCCACCGGTTTAACCAGGCCCATGGTGGTCGTGCGGCGCGGGCCCACGTCAACTCCCCCGGATCGGCATGGCCGCTAAACCGAGACTTGAGCATTAGGGTATCGCGTTCGGCGAGGGCGGCGAAAAATTCGTCCCAAGCCTTGATCTGGCGACGGGTGCCGAACCCCCAGTTCGAGCGGTGCCAGCGCGCCGGGATCGATCCGCCGGCAGGCGGGGCCGGCGACGCTCAGAGCTTCGCGAGGTTGACCGCTGGATCGGCGAGATCGGTCGCGCGCGCCGCACGCCCGGCTTGCATGAACCGTTTCGCCGCGCGCAGGTCACGCGGCGCGTTGACGCTGACGACCGCGACGATCCGCTCGCCGTCGAGATAGAAGAGGCTGAAGCTCGCCCCGTTCCGGTCCCCGCGCACGACCGGCTCCGGAAAGCGT
>Ga0105107_10000780_pt1 | contig 20472 bp, 22 predicted proteins | sample PPLLaktember2015_6_FD_79335 | JGI IMG/M metagenome (GOLD analysis project Ga0105107, IMG submission 79335) | Freshwater sediment microbial communities from Prairie Pothole Lake near Jamestown, North Dakota, USA - PPLs Lake P8 Core (1) Depth... | ecosystem: Environmental > Aquatic > Freshwater >... | reverse complement strand
GGCGTTCGCGGCCTACGTCAAGGACGAGATCGCGAAGTACGCGAAGATCGTCAAGGACGCGAACATCAAGGTGGATTGAGGGAGGCGCTCGCCGAAAACGAAGAAAGGGGCCCGAGCCCCCTTCTTCCTGGCGTCACGCCGGCGGCGGCGTCAGGACTTCTTCTTCGCGCCCGCGCGCTTCTTCGCCGCGCGCTTCCTGGCAGCGACCTTCTCGCCCTTCGTGCGCGCCGCCAGGTCGGCGCGGTGCGCGCGCTCGTAGGTCTGGATGTCCTTGAAGCGGCCCTTCGCGTCGCGCACGGCGTAGAGCTTCTTGCCTGCGCTGCTTCGATGCGTGGTGCGGCGTGCTTTCTTTGCGGCCATTCCGGTCCCCCTTTCAGCCGAGTTCGTGCCTCAGGATCTTCGCTGCTTCGACCATCGCCTTCATCTTCCCAAACGCGACGTCACGGGGAAGGTACTTCATGCCGCAGTCGGGCGCAAGAATCACGTCTTCCTTCTTCACGTACGGCAGGGCGCGCTTGATGCGCGCCACGACCGTCTCGGGCGTCTCGACGTTCAAATCCTCGAGGTTGATGCAGCCGACCATGATCTTCTTGTCGGCGAGCTTCGTGAGCACGGCGCAGTCGAGGTTGGACTGCGCGGTCTCGATCGACACCTGCTTGCAGCCGCAGCCGGCGAGCTCCGGGAGGAAGGAGTACCCGGATGGCCGCGCGTGGATGATCGCCGCATAGCCGAAGCAGATGTGCACCGCGGTCGCGCCGGTGACGCCGTCGAGCGCGCGATTGAGCGCCTTGAGCCCGTACTGGCGCGCCTTCTCCGGCCGCGCCTGCATGTACGGTTCGTCGATCTGCACGACGTCGGCGCCCGCGGCGAAGAGATCGCGGATCTCCTCGTTCACCGCGGCGGCGTAATCCATCGCCGCCTCTTCTTCGCTCGGGTAGAACTCGTTCTGCGCCTGCTGCGACATCGTGAACGGCCCGGGCACGGTGATCTTCACCAGCCGCGTCGTGTGGCGCCTGAGGAACTTCAGGTCCTCGACCTCGACCGGGTGCCGGCGGCGGATCCTGCCGACGACGCGGGGCACCGGGTTCGGGTGCCCGGAGCGGTCGAGCGCGGTGCCCGGGTTGTCGATGTCCACGCCCTCGAGCGCGGTGGCGAAGCGGTTCGAGTAGCTCTCGCGCCGGATCTCGCCGTCGGTGACGATGTCGAGGCCGGCCTCCTCCTGCGCCTTGATCGCCATGATCGTCGCGTCGTCCTGCGCTTCGGCAAGATACGGCTCCGCGACGCGCCACAGTTCCCGGGCGCGCACCCGCGGCGGGAAGCGGCCCGCGAGCTTCTTGCGGTCGATGAGCCACTCGGGCTGGGGATAGCTGCCCACGAGGGTCGTGGGAAACAGGAGGCTCGCTCGCGTCGTCACGGTTTCAGCCCCTGGAACAGCTTCTCGCGGCCGACCTTGATCCCGAACTCGCCGTCGTACATGAACACGTCGGCGGTGGCGAACGTGTCGCCGTAGTTGTCGGGGATGAACGAGCCGGTGCCGATCGCATCGACTGGCGCGCGGGCGTTGCCGAACATCTTGCACTTGAAGAGGTTGAAGCCCGAGGACGCCACGACCTTCGCGCCGTTGAAGCCGGCGGCGTCGAGCTTCTGGCGCATCTGGATGACGCTCGCCAGCGACACGCCGGTGCCGAAGAGCACGCGGCGCACGCGGTCCTTCACCACGTTCAGCGTGTCCGCGTCGAACGCCTCCTCGCCCATCACCATGCGCACTGCCTCGTACTCGTTCAGAACGTGCAGCCAGTTGGTGACGACGTCGACCGACTTTTCGTAGGTCAGTCCCTCGGCGAAGCGGTCGCCGTGGGTGTCGACGCGGAGGCTGAGCGTGCGTGTGCCGTTCGGGTCGCGCGGCAGGACATCGTTGAACCACCAGCGGCAGACCTCGAGCGCGTCGGTGAACTCGCGGCCGTAGTAGTCGACCAAGACGGTGAGGTTGTCCTTCGGGTGCGTCTCGACGAACATCTGCGCGGCGCGGAGCGTCGAGCCCGCGTACCCGACGAGCGCGTGCGGCATCGTGCCCAGGCCGCGCTCCAACCCGTAATGGTGTGCGGTGAGATCCTGCGAGGCGCCGATGAATCCGCTCGCGCCGTGCAGCTTCGCCATGCGGCTGCCGACGGCTGCGCCGTAGGCCGCGAGTTGGCTGAAGTCGTCGCCGCTCGAGTGGCGCGCGTGCATGTCGATGAACAGCGTCTTTGGCAGGTTCATCGCCATCTTGTAGGCGTTGTAGGCCGAGACGCAGGCGACGCCGGTGCGCTGCAGGATGAGCGTCTCCAGCTCGAGCAGGTTTGCAAACGAGCCGGTGTAAGTGAACATCGGCTTCTGGTCGGGGATGAACGCGCCTTCCTCGTACGCACGCGTGATCCGGAGCGGCGCCGCGTCGGCCGGGTAGTACTCGCGCAGGCACTCGATCGCCGGATTGATGGCGCAGACCACGCGCCCGCGCATGAACACGCCGTAGGTGACGGTCTTGTCGCCGAACTTCTCGACCACCTCGCGCGTCTTGGTGAAGTACTTGTCGGTGCGGGCGCGCACGTACTCCGCCTTCTTCGCGGGCACGATCTCGAGGGGCTTCGGCATCACGGGCCTCCGCGGCAGGGTCGGGGCGCCCATTCTAGCAAGGGGTCCGAAGATACAATCGCGGCGTGCTGCCCCGCGCCCGCCTCGTCGCCATCCTCGCCGCCGCCGCGGTTGCTTCCGGCTGCGCCTCGAACGTAGTGTCCTCGTTCGGCACCGCCGGCGCGCCGTACCCGATCCCGCCGCCCGGCAGCGTCAAGGTGATCGCCGACGGTGGGCTATTCGTCTCGGCGACGATCGGGCTTTCCGCTGCGGCCGCGAACGTGCTCTCGGGCATCTTCATCGTCGGCTTCCTCGCGGCCGGCAACGACATCTCGCCGCTCCCGCCGCCGAAGATGCGCGAGGACCGGGCGATCAACCTGCAGGACTGCTCGAAGCCGATCGTGAACTGGTCGGCCAACCTCAGATGCGCGACGCCCGAGGAGTTGCGCGAGCTCGAGAACGCGCCGCGCAACTGAAGATGCGCCTCGAGCAGCTCGCACCGTGCCTGGCCGTGGCCGCGCTCGCGGGCTGCGCGTACGGCTACGCCGGGACCGGGGGCGGCTACGTGCAGCACCGCAGCTCGCCGCTGATGCTCTGGGAAGACGCGTGGCGCCCCGCGCCGAAGATGGCCGAGGACCGCCCGATCAGCGAGCAGGACTGCTCGCAGCCGATCGCTGTCCCCGGGGCTAACCTGAAGTGCCGCTAGCGATCGCAAGCCAGAGGGGCAGCGTGACCAGGCTCGCCGCCACCCCGTAGGACACGAGCGTTGCTGCAGTGCGACCGTCCCCGCCGAGGCGCACGGCGAGGATGTAGGCCGCGGGCGCGGCCGGCAATGCCGCGAACACGAGCGCGACCGTGAACGCCGCCGGAGTCAGCCCGGCAACGCCGCGCAGCCCCCACACGATCGCGGGCAATGCGAGAAGCTTCACCGCGAGGATCCACCCGAGGAAAGGCGCGTGCGCGCGCTCGAGCGCGGGATGGAGCGCGGCGCCGACCGCGAGCAGCCCGAGAACGATCGCCGCGCCGCCCATCCGTGACAGCGTGATCTGCGCGAGCTCGGGCAGCGGCAGCCTGGCCGCGCCCCAGGCGATGCCCGCGACGCACGAGACGACCAGCGGGTTCGTCGCCATCTCCAGCGCGACGTGTGCGCTCCGTCCGCGCGCGAGCGCCCAGACCGAGGCCGCGTTGACGATCGGCACCGCGACGCCGATCACGAGCGCCATCAGGGCGACGCCCGGTTCGCCGGCGAGGCGCGCCGCGAGCGCGAGGCCGATGTAGGAGTTGAACCGGAACGCGCACTGGAACGCCGCGCCGAACACCGGCTGCGGCGGCCGGAAGATCGCCTTGCCGGCCAGCCCGAGCCCCATCCCGGCCGCAATCGCGGCGATCACGACCGCGAGCAGCGGCGCTGCGGCGCCGAGGTCGATCTGCGTGCGCGCGTTCGCATAGAAAAGCAGCGCCGGAAACAGCACGAAGTAGGTGAGCTTCTCGATGCCGGGCCACAGTTCGGCGCCGAGCGGCGTCGCGCGCCGCAGCACGAATCCGAGGGCGATCAGCAGGAAGTCCGGAAGGATGAGCGCGACGGTGGACATCGGCCCAGAAGGATACGCGACGGCGCGCCAGCGCCTTCGCGCGGGGGCTCAGGCGCAGGCGCGGGCGGGGGCCGGTGTGTGCAGCAGCGCGACGAACTCGTCGGCGGGGACCGGCTTGCTCAGGTGGAAGCCCTGGATCGCGTCGCACCCCCATGCGCGCAGCAGCGCGAGCTGCTCGCCGGTCTCGACGCCCTCGGCGACGACTTCCTTCTTGAGCGCGTGCACCATCGCGATCGCCGCGCGCACGATCGCCTGCGCGTTGTCGCTCGTGGGGATTGCTTTGATGAAGGAGCGGTCCAGCTTGATCGTTCCGACCGGGAGCCGCTGCAGGTACGCGAGTGAGGAGTAACCCGTGCCGAAGTCGTCGAGCTCCAGGCGCGTCCCGAGATCGATTAGCCGCTGGAGCGTGGCGTCGGCGGCGCCGCTATCGTCGACCAGCACGCTCTCGGTGATCTCCAGGTGCAGCGTGCCGGGCTCGAGGCCGGCCGCCTGCATTGCGCGCGCAACCGAGTCGGCGAAATCCTTGCGGCGGAACTGGCGCGGTGACACGTTGACCGAAACGTGGTCGATCGGCGCGCCTTCGCGCTTCCAGACCATGAACTGCTCGCACGCCGCGTTCAGCGCCCACTCGCCGATCTGCTCGATCAGGCCGGTCTCCTCCGCGAAGCTGATGAAGGGGCCCGGCGCGACGATTCCGCGGACCGGATGCTGCCAGCGGATCAGCGCTTCCGCGCCGACGATGCGATTCGTGCGCAGGTCGAGCTGCGGCTGGTAGTACAGCACGAACTCCTGGTTCTCCAGCGCCTGGCGCAGCTCGCGGTCGAGCTCGAGGCGGCGCTGCGCTTCGCGGTGCATCGCGTCCTCGAAGAACGCGAAGCTTCCGCGGCCGCGCTCCTTCGCGCGGTACATCGCCATGTCGGCGTGCCGCAGCAGCTCCTGCGCGGTCGCGCCGTCGGCCGGGTACATCGCAATGCCGATGCTCGCGGCGACGAAGGTGTCGCCGTGGCCGACGTCGTAGGGCTGCGAGAGCGCTGCGATCAGGTGCTGCGCCACCGTGGCGACATCGGCGCTTTCCCGCATGTCGGGCAGGACCGCGGTGAACTCGTCCCCGCCGAGGCGCGCGACGAGGTCGGACTTGCGCACGCATGCGCGCAGGCGGTCGGCCGCTCGCACCAGCAGGTCGTCGCCCGCAGCATGGCCGAGGCTGTCGTTTACGTCGGAGAAGCCGTCCAGATCCACGAACAGCACTGCGAGCTGCTTGCCCTGGCGCTCGGCGCGCGCGAGCTCGCGCGTGAGCTCGTCCAGGAAGAACATCCGGTTCGGCAGGCGCGTGAGCGGGTCGTAGTGGGCGCGCCGGTGGAGCTCGCGATCACGCGCCGCGGTGGCGAGCGCGACCGCGACGCGATCGCCGAGATCCTGCACGAGCCGCAACTCGTCATCGTCCGGCGCCGCCGCGTCGCGCTGCCCGAGCACGATCACGCCGGCGAGGCGTGCGTCCAGCTTGATCGGCAGCACGAACACCGAGCGCGCGCCGACCGCGACGAGAGGCGCGAGCCACTGCGGGGCCTCGTCGGCGGTGATCAGGACGCCCTTGGCGGCGTTGGTGAGGCCGGCGAGCTCGGCCTGGGCGAGCGCTTCGGTGGATCCGTTCCACTCCGCCGGGCCCTCGGGTGCGTGCACCTGGAAGGTTCCCGCGGCGGTGCCGTCGGCGAGGAGGACGACTCGCCAGTCGGCGCGGACCACGCCCTTCATCCGCGAAAGCGCAATCGCGACGATTCGGTCGATGTCGACCTTCGAGAGGATGACGGAGTCGATCTGCGCCAGCGCGCCGAGCGCGTGGAACTGGCGGCCCAGCCGCTCGGACATCGAATTGAATGCGCGCGCGAGCTCGCCGAACTCGTCGACGCGGTCGGCGGGCAGCCGCGCGCCGAAGTCGCGGGCCGCGATTCGCTTGGTCGCTTCGGTGAGGCGCTGCAGCGGGTCCATCGTCCGGCGCACCTGCACCAGTCCGAGGAAGGCCGCGAGCAGCAGGCCGAGCACCACCACCGGAACGACCAGCCGCGTGACGGCGCGGGTCGGCGCGAGCGCGTGCTCCTCCGGCTGGCTCATGACGATCGGCCAGCTTGCGGCACGGAACCTGGCTTCGAGAAACAGCTCGCGGTAGCTCGAGAGGTGGCGGTCTTCGGCGCCCTGCCACGTGTAGTGCCCGGCCGGCCCGCTCGCGAGCCGTGCGCGAATCCCGTCGAGCGCCCCGACCGGCAGCGTCGCGGTGCAATACAGGGGGGTGCGGCTCGCATCGAGGACGCACAGCTCGGTGAGGAACGGAAGCTCGTCCGCGGTGCCCCAGAGGAACGTGGGGGAAAGCTCGGCGGCCAGAATGCCGCGCGCAGGATCGCCTGCCGCCACGGCGCGCACGAGCCAAACGCCGCGGGCGCCGTCCGCCCCCGCGGGCGTGCGGAGCGTCGGCTCGCCCGCGGCAACTCGCGGGTCGGAAGCGGCGGCGAGCACATCGGCGGGAACTTGGCCGTCGCCCAGGACGGCGCGGCGGGCTTCGCCCGGCACGACGAACACGGCGGCACGGAAGTGCTGCGCCAGGCTTTCGCGCGACGAGGCTGCGGACTCCGGCGCGGCGGTGAGCGAGCGCGCGAGCTGGTCGGCGAGATGCAAACGTTCGAGGAGCGTCGTGCCGTAGCCTTCCGCGGCCTGGCCAAGCTGAGCGATGCGCTCGTCGACGAGCGCGCCCTGGATCTGCCGGTAGGACACGCCGATCGTGAGCGCGACCGGCAGCAACGCGCAGAGCAGGAAGAGGCCGAGCACACGCCGCGCCACGCGGGTGCCGAGCCTCGCGGGCACGCGCATCACGGGTCGTAGTCCGACGCGAGACCGACGAACCGGCCATCGTTGGCGCGCACGATGTCGTCGCGGCTCGCTTTCGCGGTGAGCGGGCTCATGCTCGCGCCGTCCTTGCCCATGCTGTAGAGGTCGAAGTCCGAGTTGATGGGCACCAGGCTCTTGTTCTTGCGCGCCTTGCCGCTGCCCTTGACGGTCCTGAGGTTCGTGTACTGATAAGCATTGCCCCAAGGGTCCTTCATGGCGCCCTTGCCGACCTCGTTCAGGTCGGCCGGATATTCCCGGTTGTCGCGCGAATACGCCTCGACACTTGAACTGATGCCCTGGATGTCGACGATCGCCTGCGCAATGCGTACCCTCTCCGTGTACTGCTGGTAGGACGGATACGCGATGCCCACGATCACGCCGAGGATCGCGACACCGAGCATCAACTCGATGATCGTGAACCCGCGCGTGCGCGCAGGAACGTCCGTGTTTCGGGTCGAACGCATGTACCCCCCGTGTCTGCAAGTGACGTGCCACTGGTTGACTCGCACGTTCGACCGGACCGTTGCCCGCCCGGGCGTGACTTTGTTGGCAGAGGCGGCGGTATACCGTGCCGGAGTTGGCACAGCGCGGGGGAGCCGGCTGTCAACTGTTCGTCGCCCGGCGGGTGCCGGGAGCGGGCTCAGCCGGCGAAGCTCTTGCCGAGCTCGCTCGAGTAGGCGTGGTGCACGGTGTTCACGAGGCTGCGCCGCAGCTCGACGGGCGAGCTGTGGTAGGTCATCGCGATGCGGTGGATCACCAGCAGCGGCGCGCCCAGCGGCACCGCGAGGATGCGGGCCGACGCCCGGTCCGCGGTGGTGGCGCGCAGCTGCTCCGACGCGCGCACGACGTTGATGCCGTAGCGCGTCTGGTAGAGGTTGTAGATCGTGCTCTCGCGAATGCGGAACGTACGCTCGGTGAGATCGGGGAAGAGCGACTGCGCAAGCACGATGTCGTCCAGCACGATCGGCGCCCCGCCCAGCCGCAGCAGGTTGCGGACCCGCACCACGCGGTCGCCGGGCTGGATCGCGAGCGCGCTCGCCTCGTGCCCCGCGGCGCGGCCGCGCTCGAAGCCGAGCAGCTCGGGCTGGGGCAGCTCCCTCGCGCCGTCCTCCCGCACGATGCGGAAGAACTGGAACATGAGGCGCGACGGTCCGTGGGTCGCCACGAACGTGCCGCGGCCCTGCTGGCGCACCAGCACCTGCTCGGCGACCAGCTCGTCCACCGCCTTGCGCAGCGTCCCGATCGAGACGTGGAAGCGTTCGGCCAGCCGGGTCTCGGAGGGCAGCGCCTCGCCGGGCTGCCACTCGGCCGACTGCAGGCTGTGCGTGAGCAGGCGCTTGACCTCCTTGTAGAGCGGCGCGAAGGTCTGGGTGCCAGCGGCGAGCGAGGCGACCATGGCGGCGAAGCCTAGCCCAGTCCTCCAGGTCATGCAAGTCATCTAGTTGACCCGGGTTGACTTCGGCGCGCGGCACGCCTAGGATCCCCGGCACTCCCGCAAGTCAATCCCGGAGACCTCGCAATGACGATCCACTTCGTGGTTCACGAGGACGGCGACTCGGTCGGCACCGTCGTCGTCGAGAACGTCAAGGCCGGCGCCACGCTCACCGGCTGGGTGATGGAGCAGGACAAGACCGTGTCGGTCAAGGTCCTCAACGACATCCCGATCGGCCACAAGGTCGCGCTCAAGGACCTGAAGAACGGCGACACGGTGATCAAGTACGGCGTCGACATCGGCCGCACGATCGCGCCGATCAAGCAGGGCGAGTACCTGCACGTCCACAACGTCAAGACCAAGCGCTGGTAGGAACGACCGGCCGCGCGCACGCACTCTTGCGCGGCCTGCTTAGAGGCTCGAGCCTCCGCTGCGGGCATCAACTGGACCGACACTGGGACTGCTAATCATGCCAATGGATCTGAAGAACGCAACCTTCCGGGGCTACCGCCGCGACAACGGCCGCGTCGGCGTGCGCAACCACGTCATCGTCCTGCCGGTCGACGACATCTCGAACGCGGCGGCCGAGGGCGTCGCGCGGAACGTGATGGGCACGATGGCGTTGCCCCATCCGTACGGCCGCCTGCAGTTCGGCGCCGACCTCGACCTGCACTTCCGCACGCTGATCGGCACGGGCGCGAATCCGAACGTCGCCGCGGTCGTCGTGATCGGCATCGAGCCCGCCTGGACGCAGAAGATCGTCGACGGCATCGCCAGCACCGGCAAGCCGGTGGCGGGCTTCTCGATCGAGCACAACGGCGACACGGCGACCGTGATGGCGGCCGCGCGCAAGGCGAAGGAGTTCGTGCACTACGCGACCGGCCTGCATCGCGTCGAGGCGCCGCTCAAGGACCTGTGGGTCTCGACCAAGTGCGGGGAGTCGGACACGACCTCGGGCTGCGGCGCGAATCCGACCGTCGGCAACGCCTTCGACAAGCTGCATCCACAGGGCGTGACGCTCTGCTTCGGCGAGACCACCGAGATCACCGGCGGGGAGCACCTGGTCGCCGCGCGCTGCAAGACGCCCGAGCTCCGCGAGCGGTTCATGTTCATGTTCAACCGCTATCAGGAGATCATCAACCGGCACAAGACGAGCGACCTCTCGGACTCCCAGCCGACCAAGGGCAACATCGCCGGGGGCCTCACGACGATCGAGGAGAAGGCGCTCGGGAACATCCAGAAGATCGGCCGGAAGTGCACGGTGGACGGCGTGATCGACAAGGCGGAGATGCCCACCCACTCCGGCCTCTGGTTCATGGACTCCTCGTCCGCGGCCGCCGAGATGGTGACGCTCTGCGCTGCCTCGGGCTTCGTCGTGCACTTCTTTCCGACTGGGCAGGGCAACGTGATCGGCAATCCGATCCTGCCCGTGATCAAGCTGGGCGCGAACCCGAAGACGGTGCGCACGATGGCCGAGCACATCGACGTCGACGTGTCGGGTCTGCTCCGGCGCGAGCTCACCATGGATCAGGCCGGCGACAAGCTGCTCGAGTGCATGTTCGCGACCGCGAACGGGCGCTGGACGGCGGCCGAAGTGCTCGGGCACCGCGAGTTCGTGCTGACGCGGCTCTACGAGAGCGCCTGACCGCCCGCACCGCGATGGCTTGATCCCGCGATGTTCCCGCCGAGCCGCACCTGCCATGCCCTCGCCGCGCTGCTGATGGCGGCGTACGTCGTGGCGGTGCTCGCCGGCAAGGTCGCCGCCGCCACCGGCAAGCCGAACCCGCTCGCGCTGGGCGACGTCGGCGAGTTTCTAGTGGTGCTCGCGTCGATCGTGCTGTTCGTGACCGGCATCCTCGCGACGCCGGTTCGCGCCGACCACAAAGGAGGAGACCCCCGATGAGCAAGCCCCTGCACAACGAATCCGCCCTGCTGGCACGGCGCCGCTTCCTCGAAGCGTCCAGCCGTTACGGTTTCACCGCTGCCGTCGTTGCCGCCCTGGGCGGCGCGCTCTGGAACAGCCGTGCGCTGGCGCAGACCGCGGCTGATGAGGCCGCCAAGCAGAAGGCGGCGAAGGTGACCATGCTCTTCGCCACCGAGTACAAGATCGAGGACTGGGCGGTGTACGCGGTGCCCCAGGCGCAGTTCAAGCAGAACCTCGAAGCCGCCTCGAAGGGCGCGATCTACGTGAAGCTGCATCCCGCCGGCCAGCTCGGCGTCGGCGCGGCGCTGGCGCAGAAGGTGCAGGGCGGAACGGTGCAGGGCGGCGCGGTGTCGCTGTCGAATTTCTCCCCGTACGCGCCCTCGGTCGACCTGATCAACATTCCGTTCTGGTGCGGCGAGAACCAGCGATTCGCGAACCTCGTGACCTCGCGCGCGTGGGACAAGGAAATCACGCCGAAGGTGATCGCGCGCGGCTACAAGCCGATCTTCTACTTCACCGTCGATCCCCGCACGGTCGCCACCCGCCGCGGCCATAAGGCGGTGCGGACGCCCGCCGATATGCAGGGCATGAAGATGCGCGTGCCGCCGTCGCAGCTGCTGCAGCAGTTCTATCGCCTTGCGGGTGCGAACCCGACTGTCGTGGCCTGGGGCGAGACGCCGACCGCGCTCAAGCAGGGCGTCGCGGACGGCCTCGACCCGTCGATCTCTGCGCTCGCCGTGTTCGGCTTCCGGGACATCATCGCCAACATCCTGGCGCTGCGCTCGGTCCCCGACGCACAGATGTTCGCCGCCAACGCGAACTGGTACAACCAGTTGAATCCCGATCTGAAGAGCGCATTCGATCTCGCCGCGAACAAGACCCAGGCGGAGAGCTTCGCGCAGATCGCAAAGGCGCGCGCCAACGCGATCGCGATCATGAAGAAGGGCGGCGCGCAGATCGCCGTGCCGACCGCCGCCGAGTACAAGCAGTGGGTCGAGGCGTGCGGCGAGCAGCGGCGCGAGTGGAACGACTTCAAGGTCAAGCTCGCCGGATCGATCGAAAACTTCGAGCGGCTCAAGGAGGCTGCCAACACGAAGGGTCCGATCACCGTCGGCGACTTCACCGGCTGAAGGCGCCCGCGCCGTGGGCGGGCGCGCGACGCCCGCTGCGGCACCCCGTCCCATGCGCAGAGTCCTCGCCGCGCTCGACGCCCACGCCGAGCGTTATCTGATGCTGGTCTGCTACACCTTCTGCTGCTTCGTGATCGTGCAGGAGGTGGTGCGGCGCTTCGCCTTGAACTTTTCCTCCGCGTGGGCCGAGGAGACGGCGCGCTACGCGTTCATCTATCTCGGCTGGCTCGGCACCGCGTACGCGGTGCGCGAGCGCGCCCACATCCGCTTCGACATCCTGTTCAATGCGATCCCGAAGCGCCTGCACGGCTGGCTGTACCTCTTCGGCGAGGCAATGACGCTCGTGTTCGCATGCATCGCCCTCTACTACTCCATGCACACGATTCAGCAGTTGCTCCAGTTCGGCGGTACGACGCCGGTGCTGCGGATCAACAAGGCGTGGTTCGAGGCGGCGGTGCCCATCGGCTTCGCGCTGGTGGTGGTGCGCACGATCCAGGCGATGCGCCGCGACCTTTCCGACTTGCGTGCCGGGCGCGAGGCATACGCCGGCAAGGCGTTGTTCGACGAGTGACGCGTCGCCCGTGACGATCGCGCTCAGCCTGCTCCTGATCGTCGCGCTGCTCGTAGTCGGCGTGCCCTTCTGGGTATGCCTCGGGCTCGGTACGGTCGTCATGCTCGCCGGTACCGGGGCGCTGCCGCTCACGCTCGTCGGGGAGGCGCTGTTCGAAGGCGTCGACTCGTTCGCGCTGATCGCCATTCCGCTCTTCATCCTGACCGGCGACGTGATGGTGCGGAGCGGCCTTGCCTACCGGCTCCTCGGCTTCGCCGAGGCGAGCTTCGGCTCGCTGAGGTCCGGCTTCGGGACTTCCACCGCGATGGGCTGCGGCCTCTTCGCCTGCATTTCCGGTTCCGATGCCGCGGATGCGGCGGCAATCGGTCGCATCACGATGGACAAGCTCGTCGCCAAGGGCTATCCGAAGCCGTACGCGTGCGCGCTGGTCGCCGCGGGCGCCTGCACCGGCATCCTGATCCCGCCGTCGATTGCCTACATCATCATCGGCCTCGTCCTGGGCATCTCGTCGGCGACGCTGTTCCAGGCGGCGTTCGTGCCGGGGGTGATGGTCCTGGTCGCCGTGGTCGTCACCAATGCGATCGTGAACCGGGCGCGCGGATACGAGCGTTCGATCGCCGGCTTCTCGGGGCGCGACTGGCTCGCGGCGCTCAACGACGCGAAGTGGGCCCTCTCGATCCCGGTGATCATCCTGGGCGGCATCTACTCGGGGGTGTTCACGCCGACCGAGGCGGCGGCGGTCGCCGCGGGCGTGGCCCTGCTGATCGGCATGCTCCAGCGGCGCATCCGGCTCGCGGATTTTCCCGCCATGCTCGGCACCTCCGCGCGGGTGTGCGGGGTGGTGCTGCCGATCATCGCGGTGGCGCTGCTCTTTGCGCAGGCGCTCACGGTTCTCGACGTCCCGCAGCGCTTCGTCGAGTGGGTGATCTCCTTCGGCGTCGAGCGGAACGAGATCATCCTGCTGATCCTCGTCATCCTGGTCGTGTCGGGGATGGTCATGGAGACCACGCCCAATATCGTCGTGCTCGGCCCGCTGCTCTTCCCGCTCGCGCAGAAGGTCGGCATGGACCCGATCCACTTCTGCGTGTTCATGATCACGACCCTCGGCCTCGGGTTCATCACGCCGCCGTTCGGGCTCAATCTCTTCGTCATGGCGGGGCTCACGCGCACGCCGATCACCGCGATCGCCTGGCAGGCGGTGCCGTTCGTCGTCGCGATGATGATCGTTTCGCTCATCATCGGCTTCGTGCCGGCAATATCGCTCTTCAGCCTCGGGCGCTGAGGCTCGAACCGGAGAAGACACGATGGCAGTCACTTACCTCAAGCGCGCCGCAAAGACGCCCGCGACCGAGACCGCGACGGCGCAGCACGTCGTCGAGGAGATGCTCGCCGAGATCCGCGCGAACGGCGAGGCGGCCGTGCGGGCCTACGCGGCGAAGCTCGACCAGTGGTCGGGCGAGATCGTCGTGACGCCCGCCGAGGTCGAGCGGCGCACGCGCGACATCCCGGCCTCGGTCAAGCGCGACATCGAGTTCGCGACCGAGCAGGTGCGCCGCTTCGCAGTGGCGCAGGCGCAGTCGATGCGCGAGTTCTCGGTCGAGCTGCATCCGGGCGTGACCGCGGGCCAGCGCCTGCTGCCGGTCAACGTGGCCGGATGCTACGTGCCCACCGGGCGTTACGCGCACATCGCCTCGGCGTACATGAGCGTCGCCACCGCGAAAGCGGCCGGCGTCCCGACGGTGATCGCCTGCTCGACGCCCTACAAGGGCGAAGGGATCCATCCATGCGTGCTGTACGCGATGAAGGTCGCCGGTGCCGACGTCGTCATGACGCTCGGCGGGGTGCAGGCGATTGCGGCGATGGCCTACGGCCTTTTCACCGGCAAGCCAGCCGACATCATCGTCGGTCCAGGCAACAAGTTCGTCGCCGAAGCGAAGCGCATGCTGTTCGGGCAGGTCGGCATCGACGTCTTCGCCGGGCCGTCCGAAGTCGCGGTGATCGCCGACGACTCGGCCGACCCCACCATCGTGGCCTCCGACCTCGTGGGCCAGGCCGAGCACGGGCACGAGTCGCCGGCGTGGCTGTTCACCACCTCGCGCAAGCTCGCCGACGAGGCGACGGCGTGGGTGCCGAAGCTCATCGGTGCGCTGCCGCCGACCGCCCGCGACGCGGCCGGTGCGGCATGGCGCGATTACGGCGAGGTGATTCTCTGCGACACGCGGGAGGAGGTCGCGCAGGTCTCGGATCGCTACGCCTCGGAACACCTCGAGGTGCACGCGCGCGACCTCGACTGGTGGCTCGCCAACCTCACGTGCTACGGTTCGCTCTTCCTCGGCGAGGAGACCACGGTCGCGTTCGGCGACAAGACCTCCGGGCCGAACCACATCCTGCCGACCAAGGGTGCGGCGCGCTATTCGGGCGGGCTCTCGGTGCACAAGTTCATCAAGACGGTAACCTGGCAGCGCATGACGCGCGCGGCGAACCGGCAGGTCGCGCAAGTGACCGCGCGCATCTCGCGGCTCGAGGGCATGGAAGCGCACGCGCGCACCGCGGACGACCGGATGAAGAAGTATTTTCCTGGTGAAGCGTTCGACCGGGGTGAGCCCGTAAAGGCGTAGACCGGATGCAACCCTCGATCGCGAACCTGTTCGATCTCACCGGGCGCTGCGCGCTCGTCACCGGCGGCAATTCGGGCATCGGCGGCGAGATCGCGCGGGCGCTCGCCGCGGCGGGCGCCGCGGTCGTGCTGGTGGCGCGGCGCCAGGCCGAGCTCGACATGGCCGCGGCGCGGATCGCGGCCGACGGCGGCAGGGCCGCGGCGATCGCCTGCGACCTCGCCGACCGCGCGGCGGTGTTCGATTGCGCCGCGCGCGCGGGCGCTTTCTTCGGCGCGCCCGATATCGTCATTAACGCGGCGGGCGTCAACATCCGCCGGCCGATGCTGGAGATCACCGAGGACGACTGGGACGCCACGATGTCGCTCAACCTTGCGGCGCCGTTCTTCCTGTCGCAGCGGCTCGCGCCGGCGATGATCGCCAAGGGCTGGGGCCGCATCATCCACATCGCGTCCCTGCAATCGGTGCGCGCATTCGGCAACAGCGGGCCGTACGGGGCGTCGAAAGGCGGCATTATGCAGCTCACGCGTGCGCAGGCCGAGGCGTGGTCGAAGCACGGCGTCACCGCGAACGCGATCGCGCCCGGCTTCTTTGCCACCCCGCTCACCGCTCCGGTCGCGAATGACCCGGTGCGCTGGAAGCAGATGGCCGAGCGCACGTTCATCGGGCGCAATGGCGAGCTGCCGGACATGCGCGGCGCCGCGGTGTTTCTCGCCAGCCGCGCGTCCGACTTCGTGACCGGGCAGACGATTTTCGTGGACGGCGGGTTCTCCGCCGGATGAGGAACGCCGCATGAAAGCGCTCGTGTACACCGCCCCCGACGAGGTGATCTACCGCGACGAGCCCGCCCCGGCGCTCGCCGACGGCGAGGTCGTCCTGAAGATCGAGGCGGTCGGGATCTGCGGCTCGGACATGCACGCCTACCACGGGCACGACCCGCGGCGCGTCCCGCCGATGATCCTCGGCCACGAGTTCTGCGGCACGATTGTCGAAGGGCCGGGCCGGGGGCGCCGCACGACCGGCAACCCGCTGATCGCGTGCGGCGTGTGCGAATTCTGCGCCCAGGGCCGCAACAACCTGTGCGCGAACCGATCGATGGTCGGGATGACGCGGGCCGGGGCGTACGCGGAGCGGATGTCGATCCCCGCGAAGAGCCTCGTCGACGTGCCGCAGGACATGGACCCGGTGAAGGTCGCGCTCGTGGAGCCGGCCGCCACGGCGCTGCATGCCCTCAACCTCGTCACGCGCGCTTCGCTGCGGCCGCTGCCCGAGTGCGCGGTGCTGGTGATCGGCGGCGGCGCGATCGGCATGCTGGCGGCGCTGCTCGCGCGCAGCTATGGGGTGCGGCGACTCACGGTCGCCGAAACCAATGCACTGCGGCGCGCCTCGGTCGACAAGGCGGTCGGCTGTCCGACCTATGACCCCCGCGGCGGGCTCGCGGCGGATCCCCGCGCGGGCGGCGCGCCCGGCGACAACACCGTCGACGTGGTCGTCGATGCGGTCGGATCGAAGGCGACGCGCGCCGCGGCGTTCGCCGCGGTGAAGCCCGGCGGCGTCGTGATGCACATCGGCCTGCAGGACTGGGCGAGCGAGATCGACATGCGGAAGCTCACGCTGGCCGAGATCACGCTGATCGGCACCTACACCTACACGACCGCCGATCTGCGCGCCACCGTCGCCGCGCTCCACGACGGCGTCTTCGGCGACCTCGCATGGGTCGAGGAGCGCCCGCTCGCCGACGGCGCGGCGGCGTTCCGAGACCTCGCTGCCGGGCGCTCGGCCGCGGCGAAGATCGTGCTGCGTCCATAGCGGGAGCGATGGCGGGCAATCCCTTCAGCGGGAAGGATCCGCGGCCGCACGTCGAGGGCGACTTCGCGCGCGAAGAGCTCGCGCTCGCGTACCGGAACTCCGCGCTGCCGCTCGAGGCGCTCGCCTACGACGTCACGCCGGTCGGGCTGCATTACACCCTCAGCCACTTCGACGTGCTGCGGCTCGACGAGGCGGGGTTCCGGCTCGCGGTGAGCGGGCGCGTCGCACGGCCGCTGGCGCTTGCGCTTGCCGACATCCGGCGGCTGCCCGCGCGCACGCTGCGGGTGACGATGGAATGTGCCGGCAACGGCCGCGGCCTGATGAGCCCGCGCTACCCGAGCATGCCGTGGCTCCATGAGGGGGTCAGCACTGCGGAGTGGACCGGCGTGCCGCTGCGCCACGTGCTGGAGGAGGCGGGGCTCGAGCCCGACGCCGTGGACATTGCGTTCCTCGGCGCGGACCGCGGCTTCGACCGCGGCGTGGAGCACGACTACGGGCGCAGCCTGAAACCCGGTGACGCGCTCGCCGACGACGTGCTGCTCGCCTACGCGATGAACGGCGCGCCGCTCCTGCCGCAGCACGGGTTCCCGCTGCGGCTGGTGGTGCCAGGCTGGTTCGGCATGGCGAGCGTGAAGTGGCTCACCCGGATCGAGGCGCTCGATCGTCCCTTCGACGGCTTCCAGCAGGCGGTCGGCTACCACTATCGCAAGGCCAAGGGCGATCCGGGCGTGCCGATCACGCACGCGAAGGTGAAATCGCTGATCGCGCCGCCGGGCATTCCCGATTGGTACACGCGGCGGCGGCTGGTCGAGCGCGGCACCGTGGTGCTCGCCGGGCGCGCGTGGTCCGGGGCGGGGACGGCGATCACGCGCGTCGAAGTGGCGGTAGACGGCGCTTGGCGAGACGCAGTTGTGGCGCCGCAAGCGCAACGCTTCGCCTGGCAGGCCTGGCGCTGCGACTGGGATGCGGCGCCCGGCGATTACGAGCTCGCCTGCCGCGCGACCGACGCAGCCGGCGCAACCCAGCCGCTCGAGCCCGACTGGAACACCAACGGCATGGGCAACAACGCGGTGCACCGGATTCAGGTGACCGTGCGATGAAGATCGTCATCAGCGAGTTCATGGACGAAGCGGCGGTCGCGTCGCTCGCGCGAGAGTTCGACGTGCGCTACGACGCCAAGCTCGTCGACCGACGCGACGACCTGCTCGCCGGCCTCGCCGACGCGGACGCGCTCATCGTCCGCAACCGCACGCAGGTCGACGCGGCGCTGCTCTCGCGCGCGCCGAAGCTGCGCGTCGTGGGACGGCTCGGCGTCGGGCTCGACAACATCGACGTCGCCGGGTGCGAGGCACGCGGAATCGATGTGATCCCCGCCACCGGCGCCAACGCGTTGGCGGTGGCCGAGTACGTCGTGTGCACGGTCATGATGCTGCTGCGCGGCGCGTATCAGTCCAGCGCAGAGGTCGCGGCCGGAAAGTGGCCGCGCAGCGCACTCGGTGAGGGTCGAGAGACTGCGGGAAAGACGCTCGGCGTGGTCGGCTTCGGCGGCATCGGACGACGGGTCGCGAAGCTCGCGCAGGGGCTCGGCATGAAAGTGCTCGCCACCGACCCGGCGATCGCCGCGGACGCGCCGGTGTGGCGCGAGAGCGGCGTCGCATACCGCGGGCTCGACGACCTGCTCGTCGAATCGGACGCGGTGACGCTGCACGTGCCGCTGGCGCCGGAAACCCAGCATCTGCTCAGCGCCGGCCGGATGGCGCGGATGAAGCGCGGGGCGGTGCTGATCAACACCGCGCGCGGCGGCGTGATCGACGAGGCGGCGCTCGCCGACGCGCTCGCGGGCGGCCACCTGGCGGGGGCGGCGCTTGACGTGTTCGAGGCCGAGCCTCTGCCCGCCGGGTCGCCGCTCGCCGGCGCGCCGAACCTCGTCCTCACGCCGCACATCGCCGGCGTGACGCGGGAGTCGAACGCGCGCGTGTCGACGCTGATCGCCGCGAAGGTCGCGCAAGCCCTGACCGTGTGAAGAGAATTGAATGCCGCGCGTAAACGTTGACGAACTGACCGCCCTCGCGAAGCGCGCCCTCGAGCGCGCCGGCGCGGGCGCGGCGATGGCCGATGCGACCGCGCGGGCGCTCGTAGCGGCCGATGCACAGGGGCTCGCGTCGCACGGCGTCTCGCGGGTGCCGCAGTACGCTGCGCATCTGCGGCTCGGACGCGTCGACGGCAATGCCGTCCCGAAGGTCACGCGCTCGAAGGGCGGCGCGGTGCTGGTCGACGCCGCCGACGGGCTGGCGTTTCCCGCCTGCGCGCTCGCGGTGAGCGAGGCGATCGCGCGCGCGCGAGAGCACGGCGTCGCCTTCGCGGGCGTTACGAACAGCCATCACTTCGGCGTCGCGGCGGCCCACCTCGCGCCGGTCGCGGTGGCCGACATGGTCGGCCTCGCGTTCGGCAACTCGCCGTCGGCGATGCCGGCGTGGGGCGGCAAGCGGGCGATCTTCGGCACCAACCCGATCGCGGCCGTGTTTCCGCGCCGCAACGCGCGGCCGCTCGTGATCGATCTCTCGCTCTCGGAAGTCGCGCGCGGCAAGGTCATGGTCGCCGCGCGCGAAGGCAAACCGATCCCGCTCGGCTGGGCGCTCGACCGGGACGGCAACCCGACCACCGATGCGAAGCGGGCGCTCGAGGGAATGATGCTGCCCGCGGGCGGCGTGAAGGGCGCCATGCTCGCGCTCGTCGTGGAACTGCTGTGCTGCGCGCTCACCGGCGCCCACATGGGATTCGAGGCCGACACGTTCTTCGTCGATGCGGGCAACCGCCCGAAGATCGGACAGGCTTTTCTGGTCATCGACCCGGGCGCGCTCGCCGGCCCCGACGTGTTCGACGAGCGCATCGAGACGCTGGTGAAGACGATGCTGCGCGACCCGGACGTGCGGCTGCCGGGCGCGCGCCGCGATGCGCTCGCCGCGAAGGCCGCACGGGACGGGATCGAGGTCCCGCAGCCGCTGCTCGATCAGCTCGGAGAGCTCGGCCGATGAGCCGGCTCCGGGTGGACGTGTGGCGCGGCCGCGCGGACGGGCGCTACCAGCGCTTCGAGGTGCCGCGCGAGGAGAGCCAGACCGTCCTCGACGTCGTGACCTACATCCAGCGGCATCTCGAGCCGACGCTCGCTTACCGCTTCGCCTGCCGCGTGGGCATGTGCGGCTCGTGCGCGATGACGGTGAACGGCGTCGCGCGCTGGACCTGCCGTACGCACGTCGCGAAGGTCGCGAGCGACGACCGCCTGGAGATCGGGCCGCTGCGCAACCTGCCGGTGATTCGCGACCTCGCGACCGACATGCGGGAGTTCTTCGACAAGTGGGCGCGCGCCAAGGGCCAGTTCGCGCCGACCGCCACGCGCCGGGACGATCCGGCGCGCGTCGCGCCCGAGTCACGCAGCCGCGCGGCCGCAGACGCCGGCATCGAATGCATCGGCTGCGGTGTGTGCTACGCGTCGTGCGACGTGGTCGCCTGGAACCCGGACTACCTCGGGCCGGCGGCGCTGAACCGCGCCTGGACGCTGGTCAACGACGTGCGCGACGCCGCGCGCGCCGAGCGACTGCGCGCGGTGTCGGGCGACGCGGGTTGCCACTCGTGCCACACGCACCTTGCCTGCACCGAGCGCTGCCCGAAGCAGCTCTCGCCGACCGCGTCGATCGCCGGGCTGAAGCGCGCGACCGCGCTCGCGCTGCTGAAGGGCGAGCTGTGAGCCCGCCGGGCCGTCCCAAGGGCGAACCCCCGAACGCGGCCAGCGTGAGGGCAGTCCAATGACTCCGCGCGGCGCGGTCGGCCTGTGGCTCGCGCAGCGCGCCAGCGCCGCCGTCCTCGCGGTGTGCGTGCTGGTCCACATCGCCGTCATGGTGTACGCCGTGCGCG
>Ga0105107_10000778_pt1 | contig 20489 bp, 21 predicted proteins | sample PPLLaktember2015_6_FD_79335 | JGI IMG/M metagenome (GOLD analysis project Ga0105107, IMG submission 79335) | Freshwater sediment microbial communities from Prairie Pothole Lake near Jamestown, North Dakota, USA - PPLs Lake P8 Core (1) Depth... | ecosystem: Environmental > Aquatic > Freshwater >... | reverse complement strand
GCCTCGGCATTCAGCACGCAGGCGCAGTCGGGCAGCATCACGCCGAGCAGGTCGCGCTACTCCGGCGTCGCCTACACCGGCCCCGCGAATCCCTGCGCACCCAGGCGCGACGGCACGCGCCGGGCGACCCTCACGGCGAGGTCCACCAGCCGAGGAATTCATCGAACTGAATCCGTCCGTCGTGATTCGAGTCGATCTCCTCGAAGCCGACGCGGCACTCCTCGCCGGTCATGTCCGCGCCGAGTCCGTCCATGAACTTCACGAACTCGTCGAACTGCATGAGACCGTCGTGATCCTCGTCCAGGTACTCGAAGTCCTCGCGCAGTTCCGCCTTCTTTTCGGTTTCCATGGTTGATTCCTTTCTCTTTCGTGTAAGCGTCGCACGAACCAAGCCAGGCCGTCAGTTCCTGAGCCGGTATCCGGTGCGGAAAATCCAGGCAATGACGGCCACGCATGCCAGCATGAACACCAGCGTCATGCCGAGGCTCAGCCCGACCGGCACGTCCGACGTGCCGAAGAAACTCCAGCGAAAACCGCTGATCAGGTACACGACCGGGTTGAACAGGGCCACCGTGCGCCATCCGGGCGGCAGCATGTCGATCGAGTAGAAGGCGCCGCCCAGGAAGGTCAGCGGCGTCACGATCAGCATCGGCACGAGCTGCATCTGCTCCCAGTTCTTCGCCCAGATCCCGACGATGAAGCCGAACAGGCTGAAGGTGACCGCCGTCAGCAGCATGAACGCGATCATCCACGCCGGGTGCAGGACCGTGAGGGGCACGAAGAACGCGGCCGTCGCCAGGATGATCAGCCCGAGCAGCACGGACTTGGTGGCCGCCGCGCCGACGTAGCCGAGCACGATCTCGAAGGCCGCGACCGGCGCGGACAGGATCTCGAAGATCGTCCCGGTGAATTTCGGGAAGTGGATCCCGAACGAGGCGTTCGAGATGCTCTCCGTGAACAGCGAGAGCATCATGAGGCCCGGCACGATGAAGGCCCCGTAGCTCACGCCGTCCACTTCCACCATGCGCGAACCGATCGCGGCGCCGAACACGATGACGAACAGCGAGGTGGTGATGACTGGCGTCAATACGCTCTGCAGCAGCGTGCGCAGGAACCGCGCCATCTCGAACCGGTAGATGGCCCAGACGCCGTGCCGGTTGAAGGCGGGCCCGCTCATGCGCGGGCACCCCGCCCGACGAGGCTGACGAAGATTTCCTCCAGGGAAGTCTCGCGCGTATTGAGGTCGCGCCACCCGATGCCGAGCTGCTCGAGTCGCCGGAGCAGCGGGCCGATCCCGGTCTGCTCCACCGCGGCGTCGAAGGTGAACTGCAGCTCGTGGCCGTCGGCGTTCAGCGCGAGCTTCCAGTCCGCGAGCTCCGCGGGCACCGCGGCGAGTGGAGCTTGCAGCGTCAGGGTGAGCTGCCGCTTGCCGAGCTTCTTCATGAGCGCTTTCTTATCGTCCACGACCACGAGCTCGCCGTGGTTTACGACGCCGATGCGGTCCGCCAGTTCCTCGGCCTCGTCGATGTAGTGCGTGGTCAGGATGATGGTGACGCCCTGGTCGCGGAGCCTGCGCACCAGGTCCCACAGGTCGCGGCGCAGCTCGACGTCGACGCCCGCGGTCGGCTCGTCGAGGAACAGGATGCGCGGCTCGTGCGCGATCGCCTTGGCGATCATGACCCGCCGCTTCATGCCGCCCGAGAGCGTCATCAGGATGTCGTCGCGCCGGTCCCACAGCGAGAGGTCGCGCAGCACGCGCTCGATGCAGGCAGGGTCCGGTGCGCGTCCGAACAGCCCGCGGCTGAACGCGGCCGCGGCGCGCACCGTCTCGAAGGCCTCGATCGCGAGTTCCTGCGGCACGAGGCCGATCCGCTCGCGCGCCGCCCTGTAATCTTTCCGGATGTCGTGGCCCTCGACCAGAACCTTGCCCGACGTGGCGCGCACGATGCCGCAGACGATGCTGATCAGCGTCGTCTTGCCGGCGCCGTTCGGGCCGAGCAACGCGAAGATCTCGCCGGGCCGGATCTCGAGTGAGACGCCTTTCAGAGCGTGCTGTCCGTTCGCGTAGGTCTTCGTAAGGTCCGTGATCGAGATGGCGGCGGCCATCGGCCTATTCTAACCGGGCGGAAGCTCCGCAAGCCGGCGCTCGAGGAAACGCCGCGCCGGGCCCTGGCGGGTCAGCTCGAGCGCGCGGCCGTAGGCGGCCCGCGCGTCCGCGTGCCGGCCGAGCCTGCGGCACAGGTCTGCCCGCGCGGCGTGCGCCGGCTGGTAGTCCGCAAGCTCGCCGCGGGCGAGGATCGCATCGACGAGCGCAAGTCCGGCCTGCGCGCCGTCCCGCATCGCGACGGCGGCGGCTCGATTGAGCTCGACTACCGGTGAAGGCTCCACTGCCATCAGCAGGTCGTAGGTCCCGACGATGCGGTTCCAGTCGGTCGCGGCCGGCGATTCGGCTTCCGCGTGCGCCGCGGCGATCGAAGCCTGCAGCGTGTAGGGACCGAAGCGCCGCGAGGCGAGCGCCTGCCGCACCAGCAAGAGCCCCTCTGCGATCTGCGCGCGATTCCAGAGCGATCGATCCTGCTCGTCGAGCAGCACGATCTCGCCGGCGGCGGACGTGCGAGCCGCGCGCCGCGAGTCCTGGAGCAGCATCAGCGCGACGAGGCCCGCGATCTCGGGCTCGGGCAGCAACTCCAGCAGCATCCGGCCGAGCCGGATCGACTCCGCGGAGAGATCGGCGCGCGTGAGCGCCTCCCCGCTTGACGCCGCGTAGCCCTCGTTGAACACCAGGTAAACGACGCGCAGGACCGCGTCGAGGCGCTCGGGAAGCTCGGCGAGCACCGGCACCTGGTAGGGGATCGCGGCGTCGCGGATCTTCGCCTTGGCGCGCACGATGCGCTGGGCGAGCGTCGCCGGCGGCACGAGGAATGCGCTCGCGATTTCCTCGGTCGTGAGGCCGCAGACCTCGCGCAGCGTCATTGCCACCTGCGCGTCTGGCCCGAGCGCCGGGTGGCAGCAGGTGAATACCAGGCGCAACCGGTCATCGGGCAGCGTCTCGTCGAGCGCGTCGGCCGGGTCGCCCTGCGCGGACTCGAGCCGATCCGCGATGTCCTCAAGACCCGTATCGAAGCGCGCCCGGCGGCGGATGCCGTCGATCGCCTTGAAGCGCCCGGCCGACACCAGCCAGGCGCGCGGATTCGCGGGTAAACCATCTCGCGGCCACTGCTCGATGGCCGCGGCGAAAGCCTCGGAGAGCGCCTCTTCCGCCAGGTCGAAGTCGCCGAGCAGGCGAATCAGCGTCGCGAGAACCCGGCGCGACTCGTCCCGGTACAGCGCGTCGAAGTCGATCAGGCGTCAGAGCTCGACGATCGGCTTGAAGCCGCCCCAGAACATGCGCTTGCCGTCGAAGGGCATGTTCTTCGGGTCCATGAACTTCTTCCACCTGGGGTCCGACATGAAGTATTTCATCACCTTCGCGTTGATGCGGTCACGCTGGCCCCGCGAGCGGTAGACGATGAACGAGAACACGACGACCTCGCCGGGCTTCAGCTTCACGCTGCGCGGGAACGAGGTCCGCTTGCCGACTGCGACGTCGTCCGCCACGGCCTCGACATACTGCAGCGCGCCGTGCTGACGCCAGACCTTGCCGGCGTCCCTTGCCATGCGGCGATAGGCCGCGAGGTTCCTCTTCGGTACCGGCAGGACGTACCCATCCACGTAACTCATGTCGTCTTCTCCTGTTGCCTCTTCAGTATCGGATGCTGGGCCATGAAGGCCTCGTCGGCGGGCCGCACCTCGAAGGGACCGATGCGGATTCCCGGGTGACGGCTGATGATCGCGACCGCCTCGGCCTTGTCCTTCGCCTCGAGGACCAGGATGCCGCCAAGCATTTCCTTCGTCTCCGCAAAGGGTCCGTCGACCTGCGAAGCCTTGCCGCCCTGCCAGCGGACAGTCGTCGCCGCCGCGGAATCCTGCAGCGCGTAACCTGCGGCGAAGTGACCCTTGGCCGCGAGTTCCTGGTCGAAGTTCGTGCACTCGATGACCAGTGCTGCCTGCTCGCCGGCGCTCAGGCGTCCCCAGGCTTCCTTGTCCATGCACCCCAGGCAGATGAACTTCATGGCCTGCCCTCCTTCTCCGCGCCGCTCATGCCCATCTCGCGGAAGCGGTCCATCGTCTCGCTGTTGCCGAAGTCCTCGAGCTCGAACATCCGCCGCACCTCGATCTCGCAGTTCGAACCCTCGAGCGTCGGGTTCGGGAACTTCCGCGTCCACTCGACGGCCTCGGCGCGGGACTTCACGTTGATGATCGTGTAACCGGCGATGAGTTCCTTGGTTTCCGCGAATGGCCCGTCGACGACCGTGCGCTGCGCGCCGTCGTAGCGCACGCGCCAGCCCTGCGACGAGGCCGCGAGGCCGTTGCCGTCCACCAGCACGCCGGCTTTCGCGAGCGCCTCGTGGTAGGCCGCCATCTCCGCGAACAGATGCTCGGGCGGCATCGCGCCTGCTTCGGAGTCGCGGGTGGCCTTGACGATGATCATGTATCTCATGGGCCGAACTCCACGATCGGCCGCACCTCGACGGAGCCAAAGCGCGCGCCGGGTATGCGCGAAGCGAGCTGGATCGCCTCGTTGAGGTCGCGCGCCTTCAGCAGGTAGTAGCCGCCGAGCTGCTCCTTGGTCTCCGCGAACGGTCCGTCCGTGGTGGCGACCTTGCCCTGGCGCACGCGCACGGTCGTCGCCGTGTGCGTCGGCTGGAGCGCGTTGCCGCCGGCGTAATGACCGCTCTGCCTGATCGTCTCCGTGTACGCATGAAATTCGCCGATGATCTTCTCCGATTCAGCCGTAGGCATTTTCTGCCAGGCCTTCTCGTCCTCGTAGATCAGGCACAGGTACTGCATCGGGTCCTCCTGAAGTGCGCGGCCGCGGCCCGGCCCGAGAGCCGAGATCGCTGCCACGACCATATATGCTGGATTCATGACAACCAATAGTCGGTCGGACGGCGCCCCGATCGACACGCCGCCTGAAGAATCCCGAAGCCCCTGAATTTCCTAGTAGAAACCCTGCCGCAGGTTGATGCGGTGCTCGGCCCAGGCCTTGAGGCAGCAGAGCATCTGCATCCAGCCGCCGCAGTTTCCATAAGAATCGAGCAGGCCCGTGGGGTCTTCCCGCCAGCCTGACTCCGCGATGCGCACCAGCGCAGTGCCGGCATCGACCGACTCGAAGGTCATGACGACTTGCGTTTCGTAGCCGCCGCTGTTCGTCTCCCAGCTGAACTCGATCCGCTCGTCCGGCACGAGCTTCGTGACCTTCACCGGGTATTCGCCGTCCACGCCGCCGAACTTCCAGTGGACTGTGTCCCCTTCCCGGAGCGGGCCGCTCGCGCCGCCCGTCGCGAAATAGGCCGACAGCTCCTTCGGGTTCGTGACCGCCTCGAACACCTCCGCACGCGGCCGGGCGATCTTGGCGTACACGTCGAACTTGAGATTCATGTTATAATTATATAACATGATTCGAGAACTCGACAAGCAGGACCGCATATTCCGCGCGCTCGGGCATGCGACCCGTCGCGAGATCCTCGACCTGCTGAAGGCTGCACCGCGCACGACCGGTGAGGTCTGTGCCGCTTTCCCGCGGCTCGACCGTTGCACGGTGATGCAGCACCTCGGCGTGCTGGAGCGCGCCGGTCTCGTCGTCCCGCGCACCGAAGGCCGCTTGCGCTGGAACGTGCTGAACGTGCTGCCAATCATGGAGATCCACGACCGCTGGATCGGGCCCTACGCCGCCAAAGCAGCCGGACTGCTCGCGCGTCTCGAGCGCGACCTGAAGCGCGCGGAGCCCGGTAGGCGGGCCCGACCTGCGTCAGGCCGCTAGCAGTTCCGTGAAGTCAGGAAGGCGGTGCGAGTGCGCGCAGGAGCCGGTCGATCCGCTGGTCGAGCAATTCGCCCGACCGACCGGACCAGTCCTTGCGAAGCCGCGAATACAGCCTGTCACGATCCAGCCTCGCGCGCGCCGCCAGGACCACCAGCCCGATTCGCTCGTCGCGCTGCCGCTCCCGCGCCAGCGCGTCGCGCCTGCCGGCGATTGCGAGCGCATGCAGCCGGCGCGCCTTCTCGCGCGCGGCATCCTCAACATCCCGCGCGAGCTCGTCCTCGAGCATATGCCGGTCGTGCAGAGCGCCCAGTAAATCCTGCAGCTGCCCGAGCGTGCGCACCGCGTCGCGCGCTTCCGGCAGCTCCTTGCGCAAGGGCTCCACGAGATAGCGCAGTCGCTTGACCTGGATGCGCGACCGGTGCACGCCCTTCACGTCGTCCGCTCCCGCAATCGCCCTCAATCGGGCGTGCATTCTCGATGCGCCCGCCTCGAGGAGTCCGGCTGTCGCCTCGCGGTAAGCGACTGGCTCGCCATCGTCGCGGTCCTTGAAGCGGCTGCGGATCCTCTTTGCGACCTTCGCCGCCTGTGCGGCGTAGTGATCGTCGATCGCGCGATACGCGCGCCGCTTCCTTCCGTCTAGTTTACGGATCAGCCAGTTGAAGCCCGGCCGCTCGTCGCGGTTCAGCGATGCGCCCTGCCCGGCCAGCCATTCCAGCTGAACTTCGGCATCGCGCGCCGTGTTGGTGTGGCGTGTCAGCTCGCGCAACCCGCGCCGTACCTGTCCGCCGGCTACGCGGCCGATCCACGGCTTGTACGACCGCAACAGCGAGCGCAGCCGACGGATGGCGACGCGAAACGCGTGCAGGCGCTTCGGATCTTCGGGATTCTCGAGCCGGCTCAGTCCCTTGGTGGCGGCGGCCAGGTAACGGCCGGCGATGCGCCGGACCGCATCGCGCGTCGAGAGTTCAAGCAACGGCCTCGTCGGGGCATCCATGCGAGCACATTAGCCAATTGCAGCCATTCCGCAACGCACGGCCAGGCGCGACCACGCCACCGACTCAATATCCTGTCGCTCGCCGCCGGCCCCCGGGACGGTATTGGAGCCGCTGCAATTCGGGTTAGTCTGGCTGCATGCCTGGTGCAATGACGACGAGCGCAGCGGTTGCAGGTTTGGCCTGTGCCTGGCTCGCCGCGACAGCCGCGAACGCCGGCACCGTGCAGTTCGAGGCCGGCAGCCTCGAGTTCGGCGGGTTCGAGATCGAGGGCCTGGACACGAGCTGGAACGCGGTCGATGGAGCCGCCGGCGCACTGCGGCTCCGCGCGGCGCGCGTGCGCGGACTCGCGGCGACCGGGCCGCTCGCCGACCTCGCATTCACCTGCCCTGAACTGCAGATCGCAGGCGACGAGCTGCGCTGCGAACGCGGCCGGCTGTCAGGCGCCCTCGGCTCGCTCGGCGCGCAGGACACGCATTTCGCGGCGCGACGCAGCGCGGAAGGCCGGCTCACGCTCGATATCGAGGCGTTCGCGATTGCCAATGGCCGCGGCCGCCTGCAGCTCGAGCTTGATGGCGAGCGCTGGCAGGCGGCGGCCCGCCTCGCGGGCCTCGACATCGCGCGGCTCGCGGCGGTTGCGAAGCCCTGGGCCGCCGTGCCGGACGACATGACCGTGGCCGGCCGGGCCGCGGGCGAGTTTCGCGCGACGGGCGCTGGCGACGTCCTCGAGACCGCGGGCGCGGACGTCACGATCGAGTCGCTCGACTTTGCGGATGCGGCAGGCGCACTCGCGGGCGAAAAGCTTGCCGGATCGCTGTCACTCGAGGCTGTCGCGGCCGACGCCGGCCGGCTGGAGACGCGCGGGCGGCTCGGGCTTGCGGCCGGCCAGGCGTACAGCGACCCGGTATTCCTCGATTTCGGCGCGCTTCCCGCTGATCTCGAGTTCGACGGCGTCTTCGAGATCGAAGCGGCTCGGTTCGCCGCCCGGACGTTCACGCTCGATCACCGCGATGTCCTGAAGGCGCACGGTTCCGCCGCGCTCGATTTCGCAGGCCCCACCCTGCTCACTGACGCGGAAATCCGCATCGAAGCCCTCACGCTCGGCAACGCGATGCCGGCCTACGTGCAGCCCTTCCTGGTCAACAGCGCGTTCCGGGACGTCACCGGCAATGGCATCGTCCGTGGCGACGTCGAGATCACCGGCGGCTTGCCGACCCGCGCCGCGCTCGATCTCGAGGGCGTCGGCATTGCGAGCGAGACGGCCGCCGTCTCGCTCGCCGGCCTGCGCGGGCCGTTTCGCTGGTACGACGACGCTTCGCGCAGCGCGCTCGCCGGCGATATCGACGACGCGCTCTTCGAGTCGCGGCTCACCTGGGACTCCGGCCGCCTGTGGGGTCTGGAGATCGGACCGGCAGACCTGCCGTTCGCCACGACCGGACGGCACTTCAGGCTGCTGTCGCCCGCGACCATCCCGGTGTTCGACGGCGCCCTTGCGGTCGAAACGCTGCGCGTGCGGCATGCCGGGACCGACGAAATGTACGTGCGCTTCGACGCGGCGATCCGGCCGATCAGCGTCGCGCTGCTGTCGCGCGCCTTTGGCTGGCCGGAATTCCAGGGCACGCTCGAGGGCAGCATCCCGGGACTGCAGTTGCGACAGGGCGTGGTGACGCTCGACGGTGCATTCGAGGCCCGCGTATTCGACGGGCGTGTCGCGGTCGGCGAGCTCAGCCTGCGGGATCCGCTCGGCAAGTATCCGCGCCTGTTTGCGAACATCGGCATCGAGAACCTCGATCTCGAACTCGTCACGCGCACCTTCGAGTTCGGCACCATCACGGGCCGGCTCTCTGGTTACATCTCCGACCTCGAGACCTTCGACTGGATGCCGGAGGCCTTCGACGCCTTCCTGTACACGCCGCCCGACGACCGTTCGCGGCGCCGCATCAGCCAGCGCGCGGTGACCAACCTGTCGAGCATCGGCGGCGGCAGCGGCGGAGCGGTCGCGGCCGTGCTGCAGGGCGGCTTCCTGCGTTTCTTCGACGACTTCGGCTATGACCGGCTGGGCCTCAGCTGCCGGCTTGCGAATGACGTGTGCATCATGGGCGGCGTGCAGCCGGCTCCCGGCGGCTACTACATCGTCAAGGGCAGGGGACTGCCGCGCATCGACGTGATCGGCAGCCAGACGCGGGTCGGCTGGACCACGCTCGTCCGGCAGCTCGGCGCGATGATGGAGTCGGAAATCGTCGTCGAATAGGCGGATTCGCTGCGCTAGAATCGGTTCAGCAACCGTTCAGCCGCGGAGCCCAAGATGACACCCATGATGCGCTGGATCACCGCCACCCTTGCCGCCTCGTGCCTCGCGCTCGCCGCCTGCGTCACGGTCAATGTCTATTTCCCGGCGGCCGCCGCGGAAAAGGCCGCCGACCGCATCATCGAGGACATCTGGGGGCCCGGAAAGGGGCCGAAACCCGAAGGCAACGAGCAGAGCTCGATCGGCGGATTCGCCGGCGACATCCTCGTTGCCGCGCTCGATTTCGTGGTACCCGCGGCGCATGCGCAGGCCGACATCGACATCTCCAGCCCGGCAATCCGTGCGCTCACCGCATCGATGAAGGCCCGGGCCGGCGACCTCGACCCCTTCTTCAGCTCGGGCGCCGTGGGCCTGACTGCCGACGGACTCGTCGAAATCCGCGACGCGAATGCCGTGCCGCTCGCCGACCGCAACCGCCTGCGCAAGCTCGTCGCCGACGACAACGCCGATCGCAACTCGCTCTACCGCGAGATTGCGACCGCCAACGGCAACCCGGGCTGGGAAGCGGACATCCGCAGCACCTTCGCCGCGCGCTGGATCGCGAACGCGCGCGCTGGCTGGTATTACAAGTCGAGCGCCGGCGCCTGGACCCAGAAGTGAGCCTATCCGACTGAGGCGATCAGTTCGGGCCCCTGGTTGCGGGGCGCGTTGACGGCCCGGCTTACCTGCCATGCCTCGAGCGCACCCGGCTCGAATGGACGCAGCAGCTCCGACAGCTTGCCAGTGTCGGAAAACGCCGGGTCGAGCCACCGGTCCCAATCGGCCTCGGCGAGCACCACCGGCATGCGGTCGTGGATCTTGCTGATCGACGCGGCCGCGTCCGTCGTGACGATCGTGCACGATTCGAGCAGTGCGTTGCCGACCGGATCCTTCCAGCGTTCCCAGAGTCCGGCAAACGCGAGCGGCCGCGCACCCTTCGCGCGGATGAACCAGGGCTGCTTGCCGCCCGGCGCGACCTGCCATTCGTACCAGCCGTCTGCGAGCACGAGGCAGCGGCGCTTGCGGTAGGCGTCGCGGAACGAGGGTTTCTCTGCGAGGGTCTCGGCGCGTGCGTTGATCATGCGGTTGCCGATCGCACGCTCCTTCGCCCATTTCGGCACGAGGCCCCAGTGCAGCATGGCGAAGGCGCGCGCGCCCTCCTCCCCGGCCCGAACCGCGGGTACGGCCTGGGTCGGCGCGATGTTGTACCGAGGCTCGAGCTCCGGCACGTCGTCGAGCGCGAACGTGCGCCGCACCGCCTCGGCCGGGGAGAAGAACGCGTAGCGCCCGCACATGGCCGGCCTCCGCCTATTCCCGGATGCCCGTGCCCCGGTTCATGAGCACGACGACGGTCGCATACATCGCGACGGCGAATGCACCCATGATCAGGAAGGCGAGCCCGGGGTCGACGTCGCTGGTCCCGAGGAATCCGTGCCGGAAGGCGTTGACCATGTAGAGGATCGGGTTCACGTATGAGAGCCTCTCGGCCCAGGGCGGCAGCAGCGAGACCGAGTAGAACACGCCGCCGAGGTAGATGAGCGGGGTCAGCACGAAGGTCGGGAACCAGGAGATCTGGTCGAAGTTCTTCGCGAAGATCGCGTTGAAGAAGCCGCCGAGGGAGAACACCGCGGAGGTCAGCAGCATTGAGCCGATGATGATGAACGGGTGCGCGACCGGCACGTGCGTGAAGAAGAGCGCGACCAGCAGAACGACGGCGCCTACCAAAATCCCGCGCATCAGGCCGCCCGCCACGTAGCCGAGCACGATCAGCCAGTTAGGCAGCGGCGCGACCAGCAGCTCCTCGATGTGCTTGCCGAACTTCGCGCCGAAGAAGCTCGAGACTACGTTGCCGTAGGAGTTGCTGATGACGGCCATCATGATCAGGCCCGGCGCGATGTACTGCATGTAGTCGACGCCGCCCATCTGCCCGATGCGCCGGCCGATGAGGCTGCCGAAGATCAGGAAGTAGAGCGCCGCCGTGACGGCTGGCGGCACCAGCGTCTGGCCCCAGATCCGCATGATGCGCCCGTACTCCCGGCGAACGATGGTCTGGAAGCCGATGCGCCGGATGCGCGAGAGGGATTCGGCCGGCAAGTCAGCGCGCCCCCGCTGCCGCGTCGTCCTTGCGCTCGACGAGGCGCATGAACAGCTCCTCGAGCCGGTTCACCTTGTTGCGCATGCTGACGACCTCGATGCCCTGCTGCGAAAGGCGCGCGAAGATGTCGTTCAGCCCGCGCTCCCTGGTCACGTCGACCTCGATCGTGTGGCCGTCGACCAGGCGCGTCACATAGCCGGGAAGCTGCGGCACGGCCGCGGTCGCGCAGCGGAAGTTCAGCACGAAGGTCTCCTGGCTGAGCTTGCCGATCACGCCCGCCATCGTGTCGTTCACTATGATCCTCCCGCCGTCGATGATCGCGATGTGGCGGCAGAGGCTCTCCGCCTCCTCGAGGTAGTGCGTGGTCAGGATGATGGTCGTGCCGCGCTCGTTGATCTCGCGCAGGAAGGTCCACATGCTGCGGCGAATCTCGATGTCGACGCCCGCGGTCGGCTCGTCGAGGATCAGCAGGCGCGGCTCGTGCACCAGGGCGCGCGCGATCATCAGGCGCCGCTTCATGCCGCCCGACAGCGAGCGCGCAATCGTGTCGCGTTTCTCCCAGAGCTGGAGCTGGCGCAGGTACTTCTCCGAGCGCTCGACCGCGAGCCTGCGGGGGATGCCGTAGAAACCCGCCTGGTTCACGATGATCGTGAACACTTTCTCGAACTGGTTGAAGTTGATCTCCTGGGGCACGAGGCCGATGCAGGACTTCGCGAGGTCGAGCTCCCGGTCGATGTCGTGGCCGAAGACCGCGACGCTGCCGCCCGACTTCTCGACCAGCGACATTACGACGCCGATCGTCGTCGTCTTGCCCGCGCCGTTCGGGCCGAGCAGCGCGAAGAAGTCGCCCTCGGCGACGTCGAGGTCGATGCCACGGAGCGCCTGGACGCCGTTCGCGTAGGTCTTCGTCAGCCCGCGGATGGAAAGCGCCTGCATCAGGCGCGAGATTATCTCACGCGACAATGCGCCGGTGGCGACGTTGCAGCGACTGGCCGCGCGCGCTTTCGGCGCCCTGGATCTGCAGCCCGAGCCGCCGCAGCGAGTCCACGGAACCGGCGTCGGGCTGCGCCGCGCAGCCCTCGAACTGGAGCCAGAAACGCGTGCGCGAAGAGAATCGCGCGGCAAGCGCGCCGGCGACGCGCCGCGCCAGCCGCTCGACGGCCGCGACGGGCATCGCGGCGACCGCCGCGATCGTCGCCGGTGACGCGCCGAACACGAGCCGGGCCCCGGCCGTGTGCGTCTGCGCCAGGTGCCACATCACCATGACCGCCGAGCGCGTGAACGCGACGATTCGTTCGTCCGCTGCCGGCAAACTTGCTGCGTCCTGCACGCCCCCCGCCGCCGCGATCTCCGCGGTCCAGAAGTTTCCGTCGCCGAAGCGCAGGTCGAACAGCGCATACGGCAGCCGCTCGCACAACCGCGTACCCGCCTGCGGGTCGATCAACGCGTCGATCGCGCGCGGCGGCAGGCCCCCGATCTGCTTGAGCCGCCCGTCCTCGGCCAGTTCGACCGCAAGGTCCAGGAAAGCCAGGTTGATCGACAGCAGGGCACGCCGCGTCGATGCGTCGAGCACGCTCCGTTCCAGCCAGTCGGAGTCGCCGGCGGGCGCCGCCAGCACAAGCGGATGTTGGCGATGCATGGCATTTCTCCCCGTAGACGCGCCATTTCGCGGTTCGCCGGCTCTAAGACCGGCTTAGGATTGACTGGTACGAAACTACCAGTCCCTTCATACTGCGTCAAGGCAGCCCACATGCGCATCACCGACGACCGCTATACGCGCGACCGACTCCGGCTCGACCTCGCACTGCGCCTGATACGCCACGAGGCACGTACCCGCACGATCCGCAGCTGGACGGGCCTCACGGACGACAGGATCCGCAAGCTCTATCGGTCCTACGTCGCCGACGCGGGGCGCCGTGACGTTCGCCGGCGCCGCGGCAAGAGCCCGCGCCAGAGCGCCTATTTCATGCGTAACGCCAGTATCCGTCGCGAGGCCGCCGGGCTCGCCACCCTCCTCTGCGTCCTGGGCCTGCTGAAGCGGGACGGCGGGACCCAGCCTGGCGCCCTGGAGCAGCTGCGCTTCGGCGAGAATTTCTGCGAGGCCTACGAGACCTTCCTCAGCCTGAACGAGCGCCCGCAAATCTCCTTCGAGCACGCCTGCCACCTCCTGCGCTCACTCGAGAAGCAGAACGAGATCTGCCTCGAAGACTGCGAGGGCTGCGGGAGCCTGCTGGTAATCATGCGCTACGCCGAGCGGCCGAAAGTCTGCGAGTTCTGCGCCTCGAGCCGACCGCCGGCGCGGCCCGGCCTCTCGGTGGGCGACTGCTAGAATGGCGACTTTTCCAGGACGGCACGGAGAAGGATGCGCCCCAACGTCTTTGCCGGGCCGCATGTCGATCGACTCAAGCTCGCAAATGCGGATGCCGACGCGGTCGCGCGGGCGATTGCGGGCGGCACCGCGCGCCTGATCCCGGTCTGGAAGTCGCGCTGCCCTGTCGTACGGCAGCCGTCCCCTTCCGCTTATCTCCTTCCTTTCGACAGCGGCCCCTTCGCGGGCATCGACCAGGGCGAGCTCGTCCTGCTGGGCGACTACCGGGGACTCGCGATCTTCACGCTCGAGGTCGAGGCCGAGAGCCCGCCAGCGCTCGAGGACGGCGCGGAGTTCGCCGACCTGCGGCTCGCTGCCGCGCTCCTTCCGCACGACGACGCCGGTCTCGTCGCCTATGCGCGCGCCATGATCTCCTTCCGGCACCGTCACCGCTTCTGCGGCAGTTGCGGCGCGCCGACCGTACCGAGGAAAAACGGGCGGGTGATGGTCTGCACGCAGCCCGGTTGCGAGACGGAGTTTTTCCCGCGTGTGGATCCGGCGATCATCGTGCTGGTGACGGACGGCGACCGCGCGCTGCTCGGGCGGCAGCCAGCGTGGCCCGCCGGACGCTATTCGACGATCGCGGGATTCGTGGAGCCGGGCGAGAGCCTCGAGGACGCGGTGCGACGCGAAGTGCTCGAGGAAACGGGCATCGAGGCCGGCGCGATGTCCTACCAGTCCTCGCAGCCCTGGCCGTTTCCGCGCTCGCTGATGCTCGGCTTCCGCGCCGAGGCCCGCACGACCGAGGTCTGCATCGGCGATGCCGAGCTCGAGGACGCACGCTGGTTTCATCGCGACGAACTGAGAAGCGGGACGATGCTGCCATTCCCGCAGTCGATCGCCTACCGGTTGATCCAGGAATGGCTGAACCCCTGAACATCCTGCTCTCGGTCGCGACCGGCATCGCGCTCGCCGCCGCCGCGGGGTTCCGCGCTTTCGTGCCCCTGCTTGCGGCCGGCCTTGCGATCCACTTCGGCTGGGTGGAACCGGCTCGGGGCTTCGACTGGCTCGGCGAGCCGGTGGTTCTGGTGGCGCTCGGGGTCGCGACGGTGGCCGAGATCGCGGCGTACTACGTGCCCGGCGTCGATCACGTGCTCGACCTGATCGGCGCGCCCGTCGCCGTCGCCGCCGGGATCATCGCCGCGGCCGGCGTGATGGTCGGCCTGCCGGACTGGCTGCGCTGGCTGACCGCCATCGGCGTAGGCGGCGCGGCCGCGACCGCGGGCCACGCCCTCAATGCCGTGGGCCGCGCGAAGACCGGTGCGGCGTCCGGCGGCGTTGCCAATCCCGCCTACTCGACCGCGGAGCTTGCGGGCTCGGTCTTCATTTCGAGCCTCGCGTTCATCCTGCCGTTCATCGCCGTCATCCTGCTGATCGGCCTCGGGGGCTGGTGGCTGCAACGGCGGCGTCGGCGCCGGGTCTGACCTTTAATGCCGCTCGTCCTCCCCGCCGCCTTGTGCATGGCGTTCCTCGGCGCGTCGCCGGCGCCCGCCGACGCCACGCAACTCCGGCCCTGCGGCAAGACGTCCGCGGACGCCACTTCGTCCGAGGTCGTGGTCGTGCTCGGGGTCGAGTTCAAGGGCGTCGAGGGAGCGTTGCTCGACAACGTCCGGGCGCTCTCGAGCCTGCACCGCCTGTCCGCCTCGAGCGACATCGACGCGGAGATGATTGCACGGCTGGTGCAGCGCGCCCCGGCGGAGGCGCGCGCGGCGCTCCGGCCGTTTGGCTTCTACGAGCCGCGGGTGGAGACGGAGCTCAGGAGGGAGGAGGACGGCTGGCAGGCCGTCGTTACGATCGAGCCGGGCACGCCGGTCGTGCTCGTCGCGCAGGAGATCGAGGTCACTGGTCCCGGCCGCGACGAACACTTCCTGCAGCGCGTGCTCGAACGCTCGCCGCTCTCGACCGGCGAACGCTTGAGTCACCCGGCCTACGAGCAGCTGAAAGGCGAACTCCTGCGCGCCGCGCTCGGCAACGGCTTTCTCGATGCCCGCTTCACGACCAGCGAACTGGCCGTCGATCCGGCGACGCACACGGCGCGCGCCCGCCTCTCGCTCGAGACCGGCGAACGCTATCGATTCGGGCCGACGACAATCGAGCAGGACGTCGTACGCGACAGCCTGGTCAGGCGTTACCTCAGGTTCCAGGAAGGCGACTGGTACAGCGCCGAGGCGCTGCTGCGCACCCAGTTTGCGCTCGACGATTCGCAGTATTTTTCGCTCTCGGAGGTCCAGCCCGGGGAACGCGACCGCGTCGCGAGGATCGTGCCCATCCGGATCACGTCCGAGCCGAACACCCGGCATGTCTACACCATCGCGGCGGGCTACGGCACGGATACCGGGGCGCGCGGCACGCTCGGGTGGGAGAACCGGCGGCTCAACGATCGCGGTCACCGCCTGCGCGCCCAGGTGCGCGCCTCCGGCATCGAAGACTCGGTGAGCCTCACCTACGTCATACCCTGGATCGACCCGGCGCTCGAGAAGCTGTCCTTCGAGCTGAAGGGCCTCAATGAGCAGCGCGCGGACGTCGAAACCACCGGCACCACGTTCACGGCCGGCCTGACACAGGTGCGCGGACGTTGGCAGCGCGTGTTGTCCCTCACCTTCGATTCCACCGCGGACGAGATCACCACGTCCTCCGGCAGCTCGACCGAGATCAATCGCAGCCGCAGCCGGCTGCTCGTGCCCGGAATTTCCTTCGCGCGGCTGCCGCCGGACTTCCTGGGCACGAACGCGGTGGCGACCGGGCTGCGCGCCGAGCTGCTCGCCTCCACGAGCCAGCTCGGGTCAGACACGAACTTCACGCGTCTCAACGTCCGCGACGATCGCCGCTTCCGGCTGGCCGAAAAATGGCAGGTCTACGTGCGCGCCGAGGTCGGCGCGAGCCTGGTCGGGGAGTTCGAGGAACTGCCGGCCAAATACCGCTTCTTCGCGGGCGGTGACCAGAGCGTCCGCGGCTACGGCTACGAGGAACTGTCGCCGGTCGACGAGAACGGCAACAAGGTCGGCGGCCGCCACCTGTTGACGGGCACCGTCGAGCTGCAGCGCAGCCTGCCGAAGAACCTGGTTGCGGCGGTGTTCATGGACGCCGGCAACGCATTCAACACCTTCGGCGACCCGCTCGAGTACTCGGTCGGCGTCGGACTTCGTTACCGGCTGCCGTTCCTCAGCATCGGCCTCGACGTGGCGCAGTCCGTGTCGGAGTCGGGCCGCGATCCGCGCCTGCACATCAACTTCACGCCGGAATTCTGAGATGCGGTGGCGCACATGGATTCGCTGGCTGGTTGCGGGAATCGCGGCAATCATCCTCGCCGCGCTCCTCGCGGCCGCATGGCTCGTGACCACCGAGGCGGGATTGCGTCGCGCGGTCACGTTCGTCGAATCGATCGGGACCGTGACGATCCGCGTGGAAGGCGCAAGCGGGCGGCTGATGGGTCCGCTGCGAATCGCCGCCATCAGTGTCGAGCATCCGCGCGCGTCGATCCGCGTCACGGGCTTCGAGGCGGATTACGAACCGCTCGAGATCCTTGCCGGCCGGATCTCCGCCGAGGGCGCCCGCATTGCGCAGGCGCACATCGCGCTGCGGCCGTCAACCGGCCCGGCGCGTCCGCCGTCGTTCATGCCGGGCTGGCTCTCGCTGGTACTCGACGACGCCGAGGTGGCGGAGTTCTCGCTCGTCTCGCCCTCAGGAACTGAAACGCGATTCACCGACATCCGGGGCTCGGCGAAGCTGTCCCGGTTCCACATCGATTTTGACGACGTGCGCGTTCGCGGCGCCGGCTGGTCGGTCGCGGAAGCGGGAGGCACGTTGTTCGCGCGCGAGCCGCTTGCGCTCGATGTGGAGACTGACTGGGCGCTCTCGGACGGGAACCTGGTCGCCGGGAGCGCGAAAGCGGTCGGCGACCTCGATCGGCTACTCGTCGATGCCCGCATTGCCCAGCCCGGCATCGCGCGCGTCAAGGCCGAGCTCACCGACCTCACCGACGCCCTGCGCTGGCACGGCAATGCCGAGATCGAGCGACTCGACCTCGGCCATTGGATGGACAGCCCGCCGGTCGGCCCGCTCACCGGAACGTTCGAGGTGGAGGGAGACCTGGCGCGCTATTCGGCGCGGGGGCTCATCCGGGCCACGGGATTGCCCGATGCCGGCGTCGGCATCGAGACCACGATGCGCTACGCGGACCGGCTCCTGCACATCGATTCGCTCGTGCTCGAGTCAGCGCCCGGCTCGGTCGCACGGGCCGAGGGCTGGATGGCGTTCGGTGATGCACCCGCCTTCTCCGTCGCAGCCGAGTGGACCGGCTTTCGCTGGCCGCTGGCCGGCAATGCGCTCCTTGCGTCGCCGCAGGGCAGGCTCACGGCGGAAGGCGGGAACGAGTTCTCTTACCGCGTGAGCGGCGACTTTCGACCCGCGGCCGGGCCCCCGGTCGTCGGCGAGGCCGCCGGTCGCGTCACGGCCGCGGCCTTCGTAGTCGACGAATCGTCGTGGCGCCTGCTCGGCGGCCGCGCCACACTCAAAGGCTCGCTCGGCCGCGACCCCGCGCAGGCCTGGTCGGCCGCGGGCCGGGTCACGGATGTCGATCCCGAGGCGCTGCACAAGGAGCTGCCGGGCCGGCTCAGCTTCGAGTTTGAAGGATCGGGCCGCGGCTTCGACGCGGAGGGTCCCTGGTCGGCGAGCATCCGCGCGCTTCGCGGGAACCTGCGCGGTGAGCGCGTTAGCGGCGGCGGCGGAATCCGGCGCGCGCCGGGAGAAACCGAGTTCCGGAAAGTCGCGTTCGAGCTCGGAGAATCGCGCCTGGAGGCGGATGGCGTGCTCGGCCGCGGCGCCGACTTCCGCGCCCGCATCCACTCTGACGACCTGTCGTCCCTGCTGCCGAAGCTCGGAGGCGAACTCGAAGCGGAGCTTGCGCTGCGCGAGGGCGCGCTCGATGTCCGCTTCACGGGCCACGGTCTCGCCTGGGGCGAGCATCGCGCGGTCGTGCTCTCGGTCGATGCGCGCATCGACCGCGAGGGGCGGCAACATTCCTGGCTGCGCCTGCGATCGAATGGCATCACGCTAGGGGGAATCGCGATCTCGGACACGCGTCTCGCGCTCGACGGCCTGACGGGGAACCACTCGCTCCGTTTTCGCGTCGGCGCCGGACAGGACGCCGTGTCGCTGCGCGGCCGGGGCGCATTCGCGGAGGGCCGCTACACGCTGCAGCTCGAGGATCTCGAAACGAGCGGTCCGAACCTCGTGCCCTGGAAACTGGAGTCTCCGGGCCAGCTCGCCGCGGGCCGCAGTAACGCCGAGCTCGATCCAGTCTGTCTCGTCTACCAGGCACGCCGCATCTGCCTGGAAGGCCGCTGGCAGGCGGGCGGCGAATGGGCGTTGAAAGCCGCGACGGAGTCGTTCCCGCTCGAAGCGCTCGACCCGAAACGCCTCGGCGCGCCGCGTTACCGGGGCCTGCTCGTCGTCGATGCCCGTGCGTCCGGCCGCGCGGGCGAACCCTGGATCGCTGACCTGCGCGCCGAGGTGCGGGACGCGTCGCTCTCCTACCAGTCGGCGGGCGGTGAGGATCGCCGGGTCGAACTCGGCCTGACGCGGCTCACGCTCGTCTCCGGCCCCGAACGCCATCGGCTGGACCTCGGGATTACGGACGCGGCGGACATTGACCTCGCAGTCGCGCTCGAGGCGATCCGCACGCCCGGCGCCGACCTCGGCGACCTTCCGCTCCGCGGCAGCGTCAAGGGGCGGACGAAGCAGCTGAATCTGCTGCCGCTGCTGGTCGATGCGATCGACGGCGCCTCGGGAGTCGCCGAACTCGATTTTTCGGTGGCGGGGCAGATTGCGGCACCCAGACTCGAAGGCGTTGCACGCTTCAGCGACGGCACGCTCGATTTTTACCAGACGAACCTGCGCCTGCGGGAACTCAATGGCGCCATCCGACTTGACGATACGTCTCTGTCGCTCGATGCAGCGGGCAAGGCCGGTGACGGGACGCTCGCGATCGACGGGCGCCTCGGCTGGCGCGAGCGACGGTTGCAGGGCGAGCTCGCGCTTACCGGTGACCGTCTGCTGGTCGCGAACGTTCCGGAGGCGCGCATATACGCATCGCCCGACCTGCGTTTCAGGCTCGACGACCGCCGCATCGCGGTAACGGGCCAGGTCGTCATACCCGAGGCCTGCATCCAGCCGGCCGAGACCGCGGGCGCCGTGCTCGCGTCCTCGGATGAGCGCATCGTGCGGCCCGAGACGGGGCCGGGCGTGGACGAGCGATTCGAGGTGACGAGCGATATCCGGCTCTCGCTCGGCAAGGCGGTCCAGGTCAGGGCCTTCGGACTCTCGGCGGCGATCGCAGGCAGCGTCAGCACACGCATGACGCCCCAAGGCGGCACGACCGCCACCGGCGAACTCGAGGTCGCCCAGGGCATTTTTCGCGCCTACGGCCGCGAACTCGAGGTCGAACGCGGACGCCTGCTCTTCACCGGCGGACCGGTTACGGATCCCGGCGTCGACCTGCGCGCGACGCGGGAGCTTCCCGGCTATACGGTCGGCGTCATCGCCCGCGGCAGACTCCGCCGGCCGCAGCTCACGCTCTTCTCGGAGCCGAGCCTGCCGCAGGCGCAGATCGCCTCGATGCTGATCGTCGGCCGCTCGACCATCCAGGGCGATCCCGGCGAGGCGGACCAGGGCCTGAGCGCGACCGAGCGCGGCGGGGCGTTCATCGCGGGCCAGCTCGGCAAGTACGTTGGTCTCGACGACATCGGCTTGACCGAGGACGAGGAGACCGGCGCCGAACTGGTGATCGGAAAATTCCTGTCGCCGCGGCTCTACGTCAGCTACGGTATCTCCCTGGTGGACGAGATCAACACGCTGAAGCTGCGCTACACGATCGGCGACCGCTG
>Ga0105107_10000773_pt1 | contig 20514 bp, 16 predicted proteins | sample PPLLaktember2015_6_FD_79335 | JGI IMG/M metagenome (GOLD analysis project Ga0105107, IMG submission 79335) | Freshwater sediment microbial communities from Prairie Pothole Lake near Jamestown, North Dakota, USA - PPLs Lake P8 Core (1) Depth... | ecosystem: Environmental > Aquatic > Freshwater >... | reverse complement strand
GTTAGTACAACTCGCCAACGCAACACAACTATCGTGCGACGACGACACAGCCATACTACGTCTGGACAGCGCGGGTCGTCCGGCCAAACCCGAATTGGTGGCGCCACGCGAATTAACCCGGCGCAGTTTGAATACGCCACAGGGTTATGCGGCCATGATGCATTCGCTGTGTCATATCGAGTTCAATGCGATTAATCTGGCGCTGGATGCCGTCTATCGGTTCCGTGGACTGCCGTATGACTTTTATACCGATTGGTTGCAGGTCGCCGCAGAAGAGGCCTACCATTTTTCCATTTTGTCCCAACATCTGCACAGTCTGGGGTTTGCTTACGGTGACTTTAAGGGACATAACAGCTTATGGGAGCTCGCCGTGGCAACCGATTACGATCCGTTAGTACGCATGGCCTTGGTGCCGCGTGTACAGGAGGCCCATGGACTCGATGTTACGCCGGGTCTGATTGCACGTTTCAAACAGTCGGGCATGGAGGCGGCAGTGGTGATTCTGGAAATCATTTTGCGGGATGAGATTGGCCATGTAAAGATAGGTAATCGCTGGTTCAATTATCTGTGTGAGCAACGGCAGTTGGATCCGTTAACAACGTTTCGCGAATTGTTGGCACAGGTCTATCGTGGCCGGTTACATGGTCCCTTTGCATTGGATATACGGCGCGAAGCCGGCTTTACCGATGCAGAATTAGATTACTTTCGACAAGTTGGGTAAAGACATGAAATTTCTATATCGCTACGTATTAGTGTCTATTGCGTTGACAATGACAGTCGCCTGCCAACATTCGACCGCAACCGATCAACAAGTGGAATTCATTGAGCAGGAAACAGGAATTGATCCTTATGTTGTCCGTATGACCGTGACGCCGAAATTTCTGCGCATTGATGAAGGTGAGGGCGCTAACGGTTATGTTTTGTATGATCGTCATAAACAAATGGTTTTAAATATAAATGATGTAACACGTACAGTGATGTTGATCGCGCCGCCGCCGAGCGAGTTGCAGCCGCCGTTTGCTCTGACACACACGGTGAAAGATCTTGGTTCCCTCAAAGATGCGCCGCAAATCAATATGACCACGCCAATCCATTATCAATTCTTGACGAATGATCAACTGTGTATGGATGTGATCAGCGTGCCAGGGTTATTACCGGACTTGGTCAAGGCGCTGAGTGAATATGAATTGATACTAGCCACGGATAGTGCGCGCACCTTTAATCAGATGCCGGCCGATATGCAGACGCCGTGTGACATCGCCAATAATACTTTTTCCCCGGTGCGTGAATACACCTATGGCTTTCCGATACGTGAATGGCGACCGTCAGGTTATTCCAGGGCGCTGAAGGATTATAAAGAGTCGCTGGTCGTGAAGGAGAAATTCTTTAATGTCCCCAAAGACTATTTCACTTATACCGTGCAACAGTTACGTGATGGGGTTGTCGATTTGGAAAATCGCAAGATACTCACGCCGGCTCCGGTGCAAGCCACCCGTTAACGTCTAACAACGAAACGTCAGCAGCTGGCATTCGCTGTCGTCACAGCGCAAATAACTGCCGTGCTGTTCCCAGTCGCCCAGCACGATGCGTTGCACGGATTTGCCGTTGACGTGGAACTCATGGACAGCGGGTCGATGGGTATGGCCATGGATCAAGCGGGTGACGGCATGTTCCTGGAAAACCTGTGCCACGGCGGCTGGATTCACATCCATAATGTCGTCTGACTTGTAGCGCATTTCGGATTTACTCATTTGCCGATACTCACGTACGATGGCGAGGCGTTCCTCGGGTGGTTTGGCGAGAAATTGTGACTGAAACTGCGGATTGCGAACCATCGCGCGAAACTGTTGATAGCGGACATCATCGGTGCACAACACGTCGCCATGCATCAGCAGGGCAGGTTGACCGGTTACAGTTATGTGAGCCGGTTCAGTCAGTAACTGTGCGCCGCTATCACGGCAAAAGCCTTCCCGCATCAGAAAATCGCGATTGCCATACATGACAAACACCGGAATGTGCCGCGCAGTCACGCGCTTGATGGCGGCAAGCGCCGGCTGGTAGTCCGGTAGGACCATGTCATCACCCAGCCAAACTTCGAACAGATCCCCGAGGATATAAATCGCCTCGGCATCGCGGGCGATATGATCGATAAAATATTCGAAATGTTGCAGTAACTGCGGTTGTTCGCCACGCAGATGCAGATCGGAAATAAAGTACGTGGCCATACAACCGCTAGCACTTAGTCTGCAATGACCTCAACCTTTTCGAGGATCACGTCTTCGCGCGGCACATTCTGATGGCCACCGGTGGTGGTGGTGCCCACCTTACGAATGGCATCGACGACATCCATGCCATTGGTGACTCGACCAAACACGCAATAGCCCCAACCATCCGGCGTCGAGGCGCGATAATCCAGAAAGGCGTTGTCGACGAGGTTGATAAAAAATTGCGCGGTGGCGGAATGGGGATCATTGGTCCGCGCCATGGCAATGGTGCCGCGCTCATTCTTCAGGCCATTATCCGCCTCGTTCTTGATCGGTGCTTTTGTCGTTTTGTTTTTCATCCCCGGTTCCATGCCACCGCCTTGGATCATGAAGCCGTTGATCACACGGTGGAAGATCGTGCCGTTATAGAACCCGGTGTTGACGTAATCCAAAAAATTTTTGACGGTGAGCGGTGCCTTGGCGGCATCCAGACTCAGTTCGATTACGCCGTGGTTGGTAGTCATACGTATCATGTTTATTTACCTTTCTTTTTTGCTGGTGCGGCGGCTGGAGTTACTCGGCTGACCGTGGTGATGATAACCGCTGTTTGCGGCACATCCGTCGCGAACGGACCACCGCGGCCGGTGGGTAATTTGCGAATGGTGTCGACGACATCCATGCCCTTGATGACTTTACCGAAAACACAATACCCCCAATCTCGTGGCGTTTTGGCGGTATAGTTCAACGGTGTGTTATTGGTGACGTTAATAAAAAATTGCGCGGTGGCGGAGTGGGGATCAGGCAGACGCGCCATGGCGACCGTGCCGCGGTCATTTTTTAGGCCATTGTCGGCCTCGTTCATGATGGGCACCTGGGTTTCCTTACGTACAAATTCCGGGGTGTAGCCACCGCCCTGAATCATAAAATTCTCAATCACCCGATGAAAAATCGTATTGTTATAGAAGCCGCCGTCAACGTATTGCAGGAAATTGGCCACGCTTTTGGGTGCCTTGGCGGGGTAGAGTTCCACGATAATGTCACCCTGATTGGTTTGGATCCGCACCTGCGGATTAGACTCGGCCAGCACGGTGGTGGTGGTCAGCCAGATAAGCAGTCCGGCCAGGACGGAGAGCGTTGACTTCATAGGTTAATCCTTTGATGCGACAGTCAGTTGCGCTATTTTGCGCGAGCCCTATGCTTTGTGCAAGGCGCGGATTTCAGTTAACCTTGCAGGATTGGTGATTTAACAAAACACAACACGATGCTACAAATCTATAACACCCTCACGCGCCAGAAGGCGCCGTTTATCCCGTTAAACCCACAACAGGTCCGCCTGTATGTCTGCGGCATGACGGTGTACGACTACTGTCATATCGGTCACGCCCGCGTGATGCTGGTGTTCGACATCGTGTATCGTTATCTGTGCCATGTCTATGGCAAAGCGCACGTCACCTATGTGCGGAACATTACCGACATCGATGACAAGATCATCAAGCGCGCCAATGACAATCAGGAACCCATGGATGCGCTGACCGAGCGCTTTATTACCGCCATGCATGAGGATTCCCAGGCGCTGGGAATCTTGCCGCCCAACGAGGAGCCGCGTGCGACGCGTTATATGCGGGAAATCATTGCGATGACGGCCGAACTGGAACGTAAAGGCTATGCCTATCATGCGGCTAACGGGGATGTCTATTACGACGTCAGTCGCTTCGCACCCTACGGAAAATTATCCGGCCGCCAGCTGGATGAATTGCGCGCCGGCGAGCGTGTCGCCGTCGATGAAGCCAAGGAAGACCCGCTGGATTTTGTGTTGTGGAAAGCCGCCAAACCGGGCGAACCCAGTTGGGATTCACCGTGGGGACCCGGTCGGCCCGGCTGGCATATCGAATGCTCGGCGATGTCGACGCAGTGCCTGGGGACACACTTTGATATTCATGGCGGCGGGATGGATTTGCAGTTTCCGCACCATGAGAATGAAATCGCCCAGTCCTGCGCGGCCACGGATGCCGCATTTGCCAATGTGTGGATGCATAACGGCTTTGTGCGCGTGGACAATGAAAAGATGTCCAAATCGCTGGGTAACTTCTTTACGATCCGGGAGGTGCTCAAACGCTATGCCCCCGAGGTGGTGCGGTATTTTATTCTGACCAGTCACTACCGCAGTCCGTTGAATTATTCCGATCAGCAGCTGGACAGCGCGCGTGCGGCACTTACGACGTTGTATACGGCCTTGCGCGATATCGTACCGGCGGCTGGTACGGTGGATCCATCATATAGGTTGAAATATTTTGCCGCGATGGATGATGATTTTGCCACCCCCGAGGCGATGTCCGTGCTATTTGATGTGGCCCACGTAATAAACCGTCATCGCCAGAATGATCCAGTATCAGCTGCTGCGTATGCCGCTGAATTGATTTCACTAGGGGGGTTGCTGGGATTATTGCAGGATAATCCCATTGCCTTTTTGCAAGGCAGGGCCATCAATATATCAGCATCCCCTGGAAATATAACGATTACAGGTTATGCACCCGAACTTTCAAGTCAGACATTCGCGGCAAGAATTGACGAGCTAATCGAACAGCGCAATGCGGCGCGGAAGGCTAAAAATTTTGCCGAATCCGATCGGATTCGCGACGAGCTACTCGCCCAGGATATTGTGTTGGAAGATGGTCCGGGCGGCACGACGTGGCGGCGCAAATAGTCGTTCGGGGATGGCTGCAACAAGTCTATTGTACTGAGGTGCCCTGATGCGTGGAAAAATCGTTATTGTTTTGTATGTGTTGGTAATGTTGCTGGGTGTGGCAACGGCGGATGGCGCCGAGCGACTCCACGCAAGTCAGCAACGTGTTGCCATAAAAAACAGTTTTGTTGCGAACCTGCTGAAGTTACACCAACTCCTCCTCGATAAACACCCGGTGACCAAAAAGACTCGCAGCGGTGGCTATGCCAATTTCCCGGATTTCTATCTTGAGGAAACCTATCTTTTTAAAGATAGTGATCGTGTGCTGAGTGTGGTGCAACACGAAAAAACCAATCCGGAAAATTTGCATTCCCTGGAAGTGTATCTCCACGATGAGCATGGCCGCGTCATTCGAGACTATAGTGCGAGTTATTTACCGAATGCGCGTAGCGCACCGGTACAAACATTAATTTCCTTGCATGTTTACAATGGCGACTATCACGCCTTTCGCACCTTTGATGCCTTTGGCACGCGCATTTACGAACGCTGCGAGCAGGGGGATACTATTGTGATGCAGTTTGACGAAGATGCCATCGAAGACATCCTGCATGGTGCAAGTAGTCCGGCAAACGCCGAACCATATCAATCCTGTTTCAAAAATCTGGCAGAGACAGCCAGTGAGTATCTAATCCCGCGCTGACCACTCCAGCAATTTAACTGTTGTGATGTGCGTAGGCGACCAGGGTGTTTTCCAGGAGGGTGGCCACGGTCATGGGTCCCACACCACCCGGTACCGGGGTAATCCAACTGGCGTGCTGACACGCCGTGATGAAATCGACATCACCCGACAAGCTGCCGTCGACGCGGCGATTGATGCCAATGTCGATAACAATTGCCCCAGGCTTAATCCAGGTGCCAGGGATAAAATCCGGTTTCCCCACTGCTACCACCAGGACATCGGCACGCTGCACATGGCCCTGCAGGTCGTTGGTGGCGCTATGGCAGGTCGTCACCGTTGTGCCGGCCAACAGCAGCTCCAACGCCATAGGACGCCCTACATGATTCGATACGCCGACCACCACGGCGTCTTTGCCCCGGAGGGAGACGTTGGTGTGCGCCAAAAGCGTGATGACACCATAGGGTGTGCAAGGGCGTAGCGTGGGCATGCGAATGGCAAGTCGCCCCATGTTATAGGGATGGAAGCCATCCACATCCTTATTGGGGTGTATCGCTTCAATGATGGTTTGGGTGTCAATGTGCGCCGGAACAGGCAATTGCACCAGGATACCGTCAATACTGTTGTCGCCATTGAGGCGCCCGATCAAATCGAGTAATTCCGTCTGCGAGGTACTGACCGGCATGTCGAAAGCCACCGAATGAAAGCCGACTTCTTCGCAGGCCTTGCGCTTGTTGCGGACATAGACCTCGGAGGCGGGATCCTTGCCCAGCAAGACCACCGCTAGACCTGGGGGGCGCTGGCCGTGCTGGAGCAAATCATGCACGCGTTGTTTGACGAAAGTCCGGCGCTGAGCCGCGATGGCTTTGCCATCTAGAATTTGGGCAGTCATAGGGGTCATTCTGTTTCTTATACTGATACCATGATCGCATGTGGCCACGTCGCCGCCAAGCCTGGAGACGATTTGACCCAATTGCAGCGGGCGCGTATCATCGCCGGCCTTCACACGCCAAGCGGCGTGTGGTTTTTGGAGTAAGCGGGGTATAGCGCAGCCTGGTAGCGCACCTGCCTTGGGCGCAGGTTGTCGGGGGTTCAAATCCCTCTACCCCGACCATTTTAAGCAGCAGGATAGTAACAGGTGTCCGGGAAAATACAGGGGTAGAGTCCCGGTAGCTCAGTTGGATAGAGCAACGGCCTTCTAAGCCGTAGGTCGGGGGTTCGATTCCCTCCCGGGACACCAAAAACACCAGGGACGAGTGACTAGTAGCTAGGCGCTAGGTAAGTAATGGTATGTTTTACTAGTAACTCGTCCCTCGTTACTAGTAACTGATTTAATGGTGGCTGTAGCTCAGCTGGTTAGAGTCCCGGATTGTGATTCCGGTTGTCGTGGGTTCAAATCCCATCAGCCACCCCAATTTCCGCCTTCAGTTTTCGCGGGATTAGGGTAGAATACCCAGCCTTTTAAAGGCATGCAGCACTCAGGGTCGTTAGCTCAGCTGGTAGAGCAGGAGACTCTTAATCTCTTGGTCGTAGGTTCGACCCCTACACGACCCACCAAATTCCCACGCTTTCCAATAGCCAGGATCGGCATGCGGCGAATCGTGAGCAGGGATCTCACCAACGGTTGACTCGCCACCTCCTGGCGGCTCGCCCCTGCGGGGCAGCCTGGCGGCTGTCCGATTTTGCTCCGGCAAAATCGTCGACCCCTACACGACCCACCAACTGCATAGTGACAAGTCACCCGTGGCTTGGTAGTTACCTGACTAAGCATCTGCGAGTTACCACGAAAATCACGCTGCGATTCTTTCCTGCATACCAAATCAATCGATAAAACTAGCTACTAGCCTATCCCGACACTCTGTATAATCAGCCGTTTACTTAGCACGCGAAAGTGGTGGAATTGGTAGACACACTAGGTTTAGGTCTTAGCGCCGCAAGGCGTGTGGGTTCGAGTCCCACCTTTCGCACCAGCTACACAAATTACGATAACTTAACCAGTAAGTGAGGCAATTGCATGCAAGTTTCTGTCGAAACGACCGGCCAACTGGAACGCCGTTTAACCATTACGGTGGAAAATGCCGCCATTAATGCCGCCATCCAGGACCGCCTAAAAAAGCTCTCGCGCACGGTGAAATTGAAAGGCTTTCGTACCGGCAAAGTTCCTATGCAAATGGTACAACAACATTACGGCTCGCAAGCACGCCAGGAAGTGCTGGGCGAAGTAATGCAATCCAGCTTCTATGAGGCGATTACTAAGGAAAAACTTCGTCCTGCCGGGTATCCCAATTTTCAAGCTACTGCCGCGAATCCGGGTGAGGTATTTCAGTACACCGCTACATTTGAGGTCTATCCTGAGCTCGGTAATATCAAAACGGATATTGCGGTGGAGAAGCCCGTCACAACGATCAGCGATGCGGATGTCGATGCGATGATCGAAACGATTCGCAAGCAACACCATACCTGGGAAACGGTGGATCGCGCCGCTACAGATGGGGATCGGGTGGTAGTCGATTTCAAGGGCATGTCAGAAGGCAAGCCGATTGCGGGCGGTCAAGGCAGTGCGTATCCGGTGGAAATCGGCAAAGGTCGGATGATCAAAGGATTTGAAGAAGGCTTGATTGGCGTTACCGCCAATGATGAGAAAGATCTGCAGCTGCAATTTCCCGAAAATTATCACGCCAAAGAATTAGCGGGCAAACCGGCGACCTTTCACGTCAAGGTACTGCATGTCGAAGCCACTGTACCACCCAAAGACGATAGCGAATTAGCAAAACGGCTTGGTATGGTTGATGGCGATGTCGCAAAAATGCGGCAAGAGATCCGCCAAAATATGCAACGCGAACTGGATAGCGCGCTGACATCCAAGCTCAAGCAGGCGGTGATGGATGAACTGCTCAAGGCGAATCCCGTGGAATTGCCGAAAGTTTTGGTGGAATCCGAATCGCAGCATCTGGCTGAGCAAATGGCCAATAATCTGATTCGCCAGGGCATGCCCAAAGATCAAGTGCAGCTACAGCCTAGCGTGTTCGCCGAACAGGCCAAGCGTCGGGTTGCCTTAGGCTTGATCCTTGCAGAAATTATCAGCAAACAGGGAGTTAAGGCAGAGGCTGAGCGGGTGCGTCAGAAGGTGGAATCCATTGCGGCGCCTTACGAGCGTCCTCAGGAAGTTATCTCATGGTACTATTCCGACAAGCAGCGGCTCGGCGAAATCGAATCTTTGGTGCTGGAAGAGCAGGTGGTTGATAGAGTCATGTCCCAGGCCAAGGTCAGCGAGAAAGCCTTGTCTTTCAATGATGTGATGAACCCACAGAAATAAACAGGACTTTACCGATTTGAATCCAGTTTTAAAGGAAGGACTAACGTGACCGATAGAGACTCTATGACAAATTGGCCTAACAGTATCCATAACCAGCTGGTTCCCATGGTGGTCGAACAGACTGCACGGGGCGAGCGAGCCTATGACATCTATTCCCGCCTGCTCAAAGAGCGGGTAATTTTCATTGTTGGCCCGATAGAAGACCACATGGCGAATCTTGTGGTAGCGCAAATGCTCTTTCTGGAGTCCGAGAACCCGGATAAGGACATCCACATCTATATTAATTCACCCGGTGGTTCAGTAACGGCTGGTATGTCGATTTATGACACCATGCAGTTTGTGAAACCCGATGTCAGTACCATGTGCATCGGCCAGGCGGCGAGCATGGGGGCACTGTTGTTAACCGCAGGGGCCAAAGGCAAGCGCTTTGCCTTACCACATTCGCGCACCATGATTCACCAGCCCCTGGGTGGTTTCCAAGGACAGGCCTCGGATATCGAGATTCATGCCCGGGAAATTTTGCAAATTCGGGAACGTTTGAACCAGGTTCTGGCCAAACACACCGGTCAGCCCATGGAGCGCATTGCCCAGGACACGGATCGCGATTTTTTCATGAGTGCGGATGAATCAGTGAAATATGGGCTGGTTGACCAGGTGCTGCTCAAGCGGGTTCAGGCTGAAAAGGCCAAAACGTGACCGTTAGACGGGCTGATCTCGTCTATGCTTATTTTGGCAACCCTTACGGAGGAGGGCTTGAAAATCGGTCTGGTTGCGTGCATGGTGTCAAGATAATGGCCCAGTAAGATGAGGTACGAGAATGGCTGAGAACAAACAAGGTTCAGGTGAAGGCGGCAAGCTGCTGTATTGCTCCTTCTGTGGTAAAAGCCAGCATGAAGTGCGCAAGCTGATTGCCGGCCCATCGGTATTCATTTGCGATGAGTGTGTTGAACTCTGCAATGACATCATCCGTGAGGAAGTCCAGGAACAATCCAATACGGGTAACGGTAAAAAACTACCGACACCACGTGAAATTAACGCCATTCTTGATGAATATGTCATCGGCCAGCGAGATGCCAAAAAAGTGCTCTCCGTGGCGGTGTATAACCATTACAAGCGACTGGAGACCGTGCAGCGCAAGGATGAAGTTGAGCTGGCCAAGAGCAATATTCTCTTAATTGGTCCTACCGGTAGCGGTAAAACCCTCTTGGCTGAGACCTTGGCGCGCTTGCTGAATGTGCCGTTTACTATCGCGGATGCCACCACCCTGACGGAAGCCGGTTATGTGGGGGAGGATGTTGAAAATATCATCCAGAAACTGCTGCAAAAATGCGAATACGATGTCGAAAAGGCCCAGACGGGCATCGTGTATATCGACGAAATCGACAAGATTTCACGTAAATCAGAAAATCCCTCGATCACCCGGGATGTCTCCGGCGAGGGGGTGCAACAGGCACTCCTCAAGTTGATTGAAGGCACCATTGCCTCCGTACCGCCGCAAGGTGGCCGCAAACACCCGCAACAGGAATTTCTGCAGGTGGATACCTCCAATATTCTGTTTATCTGTGGCGGTGCGTTTGCCGGGTTGGAAAAAATCATTCGCAGCCGTTCCGAGAAAGGCGGCATCGGTTTTTCCGCCGAGGTTCGCAGCAAAAACGACAAACATATTAATGAGCTTTTGCATACGGTGGAACCTGAGGATCTAATCAAGTTCGGTCTAATACCTGAGTTTGTTGGCCGCCTGCCGGTGGTAGCTACCTTGGAAGAACTGGATGAAACGGCTTTGGTGCAAATTCTCACCGAACCACGCAACGCCATTACCAAGCAGTACCATAAATTGTTTGAGATGGAGAATGTGGAACTGGAATTTCGCGACGAGGCCCTGCACGCGGTTGCGCGCAAGGCCAAGGAACGTAATACCGGTGCGCGTGGTTTGCGTTCCATACTAGAGCGGGTATTGCTCGATACGATGTATGAATTGCCATCCGCTGAGAATTTGGAGAAGGTGGTTATTGACGAATCGGTGATAATCGGTAATAACAAACCACTTTTTATCTACGAAGGTTCCGATAAGCTCAAGGCAACGGCGGACGACCGCTGAGAGGTTACCCGCTTTGTAATTGATATGCCGCTATTTGTGAGGCATAGCGATTGAAACGGCTGAAGGCTGACACTATGTCAGAGACTGAAGCGTAACCACAGGAATCGACCATGTCAGAATCGGAAATCGTTACCGAACCCGTTAGCAGTATCCCGATATTGCCTTTGCGCGATGTGGTGGTTTATCCCCACATGGTGATCCCGTTGTTTGTGGGCCGGGAAAAATCCATTAAGGCATTGGAAGCTGCGATGGAGAGCGACAAGCAAATATTATTGGTTGCGCAACGCAGCGCTGCTGATGATGATCCCAAGCCGGAAGATATCTATGATATCGGCACGGTCTCCAATATCCTGCAATTATTGAAATTGCCCGACGGTACGGTAAAGGTGTTGGTTGAAGGTAATCGTCGCGCCCGCATCATCAATTTTGTTGCTGGCGAAAATTATATTACTTCGCAAGTCGTCAATATTGTTGAAAAGTCCTTAGTCGATCGTGAATCAGAAGTACTGATACGCTCGCTGACTTCGCAATTTGATCAATATGTCAAACTCAACCGTAAAATCCCCCCCGAGATACTGACCTCGTTATCGAACATCGATGAGCCTAGCCGTCTGGTAGATACCATTGCGGCACATATGTCGCTGAAGATCGAAGAGAAGCAAAAAGTCCTTGAAATTGCTGATCTACGTGAACGCTTTGAACACATGATGGGCGTGCTCGAATCCGAAATCGATCTGTTACAGGTCGAGAAGCGCATCCGTGGCCGCGTTAAACGTCAGATGGAAAAAAGTCAACGCGAGTACTATCTGAATGAGCAAATGAAGGCTATCCAGAAAGAATTGGGTGATATGGACGATGTGCCCAACGAACTCGAAGAACTTGAGAAAAAAATCGAAAAGGCCGGCATGTCTAAAGAGGCCAAAACCAAGGCCAAAAATGAATTGCACAAGCTCAAGATGATGTCACCGATGTCGGCGGAAGCCACAGTGGTTCGCAATTATCTCGATTGGTTGGTAAATGTTCCTTGGCGCAAACGTACCAAAGTACATAATGATCTCGTTTATGCTGAGACCGTGCTGGATGAAGATCACTTTGGTCTCGATAAGGTCAAAGAACGTATTTTAGAGTATCTCGCCGTCCAGAAACGCATGAAAAAACTCAAAGGACCGATATTATGCCTTGTTGGTCCCCCGGGCGTAGGTAAAACCTCGCTAGGCCAATCGATTGCGCGTGCGACCAACCGCAAATTTATTCGCATGGCACTGGGTGGTGTGCGTGATGAAGCGGAGATCCGTGGTCACCGTCGTACCTATATTGGTTCGATGCCCGGCAAAATCGTGCAAAATCTGGCAAAGGTAGGCACACGCAATCCGTTATTCCTGCTGGATGAAATCGACAAAATGGCCATGGATTTTCGCGGTGATCCCGCGGCAGCCTTGCTGGAAGTGCTGGATCCCGAACAGAACCACACCTTCAACGATCATTATCTGGAAGTGGATTTCGATCTTTCCGATGTGATGTTCGTGGCGACATCGAATACCATGAATATTCCAGCGCCATTACTGGATCGTATGGAAGTGATTCGTCTGTCCGGTTATACGGAGGACGAGAAGATTAATATTGCAATGCGCTATCTCATCAAGAAACAGCTGAAAAATAATGGCTTGAGTGATGAAGAAATTGAAATCACCCATGATGTGGTCCGCGATATCATTCGTTACTACACCCGTGAAGCTGGTGTGCGCAATCTTGAGCGTGAGATCGCCAAGATATGTCGAAAAGTAGTTAAGGAAATTTCCTTATTGTCAGACAAAAAGAAAATTGTGGTGAATTCACCCGATTTAGAAAAATATCTGGGTGTGCAACGCTTTCGCTTTGGTCGTGCCGATGAAAAGGACCAGGTTGGTCAGGTTACCGGTTTGGCGTGGACAGAAGTCGGCGGTGATTTACTCACGATTGAAACAGCGGTAATGCCAGGGAAAGGCAAGCACAATGTCACCGGACAGTTAGGTGATGTGATGAAGGAATCCATTCAGGCCGCACTGACGGTCGTGCGGAGTCGCTCACTACTGTTGGGTATCGATCCGGAAATATTCGAGAAAAATGATATTCACGTCCATGTTCCTGAGGGCGCGATTCCTAAAGATGGTCCCAGTGCCGGTATCGGCATGTGCACTGCATTGGTTTCTGCGTTGACGCGTATACCGGTACGCTCCGATGTTGCCATGACGGGTGAGATTACCTTACGTGGTGAAGTGTTACCAATTGGTGGGCTCAAAGAGAAATTGTTAGCAGCGCGTCGCGGTGGCATCAAGATTGTGCTAATCCCGGAAGAAAACAGGCGCGATCTCACCGAAATGCCGGACAATGTTAAGACTGATCTGGATATACGTCCTGTGAAGTGGATTGATCAGGTATTGGAAGTTGCACTGCAGCACATGCCGGAGGCGTTACCACCCAAACCTGTCGCAACACAGGAAAAAACAGATGTAACCGCAATCAACCCCATACGACCTCATTAGTCAAGAACTTGTTCGTAAATAAATGCGACGTGGTGCGCTTGACCCCGTATGGGGGGTGGTATAATTTCTTAAGTAACTTGTGCGTGCCGCTACCAACATGTGGCACGTCTAAAATACCGAATCAGAAAAAGGGGAAATTCCGTGAATAAAGCCGAACTAATTGATGCTGTTGCTGAAGGCACCGACATCTCCAAAGCCGCTGCAGCCCGTGCGGTCGACACCGTGATTGAAAAAATTACCCACGCACTTAAACAGGGTGAACAGGTTGTCATCGTCGGTTTTGGTACGTTTGCTGTCAAAGACCGTGCTGCCCGTAAAGGCCGCAATCCTCAAACCGGGGCAACAATTGATATCCCGGCCTCCAAAATCCCTGGCTTTAAGGCTGGCAAAGCACTTAAGGATGCCGTAAACTAGCGCGCCTTTCGGGTGCTTAGCTCAGCTGGGAGAGCATCGCCCTTACAAGGCGAGGGTCGTAGGTTCGATCCCTACAGCACCCACCACTTTCAGGTTAGATAGGTGTCCGCAGTTCGTTATATGCACCGAATTTACCATGGTGATTTCCGGCAGTTACGCCGGACGGGTATTGGTATTACTGGAGCGGTAGTTCAGTTGGTTAGAATACCGGCCTGTCACGCCGGGGGTCGCGGGTTCAAGTCCCGTCCGCTCCGCCATTTGAACATATGACAAAGGCGCGGTATCTATAAGAACTGCGCCTTTTTCGTTTGAGAAACAGCAAGGGTAGCGTTAATTCATGTTACAACTCATTCGTGAACACACTCAGGGCATCGTTGTTTGGTTTATCCTTGGTTTGGTCATTCTCTCGCTGGGCTCATTTATCCTTTCCGGTTATTCACCCGAATCGGAGAAAGACTACGTAGCCAAGGTTAATGGTGAAACCATCAATCAGCGCGAGTATCAACAGGCCTACAGTCAATTTCAGCAGCGCATGGGCGCAAATTTTTCCTCTGATCCGCAATTTCAGAATTACGTTAAACAAACCATCGTGAATGGTTTAGTCGATCGTGAACTTGCACATCAGATGTTGACTGAAGCCGGATTTCGCGTGGCTAGCTCACAACTGAGCAAACAGATAGAGTCTACCCCGTATTTTCATGATGCCAATGGCAAATTTTCCGCCGATACCTATCAGCAGGTACTGCAACGAATTGGGATGACGCCGCAGGCGTTTGAGCAGCAAATCGCCTATGATTTTTCGTTGCAACAACTTCAGCAAGGAGTGGAACGCAGCGCCTTTGTTACTGAACATCAAGTGGCAGAACGTCAGCGTCTGGATAATCAGCAACGTGATATTGGTTACCGGGCTATTTCACACGCTAACCTGCTCGCGGCTGTGCCAGTCTCGATAGCAGAAATTAAATCGTATTATACAGCGCATGCCGATCAGTTTATGACCACTGAGGCAGTCAAGGTGCAGTATGTAGAGATGAGCGTTAAAGATATGGCCGCAGCAGTCGTGCTCAATGATGCGGATTTAAAGCAATATTTCGAATCGAACAAGCAGATGTATTCACAGGATGATTTCGCAGCGGCTGATAAGAAAATCAAGGAAATTGAGCAACGGCTGAAAAAAGGCGAGGCCTTTGCAAAATTAGCCGAGCAGTATTCGCAAGATCCGGGATCCGCTCAAAAGGGTGGTGACCTGGGATTTTTTGGCCACGGCGCGATGGTTAAACCCTTTGACGATGCGGTCTTCAAGCTCAAGGTTGGCGAAGTCAGTAAGCCGGTACAATCCGAATATGGCTACCACTTGATTAAACTGGAAGAAATCAAGGGCGAACAACGCCGGGCCCGCCATATCTTAATCAAGTCTGTGAAAGTAGCCGCTGATTTCAATACAGCCAAGGAAAAAATTCGCCGCGATTTGCAGCAGCAACGTGCCGAGCAGGCCTTTTTCGAGAAGGCCGATAAACTCGATAAGCTGAGCTATCAGAGTCAAGATTCGTTAGAGCCAGTGGCGGAACAATTAGGTTTGAAACTGCGTGAATCCGACTTCTTTACACGTCAGGGTGGACCACAGCAATTTCATAACCCGCAAGTCATCGCTGCGGCGTTCAGCGATGCGGTGTTGAAACAAGGACAAAACAGCGAGGTCATCAAGCTCAGCGGTGATCACGTCATGGTGTTACGTCTTAAGGATCACCAAGCGGCAAAACAAAAGCCACTCGAGGAAGTCACCACGGTTATCGATACGCAGTTACGCCGTGAGAAAGCCCGCGAACTGGCCTATACCACGGCCAAAACCGTCTATGAGAAGTTGTTGGCAGGGGAAAACGCCGCAACAGTTGGGCCCGCAGGTAGCTGGCAACGCGTTGGATTTATCGATCGCAATGCGGTTGCGGCGGCTGCCGACAAAAAAGCAGTTAATCCTGTCAGTGATGAAATTCGCCATCTTGCCTTCCGCATCCCCAAGTCGAGCGATCTGAGTAAGCCTAGCTACAGTCTGGATCGATTGGCCAATGGCGATAGCGTGATTGTTGGTGTATTTGCCGTGCGCGATAACACCCCGGTGGAAACAGCAGATAAACAGGCTGGGTTATTGCAGCAAATGCTCCAGGCGCAGGGTCAGTCGGATGCACAGTTATTACTGACGTATCAACGCAAACACAGCGAGATACAGCTGAATTTACCTAAATCAGCGGAATAAGACCCAGCTAAGAGGACCTCTGATTGGTGCGTGTAGCAGAGGTCCTCAACTATCTAGGATTTGGTTGGTTCACCCAGTGGCCGCATCCCGATGATGTGGTAGCCTGAATCGACGTAGATCACCTCACCGGTGATACCCGCAGCCAGATCCGAAGCCAGGAAAGCGGCGGTGTTGCCGACATCTTCGATGGTGACATTGCGGCGTAACGGCGCGGATTGTTCTACTTCATCCAACATGCGACGAAAATTGCTGATACCGGCAGCGGCTAAGGTCTTAATGGGCCCCGCGGAGATGGCATTGACGCGGATATTATCCGGACCGAGCGAATAGGCCATGTAACGCACGTTAGCCTCTAACGAGGCCTTGGCCAGCCCCATCACATTGTAGTTGGGCATGGCGCGTTCAGCGCCCAGATAACTCATTGTCAGCAGCGCACCATTACGGCCCTCCATCATATTGCGTCCGGCCTTGGCTAAGGCTGCAAAGCTGTAGGAGCTGATTTCATGGGCGGTACGGAATCCTTCGCGGGTCACCGTATCGAGATAATCTCCTTCAAGCTCTTCCCGCGGTGCAAAAGCCACGGAGTGCACGATGATATCCAATCCATCCCAGTAATTATCCAGATGGTCGAAGACCCGATCGATTTGTTCGTCGCTGCTGACATCACAGGGCACGATGATCTCGGAACCCAGTTCCGCTGCCATTTTTTCCACACGATCCTGCAGTTTTTCATTTTGATAAGTAAAGGCCAATTCAGCGCCTTCACGCTTCATGGCTTGGGCGATACCCCAGGCAATGGAACGGTTGCTGGCCAGACCGACGATCAATGCGCGTTTGTTTGCTAAAAAGCCCATGTGGTTACCTTTTGTTGAAATTTTACCCAGTTGGTATTGATGACGCTGCCGTATTATATTCGCCACTGCGCCATAACAAAACTCACTATTTAATAGAGTGCTTATATAACACTGTGGTAACGCAATTGTCGCGATGGATTGTACTGCTATCTGGCCTGGCCTTATGGGTATTAGTCCTGGCTGCGTGCAGTAAGTCACCCTGGAACAATCCGTATCCCGCCCACGAAGCGGGACAAAATATCTTATATTCCTCTTTTTCGGAACGGCCCAAACACCTGGATCCCGTCCAATCCTACAGTTCGAATGAATATGCCATTCTCTGCCAGATCTATGAGCCGCCACTGCAATACCATTACCTCAAACGACCTTATACACTCGAACCCTTGACGGCGGAGGCAATTCCACAACCGCGGTATTTGGATAAACACGGTAAAGCGGTGCCTGAGACATCGAATCAGGTTGCCTACAGTGTATACGAGATTCACCTAAAATCCGGAATACGTTATCAACCCCACCCGGCTTTGGCGCTGGATGCACAGGGACGCGCCCTGTATCTGGCGCTCACACCCGCGGAATTGGAACAGACACAGACACTGGCGGATTTCAAGCAAACCGGTACGCGTGAACTCACGGCCGATGATTACGTTTACCAAATAAAACGGCTGGCACACCCCAAACTGCATTCACCCTTATTGAGTTTTATGGGGGATTATATCGTTGGCTTGAAAGAATATCCCAAAACACTGCGCGAGGCCTATGCGGCACAATTGAAAAGTGCTGCAACGAATCGCTTTCTGGATTTGCGCAAGTATCCACTGCAAGGCGCTGAGGTGGTTGATCGCTATACGTATCGAATTACCTTACACGGCAAATATCCGCAATTCATTTATTGGCTTGCCATGCCGTTTTTTGCGCCGTTTCCCGCCGAAGCCGATCAATTTTATCAACAAGCCGGTATGGCGGAGCGTAACATCGTGCCCGATTGGTATCCCATTGGTACCGGGGCTTACATGTTAACGCGCAATGATCCCAATCGCGAAATGGTGCTGGAACGCAATCCCAATTTCCATCCGGATTTTTATCCGCAGCAAGGCGAGTCCAGCGATGTACAGCTGGGTTATCTCAACGATGCCGGAAAGCGGCTGCCCTTTATTGACAAGATCGTGTTGAAGCTGGAAAAAGAAACCATTCCATACTGGAATAAATTTTTACAGGGGTACTATGATTCGTCGGGCATCGGTTCGGATAGTTTTGATCAGGCGATTCAATTTGGCTCGCAGGGTGACGTGCAGTTGACCCCCGAATTGCAGGCGCAAGGTATCCAGCTTGCAACGACGGTGCAACCGACGATTGGTTATACCGGTTTTAACATGTTCGACGACTTTATTGGCGGTTACACACCGGCAAAACAAAAATTGCGTCAGGCTATTTCCATTGCGATTGATCATGAGGAATATATTTCAATCTTTCGTAATGGTCGTGGCATTGCGGCACAGAGTCCCATCCCACCGGATATCTTTGGACATCTCGACGGCAAAGCGGGATTGAACCCGTATGTCTATGACTGGGTGAACGGCACGGCAAAACGTAAAACGATACAGCAAGCCAAACAGTTGCTGGCAGAGGCAGGCTATCCCAATGGCCGTGACCCCAAGACCGGCGAACCATTGATTATTTATCTGGATTATTCGTCGGGTGGACCGGAAGATAAGGCGGTATTCGATTGGTTCCGCAAGCAATTGGCCAAGATCGATCTGCAACTGTCGGTACGTGATACCGACTATAATCGCTTCCAGGAAAAAATGCGCAAGGGCACGGCGCAAATGTTCATGTGGGGCTGGAATGCTGATTATCCGGACCCGGAGAATTTTTTGTTTTTGTTGTATGGACCGAATGCCAAGGCCAAACACGACGGTGAGAATGCGGCAAATTATGACAATCCACAATTCAATGCATTGTTCGATAAAATGAAGAACATGGCGAATTCACCGCAGCGTTTGACAATTATCCAGCAATTGCTGGAGATTGCACGCCACGATGCACCCTGGCTATGGGGGTATTATCCGAAGGAATTCGTCTTGCATCACCAGTGGCTGTACAACGCCAAACCCAATCATATGGCACATAACACCCTCAAGTATCGCCGTTTGGATCCGCAATTGCGTGAACAAAAACGCCGAGAGTGGAATCAAGCTAGGCTTTGGCCGGTTATTTTACTCTTCGGGGCGTTGATGATTAGTCTGATCCCGGCGATTCGCGCCTATCAGCATAAGGAACACCGCGCGGGAATAATTCGGGAGCAGGACGAGGCCTAGCATGTACGCCTATATCATCCGTCGTGTGTTCTATGCCATACCGATACTGCTCGGTGTCAACGTGCTGACGTTCGCCTTGTTTTTCTGGGTTAACAGCCCGGATGACATGGCTCGCATGCACCTGGGAATGAAGCGCGTCGATCAGGCCGCGATTGTCAAATGGAAGCAAGATCGGGGCTATGACAAGCCCATGCTATTCAATGATAAAGCGGCAGGAATTCAACAATTCACCGATACGGTTTTTTATAACAAAACCATGCCTTTATTTGCCTTCGATTTTGGGAATTCCGATGATGATCGCAGTATTAATCGCGATATTAAACAACGTATGTGGCCGAGCCTGGCAATTGCCATTCCGACCTTTATCATTGGTTTACTGGTGAATATTACCTTTGCCATGTTGCTGGCATTTTTTCGGGCGACTTACGTGGATCTATGGGGTGTGGTGAGTTGCGTCATCTTGATGTCGATCTCGGGTATGTTTTATATCATCGGCGGACAGTACTTGGTGAGCAAATTGCTACATCTGGTGCCGATATCCGGTTATGAAAGTGGCGTGGACGCCATCAAATTTCTCATCCTACCGGTAATTATCGGTGTCGTCAGCGGAATAGGCGCGGGTACACGCTGGTATCGCACCATCTTTCTGGAAGAAATCAGCAAAGACTACGTGCGCACGGCCCGCGCGAAAGGCTTATCGGAATTTCGGGTATTGTTCCGGCATGTGCTCAAGAACGCCATGATCCCGATTCTTACCGGTGTGGTGGTGGTCATTCCGTCCTTATTCATGGGCAGCTTGCTCACCGAATCCTTCTTTGGTATTCCAGGATTAGGCAGTTACACCATCGATGCCATACGCCAGCAGGATTTTTCCATTGTGCGAGCGATGGTATTTCTGGGTTCGGCAATGTATATCCTCGGCCTGGTGCTGACGGATATTTCCTATACCTTGGTGGATCCCCGGATCCGACTCGAATGAGCCTGCAATCGCAACAGCGCTGGTGGTGGTGGCCGACAGGTTTCGTCGCCGTAGTGGCGATGTTCTGGCTGGCGCTAATGCGATGGCATGAGGTCGAACCGGTTTATTTGTTCTCCGATCAATTAGTGGCATTGCTCGTGGTGTTCGTTCTCTATGTGATTGCCTACGTCCGCACCAAAGAACATCTGCGTGCACCGTGGCG
>Ga0105107_10000771_pt1 | contig 20524 bp, 18 predicted proteins | sample PPLLaktember2015_6_FD_79335 | JGI IMG/M metagenome (GOLD analysis project Ga0105107, IMG submission 79335) | Freshwater sediment microbial communities from Prairie Pothole Lake near Jamestown, North Dakota, USA - PPLs Lake P8 Core (1) Depth... | ecosystem: Environmental > Aquatic > Freshwater >... | reverse complement strand
CACTGAGCCCTCCCTGCACGTTCGTCGTGTGCGAGAAAGTCCATAACAGGCTCTAAACGCGGCGTCAACGCATCACTGCGGCTTAGGCGCCACCTTTCGCACTTCGATGCTGCGTGCCGTCAGCTTGTCCGCCGCATCGGGCGCGGCAGTGAGGTTCACGTAGGAGCCGGGAACGAGCTGCGAGCGCTCGCCCGGGGTGAGCGTGGTGATGGCGGCGCCTTGCGGCACGACGACTTTCTGCGACCCGCCTTCGTAATTCAGCACGAGCTCGCGGCCGCTCGCCGACTGCACGGTCGCCGACACGGTGGCGTTGGTCATCGTCTGGTCGTCGCGTCCGTCGAAAGGCCGGTGTCCCGGATTGACCGGTTTGGGAAACCGGCGCACGTCGTAGGCCGCGAGCGTGCCGTCTGCGCGCTTGACCGAAGTGACGCCGAGGAAATCACCCGACTTGATGTCGGTCATCGCGATCGGCTTCGCGAAAACGATGCGCGTCGAGTCGCTCACCTGCACGTCCAGGCTTTTTCCCCCGGCGTTCACGGTCATGACGCTGCCGCTGACGGCGTTTATGGTGCCGCGATAGCGGGTGGGCGCCTGGGCGTCGGCGAGCACGGGCACGAGGAACGACGCTGCTGCGCAGAGTGCGATAGCGGTTGATCTCATCGGTGGGTCTCCTGTTGGCGGCGAAGTCGCGGACCGGACGGTAAACGCCCTTGTTTGTGTCATTATTCCGCCCGACCCCACCTCGAGCGTTTTCACGGAGGCACGATGAAATCATACTGGATAGTGACCCAAGGCGATAAAGCCGTGCTGGAGCAGCGCGAGATTCCGGCGCCGCAGCCGAAAGCGGGCGAGATCGTGTTCAAGGTGCACGCGAGCGCGCTCAACCGAGGCGAGCTGACGGTCGGCGGCGTGGTCCACGGCGGGCCGGAGAAAGTCGGCGGCAACGAAGGCGCCGGCACGGTGCACGCGGTCGGCGAAGGGGTGAGCGGCTACAAGGCCGGCGATCGCGTCATGGGACGAGCGCGCGGCTGCTGGGCCGATTATGCGGTGATGGAAGTGGAGCAGGCGCTGCCCGTGCCCGACTACATGAGCTGGGAGCAGGCGGCCGCGCTGCCGCTCAGCATGATCACGGCGTACGAGGCGATCGTCACTTACGGAAAGTTGAAGGCGGGCGAATGGCTGCTCGTCCTCGGTGCTTCCGCCGGCGCCGGTGTCGCGAGCATACAGATCGCGCAGGTGCTCGGCGCGAAGACGATAGGCACCTCGGGCTCGGCCGACAAGTTGGCGAAGTTGAAAGCCGCGGGCCTCGACGTCGGCATACAGACGCGCAAGCCCGATTTCGCCGCCAAAGTCCGCGAAGCGAGCGGCGGGGACGGCGCCGACGTCGCGGTCAATCTCGTCGGCGGCACCTACTTCCCCGAGATACTGCGCTCGCTCGCGCGCAAGGGGCGAGTCGCGATCGTCGGCTACGTCGACGGCTCGCACCACGCCGAGATCGACCTCTCCGCGGTGCACGCCAACCGTTTCGAGATCTTCGGCGTGTCGAACGCGAAGATGACTTCGCCCGAGCGGGCGCAGGCGACCCGCGATTTCAGGCGCGATATCCTGCCGACTTACGTCGAGCGCCGCATGGCCCCGCTCGTCGACCGCGTGTTCAGCTTCGAAGAGCTTCCCGCCGCAAAGCAGCACATGGAATCCAACGCCATGACCGGGAAAGTCGTTGTAAAGATCGCATAGCGATCTCGCTATGCGAGACGCCGGTAAACGCCTCGGAGGGAAACCCACGGTTTCCCTCCGAGACCTCGCTACGCTCGGCTCGCCGGTGAACGATACGGAGGGAAACCAAGGTTTCCCTCCGTAACCTCCTTTCCTTCGGACTCGCTCGCGCTCGCCGCGCTCCCGGAGGCGGCGATTATGTGGTCGGTGGTCTACCCCGCGTGATCCACGCGCCGCCGCCGAGCAGCATCGCGCACGTCCAGAAGATCGGTGCGACGCCCAGCGCCGCACCGACCGCGCCGAACGCCGGCGGTATCACCACGTGCGCGCCGTAGCTCACGGCCAGGCGCATCGCGATCGCTTCGGCCGCGCGGCCCGCAGGCGCCGCGTTGAACGAGAGGATCATCGTCAGCGGCTGCCCGCATCCCAGGCCGATACCCAGCACGAAAGCGCACGCAGCGAGGAGTAGCGCCTGCTCGGTGAATGGAACCGCGATGAAGGCGAGCGCCGAGAGCGCGAGCGTCGCGGTCATCATCGAGTGCTCGCCCCAGCGCGCCGTGAACGGCGGGATCGCGAGGCGCACGATGAAAGCGGCGGCGCCGAAAGCGCCCATGATGAGACCGATCGTGGTCGCGCTGTGGCCGAGTCCGTGCGCGTAGATCGGCATGTAAAGGCCGAAAAGGTCGAGGCCCGCCATCACCACGCCGTTCGCGAGCAGCGCCTTGCGCAGTGCAGGCAGCGCGAGGAGGTCTTTCGCGTTGCGCGTCGCTTTACGGTCCTCCTGCCGCTTCGTGTTCGGGAGGGTCTTGCGCGCCGCGAACAGCAGGACCAGGCACGCGGTATTGATCGCGGCGAGCAGCACGAAAGTGACGGAATAGCGCAGCGCGTCGATCGCGAGCCCGACGAGGATCGGCCCCACGATCGCCGCGGTCGATTCGCCGAGGCTGTAGTAGCTGAAGTTACGCGTGCGGCGCTTGCCGGTCGTCGAGAGCACGCCCACCAGGTTCTGGGTCGCCACCACGAAGACCATGCTGGTGAGCCCGCCCAGCGCCGCCGAGACGTAGAGCGCAGGCATGCCGGGAAACGCCCACGGCAGCACGAGGCTCACCGAAAATCCCGCGAGCCCGTAGTACATCAGCACGCGATTGTCGAAGCGGTCGGCGAGGCGTCCGGCGTGCACCGACAGCACGAAAGGGAAGAGCCCCCACAGCGAGAAAAGTATGCCGGTCTCGAGCGGACCGGAGCCCAGACTGAGCGCGAACAGCGTCGCGAGGATGCGGTAACCCTTGCTGCTGACGAAAGAAACGCTGGAGAGCGTGAGGACGACGGCGATCGGCATGAGGTGGGCTCATTATAGGAGCGCGGCGCCGACGGCCTCGCATCTCGCAGCACAGGGGCGTGAGGCATAATAAGCCCATGCTGTGGTCGGTACTGAAAGGCTTGCGCCGCGCGGCGCAGCCACGCGAGGGGCCCGAGCGCAGGCTGCACATCGGCGGTCAGGTGCGCACGCCGGGGTGGGAGGTGCTGAATGCGCTGGCCGGTCCCGCCGTCGATCACGCAGGCAATGCGAACGATCTCTCCCGCTTCGAAGATGGATCGTTCGCGGAAGTCTACGCGTCTCACGTCCTCGAGCATCTCGACCACAGAGGCGAAATGCAGCGGGCGCTGCGCGAATGGTTTCGGGTGCTCCAACCCGGCGGCAAGCTCTACGTGAGCGTTCCGGATCTGTGCATACTCGCGCCGATGCTCACGCGCGAGGACCTGCAGATGAAAGATCGCTTTCGCGTGATCGCGATGATCTTCGGCGCGCACGAAGACGCGTACGACTATCACAAGGTGGGTTTCGACGTACACGTGCTGCGCCACTTTCTCGAGGAAGCCGGCTTCAGCGAGTGCGAGCGCGTCGCGGATTTCGGCCTGTTCGATGACACGAGCCGGCTCGTCTTCGCCGGGGCGCCCATCAGCATCAACATGATCGCGCGGCGCCCGCGCGGGTAAACGCGTGCCGGCACTGCTCCCTCGCGATGCTTAGGCGGCTGCTGCGCGCGGCTTTCAGGCGGCGCGTCTGTGCCGATCCCGCTGCGCTCGAGCCGCGTCTCGCGCAGGCCGATGCTGCTGCGGCGACAGGCGATCGTTCGGCCGCCGAAGCGCTGTATCGCGCGATCATCGAGGCGTATCCCGACGCCGTGGAGGCCTGCACGCGCTATGCCGGGTTCGCGAGCAGTGGCTCGAACTGGGAGCGCGCCCTGGCGCTTTTCAGCCGTGCCGCCGATCTCGCCCCTCGCAGCGTCGAGGCGCATATCGGCATGGGTTATGCGACTTTCAGGCTCGGCAGTCCGTCCCAGGCCGTCGAGTGTTATGAAGCGGCGCTCGCTCTCGAGCCCGACAACGCGACCGCATTACAGCACCTGAGCTCGGTCCATTACCGTCTCGGCGACGGCGAGCGCGTGAGAGCGCTCTTCGACAAACTCCAGACCCTCGAGCCCTCGGGCGGCAGGGCGATCGCAGCGGCGCTCATGCTGCCTTCGCTGGTCGATTCCAACGAAGAGATCGAGCGCGTGCGGGCCCGATTGTCGGCCGACGTCGAAAAGCTCATCCGCGACCCGCCGCGCGTGCGGGATCCCGCGGCGGAGGTCAACGTCACCGCTTTCTATCTCGCGTATCACGGCAGGAACGATCGCGACCTCCAGGAGCGCATCGCCGCGCTGCAGCTGAAAGCGTGTCCGGGCCTTGCATACGTGGCGCCGCACTGCAGCGGCCCCGCGGGCCGCACGCGCGAGCGGATAAGGGTCGGGGTGGTCTCGCGCTTTCTCTACCGTCACAGCATCGGACGCGTCACGCAGGGCCTGATCGCGAAGCTCGATCCCGCGCGTTTCGAGATTTACGCCTGCACGTTCGATGCGCCGGTCGATTCCGTGTCGCGCGCGATCGAAAAGCACGCGCAAGCGTGGGTGATCCTGCCGCGGCAACTGCAAGCCGCGCGCGAGACGCTCGCCCAGCACGCTTTCGACGTCCTGCTCTATCCCGACATCGGCATGGACCCGTTCACCTATTTCCTGAGCTTCGCCCGCCTCGCGCCGGTCCAGTGCACGACGTGGGGCCATCCGGTTACCACGGGGGTACCGAACGTCGATTATTTCCTGTCTACCGACTATTTCGAGCCGGCAGGGGCGCAGGCGCACTACAGCGAGCGGCTGGTGATGCTCACCGACGTCGCTTTTCCCGGTTACCACTATCGGAGCGAAGTGCCTGCCCCCGCATCGGCCGCAGACGTGGGTTTCGATCGCGGCCGGCACGTGTACTTCTGCCCGCAGGCGCTTTTCAAGTTCCACCCGGACTTCGATGCCATTCTCACGGCGATCCTCGAGCGCGATCCCGAAGGTGAAATCGTGATCACCCACGACGTCGAGCTCGACGCTTACCGCCTGCCGCGCCTGCAGGCGCGGCTGCGCAGATGCGCGGGCGGCGTTTACGAGCGCATCGTGTTCATGCCGCGCGCCGATCGCTACGACACGTATTTGCAGCGGCTGCGGGCGTGCGAAGTCGTGCTCGATCCCGTGCACTATTGCGGCGGCAATACCAGCCTCGATGCCCTGTCGGCCGGGGCGCTCCTCGTAACGCTGCCCTCGGGCTACAACCGCGGCCGGCATACCTACGGATTCTTCCGCAGGATGAGGTTCACGGAGACGGTTGCAAAAACGCCTGAAAATTACGTCGATATCGCAGTGCGCATCGCGACCGACCGCGAGCACCGCGAACTTCTCAAGCGGCAGCAAAGCGCCGCAGCGGAAGCCCTTTACGAAGATCCCCGCGCAGTGGAGCAGATCGCAAAGTTCTTCGAGGAGGCGGTTACCGTAGTACGATAGCCGCGTGGCTCTCGTTCCCGGTTTCAAACCTCCCCCGCGCGGCGACGTCGCGCACCTTCTGCGTCTCGGCAGGTTTCTCGTGCCTTATCGCTGGCGGATCGCGCTCGCGCTCGGCGCGCTCGTCGTCGCCGCGAGCTGCGTGCTCGCGCTCGGTCAGGGATTGAAGCACGTGATCGACGCCGGTTTCGGCAGCGGTGATCCGCGGTTGCTCAATGCCGCGCTGATCGCGATCGTCGGCGTCTCGGCGATCCTCGCCGCCGCGACGTGGACACGCTTCTACCTCATGATGAGCGTCGGCGAGCGCGTGATCGCGGACCTGCGCGAGAAAGTCTTCGCGCACGTGCTCGAGCTCACTCCGGCGTTTTTCGACTCCGCGCGCACCGGCGAGCTCGCCTCACGACTCACGAACGACACCGAACAGTTGCGGCAGGTGATCGGTTTCGGCGTCTCGATGCTGCTCAGGAACGGCCTCATGATGGTCGGCGCTCTCGTGCTGATGATACTCACGAGCGTCAAGCTCGCGGCGCTCGTCGTCCTCGGCGTTCCGGCGACGGTGATCCCGATACTCTTCATGGGCCGCCGCGTGCGCACGCTCTCGCGCGTGAGCCAGGACCGCGTGGCCGACGTCTCCGCGCACGTCGACGAGTCGCTGCACGAAGTTCGCACCGTGCAGGCCTACGGCCACGAAGCGCGCACGCGCGCGGAGTTCGATGCCGCGGTCGAGTCGGCGTATGCCGCAGGCGTGCATCGCATCCGGGTGAAGGCGTGGCTGATCTCGCTCGTGATGCTGATCGGCTTCTGCGCGGTCGGTGTCATCCTGTGGTTCGGCGGGCACGACGTGCTCGCGGGACGGCTCACCGCAGGCGAGCTTTCCGCGTTCGTTTTCTACTCCGCGGTGGTCGCGAGCGGCGCGGGTACGGTGTCCGAAGTGTGGGGCGAGATCCAGCGCGCGGCGGGCGCGACCGAGCGTCTGATGGAGCTCCTCGACACCGCGCCGGCGCTGCGTGCGGTGCCGCCGGTGATCGAGCTTCCGCCGCGGGCTGCGGGCGCGATCCGCTTCGACAACGTGAGCTTCGCGTATCCCGCCCGCCCCGATACCGTCGCGCTCGGGCCGGTCTCGTTCGATATCCGTCCCGGTGAGCGCGTCGCGCTCGTCGGTCCTTCGGGCGCGGGGAAATCGACCGTGTTCGGACTGATCCTGCGCTTTTACGATCCGGCGGCGGGACGCGTGCTGATCGACGGCACCGACATCCGCCATTGCGATCCGCTCGCGCTGCGGCGCGCGATCGCCCTGGTGCCCCAGGATCCGGTGATCTTCGCGTCCAGCGTGGCCGAGAACGTGCGCTTCGGACGGCCGGAAGCGTCGATTGAGGAAGTGCGCTCGGCGTGCGCCTCGGCCCACGCGCTCGAATTCATCGAAGCGCTGCCGGAGGGCTTCGGGACGAATCTCGGCGAGCGTGGGGTCAAGCTCTCGGGCGGGCAGCGGCAGAGGATCTCGATCGCCCGCGCGCTCCTCGCCGACCGGCCGATCCTGCTGCTCGACGAGGCGACGAGCTCGCTCGACGCCGAAAGCGAGCGCCAGGTGGCGCAGGCGCTCGAGCGTCTCGCCGAGGGCCGCACGACGGTGGTGATCGCGCACCGTCTCGCGACCGTCCACAACGCCGACCGCATCATCGTGCTCGAGCGCGGCCGCATACACGCGATCGGCACGCACCAGGCGCTGCTCAGCGAGGACGGGCTCTACGCGCATCTGGCGCGCCTGCAGTTCATGGCTGCGGCGTGACGGGCGACGTTGTGTGGCGGTGGTTCGACCGCAACTTTCTCGAGCTCGGCCGCGAAATGCGGCTCTCCTACCTGCCGCCGCTGATGGTCTACATGGCGGCCGGCATCTCGGGTCTCACCGCGATCGTCGGCACCTTCTTCGTCAAGGATTACCTCGGCGTCTCGGCGGCGTTTCTCGCGGCGCTCACTTTCTGGGCCGGCATCCCGTGGGCGCTCAAGATGCCGCTCGGCCATCTCGTCGATCTCATATGGCGCTGGAAAGCCTGGCTCGTTTTCCTGGGCGCGGGGCTGGTTGCCGTGAGCCTCGTCATCATGGTGCTCCTCATCGGCCACCGCGAAGCGATGGCCGCGATCATGCCGGTCAATGCGTGGTTCGTCCTGAGCGCGCTCCTCGCGCCGGTCGGCTACGTCGTGCAGGACGCCGTCGCCGACGCGATGACCGTCGAGGCGGTGCCTTTCGTCGAGCGCGACGGCACGCCGATCGACCCCGAGCGGCGCAAGCTCATGCACACGACGATGCAGACGCTCGGCCGCGTCGCGATCATCGGCGGCACGGTGCTCGTCGCGCTCATCAATCTCTACGTCTTCGCAGGCACGCAGTCGCTGCCCGGAGGCGAGCAGGCGCTCATCTACCGCAAGGTGTACCTGATGGCGCTCGCGATACCGGTGATCTCGGTGCTCGGCGTCGTCTTTGCCACGGTGCTGAAAGCGCGCAATCGCAGCCGCCTCATCAAAGGCGGCATGAGCGCGGCGGAGGCGAACGCCGCGCTCGCGCAGCCCGAGGAAAGACCCGACCCGAACTGGTGGATCCTCGGCGGCAGCCTGGTTTTCGTGGTGTTCACCGTCACGATGGGGCTCGGGGAGTACCCCTACAACCAGGAGATCATTTTCGCGGGCTCGTTCGCGATCGTCTGCTTCCTGGTGGCGAAGCTGACGCGCGCGCTCGACCCGGTCGCGCGCGAAACGCTGATCGGCACCGCCATCGTCATTTTCGTTTTCCGCGCGATACCCACGCCGGGAGCGGGCATGAGCTGGTGGACGATAGACGCGCTCGGCTTCGACCAGCAGTTCTTCAGCGTGCTCAACCTCACCGCGAGCGCGCTCACGCTTCTCGGCATGTTCGTCTTCCGGCGCTTCATGGCCGATCACTCGATCACTTACATCGTGGGCGCGCTGACGATCGTCGGCGCATTGCTCTCGCTGCCGTACGTCGGCATGTACTACGGGCTGCACGAATGGACGGCGCGCATGACGGGGGGCGTCGTCGACGCGCGCTTCATCGCGATCGTCAATACCGCGCTCGAATCTCCGCTCGGGCAGATCGCGATGATCCCGATGCTCGCCTGGATCGCGCGCAGCGCGCCCGCCAATCTCAAGGCGACTTTTTTCGCGATCATGGCCTCCTTCACCAACCTCGCGCTGTCGGCGGGGGAGCTCGGCACGAAATTCCTGAATCAGATCTTCCTGATCAAGCGCGAAGTGAAGGACCCGGTGAGCGGCGTCGTGCAGGAGGCGGCCGATTACAGCCAGCTGGGCGATCTGCTGATCGTGCAGCTGGCGATCGGCCTCGTCGTTCCGTTCACGGCGATACTCATCGTGCGGCTCGCAAAGATGCGAACTGCTTGAAGTGCCGCGGCGCTGATGAGACGATCGATCACATGTTTACTGGCACAGTCGCGGAGTACATGCCCCGCAGGAATCCGCCGGCCTAGATGAGCACACAGGAATACAGCGCCGCGGGGGCGCGCATCCTCATCGTCGATGACAATGTCGATGCCGCGGAGACGCTGCAGATGCTGCTCGCGATCGCCGGTTACGACGCACGGACCGCGTACGACGGCGCTGCGGCGCTCGAGATTGCGCGCGAATTCAGCCCGGAGATCGTGCTGTGCGACATCGGGCTCCCCGACAAGGACGGCTACCAGGTCGCGCGTGAGCTGCGCGAGCTTCCCGAAACGCGGTCGGCGCTGCTAGTCGCGCTCACCGGTTACGGCCACGACGAGGGCCGGCGCCGCGCTTCCCAGGCCGGTTTCGATGCTTTTCAGGTGAAGCCGGTGGAGCCCGACGCGCTGCACGCGCTGCTTGCCGAGCATTTCGCCCGCCGGGGCGCGTGATAGCATCGATACGAAGCGATTCCCCGTCATGCAGCACGTCTTCGACACGCACTTCCACATCATCGACCCGCGGTTTCCCGTCATGGAGAACCAGGGCTTCCTGCCGCCGATATTCACGGTGGACGACTACCGCGCGCGCACCGCGGATCTCGGCATCGGGGCGGGGACGGTCATCGCGGGCTCGTTCCAGGGCACGCAGACGGAGTACATGTACGACGCGCTTGCGATGTTCGGACCGACTTTCGTCGGCGTGATCCAGGTTCCCGCGACCGTGACCGACGAGGAGATCCTGAAGCTGAACGCAGCCGGCGTGCGCGCGGTGCGCTTCAATCTCTACCGCGGCGGCTCCGCCGGAATCGAAGACCTCGACCGGCTTGCACGACGGGTGCACGACGTAGCCGGCTGGCACGCCGAGCTTTACGCCGACGCGGCCGCGCTGGAAGCGGTCTTCGATACCGTCGCCAACCTGCCGAAGTTCAGTATCGATCACCTCGGCATGACGCAGGCGGGACTCCCCACGCTGCTCAAGCTCGCCGAGCGCGGCGCGAAAGTGAAGGCCACCGGTTTCGGACGCACCGAAGTAGACGTGCCCGCGGCGCTGCGCGACCTCGCGCGCGCGAACCCGGCATGCCTCATGTTCGGAACCGACCTGCCGTCCCAGCGCGCGCGGCGCCCTTTCCTGCCGAGCGACATGGACTTGATCCGCGACACGCTCGGCGAGGCGCTGTCGCGCAAAGTGTTCTGGGACAACGCCGCCGCCTTTTACCGTCCATCACAACTTCCGTACGAATCATGACGAAGAAGAACAACGCTTCCCCGGCGAAGCCCGCCTCCGGCCGCGCGCACCAAGTCGTCTCGCAGGGCGGGATGGCGAAGAGCCTCGGCGTCAGGCTCGTGAGCGTCACCAGAAAGAGAATCATCGCGGAGATGCCTGTCAGGCCGAAACACCTCAACCGCTCGGGGCGCGTGAACGGAGGCGCGCTGATGGCTTTCGCCGACGCGCTCGGCGCGACCGGCACCGTGGCGAACCTGCCGCCCGGTCATCGCACGACCACGCTCGAATCGAAAACGAACTTCTTCGCCGCGGGCGAGGGGCCGGTGCTCAAGGCGACCTCGAAACCGCTGCACATCGGCCGCACGACGATGGTGTGGCAGACGACGATACGCAACGCCGACCGGCGCCTCGTCGCGGTCGTCACGCAGACCCAAATGGTGTTGCCGGGGAAGCGTTAAGAGCCCCTGACAGTTAGGGGCTCTAAGGCTCGTCGACCCCGACGCGGTGCACGTACACCATGTGCCCGCCCAGCCATCCCGAGACCGCCAGCATCGAGACGCTGACGATCGAGAGCACGAGCGGCACGCCGGCGACCGCGTCCCCCCCGATGCGCATGCCGAGGTTGACGGCATAGAGCAGCACGACGGAGAGGTTGATCGCCATGTGCGTGAGCGCGATCTTCTTGGTCGCGCCCTTGAGAGAAAGCATGTCGATGGTGCCGGGTATCGCCGCGACGATCGCGCCCGCGATGCCGCCTATCATCGTCCAGAAGCTCAGCGTGTACCACAGGCTCGCGCCCGAGCCGAGCACGAACGTGAGGTCGCACGCGAACGAGAATATCCACAACCCGATCGGTATCGACACCAGCATCGGGTGTATCGGGTGCCCTGCTATGCTCGCGGGTGTACGCATCGGCTTCTCCTCGTGAAGTTCAATTCCCCGGCGTGACTATCATAGCCCTGCGGCCCGAGCGCTGAGTAGAATCAGGCGACCCCAGGGAGGACACGCGATGATCAGGAAACTTCGGACCGGGCGCGACAACCAGCAGTGGATGCTCGATCTCGCGCTCAACATGCGCGGGCGCGTGCAGAACTTCGAGCGCGACGACCTCGAAGTGCCGCAGGGCAAGCGGGCGCGCAACTACCGGATGCTGCCCAAGGTCTGGCGCGAGGCGGGAGAGCGGCACGAAGCGCTCGCGAAGCGCGCGCAGGCGCGCGGCGCCGATGCGACGGCGACGACGCATTATGATCACGCGATCGAAGCGTACCGCATGGCGCAGCACCCGATTTATTACGACAACCATCCGGTCAAGAAATACCTTTATCGCAAGCTCTCGGAGATGGTCGACCGCCGCTCGGAAACCGCGGACTATCCGATCGAGCGCATCGAAGTGCCTTTCGACGACGGCAAGACGATCTCGTGCCTCCTGCATCTCCTTCCCGATCGCCGCAAGGCCCCGGTCGTGATCTACGTGCCGGGCATGGACCAGTCGAAGGAGGTGTTCCCCAAAGCCCATCACAACATCGCGCTCTCCCGCGGTTTCCACGTGCTTGCAATGGACGGGCCGGGGCAGGGCAACTCGAACCTGCAGAAAATCCGCGCGGTCGGCGACAACTACGAGCGCGCGGGCGCCGCGGTCATCAGCTATCTCTCGAAGCGCCCGGAAGTGAACCGCCGCAAGATCGCGATTTACGGCATCAGCATGGGAAGCTACTGGTCGCTGCGGCTTTCGAGCTACGACCATCGCGCCGCTGCGGTGGTGAGCTCGGTGGCGTGCTTCAACCCCAACAACACGATCTTCACGCAGTCCTCCCCGCGCTTCAAGCAGATGTTCATGTACATGGCGGGCTTTGATGACGAGGAGAAGTTCGACGAGGAAGTCGCGAAACCGATGACGGTGCGAGGGCTTCTCGACCAGATCGAGTGCCCGACGCTGCTCGTGACCGGCGAGTTCGATCCGCTGTGCCCGCTCGAGGATGCCGTCGAAGCTTTCGGCGACCTGCGGGTGCCGAAAGAGATGTGGGTGATGGAGAACCAGTATCACCCGCTGTGGGGCATTCCCAACCTGGGCGGCATGGATTGTCACGATTACGTGCTCGACTGGCTGCAGGCGCTGTTCAGCGGCAAGCGTAAGCCGACGAAGAAAGGCCGCATCGCTTACGTGCGCGAAAACGGCGACGGCCCGTGGGGCGATTGCGAGTGGGAGCCGCCGGTCAAGGCGGGGCAGGCGTACTTTTGAGAAGGGGTGATGAGAAGGAGTGATGAGAAAAAGGGGTGAAGTCGGATGGATTTAGGGCTACGCGGCAAGCTCGCGCTGGTGACGGGCTCCACCCAGGGCATCGGATACGCGACGGCGAAGCTCCTCGCAACGGAAGGCGCGCGCGTGATCGTGAACGGGCGCCGCGCCGATCTCGTGAAACGCGCGGTGAGCCGGCTGGGGGAGATGGGCGGAGAAATTCACGGCGTCGACGCCGACCTGTCGGAGGCCGAAGGCGCCCGCAAGGTTCTCGCCGCTGCAGGCGCCATCGGGCCGGTCGACATCCTCGTCAACAACGTCGGTTATTTCGAAGTGAAGCCTTTCGCGTCCATCACCGACGAAGACTGGCTCGCGATGTTCCAGCTGAACGTGATGAGCGGCGTGCGCCTCGCGCGCGCGCTCCTGCCCGGCATGCTCGAGCGCGGCGCGGGGCGTATCGTCTTCATCGCGAGCGAGCAGAGCGCGAAACCCAACCCCGACATGCTGCACTACGCGATGAGCAAGGCGGCGCAGGTCTCGATCGCGCGCGGTCTCGCGGAGCTCACGCGAGGCACCGCAGTCACGGTCAACAGCGTGCTCGCCGCGCCGACGTGGTCCGAAGGCGTCGAAGCCTTCCTCGGGAAGATTGCGCCGGGCGAAGGCAAGTCGGTCGACGAGATGCGCACCGCGTACTTCGACGGCCCCGGCGCGAGCTCGCTCCTTCAGCGCTGGGCCACCGCCGAGGAGATCGCCTCGCAGGTCGTCTTTCTGTGCTCGGCGCGCGCGGCCGCGATCAACGGCGCGGCGCAGCGCGCCGACGGCGGGATCATCCGCTCGTTGTTCTAGTCGCCCAGCCCCCGCCCAGCGCCTTGTACAGATCCACCGCCGCGGCGAGCCGGTTCTGGCGGATCTGCGCGAGCTGGTCCTGCGCGCTGAAGAGCGTGCGCTGCGCATCGAGCACCGTCAGCAGGTCGTCCACGCCTTCGCGGTAGCGGATCTCCGCGAGCCGCAGCGCTTCGCGCGCCTGCGCCTGCACCTGGCCTTGCAGCGCTTCCTGCTGCGCCTGGCGGCTGGCGGCGACGAGTGCGTCTTCGACTTCGCCGAGCGCCGTGAGTATCGACTTGCGGTAGTTCTCCACGAGCTCGCGCTCCTGCGACTGCGCGATCGTCACCTGGCCGCGGAGCCGCCCGGCATCGAAAATCGGCTGCAGCAGCGAAAGGCCGAGCGAAAGCGTCGTGGTCGGCCCGCCGAGGATCGTGAGCAGCGCGGCGCTCGCGGCGCCCGCGGAACCGGTGAGCGAAATGCTCGGCAGGAGCGCCGCGCGCGCAGCCGCGACGTCGGCATTGGCCGAAGCGAGCCGCGCTTCCGCGCTCGCGAGATCGGGCCGGCGCACCAGGAGCTGCGAAGGCAGGCCGGGGTCGATCGCCGGGACGTTCAGGTCGGCGACTCCGGTCGCTTTCACGTCGAAGCCCTGCGGAACCTGCCCGGTGAGTATCCCCAGCGCCACCACGGTCTGGCGCTCCTGCTGCTCGAGCGGCAGGAGCGCGGCGCGCTGCGAGAGCACCGCCGCCTGCTGGCGCGAAACGTCGAGCGCCGATGCGGCGCCGTTTCGCGCGCGTGCGGAAACGAGCTCGAGCACGCGCTCGGCGATCGCGAGATTCTCACGCGCAACGGAGAGGCGGCTCCTCAATGAAAGCACTTCGAAATAGCCCGTCGCGACACCCGCGATCAGGGTGAGACGCGCTGTATCGCGATCGTAAGTCGTGGCCGCGAGCGAAGACTCGGCGGAGCGCACGCCCGAGCGGTTGCGGCCCCACAGGTCGAGCTCGTAGCTCACCGAAAGCGCAGTGCTGCTCGCTTCGGTGCGGCTGGAGCCGCGCGAGTCGTTCGTCTGGCGCGCCGAAGTGCCGAATCCCAGGTCGATGCTCGGGAAGAGCGACGCGCCGGCGACGCGCACCTGCGCTTCGGCCTGCCGCACGCGCTCCATCGCGATCGAGAGATCGGGGCTGCCCGCGAGCGCCTGCGCGACGAGACCCTGGAGCTCGGCCGAGCCGAAGGTTTTCCACCAGTCGGCGGAGACCGCGGCGCCGTTCGCAGGCGCGGCTTCGTTCCACGCGCCGGGCGCGGCGACGTTGGGCTTCAGCATCGGGCTCGTCGTGCCGCACGCGGTGAGCGCGAGCGCAACTGCGACTACGAGTGTTTTCTGAAAAGTCGTTTTCATGGCGTGACTCCCTTTATTCAGAGGCGAGGGCGACGACGGGGTCAAGCCCCGCCGCTTTGCGCGCCGGCATGTAGCCGAAAACCAGGCCCGTCGCGAACGCACAGCCGAAAGCGAGCGCCACGGGATAGACCGAGAACTGCACCGGCGTTCCGAGCCAGCCGATGAGCGCGGCCGCGCCGAGTCCACCCGCGACACCGATCAGGCCGCCGAGGGCCGAGACCGCGATCGCTTCGGTCAGGAACTGCTGCAGGATGTCGCGCATGCGCGCGCCGGTCGCCATGCGCACGCCGATCTCGCGCGTGCGCTCGGTGACGTTCACCAGCATGATGTTCATGACGCCGATGCCGCCGACCAGGAGCGAGATCGCCGCGATCGAGCCCAGCAGGATGGTGAGCGTGTTCTGCGTCTCGGTCGCGGTCTCCAGGAGCGACGCCATGTTGCGGATCTGGAAGTCGATTTTGCGGTGGCGCGCCTCGAGCAGCTGCTCGACCTGGGCTTGCGTCTCGTCGATGCGCGACACGTCGTCGACCGCGACGGTGATGTTGCGGAGGAATCGCTGGCCGAAGAGGCGCAGCCCCCCGGTCGTGTACGGCACGAACACCACGTCGTCCTGGTCCGAGCCGTTGGGCGAAGCGCCGCGCTCGCTCGCGACGCCCACCACCTGGAACAGCACGTTTTTCAGCACGACGTGCTTGCCGATCGGGTCTTCCCCGTCGGGAAACAGGTTGTCGACCACTGTCTTGCCCAGCACGACCACCGGCGCAAAGCCGCGCACGTCCGCGCGGGAGAAAAAGATGCCGCGTGCGATCGGCCAGTTGCGGGCGATCGGAAAGTCGGCGCCGGTGGACGTGACCTGCGTCTGGTAGTCGACGTTACCGTAGCGCGCGGTGACGCTGCCGCCGAGCTCGGGCACCGCGGCGAGCACGTTGGGCACTGCCGCGATCGCATCCGCGTCCTCGGGCGTCATGGTCGCGACGCTGCCGCCCGCCGCGCCGCGGCTCGAGCCGAGCGGGCGCACCAGCAGCAGGTTCGTTCCCATGCCGCTGATGCGGTCGACCACGGTCTGCTTCGCGCCGTCGCCCACCGCGAGCATCGCGATCACCGACCCCACGCCGATCACGATGCCGAGCAGCGTGAGCGCGGTGCGGAAGAGATTGGAGCGCAGCGCACGGCCCGCTGCTTTGCCGGCTTCGATCAGGCCGCGCAGGCCGAGCCCGGCGTCGCCGTCGCTCGAGCGCTGCGGCCCTGGCGCGCCCTCGTGGATTGTCGGCCCCGCGTCGGCGACGATCATGCCGTCGCGGATCTCGATCACGCGATGCGCGTACACCGCGACTTCCTGCGAGTGCGTGATGACGATGACGGTATGGCCTTTGCGCGAAAGCTCGTTCAGCAGCGCGAGCACTTCCACGCCGCTTTTGCTATCGAGCGCGCCGGTAGGCTCGTCAGCCAGGATGATCTGGCCGCCGTTCATGAGCGCGCGCGCGATCGAGACGCGCTGCTGCTGGCCGCCCGAGAGCTGGCTGGGCTTGTGCTCCATGCGGTCCGCAAGCCCCAGCGTCGTGAGGAGGGCCTCGGCGCGCTCGTGACGCGCGGCGGTGGAGAGGCCTGCGTAAATCGCCGGTACTTCGACGTTCTCGGTCGCGCTCGCGCCGCCGATCAGGTTGTAGCTCTGGAAGACGAAACCGAAGGCTTCGCGGCGCAGCCGCGCGAGCTCGTCGCGGCCGAAACCCGAGACGTCCTCGCCCATGAAGCGGTACGAACCGGTCGTGGGACGGTCGAGACAGCCCAGGATGTTCATGAGCGTCGATTTGCCCGACCCCGACTGGCCGACGATCGCGACGAACTCGCCGGGGTAGATCGTGAGGTCGATTCCGTGCAGCACCTCGACCGCGAGGTCGCCGGTGCGGTAGGTCTTGGTGACGCCCGCGAGCTCGATCAGCGGCACGGCGGCGGGAGAGCGGCCCGTCGCAACCGCCGCAGGTGCGGCGTGAGACGCACGGCTGATGACCGTCGATTCGGTGTTCATGTCTCGCCTCTAGAAACGCGGCTGCATGCGGGGTGCGTTGCTGGACTTCGCCTTCGCCGCCGGCGCCGCCGCGGCCTGGCCGGTGACGACCTGCTCTCCGGCTTCGAGGCCCGAGACGATCTGCGCCGAGACGCGGCTCACGACGCCGACTCTGACTTCGCGCGGCTCGATCGTGCCGTCGGCTTTCACCACGCGGACCATCGCGCGGCCGTTCGCGTAGCGGCTGCGGTCGGCGCTGCCTTCGGCGCGCGCGCGCCCGCCGCCTTTGACCGCTCCGCCTTTCGCCGCTGCATCTCCGGCTGCGCCGCCTTTGGCGTCCGCCGCTTTCGCTGCGCCGCTTTTGTCCGTCGCTGCCGCGCTGCGGCGCTCGCCCGCGCCCGCGCCGACCGGGCGCAGCGCGCTCACCGGAACGAGCACGGCGTCCCTGGCCTGCGCGACGACGAAGAACACCTGCGCGGTCATCTGCGTCATCAGGGCGCGGTCGGGGTTGCCGACGTCGAAGAGCGCGTTATAGAGGACGACGTTGTTGACGACTTCGGGCGTCGGATTCACCTGGCGGAGCTTTCCGTACCAGCGCTTCGCCTGATTGCCGAGCGTCGTGAAATAGACGTCCTGGTTCAGCCGCAGCTTGGAAACGTCCGCTTCCGAGACTTGCGACTGGACGGTCATCGTCGAGAGGTCCGCGATGCGCACGACGATGGGCGCCGACTGGTTGGCGTTCAGCGTCTGGCCCTGTTTCGCGTTCTCCGAAACCACCGTCCCCGCCATCGGGGCGTATATCTTGGTGTAGCTCAGGCTCGCTTCGTCGCCGCGCAAGGTCGAGCGCGTCTGCTCGATCTGCGCGTTCAGCACGCCGATCTGGGCTTTCGCCGACTTGAGCGCGGCTTCCGCGGTCTGCAGCGCATCCCTGGTCGTCGCGTTCTCGCGCATCATGTTTTCCTGGCGCTGGAACTGCTGCTGCGCCAGCGCAAGCTGCGCTTCGCGGTCGGTGAGCTGCGCCTGCTGCGTGCGCAGTTGCGCGCGGTTCGCGTCGACGCGCGAGAGAAAGACCGTGGGGTCGATCTCGGCGAGCAGTTGGCCCTGCTTGACCGTGTCGCCGATCTTCACGTGCAGCTTCTTCACCTGCCCGGAGACCTGGGTGCCCACGTCGACGTAATCGCGCGGCTGGAGTATGCCGGTCGCGGTCACGGTGTCCTCGAGGTCGCCGCGCTGTGCGGCCGCGGTCGTGTAGCGCGCGGCCTCGCTGGTTCCGTTCCAGGCGTTCCAGCCGAAGTAGCCGCCGGCGCCGAGCGCGATGAGACTCGCGAGCGCGAGCGCTGCACGCGCTCCACGGCTCATGGGCACGAGCCGGATGCCTTTCGGAAAGCGCTTTTTGCGCTCCGGTGCGAGCTGGCTGTCTGCGATCCTGTCCATGGTCTTTCCCTGGGTTGAGTGGTTTTCCACGGTGCCCAGTGTGGCTTCCGAAAGCGCATCGAATGTGGACGGAATGTGGAAGTTGTGTAACGGCCGGTGCAAGAAGTGATGAGAAGGGGTGATGAAAAGGAGTGATGAGAAGAGGTGATGAAACCGCGGCTGGCGCGCCGTGCATAATTCTTCCGCTTTTCGGCGGTAGGCTCGTTTCCATGGACAGGACGCAGTTCGACAGGCTGTACGTGAAGCTTTTCGCGGCGATCGGCGGGGCGATCGCCGTGCTGACGCTCGCGGCGTATCTGGTCTTCAGCTGGAGCTTCGAGCGCGGCTTCGTGGGCTACCTGCATCGCGCCGACGAGGCGCGGCTCGAAGTCATGGTGCAGAGGCTCGCCGAAGGCTACGAGAAGCAGGGCGGCTGGGGTTGGGTCGTCAACGACCGCGAGCGGTGGATAGACCTTTCACGCGAAGCGCTGGGCCTGCCGAGGTCCGGCGCGGCGGATGGCGCAGAACCGTCGTCCTCGCCGCGCGCGCTGCCGCTGACGATCGATCGGCGGCTCATGCTTTTCGACAGCGATCGCAAACAGCTCGTCGGGCGCCCCGAAGCGGCCCCGCGAGCGCTCCTGAAGCCGATCGTCGTCCGGGGCGGCACCGTCGGCTACCTCGGTTACGTGCCGCGCCCCGAGCTCGTCGAGTCGGTCGAGCGCGTCTACCTCCAGCGCCAGCACTTCGCGTTCGGGTCCATAGCGATCGGCATGATCGCCGCGGCCCTGTTGCTCGGCGCCGGCCTCGCGCACTGGTTGACGCGCCGCATCCGCGTGCTCGCCCGCGGCGCCAACTCGCTCATGCAGGGCGATTACCAGGTACGCCTCAATCCGCAGGGCCACGACGAGCTCTCGCAGCTCGCGCGCGACTTCAATGCGCTCGCCGAGACGCTCGCGGCCTCGCGCGCCGCACGCCAGCAGTGGATCGCCGACATTGCACACGAGCTGCGAACGCCGCTGTCGGTGCTGCGCGCCGAAATCGAATCCTTGCAGGACGGCGTGCGCCCGCTCGACCAGACGTCGATCGCGTCGCTCGCAAGCGAAGCGGCGCGGCTCGCGCGCCTGGTCGAGGACCTGCACACCCTCTCGATGTCCGATCTGGGCGCACTCAGCTATCACAAGGAGCCGACGTCGCTTGCCGAAGTGGTCGAGGACGTTCTCGACCCGCAGCGCCGCGCCATCGAAGCGCGGGGATTTACGCTCGAGACGCGGCTCACCGAGGACGCCCTGGTGCTGGCCGATGCGTCGCGGCTTTCGCAGGTGTTTGCGAACCTGCTGCAGAACAGCCTGCGCTACACCGATGCGCCGGGAAAAATCGCGATTTCCATGCGGCGCGACGCCGATCGGGTGCGGGTCGAGTGGCAGGACAGCGCGCCCGGGGTCGCCGCGGAAGAGCTCGCGCGCCTGACCGACCGCCTCTACCGCGTCGAAGGCTCGCGCAACCGCGCGAGCGGCGGCTCGGGCCTGGGACTTGCGATCGCCTCGGCCATCGTCGAAGGCCACGGTGGTACGCTCACCGCACGCGCGAGCGCGCTCGGCGGCCTTACGATCGAGGTCGCGCTGCCTCTCTACAAGGGAACCCACGGCCATGGCTGACCGCATACTCGTCGTCGAAGACGAGGAGAAGCTCGCGGGGCTGCTCCGCGACTACCTCGTCCAGGAAGGTTTCGAGGTCTCGGTCCTGAATCGCGGCGACGAAGTCGAGGACTGGGTGCGCGCGCACGGGGCGGATCTCATCCTGCTCGACTTGATGCTCCCCGGCAAGAACGGGCTGGAGGTGTGCAAGGCGCTGCGCGCATCCGGCGCGCAGCTCTCCATCATCATGGTGACCGCGCGCGTCGACGAGATCGACCGGTTGCTCGGGCTCGAGCTCGGCGCGGACGACTACATCTGCAAGCCGTTCAGCCCGCGCGAAGTCGTGGCGCGCGTGAAAGCGGTGCTGCGCCGGGTGAAGCGCGGCGACGCCCCCAACGAGAGCGGCCTCGAGCTCGACGACGCCGGCTACAAGGCGACCGTCTCCGGCAAGGACCTCGGCCTGACCGCGGTCGAGTTCGAATTGCTCAAGGTGCTGGTCTCGCACCCGGGCCGCATCTACACGCGCGAGCAGCTGATGGACATGATGTATCGCGACCAGCGCGTCGTGTCCGACCGCACCGTCGACAGCCACGTGAAGAAAATCAGGAAAAAGATCGGCGCCGTCCTCCCCGACCGCGAGATCGTGCATTCGGTCTACGGCGTGGGCTACAAGTACGAGTGGTAGGCGCGCTTCGGTCAGCGCGGCGGCTGCGCCCTGGCGCCGAAAGCCGCGATGAGCTTTTCGATGCGCGGGCGGCCTCT
>Ga0105107_10000769_pt1 | contig 20544 bp, 24 predicted proteins | sample PPLLaktember2015_6_FD_79335 | JGI IMG/M metagenome (GOLD analysis project Ga0105107, IMG submission 79335) | Freshwater sediment microbial communities from Prairie Pothole Lake near Jamestown, North Dakota, USA - PPLs Lake P8 Core (1) Depth... | ecosystem: Environmental > Aquatic > Freshwater >... | reverse complement strand
GTCGCGCGACGGTGAAGAAGTATTCCGCGAAGCGCGCCGCACTGATCGCTATTCTGAACGACGTCCGCGCGACCGACGATGCCCGCCAGAGCGCGCGTGAGAAGCTCCAGCAGCTACCGCGCGACGCGAGCCCGGTGCGGCTACGCAATCGCTGTGCGCTGACCGGCCGTCCGCGCGGAACCTTCCGCAAGTTCGGGTTGGCGCGAAACAAGCTGCGCGAAATCGCGATGCGGGGCGAGATCCCCGGCGTCATCAAGGCTAGCTGGTAGGAGAATCTGGATGAGCATGAGTGATCCGATCGCGGACATGCTGACGCGGATACGCAATGCGCAGCTGTCGGAGAAGCCGTCCACTGCAATGGCGTCTTCGAAGGTCAAAGTCGCGATCGCCAAGGTCTTGAAGGACGAGGGTTACATCGACGACTTCAAGGTGAGCGAGATCGACGGCAAGCCGCAGCTCGAGATCGGCCTGAAGTACTATGCGGGCCGGCCAGTGATCGAGCGCATCGAGCGGGTGAGCCGGCCTGGACTGCGCGTGTATCGGCCGAGCCGGACCGTGCCCCGTGTGATGAACGGTCTTGGTATCGCGATCGTTTCCACATCGCAAGGCGTGATGACCGATCGCAAGGCGAGGGGCCTGGGCATCGGCGGCGAAGTTCTCTGCTTCGTGGCCTGAGTTCGGAGGGATCATGTCTAGAGTTGCGCGCAATCCAGTGATCCTGCCCACGGGCGTCGAGGCGACCATCGGCAATAGCGAGCTGTCGGTGAAGGGGCCGCTCGGCACGCTGTCTCAGGCGTTGTCGAGCACCGTGAAGGTGCAGAAGATTGACAATCGGCTGGAGTTCGAGGCGATCGGTTCGAGCATCCAGGCCAAGGCCATGTCGGGAACCATGCGGGCGCTTACCGCCAATATGGTGCAGGGCGTATCGAAGGGCTTCGAGAGACGGCTCAATCTGGTCGGCGTTGGCTATCGTGCGCAGGCCCAGGGCGACAAGCTCAACCTGACGCTCGGCTTTTCGCATCCGATCGTGCACGCGATGCCGAAAGGTATCAAGGTCGAGACGCCTACCCAGACTGAAATCGTCATCAAGGGCATAGACAAGCAGCAGGTCGGCGAAGTCGCGGCTCAAGTACGGGCTTACAGGCGCCCCGAGCCCTACAAGGGGAAGGGAGTGCGGTATTCGGACGAGGTGATCGTGCTGAAGGAGACAAAGAAGAAATAGGTCCGATCGGATAAGGCGGCCCGCCTGCGGCGAAATGCCGCTGCCGGAGCCGACGATACGACGGGACTTTCTTCGAGATAACACCATGCAAGACAAGAAATTGTCGAGAATGCGCCGCGCGCAGCAAACGCGTCGCCGGATAGCGGAGCAGAAGGCGGTGCGGCTTACCGTGCATCGGTCCAACTGCCACATTTATGCGCAAGTGATCGATGCTTCCGGCACGAAGGTGCTCGCTGCCGCCTCGACCGTCGAGCCCGAGGTGCGCCAGGGTCAACCTAAAGGTGGCAACGTCGCTGCGGCGGCCGAGGTCGGAAAGCGGATCGCGGAAAAGGCAAAGCAACTGGGAATCGAATCGCTCGCATTCGACCGTGCCGGCTACCGGTACCACGGGCGGGTGAAGGCGCTGGCCGAGGCGGCCCGCGCGAACGGACTGAAGTTCTAGCAGGACTGAGACGATGGCCAAGGTTCAATCGAAGATGCGGATGCAGGGCGGTGACGAGCGCACCGACGGCCTGCGCGAAAAGATGATTGCGATCAATCGCGTCACCAAGGTGGTGAAGGGTGGCCGGGTGCTCGGCTTTGCGGCACTCACCGTGGTTGGTGACGGCGATGGCGGCGTCGGGATGGGCAAGGGAAAGGCTCGCGAAGTGCCTGTCGCCGTGCAGAAGGCCATGGACGAAGCGCGGCGCAAACTGTTCAAGGTGCCCCTGAAGAGCGGCACGCTGCATCATTCGGTGATCGGCCGCCATGGTGCCTCGAGGGTGTACATGCAGCCGGCTTCCGAGGGTACCGGAATCATCGCCGGCGGGCCGATGCGCGCAGTGTTCGAGGTGATGGGTGTGACCAACGTGCTCGCCAAGTGTACGGGTTCCACCAATCCGTACAACGTCGTGCGTGCCACGTTGGCGGGGCTCTCCGCGCTGAACACGCCCGCTGAGATCGCCGCGAAGCGCGGCAAGACGGTCGAAGAGGTCACCGGGAGCTGAACATGGCGGACGGGAAGAAATTGCGCGTAACGCTGGTGAAGGGGCTGATGGGAACCAAGCAGTCGCACCGGGCGACCGTGCGGGGACTTGGGCTGCGCCGACGCAATCATTGCGTCGAGCTGGTGGACACCCCGGCGGTGCGCGGCATGATCAACCGGGTGTCCTATCTGCTGGATGTCACCGAGGCGGCCTGAGGTCTGCCAATTCCCCGCATGAGCGTGCTGAACTCCGAGAAGCGAGTGATTCGAAATGCAACTTAACTCATTGAAACCGGCGGCCGGTTCGAAGAAGGACCGCAAACGTGTCGGGCGTGGCATCGGCAGCGGCTTGGGCAAGACCGCGGGCCGTGGCCACAAGGGCCAGAGGTCACGCTCGGGTGGCTATCACAAGGTCGGCTTCGAGGGCGGGCAGATGCCGTTGCAGCGGCGCCTGCCCAAGCGAGGCTTCGTTTCCCCGTTGAGGGGCTTGGTCGCCGAGGTGAGATTGTCCGACCTGCAGCGACTGGGCGCCGACGTGGTCGATGTACCGGCACTGCACGCCGCCGGGGTGATCTCCCGATTCGCAAAGTCCGCGAAGATCATCCTGTCAGGGGTAATCGAGCGTCCGGTCACCGTAAATGGCATCGCGGCGACCAAGGGGGCGCGGGCGGCCATCGAGGCTGCGGGAGGGAAGGTCAACGCGCCCGTTGTGGCCGACGCTTCGGCGAAGGCCGACAAGGGCAAGCTCAGGAAGAAGGTCTAGTCTTGGCGACAGACAGTCAATCGCTGTTCGGCATCTCCGGCAAGATGGGCGACCTCAAGCGTCGCCTGCTCTTTCTGGTGGGGGCGTTGATCGTGTATCGGATCGGAGCGCACATTCCGGTTCCGGGCATCGATCCGGTTCAGCTCGCGGAGCTGTTCCGTTCCCAGCGCGGCGGCATCCTGGACATGTTCAACCTGTTCTCGGGCGGGGCGCTGGGCCGCTTCACGATCTTCGCTCTCGGGATCATGCCGTACATCTCCGCGTCGATCATCATGCAGCTGATGACGGTCGCAGTGCCCTCGCTCGAGCAGCTGAAGAAGGAAGGCGAGGCCGGGCGCCGGAAGATCACGCAGTACACGCGCTATGGGACCCTGGTGCTGGCCCTCTTTCAGGGGGTGGGGATTGCAGTCGCGCTCGAGGCGCAGCAGGGCCTCGTGCTCGAACCCGGGTTGGTGTTTCGCATCACGGCCGTCGTGACGCTCGTGACCGGGACGATGTTCCTGATGTGGCTTGGCGAGCAGATCACCGAGCGCGGGGTCGGCAACGGGATATCGCTCATCATATTCGCCGGCATCGCTGCGGGTCTGCCGCATGCCATCGGCGGGACGCTCGAATTGTCGCGCACCGGCGCCTATTCGATTCCGTTCGTGCTGCTGCTGTTTGCAGCCGTCGTCGTCGTGACGTGGGTGGTGGTGTTCGTCGAGCGCGGCCAACGCAAGATCCTGGTCAACTATGCGAAGCGGCAGGTTGGGCGCAAGGTGTACGGAGGGCAGACCTCCCACCTTCCGCTCAAGCTGAACATGGCCGGCGTGATTCCACCGATCTTTGCCTCTTCGATCATTCTCTTTCCGGCGACGATCCTGGGCTGGTTCGGGACTTCGGGCGAGGGCATGGGCTGGCTCAAGAGCATTGCCGACACGCTCCATCCCGGCCAGCCTATCTACGTCATCCTGTATGCGTGTGCGATCATTTTCTTCTGTTTCTTTTACACGGCGTTGGTATTCAATCCGAAGGAGACCGCGGACAACTTGAAGAAGAGCGGGGCCTTCGTTCCGGGAATCCGCCCGGGAGAGCAGACCGCGCGCTACATCGAGCGCATCATGATGCGGCTCACGCTTGCGGGCGCAATCTACATCACGTTGGTGTGCCTGCTGCCGGAATTTCTGATCGTGAAGTGGAACGTGCCTTTCTATTTCGGTGGCACCAGCCTGCTCATCGTGGTCGTCGTCACGATGGACTTCATGGCCCAGGTGCAAGCTTATGTCATGTCGCATCAGTACGAGAGCCTGTTGAAGAAGGCAAGCTTCAAGGGAGGGATGTTCCCCTCGCGATAGATGGCCAAGGAAGAAACCATACAAATGCAGGGTGAAATCGTCGAGACCCTGCCGAACGCAACTTTCCGGGTGAAGCTCGAGAACGGGCACATCGTATTGGGTCACATTTCGGGAAAGATGCGCATGCACTACATCCGCATTCTGCCCGGGGACAAAGTCACGGTGGAGCTGACGCCCTACGACCTGACGCGAGCCCGGATCGTCTTCCGGGCGAAGTAGCGCAACCAGCGAGCACAGCAAACGACAGCGGCGTCTCCAGAGAGAGCCGCGATGGAGCAGGCGATGAGAGTACAGGCATCGGTGAAGCGGATTTGCCGCCATTGCAAGGTCATTCGACGCAAGCGCGTCGTGCGGATCATCTGCAAGGATCCGAGACACAAGCAGCGGCAAGGCTGAGACGGACGTTCCCCAGACGGCGACTACATCGCCGGCTGCGAACGATGTTTTACGCAATTTGTCTTTAGGAGGGTCGTATGGCCCGGATCGGCGGAGTCAATATCTCCAACCATCAGCACGCGGCGATCGCTCTAACGGCGATCTACGGCATCGGACGCTCGCGTGCGCATTTGATTTGTGATGCGGCTGGGGTCAGTGCCTCAGCCAAGGTGAAGGACCTGTCGGACGCCGACATGGATCGATTGCGCGAGCACGTCGGCAAGTTCACCATCGAAGGGGATCTGCGCCGCGAAGTGTCGATGAACATCAAGCGGCTGATGGATCTCGGCTCCTATCGTGGCCTTCGCCATAAGCGGGGTTTGCCGGTGCGAGGGCAGCGGACCCGCACCAACGCTCGGACCCGCAAGGGACCGCGCAAGGCAGCGATCAAACTGAACAAACCCGCCGGCACCGCCTAAGAGGATCGAAGCAAATGGCCAAGGCACCCACTCGCGTGCGCAAGAAGGCGAAGAAGAATGTCGCCGAGGGCGTCGCGCACATCCATGCGTCATTCAACAATACCATCGTGACGATTACCGATCGCCAGGGCAATACCCTTGCGTGGGCGACCTCGGGGGCGAGCGGCTTCAAGGGCTCGCGCAAGAGCACGCCGTTCGCTGCGCAGGTCGCCGCGGAGTCAGCGGGCAAAGCTGCGCAGGAGTGCGGCGTGAAGAATCTCGAAGTACGGATCAAGGGTCCAGGCCCCGGACGCGAGTCCGCGGTTCGTGCGCTCAATGCCTTGGGAATGAAGATCACTTTGATTTCCGACGTAACGCCCATACCGCATAACGGTTGCCGGCCGCCGAAGCGGCGGCGGGTGTAAGGAGTACAGACACGTGGCCAGGAACCTCGACGCAAAGTGCCGCCAGTGCCGGCGCGAAGGCGAGAAACTCTTTCTCAAGGGAGAGAAGTGTTTTACCGACAAGTGTGCCATCGAGCGACGCGCGTATGCTCCCGGGCAGCACGGCCAGAAGCAGTCCCGTCTGTCGGGCTATGGCGTGCAACTGCGCGAGAAGCAGAAGATCCGCCGCACGTACGGCGTGCTTGAGCGCCAGTTCAGACGCATCTATGCCGAAGCCGACCGCGCCAAGGGAATTACCGGCGAGAATCTCCTCCAGCTTCTAGAGAGCCGGCTGGACACCGTGGCGTACCGGATGGGCTTTGGAGCCTCGCGCACGGAGGCCAGGCAGATCGTCCGGCACAACGGGATCTTGGTGAACGGCCGGCGCGTGAACATTCCGTCCTACCACTGCCGGCCGGGAGACGTCGTGGAAGTCGCGGAGCCCGCCAAGGCTCAGCTACGCGTGAAGGCTGCTGTTGAAGCGGCGGAAGGTCGCGGCTTTCCGGATTGGGTCGAAGTTGACCCGAAGGGGCTGAAGGGCACGTTCAAGGCGCGGCCGCAGCGTTCCGAGTTGTCGTCCACCATTAACGAATCGCTCGTGGTCGAGCTTTACTCCAAGTGATCGAGGGTAACTAGCGATGCAAAGCAGCGCTCTATTGAAGCCCCGTATCATCGATGTCGAGAACTACTCCCCCACCCACGCCAAAGTGGTGATGGAGCCGTTCGAGCGTGGCTACGGCCACACGCTCGGCAATGCGCTGCGGCGCGTTCTGCTCTCATCGATGCCGGGCACGGCACCTACCGAAGTCAAGATCAGCGGGGTGCTGCACGAGTATTCGACTATCGACGGCATTCAGGAAGACGTGGTCGACATCCTGCTCAACTTGAAAGGCATCGTCCTCAAGTTGCACTCGCACAAGGAAGTCTGGCTGAACATCAAGAAGCAGGGCGAGGGCGTGGTGACTGCCGGGGACATCGAGGTCTCCCATGATGTCGAGGTCGTCAACCCCGAGCATGTGATCGCCCATCTTACGCCGGGCGGCAAGCTCGACATGCAGATCAAGGTCGAGCAGGGCCGTGGTTATCAGCCTGCTGCTGTGCGCAACAGCCAGAGCGAGGAGGAGGGTCGTGCAATCGGCTCGATCATGCTCGATGCGTCGTTCAGCCCCGTGCGCCGAGTGAGCTACGCGGTGGACTCGGCCCGAGTGGAACAGCGGACCGACCTCGACAAGCTGATCATGGACATCGAGACAAACGGCGTTGTAGAGCCCGAGGAGGCAGTACGCTACGCGGCGCGGATTCTCGTCGAGCAGCTCTCCGTGTTCGCCGACCTCAAGGGTACCCAGCTTTCGGAGGAGCCGCAGAAACCGCAGCAGATCGATCCCATCCTGCTGCGTCCCGTCGACGATCTCGAACTCACGGTGCGATCGGCCAATTGCCTGAAGGCAGAGAACATCTATTACATCGGCGACTTGATTCAGCGCACCGAGACCGAACTGCTGAAGACGCCCAATCTGGGGCGCAAGTCACTCAACGAGATCAAGGAAGTCCTCGCTTCGCGCGGGCTCACCTTGGGAATGAAGCTCGAGAACTGGCCGCCGTCGGGCCTCGAGCGGCGATAAGGAGGATTGTCATGCGCCACGGACACGGCCTGCGCAAGCTAAACCGCACCTCCAGCCATAGGCTGGCCATGTTCCGCAACATGGCGAACTCGCTTTTGCGCCACGAGACCATCAAGACCACGCTTCCCAAGGCGAAGGAATTGCGCCGCGTGGTCGAGCCGATCATCACGCTCGGCAAGGCACCGACCCTCGCCAACCGCCGTCTGGCATTCAATCGCCTGCGCGATCGCGACATGGTGGTGAAGGTGTTCGACGAACTCGGCCCGCGGTACGCCAAGCGCAACGGCGGCTACCTGCGCATTCTCAAGTACGGCTTCCGCAAAGGGGATAATGCTCCGATGGCCCTGGTGGAATTGCTGGACCAGCCGGAGCAGGCGTCCAGCGACGTCACGAAGGCTGCTTGAGGAGCTGCGGCGTAGACTTGCCTCGCGGCGGAGAAAGCGAGGTTCGTCGAAGGCACAATGCGCCGATGGTGCTTGTGTAGCTCGACCAGCCGGAGGCACGGGTGGGCGCCGAGGAGGCGAAGAAAGCTCGCGCGGCTCCTTGTCGATAAGACGAGCCAGCCAGGTGTACGGTGCAAGCTGGCGGTTTTCTGACGGGCGCTCCCTGCCGCGCTAAACTGCGCGGGTGATCTTCCTCTTCACGGATTTCGGCAGCGCCGACCTCTACGTCGGCCAAGTCAAGGCGCGGCTCGCGCGCGTCGCGCCCGACGTTCCAGTCATAGATCTGCTGCATGACGCGCCGGCGTTCCGCGTTCAAGCGAGCGCCCATCTACTCTGTGCGCTCGCGGGCGAGCAGCCAAGCGGCAGCGTCACGCTCGCTGTGGTCGATCCGGGGGTCGGCACCTCCAGGAAGCCGGTGGTAGTGCGGGCGGATGGTGCCTGGTTCGTCGGTCCCGACAATGGCCTGCTTTCAGTGCTCGCGGCACGCAGCGCGGACGCGGAGGTGTACGAGATCGTCTGGCGGCCGAGCTCGATGTCGCGCTCGTTTCACGGCCGGGATCTGTTTGCGCCGATCGCAGGCCGGATAGCGGCGAGCGTACTTGGCGAGGATTCAATCCGGCCTGCCGCCGGGCTGGACGTCGTCTTTGATGCCGGCGATTTCGGCGAAGTCATCTATGTCGATCACTACGGCAATGCTATGACCGGACTGCGGGGCCGGGATGCGGATCCTGCAGGGGTGCTGAGCGTCGGCGAGGCCGACGTGCGCTTCGCGAGCGTGTTCGCGCAGGCAGTGCCGAACGAGGCGTTCTGGTATGTGAACAGCATCGGGCTCGTCGAGATCGCGCTTGACCGGGGAAGTGCGGCCAAGGCCTTGGGGCTAAGCGTCGGCGATGTCGTACAGTGGCTGCGTTGTTAGCCTCTTGACGATGCGCGGTGCGGGAACTTCCCGACCGCCGGCCGGCAATCGCCGACCGGTCCCGTAGCTCATGGCCGGTCGTGATCGAGCCCGGGGGGATTCCTGAACGGTGCATTCTCCTCGCAGGCAGCGACTCCGACGCCGCCGAAAAGCAGCACGATGTGCGCGAAGAGGGCCAGCTCGGGTTGTCCGGTGCAGAGCGCGAGGACAGGCGCAATTGCGCATCCGGTCATGAGGAAGTCGGATATCTTCTCGTGGCTTGCCATGGTCGAGCCCTTGTCGCTGCTGCGGGGTTTTGGTACCCATTCATAGGCCGAGGACATATTCCCAGCCGGTCGTGGTCCGTGCCGAATGTATCGGCGGCGACGATGCCGCCTTTAGCCCGGTTGCGCGGTGCGGAGGGAGAAAACGGCTTCTTCTGGCTGCATGCGTCGCGCGATTGCAGCCCGGGGTGCCGCGGCTTCAGGTTCCCGGTCTCCTTTCGCTCACCGCCCCCGCGATGCGGACAGCATCCGGATCACCCTGGGCGAGAAGCCCCGTAACTACGCCGTCGATGTCTTTCGGCAGCCGGTTCTGGCTGACCTTCCATTTCCCGACCAGCCGAGCCACGGAGATCTCTATGCCGACAATGGCCTTCAGTTGCGAGGTTATGTAATCCGCGGGTGCATCCGCCAGCTGCCACGGTTGCGTCCGGTGCGATTCGTTCGCATGTGTGAGCCGGCCGAGAAACGCCCTGAGCCACGACGGGTCGTCCACTATCCGAGCGTGGCCGGAAGCGTGAACGGCGATGTAGTTCCACGTCGGCACGACCTTGTGTGTTTCCGCCTTGCTCGCATACCACGAGGGAGTGATGTAGAGACCAGGATCCTGGAAGACTGCCAGGACGTTGGTGTAGGCGCCGATTCTTCGCCACAGCGGATTCCCGCGCGCGACGTGCCCCTGCAGTACCTTATCGCCGCCGCCGGTCCGGGAAAGAAGCATCGGGATGTGGTCCGCGCAAAGCTCGTCGCCGTCCATTGTCACCAGCGTTGCGAGCGGATGGCGGGCAATGAAGCCATGCAGAACTTCGGTGTCGTTCTCTTCGAACGAGCGTGGCACGTACATAGGGCCTCCTCGGAGTTAATGTGAAGGCGCACCGGTCTCGGCCGGGGTCAATCGACGAAAAGGGCGTACTAATTCGACGGTCATAGCAGGGCGCGCAGGTAGCGACCGGTATGACTATCGGGATGCCGAGCGACATCCTCGGGTCGGCCTTGAACCACGATATGGCCGCCTGCGTCGCCTCCTTCCGGTCCCAGGTCGATGATCCAGTCCGCGGTCTTGATGACATCGAGATTGTGCTCGATGACGACGACCGTGTTGCCGTGGTCGCGCAGCCGATGGAGCACCTTGAGCAGCAGCGCGATGTCGTGAAAGTGAAGCCCCGTCGTTGGCTCGTCCAGGATGTACAGGGTGCGGCCCGTATCGCGCTTGGAGAGCTCCAGGGAGAGCTTGACCCGCTGAGCCTCGCCGCCCGACAGTGTGGTCGCGCTCTGGCCGAGCTTGACGTAACCGAGCCCTACGTCGAGTAGCGTGTCGAGCTTGCGGGCGATCACGGGAACGGCGGCGAAAAACTCTCGCGCCTGTTCGGTGGTCATGTCGAGGACTTCGTGGACGTTGCGGCCCTTGTACTGAACGTCCAGGGTCTCGCGGTTGTAGCGTCTGCCGTGACACACGTCGCAGGGCACATAGACATCCGGCAGAAAGTGCATCTCCACCTTGGTGACGCCGTCGCCCTGGCATGCCTCGCACCTGCCGCCCTTGACGTTGAACGAGAAGCGCCCCGGGCCGTATCCGCGCTCGCGCGCGACGGGCACGCCGGCGAAGAGCTCGCGGATCGGCGTGAACAGGCCGGTATACGTCGCCGGGTTCGAGCGCGGGGTGCGTCCGATCGGGCTCTGGTCGACGCTCACGACCTTGTCGAAAAACTCCAGCCCGGCGGCCGAGACATACGGTGCGGGCTCTTCGGTGCTGCCATAGAGGTGCTTGGCGCAGATCCGATACAGGGTATCGTTGATGAGGGTCGACTTGCCGGAGCCCGAGACGCCGGTCACGCAGACGAACAACCCGACCGGTAGATTGAGATCGACGTTTTTCAGGTTGTTGCCGCGTGCGCCCGCGACGACCAAAGTGCGTGCGGGGTCCGGGCGATGCCGCAGCGACGGGACCGCAATCGTGCGCCGGCCGCTCAGGTAGTCGCCGGTCAGTGAATCGAGGCTGGCCTGGATTTCACTGGGACTGCCCTGGGCCATGATGCGCCCGCCGTGCACGCCTGCACCGGGGCCGAGATCCACGACATGATCGGCGCTGGCGATCGCATCGCGGTCATGCTCGACCACGATCACCGAATTGCCGAGATCGCGCAGGCTGCGCAATGTGGCGAGCAGGCGGTCGTTGTCGCGCTGATGCAGCCCGATCGACGGCTCGTCGAGCACGTACATCACGCCGGTCAGTCCCGAGCCGATCTGCGAGGCCAGCCGGATGCGCTGCGATTCGCCGCCCGAGAGCGTGTCGGCCGAACGGTCGAGCGACAGATAGTCCAGGCCGACGTCGTTGAGAAAGCGAAGGCGGTTCAGGATCTCGCGCACGATCTTGTCGGCAATCGCCTGCCGGCTGTCGGCGAGCCTGAAGTTCTGGAAGAGCTGCGCGGCCTCCTTGAGCGTCAGGGCGGAAATTTCGTAGATGGCCCTGGAGGCGACGAACACGTTTCGAGCCTCGATGCGAAGGCGGGTCCCCGAGCATTCGGGACAGACCTGGGTATTGAGAAACTTCGCTAGCTCTTCGCGCACCAGGGCCGAATCGGTTTCGCGGTAGCGGCGCTCGAAATTCGGCACTATGCCCTCGAAAACATGCTCCCGCTGATAGCGATTGCCACGCTCACCGAGATAGGCGAAGCGGATTCGCTCCGTGCCGGAGCCGTTCAGCACGATGTCTTGCACGCGCTGCGGCAGTTGCTCGAAGGGCATCTCCAGGTCGAAACCGTAATGCAGCGCGAGGCCGGTCAGCATCTGAAAGTAGAACTGGTTGCGCCTGTCCCACCCCTTCACGGCGCCCGCCGCAAGCGACAAGTGCGGGAATGCGACGATGCGCTTCGGGTCGAACAGCGTGATGCTGCCGAGTCCATCGCAACGGGGGCATGCACCGAGGGGATTATTGAAAGAAAAGAGCCGCGGTTCGAGCTCGGGCAGGCTGTGCCCGCATACGGGGCAGGCGAAACGCGACGAGAAGACGTGGGTGCGTCCCGAGTCCATTTCGACCGCCAACGCCCTGCCGTCGGAGTGCCGGAGCGCCGTCTCGAACGACTCCGCGAGCCGCTGCCTCGCGTCCGCCCGGATCCGCACCCTGTCGATCACCGCCTCGACGGTATGTTTCTGATTTCGGCCAAGTTTGGGCAGTGCGTCGATCTCGTGCACCGCGTCGTCAATTCGCACGCGAACGAAGCCCTGCGCCTTCAGCTCCTCGAACAATTCAGCCTGTTCGCCCTTTCTGCCGACGACGAGCGGCGCGAGGATCATGATCCGCGTGCCCTCGGGGGACGCCATCACGTGATCGACCATCTGCGAGACGCTCTGTGCAGCTAGGGAGACGCCGTGCTCCGGGCAGTGCGGCTCGCCGATGCGCGCGTACAGTAACCGAAGATAGTCGTGGATCTCGGTGACGGTGCCCACCGTGGAACGGGGATTGTGGCTCGTCGCCTTCTGCTCGATTGCGATGGCGGGGGAGAGCCCCTCGATGAGATCGACGTCGGGCTTGTCCATGAGCTGCAGGAACTGGCGCGCATACGCGGACAGCGATTCGACGTAGCGGCGCTGGCCCTCGGCGTAAAGCGTGTCGAACGCGAGCGACGATTTACCCGAGCCCGACAGGCCGGTCAGCACGACCAGTCGATTGCGCGGCAGGTCGACATCGATGTTCTTGAGATTGTGGGTGCGGGCGCCGCGGATGCGAATCGCGCCCGCGCCTGGTGCTTCGGTTTCGGGCAGAAGATTCGCGGAGGGATCCTGCTTCATCGCTAGAGGCGCTCGAAGCCAAACCTGTTAATATACCCAACTTCATTTGCAATTCCCAATTGGCCGATGTCTGCATCCGAGCGCATGAGCGCGCGCGAGATTCGCGCCGCAATCGGGCTCGCGGGCATCTTCGGCCTGCGCATGCTCGGCTTGTTCGTGATCCTGCCGGTGTTTGCGCTCTATGCCGAGAAGCTCGAGGGCGGCGACAATCTGACATTGGTCGGCGTGGCACTCGGTGCGTACGGTCTCGCACAGGCCGTCCTGCAGATCCCCTTTGGGCGCTGGTCGGACCGCGTCGGCCGCAAACCGGCGCTCTATGTTGGCCTCGCCGTCTTCGCGGTGGGAAGCGCGTGCGCGGGATATGCGACCACGATCTACGGCGTCATCGCGGGGCGAATCCTGCAGGGTGCGGGTGCGATTTCCGCGGTCGCAATTGCAATGGCCGCGGACCTCACACGCGACGAGCACCGCACGAAGGTCATGGCGATCATCGGCTCGACCATCGGGGCGAGCTTCGCCGCTTCGCTGATCGTCGGGCCGTGGCTCGATCGGATGATCGGCGTCCCGGGCATCTTCTATCTCATCGGCATGCTCGCCGTGGTGGCGATCGGCGTGGTCGCCACGCTGCCAACGCCGTCCGAGCAGGACGCGGGCGCGGGCCAGGAGAACGTGATTTTCGCGGAGGTGCTTGCGGATCGCGAGCTCAGCCGGCTCAACGTCGGCATTTTCGTCCTGCACGCCGTGCTGATGTCGATCTTCATCACGGTGCCATTCGATCTCACGGCAGCGGGATTCGAGTCTGCAGAACACTGGAAGATGTACGCTGCGGTCATGCTGGGGTCGCTGCTTTTCATGCTGCCCTGCGTGCACTACGGCGATCGCCGCGGGCGGATCAAGCCGGTCTTCCTCCTATCCATCGCACTGGTGCTGGCGAGCCAGGCGATGTTGCTGCCGCTCGGGCGCAGCGTCATGGGCATCGGGGTCGCACTGCTGCTATTCTTCATGGGCTTCATGGTTCTGGAAGCCGCATTGCCCTCCCAGGTTTCGCGCGTGGCGCCGGCGGGAGCGCGCGGGACGGCAGTCGCCGTGTACAGTACGGTGCAGTTCCTCGGCGCCGCGTTTGGCAGCACGCTGGGCGGGTATTTGATGCAACACGCCGGGCGCGCTGGGCTGCTCGGCGTTAACGGCGTCATGATCGCGTTCTGGTTGGTGGTCGCCTGGGGAATGCGCGGACCGGGCGCGCTCAGTGCACGCACCTATGTCATACCACCAATGGATGCTGGCCCCGCGCGGGACTTGCGCGCTAAGCTGATGGCCTTGAGGGGTGTGCGTGAGGTGCGCGTGCATGGCCATGCCGGCATGGCGTATCTTAACGTGGACGCGAAGGCGTTCGACGAGCGTGACGTGTTGAAACTGATAGCGGGAGAGAGCTGATGGCATCCGTGAACAAAGTCATCCTGATCGGCAACCTCGGGCGCGACCCGGAAACTCGCTACATGCCCAACGGCGAGGCAGTCACGAACATCACGCTGGCGACGACGGAAAGCTGGAAAGATCGTTCGACGGGCGACCGCCAGGAGAAGACGGAGTGGCATCGCGTCACTTTCTATCGCAGGTTGGCCGAGATCGCGGGGGAGTACCTTAAGAAAGGCTCCCAGGTTTACGTCGAGGGTCGGCTGGAGACCCGCAAGTGGACCGACAAGGAAGGAAAGGATCGGTACACGACGGAGATCATCGCGACAGAAATGAAGATGCTCGGCAGCCGCGCGGGCGCGGGCGCCCCGAGCTACGATGCCAGCGACGAGGGTGCATCGCGGCCGGCAGCGCGGACGGCGCCGTCCGCCGGCGCGGCAAAGCCCGCTGCAAAGGCCCCGGGCGGCATCGCCGACATGGATGACGACATTCCCTTCTAGTGGTCTTGCGGGTGTCGGCTCGGCATGCGCTTGTGGCACTGCTCGTTGGAGTGTGCCTCATGAGTCGCCCGGGGTTCGCGGGGTGGTTCGCCGGTGAAAAGCCTGTCGACCTCGGCGTGAAAGATGGGCGCCTCAAGCCTTGTCCCGACAGGCCCAACTGCGCAAGCAGCCAGGCGTCGGACGCAAGCCACGTGCCGCCGCTCCTCTTCGCAGACGAGCCCGCGACCGCATGGCAGCGATTGCGGGTGGTTCTGGAATCGATGCCGAGGATTCGCGTCGTCGAACAGACTTCCACCTACATGCGAGCAGAGGCGGCGAGCCGAATCTTCGGCTTCGTCGACGACATGGAGTTCCTCCTCGATGCGACAGCCCACGTCGTGCACGTGCGGTCAGCAGCGCGATTGGGCTACAGCGATCTGGGCGTGAATCGCAGGCGCGTGGAGCAGGTGCGGGCTGCCTTCGACGCGGCTCGGGCGGGCAATTGACCAGGTGCCGGCAGGCACTCTCTCGGTGCAGCCGTTGCGCTGCTCGATCGACTCGGCACGCCCGGTAAGCACTCGAGCGCTTGGTTCGAGTAAGCCCGTTGCGACATGACACGCTCCGGCGGCAGCGCGCCGACTAAGATGTAGATATGCAGATGCAGGGTGCGCTCGCACCAGTTCCGTCGTCGAGTGACGACACCTTCGATATCGGTGCAGTCGTCACCTTGCGACAGTTGATCATTCAATAAGCATAAAGTGGCGCTCGCGCTCAGTCGAGCAGATGATGAGTCACGGCATAGTAGGTAAGATCCGAATTCGTCTTGAGCCCCATTTTCTCCAGAATGCGTGTACGGTACGTCGAAACGGTCTTGATGCTCACCGCCAGTTCCTCCGCGATACGCGTCGCGCTCAATCCATCCGCAAGCTTGAGAAACACTTGAAATTCCCTCTGAGAGAGCGTCTCGTGCAGTTCGCAGTCATTGGACCGTGTGAGCTCGGCGGAGACGAGTTCCGCAGTCACTTCGCTCAGATACTTCTTTCCGCGCGCCACGATTCGTATCGCCCGAACGAGCTCGCCGGGCGGCGTAGTTTTCGAGATGTAGCCGCTGGCGCCGGCTCGAAGCATGTTTACTGCGTAATTGGTTTCCGGATACCCGCTGAGAATGAGCACCGGGAGCTTGGGCCGGATCTGACGAATTATGCGCAGGCAGTCGATGCCGTTCTTGTCTGGCATTGCGATGTCGAGCAGTACGACGTCGAACTCGCGGCTGTTCACGAGCCGGAGGACCTCGTCGCCCGTCGCAGCCTCGGCCTCGACTCGCATGTCCGATTGATCGGAAATGAAACGCGCAAAGCCGGCTCGGACGATCTCGTGGTCGTCGGCAACGAGGATCCGGATCAACGCGGCACGCTCCTCCAAATGCAATCGCGACAAGTTAGCAGGTGGGGTGGCCATCAACCGGGCGCCTGGCGAGGCATAAAGAGCGTTCCGCAAGTTGAGGCTGTTCAGTTCAACAGAGGGTTACGGGCGCGAATGGTTCCCACGGTGCTCTGCGCGCGGAAGCATGAAGTTGCGTCGTGCCGACCGCGGCTTCGGGACGCTTTGGGAATCGCGTCGGGTAGGCTATCCCGCCTGCCAAGAGATGCGAACGGGACGCCGCGCTGGAGCGCACCGAAACAGGAGCAAGCATATGCGTAGGATCGCCGCACGGACCGGCTGGCTGAAACGGTGGCGCCGGGATCTGGCTCTCGCGGGATGCCTATCGGCTGCGATAGGCATCCTGCTGGTATCGGAGCTCGGCCATCGCGAGCTGACCCGACACTACCAATACTCCATCCAATCGATGTGGGTGGGGTCACGCCTCACCGAGCTCTCGGCTCGGCTCACCGAGGCCGAAGCGGGTCAGCGAAGTTACCTGCTCACATGGCAGCAAGAGTATCTCGATCCGTACAAACGGGCGGCGCCGAGCATACGTCAACTGTTGAGCGACCTGAGACCGCGCTACGCCCGCGATCCCGATCCCGACGCGGACAAAGTGTTCGGCGCTCTGACGGCGGCGATAGGCGCGAAGCTCGGGGAGATCGAGCTCACGCTTCAGCTTGCCGAGCGAGGGCACTCGGATCACGCGCTCCAAGTCGTCGATAGCGGCATCGGACGGCGCACCATGGACGAAATACGGTCTCTTCTGGACGATCTCGCGCAACGCGAGACAGGGCATAGGCGTAACGCCTCCGGGGCATGGGAAAGCAGTCTCGCGTTCTCTCGCCTCGGGGTAGCGGTCGCCACTGCGGTGACGATGTTATTGCTGACCGTACTGTTCACTGGCTTGAGACGCGACAGGCGCCGCGAACGCGAGCGCCAGGACCTCTTGAATCGGGCGGTGCGCGAGCGCACGCGGCAGCTCGACCTGTTGGCGTCGCGTCTACAGGAGGCGAGCGAAGCAGAAAAGGCCGCCATGGCGAGGGAGCTTCACGACGAGCTTGGCGCGCTGCTCACGGCGAGCAAGATGGACCTGGCACGCATCGAGAACCAGCTCGGCGGCGAGCACGCGCATTTGCGCGAACGGCTCGCGGCCGTGATGGAGAATCTGGATCAGGGATTGGCCGCAAAAAGGCGAATCGTCGAGGGTCTGCGCCCGAGCACGCTGTCCTACTTCGGGCTAGGTGCGGCCGCTCGCGATCTAGCCGAGCAGATTGCCGAGCGCGCGGGCTGGCAACTCGATATCGACCTCGCGGAGCCCGATTCCAAGCTGCCCGACGAAGTCGAGATCGCGCTATACCGTGTGTTGCAGGAGTCGCTCACCAACGCAGCCAAGTACGCGCAGGCCGAGAAAGTTCGCGTGACGCTGGATTGCGATGCAGTTCAGTGCAGACTCGAGATCGAAGACGACGGTGTCGGCTTCCGAGCCTCCGATGTTCGCACCTGCTCGCAGGGTCTGTTCGGCATGCGCCATCGCGTCGAAGCTCGCGGCGGCGTATTCGACGTCAAGGCATCGCCGGGCTGCGGCACCCGGATTCGGGTGGTCATTCCGCGTGCGGTGTCGAGGCCGCCTGCGCCGGTGGCGCCATGGCCTGAACGCGCGGAGTCTCTCGAACTTGCCGGGGCCTGAAAGCGGCCAGGCGCGATCGGCCGATGCCGCTCGGCCGATCGGGTGAGCGCTACATGCTGCGCTTTACATCTCGTGCGCTGTCCTGGACCTTTTCGCCGCCGCGCTCGAGATCCTTGCCCGCACCTTCGATCGTGTTGCATCCGGCAAGTGTGGCGAAGAACGCGGCGGCAATCATTGCTATCAAGGCTTTCATCGTCATTCCTTTCGGGCTGCTCTGCGTGAATGTATTTGCCATTGCATCGGCTGTTCCGCCGTGCGCCGCTGCAATCGACACTGCAGAGGTCGCCGCGGGCTGACATAGGCCGACATAGCACGTGCCGTTCCCGTGCTTGCTGCCGGCAAGGGGCGAATCGCGCTACCATCGCGCAATTCCCGTTGATTGAGGCTTCCTTGGCTGCACCGTCCCACGCCCTGGCGGCATTTCGCCACCGCGACTACCGCTGGCTATGGTGCGGGACCTTCTTTTCCACCGCGGCTCAGTGGATCCAGCAAGCGACACTCGGCTGGGTCGTCTATGAGCTGACGGAGTCGCCGGCCCTCCTCGGGGCTGTGTTAGGGGTGCGGGCAATACCGATGCTCCTGCTTGCTCCTGTGTCGGGACTGGTTGCCGACAGGTTCGATCGCAGGCGCGCGCTGGCGCTGAGCCAGATCGCCCCTGCCGGCGTATCGATTATCCTTGCCGCGCTGCTGGCGCGGAACGCCGTGGAGATCTGGCACCTTTTCGCGTTCTCTCTGATCGGCAGTTCGGGTACCGTGTTCGAGCGCACGCTGCGCAATACGCTCGTGTTCGACGTCGTGCCGCGCGCGGAGGCCGCCAACGCGGTCGCGCTCAATACGATCGCATTCAGCGTAACCCGCACGCTGGGACCCGCGGTCGCCGGGATATTGATCGCGACGGTAGGGCCGGCCTGGAACTTCGCAATTCAGGGCGCGACGTATGCCGGAGTGGCGGCGAGCGCAATGATGGTTCGCGTCGCGCCGCGGCGAGCCGCCCGCCATGGCGCATCGGCGTGGCGGTCGATGTTCGTCGGCCTGCGTTTCGCCGCGACCCATCCGGTGGTTCGCGTGATTGTGATCGTCGGACTGGTGCCGCCGTTGCTGCTCATTCCGTCGTTCAGCGCGCTGATGCCGGTATTTGCTGCCGACGTGTTCCGGACCGGTCCGGAAGGGCTCGGCCTGCTGCTTTCCGCCGTGGGTGCCGGCGGTATCGTTGGCGGCGGCATCGCCGCGGCGCTCAGCCGCCACGACCGAGTCGGCAGCATGCAGTCCGTGTCCCTGCTGGCGTTTGCGGCTTGTCTGATCGGATTCGCCCTTAGCCCGAGCATGGCGGTGGCGCTCGTGTTTCTCGTCGGAGCGGGAGTTTTCGAGATGGTGCTCGCTTCGAGCACGCACACGAGCCTGCAGATGTCCGCGCCGGAGGCGATGCGCGGGCAGGTGACAAGCCTCCTGCCGATGTTTCCCGCATTCATCTCGGTCGGATCCTTCGCGGCCGGCGTCGGCGCGCAGCTGGTCGGGCCGAGTGCGCTCGTCATCGGCTTTGCGGTTCTCGCCACGCTCGTCATCGGTCTCGCCTGGTCGCAGTCGAAGGCGTTTCGCGATTTGCGAATGTCCAAGCTCGTTGCGGGCGGGTAGCCCCGGCCTGATCGCGGCATGCGTTGCCCGCTGCTCCTCGGGTATCGGTCCCGGAAGAACGGTGCGTGCGAACAGCTAAGGCTCACACCGCGTAGGGTGGCGGCCCGCCGGCGCGGAATCGGTCACTTACGCCGGGCCCGCCGCGTGCGTATGGCAGGTGGCAGCCCTTTGGACCATGGAAGTCCAGACGAAGGCCATGAGATAAAAGCTGCACCGATTTGCAGCAACCCTGGTCGCCGTGTCGATAGGCATCGGGTTCTACCCAGCGGCGAGTGCTTACCAGTCGTCAAATGCATACTTCCGGAGAGCCCGTCATGGTCGGCGGCGGCAGGGTACGGTGGCGATGGGCAGGGGCCTTCTTCGCGCTCGGCACGCTGGTGCTCGCGATCGGCGTGCTTCGGTTCGCTGCGCCTTTGCTGGTTCCGATCGGCGTAGCGGTGCTGTTCGCATTTCTGCTGACGCCTTCGGTGCGGTGGCTCGAGCGCCATCGCACGCCGCGCATTGCGGCGGTAGGCGCAGCGGTTGCCATGGTCCTGGTGATGGTCAGCGGCTTGAGCTGGGTCGTGATATACCAGACCAACGAACTGGTCGATGCCTTCCCGAAGTACGAGGGCAATCTGCGCACGAAGTTGGCAATGCTGCGCAGTGACGAGGGCTCGACCTTCAGCAAGCTGCGTGAGATCGCGCGCAAGGTCGACAGGGAGATCAGCGGAGATCCTGTCAAGAAGCCGCCCACCGCGGAGGATGCCGTCAAGGTTACGGTGGTCAAGCCGGAGACCGAGCTCACGATCGACAACCTGCCCGCGCTGGCGAGCTCCTCAGCGCCTGCGATCGGCGGGACCATTCTTTCGCTTGCGCTGCTTGCGTTCATGCTCATGCGGCGTGAGGATTTGCGTGAGCGCATCTTCGGATTGGTCGGCCGCAGCCGCCTTCCAATCACGACGCGTGCGCTGGACGAGGCCACGGAGCGAATCACCCGCACGCTGCTCACCCAGTTCAGCGTGAACACTTCCTTCGGTCTCGTCTACGGGCTGGGGCTCTATCTCATAGGCATTCCCTTCGCGCCGCTGTGGGGTTTGCTTGCGATTGCGTTCCGCTACGTTCCATTCATCGGCGCCGCGCTTGCGTTCACTCTGCCCTTCGTCGTCAGCGTGCTGACCATGCAGGGATGGGACGGCCCGCTGCTGGTGGTGGCGTGGTTCGTCGTACTGGAAGTGATCGTGTTCGGCCTGGAGGCGTGGCTGATCGGTCCGGGAATCGGAGTGTCGCCGACCGCGACCCTGCTCATGCTGGCATTCTGGACCTGGCTCTGGGGGCCG
>Ga0105107_10000767_pt1 | contig 20550 bp, 18 predicted proteins | sample PPLLaktember2015_6_FD_79335 | JGI IMG/M metagenome (GOLD analysis project Ga0105107, IMG submission 79335) | Freshwater sediment microbial communities from Prairie Pothole Lake near Jamestown, North Dakota, USA - PPLs Lake P8 Core (1) Depth... | ecosystem: Environmental > Aquatic > Freshwater >... | reverse complement strand
TCGCCGATCTTCACCCCCCGGGGCTCCGCCGCAGCCGCCAGGGGGAGCGCCGGGTCGACGGCGAGCACCTCATGGCCGCGCGCGCGGAGCGCCCGAACCATCCCCGCGCCGCTCGCGAGCGACACGTCCCGTTCGGGGGAATCCCCGCCGAGAAGAACCGTTATCTTCATTTCCTCCGTCCTGCCCTTCCTCCGTCACCCCTGCGCGCCCGCCGACGCGAGGGCGCCGCGGATCGCTTCGATGACGTCCCGTTTTCCCCGTATTTCAAGCACGCGCGAGAGGTCGGGGCCGTGGAGCGAGCCCGTGACGGCGGCCCGGAGCGGCATGTAGAGCGCCTTCCCCTTCACCGCGCGACGCGCGCCCGCCGCCTTGATGGACCCGGCGATACCCGCCGCGTTCCATTCGCTCAGTCCTTCAAAGGTCCGGGTCAAATCCCCGAGGAGCGGCCCCGCCCCCGAGACCGCCTCGAGCGCCTCCCCCGCGAGCGCCGGCGTCCCCGCCCGGAAAGGGCCGATCTCCGCTTCGATCCGGGAAAAGTGGGGGAGATTCTCCGAGAGAATGTCGAAGATCTCTCTGAGCCGTTCGCGGGGATATGTTCCCTTTACGTCCTCGGGAAAGTACTCGAGCGCATCCTCGAACCAGCGGGCCGAGGCCCCCGCCCTGATATGCCTCGCCGAGACCCAGTCGAGCTTGCCCTCGTCGAAGATGCTCGGCGAAGGGGACACCCGCTCGAGCGTGAAGTCGCGGATGAGATCTTCGAAAGCAAGTATCTCTCCTCCCAACGGAGAAGACCAGCCGAGAAAGGCGAGATAGTTCACGATCGCCTCGGCGGGATAGCCCCGCTCGCGGTAATCGGCGATGTTCGGAGCGCCGTGCCTCTTGCTCAGCTTCGAGCGGTCGGCCCCGAGGATGAGAGGGATATGGGCGAAGAGCGGCTTGGCAAGGTCGAGCGCCTCGTAGATCATGATCTGGCGCACGGTATTGGAGAGGTGCTCCTCTCCGCGTATCACGTGCGTTATCCCCATGAGCGCGTCGTCGACCGCCGCGGCGAAGTTATACGTCGGGAGCCCGCTCGAGCGCACGATAACGAAGTCCCCGACCATCGCGGAGGGGAAGACGACCGACCCTCTCACGAGATCGTTGAGACGCAGCTCTCCCGGGGTGGCGATGAACCGTATGCTCTCCGGGCGCCCCTCCGCGCGCCCGCGCGCGCGTTCGGCCTCGCTCAGATTCCGGCACGCGCCGTCGTAGTGCGGGGGATGTCCCGCTGCGGTCTGCGCCTCCTTTTTCCGTTCGAGCTCCTCGTCGGTGCAGAAGCAGGGATACGCCTTCCCCGCGGCGATGAGCCGGTCGGCCCTTTCGCGATACAGGGCAATTCGTTCGGACTGCCGGTAGGGCCCGGCGTCCCCCCCCCGCTCGGGCCCCTCGTCCCATGAGAGGCCGAGCCATGCGAGATCGTGAAGGAGCTCGACCTCGAGGTCGCGCTCCGACCGGGCGGCATCGGTGTCCTCGATTCGCAGGATGAAATGCCCTCCCTCGTGCCTCGCGAAGAGCCAGTTGAAAAGGGCGGTCCGCGCACCCCCCACGTGGAGGTGCCCGGTCGGGCTCGGCGCGAATCTCACGCGGACCATTCCCCCGGAACCTTTCCCATTCTCTCCCGCCACTCGGGCCTCTCTCCTATTCCGTCCGCTCTATGAGCACGACCGCCTCGGCCGCTATCGCGCGCCTCTCGCCGATCGGCCCGAGCCCCTCTCCCCGCGTCGCCTTGATCGATATGTCCCGCGGGTCCACCCCGAGGACGCGCGCCATCGCGGCGGCCATCGCGTCGCGGTACGGGGCGAGTCTCGGCTCCTCGGCGTTCACGATGCAGTCGGCGTTCACGAAACGATAGCCCGCCTCATCGACCATCGCGGCGACGCGGGCGAGGATCGCGGTGCTCGGCGCATCCTTCCATTCGGCCGTCTCGGGGAAATGGGCGCCGAGGTCGCCGAGATGCGCGGCGCCGAGAAGCGCGTCGCAGAGCGCGTGGATGAGGGCGTCCGCGTCGGAGTGCCCCGCGAGGCCGCGCGGATGCTCGATCCGCACGCCGCCGAGGACGAGCGGCCTCCCCTCAACGAGCGGATGGATATCGTACCCGATACCGATCCGTAAACGAGCAGTGCCTCTTTTCAATGGATCCTCGCCGGATGCGGTGTGTCAACCCCCCTCGCAGGGGGGAAGCTCGAGCCTTCTGCCCGAGAGCAAGCTGCCCACGATCTCGAGGTCTTCCTTCACGGTGACCTTGATGTTCCACGCCTCCCCCTCGACGACCTTCACGGGAAATCCCGAGGCGAGCACGAGAGAGCTCTCGTCCGTCGCGGTCCGTATCGACTCTCCCGCTTCGCCGAGCGCTTTCGAGAGGACGCGGTAGCTGAACGCCTGCGGCGTCTGAATGCCGACGACGCGTTCGCGCGGGACAATCCCCTCGAGCGTGTCGTCCCGGAGCCGCCCGAGCGTCGAGGTCACCCCGAGCGCGGGCACCGCCGCCCCATGCTCGCGCGCCGCATCAATTACGCGCGCAATGAGCGGAACCGACACGATCGGCCTGCACGCGTCGTGAACGATGACGAGATCGGCCCCGGAAACGGAGGCGAGCCCGATGGCGACCGACTCGGCCCGCGTCTCCCCGCCGACGATAACGTCGTGCGGGACGCGGGGCGTTTCGGAGGCGAGCTCGCGCGCGGCCTCGCTCTCCCATCCCGCCGGCACCATCACGACAAAGCGCGAGATGCCTCCCCACGCGGCGAGCGCCCGGAGCGACCAGGCCAGCAGCGGCCTCCCCTCGACGGGGTAGAAGCTCTTCGGCATCTCCCTACCGAACCGCACGCCCCTTCCGGCCGCCGCGACGAGACATACGATCGATTCAGCCATGAGCGCCTGTGCCTTTCTCCCCCGTCAGAATATTTCCACCTTGAGATATTTCTTGGGATTCGCCTTCACGTCGGCGATGAGCTCGTCGAGGCTCTTCACCGCCGACTCGAGCCGGTTCATGAACACGCGATCGCTGAGCAGCGCGCCCGCCGAATTGTCGTTTCGCTGAAGCTTGCCCGTGATCGTGGCGAGGGAATCGGTCAGGGCGCGCATCCGCCGCACGAGCTCAGGCATCTCCCCTCCCGCCGCCGCGAACGAGGTCATCATCGTGTCGAGGTTTCCCGAGTGCTTCGCGAGAAGCCGGTCGACCGCCTCCGAGGACCGGCGGAAGGAGCGCACCCCCGCCCCGAGCTCGGGAGCGTCCTCCCGGAGCACCGTCCGGAACCGATCGGTGATCTCGGCGAGGTTCGTGACCGTTCTGCTCAGCCGGTCCCCCTCGGTGAGCGTGGTCGCGATCTGCTCCATATCGTGCGTGAGGCGCGTGAGATCATCCATGATGTTCCCGAGAAAGGCGAGCGCCTCCGTGATACCCGGTTCGTAGATCCCCTCCATCGTTGTTCCCGGCGCGAGGAACGTGTCCGACGTCCCGAGGAGAATCGTGATGATGCGCTCCCCCATAATCCCGACTGTCTGCAGAACGACGCGCGAATCGGCGGGGATCTTCGCCCGGTTGCTCAGCTTCATCGCGAGCAGCACGTCCTTCTCGCGGAGCTGGACCCGCTTCACGTTCCCCATCTCGACGCCGTTCACGTTGACCTTGTCCCCGGGGGTGATCCCGCCGACCATCGGAAAGACGGCCTGAATCTCGTACGAGCCGCGTCCCACCTTGAAGCCCTGGAACCACATGAGCCCGATCGTGAGAATGACGGCCGCGACGAGGATCGTCAGTCCGACCCTGAGCTCGAGCGATTTGTACTCCATCCGTCTCCCGCCGTTTCGCTCCGCGCGCGCCGGGGCGCGCGAGCACCCGCATCTCGTGTCCCCGGGGGACGTCAGAGGGCCCGTATCGGGCCTTCCGCTCTCCCCTCGAGAAACTGCCGCAGGACGGGGTCGTCCGTCGCGCGCGCCTCGTCGGGCGTCCCCGAGTATATGATCTTCCCCTCGTGGAGCATCGCGACGCGATCCCCCACCTTGTACGCGCTGTTGATATCGTGGGTGACCACGACCGACGTGATGGCGAGCTCGCGCTGGAGCGTCCGGATGAGCTCGTTGATGACGTCCGCCATGATGGGATCGAGCCCCGTCGTCGGCTCGTCGTAGAGAACCACCTCGGGGTCCATCACGACCGCCCGCGCGAGACCGATCCGCTTCTTCATCCCCCCGCTCATCTCCGCCGGATACTGATCGTACACCCCGGTGAGTCCGACGAGCTCGAGCTTCGCGTGGACGATCCGCGCGATCTCCTCGTCGCTCGATTCCGTGTGTTTCCTCAGGGGGAGGGCCACATTCTCTCCTACCGTCATGGAATCGAAGAGCGCGGAGCTTTGGAAGAGCATACCAAAGTGCATACGCATTTCAAACAGCTTTTTCCTGTTGAATCGCGTCATATCCTCGCCCTCGAAAAGGATTTCCCCCGCGTCGGGGCGCACGAGCCCCGTGATGTGCTTGAGAAGCACGCTTTTGCCGCAGCCGCTCCGCCCGATGACGACGATCGTCTCCCCGCGCGCGATGTCGAGATCGAGCGAATCGAAGACGCGGAGCGGTCCGAACGACTTCCGCAGGCCGCGGATTTGGATGATGTTGCCGGTGCCGCTGCGCTCCACGGGTCCTCCTACGATGCGGGCGCGAAGATGATCCGGAAGATGAGGGACGCGAGGAGATAATTCGAGATGAGAATGAGGAGGCAGGAAGAGACGACCGCCTTCATCGTCGCCATACCCACCCCTTCCGCCCCGCCGCGCGTCGCGAACCCATGGTAGCATCCCATGGCCGCGATGATGAAGCCGAAGACGAAGGTCTTCATGAGCCCGCCCACGAGGTCCTGCGACCGGAAGAGGAGCTTGAGCCCCGAGGCGAACGTGTTGTAGCTCACGTGCATCGACACGTTCGCGACGAACATTCCCCCGAGAATGGCGAGGAGATCGGAGAATACGGTGAGGACGGGGAGCATGATCGTGGCGGCGATCGCCCGCGGCAGCACGAGGTATTCGACCGGATCGATCGCGATCATCTCCATCGCGTCGATCTGCTCGGTGACCTTCATCGTGCCGAGCTCCGCCGCGATGGAAGCGCTCACCCGGCCGCCGACGACGAGCGCCGTGAGGACGGGGCCGAGCTCGAGAATGACCGATTTGCCGACGACGGTGCCGAGGTACTTGAGCGGCACGTAGCCGTGAAACTGGTAGGCGGCCTGCACCGAGGTCACGGCGCCGACGAAGAGCGAGGTGACGAGAACGAGGGGGATCGAGCCGAGCCCGATCCGGTCCATCTGCTGGAAGACGTTCCGCGCGTTCGCGAAGGTCCGGGGCACGATCTGGAAGATCCGCCCGATGAGAATGAACACGCCGCCTGTCTCCTCGACGAACTCGAGTAAAAATCTCCCAAGGATGACGAGAGGCGCCATCTAGAACACCTCCGGACGGTTCTCCACTCCCGCCGCGGCCGCCGAATGGAAGCGCGTGTATATCTTCTCGAAGACGAGGTTCACGGTGCCCGTCGGGCCGTTCCGCTGCTTGCCGATGATGAGCTCCGCCTTCCCCTGCTTGTCGGGGTCCTCGGGATCGTAGAACTCGGGGCGGAAGAGGAAGAGGACGAGATCGGCGTCCTGCTCGATCGCGCCCGACTCGCGGAGATCGGAGAGCATCGGCCGCCGGTCCCCGCCCCGCGCCTCGACGGCGCGCGAGAGCTGCGAGAGGGCGATGACCGGAATCGAGAGCTCCTTAGCGAGCGCCTTGAGCGAGCGGGAGATCGAGGATATCTCCTGCTGCCGGTTCTCCGCCCGATCGCTGCAGCGGGCGAGCTGGAGATAGTCGATGATGATGAGGGCGACCTGGTGCTCCGACCGGAGCCGCCGGGCCCGCGCCCGCATCTCGAGCGTCGAGATGGCCGGGGTGTCGTCGATGAAGATCGGCGCCTCCGAGAGGAGCCCCGCCGCGTTCGTGAGCCGCTCGATTTCCTTCGCGTTGGTGAATCCGCGCCGCACATGCTGCGCGTCGACCTGCGCCTCGGCGCAGAGAATGCGCTGCACGAGGAGCTCCTTCGACATCTCGAGGCTGAAGATGGCGACGCTCTTGCGCTCCATGAGCCCGACGTGCTGGGCGATGTTGAGGGCGAAGCTCGTCTTCCCCATCGAGGGGCGCCCCGCGATGATGACGAAGTCGCTCGGATGGAATCCCGCGGTGTAGCTGTCGAGATCGAGGAAGCCGGTCGCGAGCCCCGTGATGCTCGTGTGCGTCTCATGCACGCGCTGGATCTCCTCGAAGCGCTCCTTGAGAATGTCCTTGATATGCACGAAGCCGTGGCTCACGCGCGATTCCGATATCTTGAATATCCGCTGCTCGGCGGCGTCGAGGATCGTGTCCGCCTCGCGGTTCGCCGCGAAGGCGTCCTCGGCGATGTCGGTCGAGGCCCGGATGAGCTGCCGAAGGATGTGCTTGTCGAGGACGATCCGCGCGTAGAACTCGATGTTGGCCGCCGATGGAGTCCGGTCGACGAGATCGGTGAGGGCGGAGATGCCGCCGATGCCCTCGATATCCCCCGTCTTCGCGAGCTCCTCGCTCACCGTCATGACGTCGATCGGCTCCCGTTTTTTGAAGAGAGTGATCATCGCGTCGAAGATCTTGCCGTGGGCCGGGCGGTAGAAATCCCCGGGCCCCAGTATCTCGATCGCCTTCGTCGCCGCCTCGGGATCGAGGAGCACGCCGCCGAGGACCGCGCGCTCCGCTTCGACGTTCTGCGGCGGCACCCGCTCGAGGTTCTTGAGCTCGACGCGCGTGTCCGCTCTGCCGTCCATCATGCACCCTCCCGTATCGCCTCGTCGTAGAGGCGCCTCACCGACTGGAAATCTTCCCACGCGTCGCGCTTCAGGTTCGGGTTTCTGAGGAGCGCAGCCGGATGGTACGTGACCGCCACCGGTATGTCGTTATAGTAATGAATGCCCTGCCGGAGGAACGCGAGCGAGGCCCCCTTCTTGAGGAGGCCGTGCCCCGCGATTCTTCCGAGCGCGCAGATTATGACGGGGTTGATGAGCTCGAGCTGCCGCACGAGGTACGGCTCGCACGCGGCCATCTCGTCCTCCTGCGGATCCCGGTTTCCCGGAGGCCGGCACTTGAGGATGTTGGTGATGTACACCTGGTCCCGCGTAAACCCGATCGCGGCGAGGATCTTCGTCAGAAGCTGCCCCGCCCGTCCGACGAAGGGAAGCCCCTGCAGATCCTCTTCCCGCCCCGGCGCCTCGCCGATGAACACGATGCGCGATGCGGGTTCTCCGCTCCCGAAAACGGTCTTCGTGCGTCCCCCCGCGAGCGCGCAGCGCGTGCATTTCGAAACGGCCGTATCGAGCGCCGCAAGATCCATCCCCGAGAGATCGAACCGGTCCTTCTTCCCCGGCTCCTCGAAGAGGGCCGCCTGCTCGGCGGGCGCATGCTCGCGCGTAAACCGGATCCCGGCCTTCTTCCCGATGTGAGCCGATGCCTCGTCGGGCGCCGGAGAGGTGATGAGCGCGATTTCCTTCTCGGCGGTTCGAGGGGCCGGCGCCTCGAGCGAGCTGCGCGGTTCCGCGGACGTTCCGCCCCGCGCGGCGGAGGCGATGTCCCGCCCCGCCCCGGCGACGCGAAAGGCCACATCCATGCCGGCGCTCTGCCTCGCGGCGAGGTACCGCCTGACGTGATCGAGAAATTCCCGTTCCACCCTGGCCTCTTATCTCGCGTGCCGTCTCACGCGCCGATCTCCCGCAACCGCGTCGATGATGAGAGAGGCCGCTTCCTCTTTCGAAACGATCGGCGTCGCAAAAAGCTTCCTGCCCCCCTTGAAGAGGGTGATCCGGTTCGTCGCGACCGTGAAACCGGTTTTCTCCCCCGGGGAGTTGAGAACCATGTAGTCGCATCCCTTCTCGCGCGCCTTTCGGAGCGCATTTTCCTCGGCGTTGTCCGTCTCGAGGGCGAAACCGACGACGATGCGTCCCCCTTTCTTGCGCGCGAGAGAGGCGAGTATATCTTCGGTGGGGCGAAGCTCGAGCGCGAGCGTCTCCCCCTTTCGTTTCATCTTCCGGCTCTGCCGCTTCACCGGCGTGAAGTCGGAGACCGCGGCCGCCATGACGCAGACGTCGCAGCGCCCGAACGCCTTCGCCGTCTCGCGTTTCATCGCCGCGGCGGTTGTCGCGCGCACGACCGCGTCGACGCGCGGAGGCGGAACGTCGACGGCGCCGTATACGAGCGTCACGTGAGCCCCCCGCGCTTTCGCGGCGGAGGCGAGCGCGAATCCCATGCGTCCCGAGGACCGGTTCGTGAGGTATCGCACGGGGTCTATCTCTTCCTCGGTGCGGCCCGCCGTCACGAGGAAGCGGACGCCGTCGAGATCGCCCGGCGCGAAGGATGCCTCGAGCGCCTTAACGATATCCTCGGGCTCGGTCATTCTCCCCGATCCGATGTCGCCGCAGGCGAGGGCGCCGGAACCCGGCTGCAGGATGATCTTCCCGTCAGCCTCGAGAGAGGCGATGTTGCGCCGGACGGCCGGGCTCTCCCACATCACATCGTTCATCGCGGGAGCGACATACACCGGGGCGCGCGCGGAGAGCAGCACCGTGCTCGCGATTTCATCCGCGATGCCGAGCGCGGCCTTCGCGATGATGTCGGCTGTCGCGGGAGCCACGATAACGCGGTCGGCCCACTTGGAGAGCGCGACGTGCTCCACTACGGGGCGCTCGCGGCGCGCGAATATGTCGAGCGAAACGGGATTTTCAGAGAGAACTTCGAAGGTGAGCGGCGTAACAAACTCGGCTGCGGCCTTGCTCATCACCACCCGTACTTCGGCCCCGCCACAGGCGAGGAGGCGGACCAGCATCGCGGACTTGTAGGCGGCTATGCCGCCCGTTACTACGAGGAGTATCTTCTTTCCCGATAACCCTGCCGCGCGGCTATTTTTCCCCCTCGGGCTTGTCATAGGTATACTTCACTTTCCCCTCGACGAGGCGCCTGATCGCGATCGAGGTGGGTTTCTCCTCGATCTCCTCGCCGGAAAGATGAATGAGAATGTTGATTCTCCGCGCCTCTTTCGCCATGATCCGAACGGCCTCGTACCTGTTCGGAACGATTTCGAGAATTCTCTCGGTTGCCGATAGCTCCATAACCTGCCCTTTCGACGTCTTTTCCATACGCCGCAATCGCTTGCAGAGAAAGCCGATACGAACCGTTTCGGGGCACACCCGAAACGCTCCCCCCATGCACCGGGTGAGATATAGTAATATATACTGATGGCGCGCGCAAGCATGATTCTTGCGCGATCCCTTGCGAGTTCTGGCGCGTTCCTCCCGATCTTCGGGATTCCCACGGTCGATGGATACCCGCGCAGCGGCTGACGGCACTCCTGACTATACTCCATTATTGATTTTCATCCCCCTTTGCGCTACTATCGCCCCGGCACATGGGACTGCCTTTCAATCGCGAAAACGGCTATCGGTGACTCCGAAGGGAGATACGCTATGAGACGAGCGGCGATTCGCATCGTTCTCGCCTTTCTCGCGGCGCTTTGCTTTCCCGGCGCGGCTGGGCTGCAGGCGCAGTGGATCAAGGACGGCGCGGCGATATGTCCATCCCCCGGCGACCAGTGGTACGGTTGTCTGACCCCGGACGGGGCGGGCGGAGCGATCATCACCTGGTTCGAAATACGCTCGGGGGTACCATCCGATTTCGATATCTACGCCCAGCGCATCGACCGAAGCGGCTCTCGGCTCTGGGCGTCGGACGGCGTGAGCGTCTCCGTCGCGCCGGGCGCTCAGGCGGATCCGCGCATTGCGGCGGACGGCGGCGGGGGGGCGGTCATTGCGTGGCGTGATGAACGGAACGGCACCTTCGACATATATGCCCAGCGGATCGATGCAGCCGGTCACACGCAGTGGGCGTCGAACGGCGTGCCGGTTGTCGCGGAGAGGCACGGCCAGATCCTGCCGTCCATCGCGCGGGATGGGCGCGGCGGCTTCATCATAGCCTGGGCCGATGATCGCGACTGCAACCGGCAAATCTATTGCCAGAAACTCGACGGCAGCGGAAACGCCCTTTGGGCGGCGAACGGGATTGCCGTATGCCCCACGATATGGTGGCAGGATCAGCCCGCTGCGCTCCCGGACGGATCCGGCGGCGCGATCATCGTCTGGGAGGATGATCGCGACAGCTTCCTGAACTCTTTCGTTTATGCGCAGCGCATCGGCGGGAACGGGAACAAGCTCTGGGCGCCGGCAGGGGCGTATGTCACGGTATCAAGCGGTTTCAAGCGGGGGCTGCGCTGCATCGAGGACGGCTGCGGCGGGGCATACGTCGCCTGGAGCGTCGGGTCGGATGGCGAGATGAATATCTGTGCTCAGCGAATCGACTCGACGGGCGCTCTCTGGATGCGGGGGGATGCGCCGCTGTGCACGGCGCCGCGGGATCAGGACGCCCCCGCCATGACGCTCGATGGGGCGGGCGGCGCCATCATCGCCTGGCATGACCGGCGGGATAGCTGCGACAATGTGTACGCGCAGCGCATAGCCGGCGCCGGCGATGTACTCTGGACATCGAACGGCGTCCCCATCCGCACCAATCCTCCCTCGGGGATCACCCCATGGACAATTCCCCAGCTCGTCTCGGACGGCGCGGGAGGGGCCATAGTCGCATGGCAGTGGGGCTCGGGAACCTGCACGGAATACGACATATTCGCCCAGCGAATCGATCATGAGGGGAGTCTCCTCTGGCCCGACACGGGTGTTGCGGTGTGCTGCGCCCCGGAGGGGCAGTACTATCCGCAGATGATTTCGAACGGCGAAGGCGGGGCGATTGTCACGTGGCGCGATTTGCGCGATGACACGATCGGTGCCGTCTATGCGATGCGCGTTACGGCGAACGGCGAGACGGTGGCGACGCTTCTCCAGAGCTTCGCGGCCCGCGCGCAGGGCCCGAATATCGTGATCGAGTGGAGCCTCGCCGAGATCGATCCGCACGCGAGGTTCATCGTGCTTCGCGCGACAATGCCGGACGGTTCCGCCGGGGAACTGGCCGCAGCGGAGCTGCGGTGGCACGGCCTCTCGTGCACCTGCATCGACCGAAGCTGCGAGAGCGGGCTTTCATACCGGTACCGGATCGACGTTGAATCGGAGGGAAAGAGGTATGTTCTTTTCGAAACGCTCATCCTGACGGCGCCGCATGTCGCGCTCTCGCTCCATCAAAACCACCCGAATCCGTTCAATCCCACGACGACGATACGGTATGATCTTTCTAAAAGAGCCCACGTGAGGCTCGATGTCTTCGACTGCGCGGGCAGGCACATCGCGCGTATCGTCGACGAGGAGCAGGAGAGCGGTTCTCACGCAGCAGAGTGGAACGGCGCCGATGCGGTCGGATCAGATTTGAAATCGGGAGTCTATTTCTATCGGCTCACGGCGGGCAAAGAGATGATCTCCAGAAAAATGGTGCTCCTGCGCTAGCGGCCCCGCGCCCGGACGGTATCGGGCGCCGACGGCCTAGAGCATCCGCAGCCGCTCCCGGCTGAGCGACTCGGCCCGTATGATCGCGAGGCAATCGTCGACGCAGCGCCCCGCATCATCATTCACGACGAGATAATCGTAGCGCTCGAAATGCTCCATCTCGCGCTTCGCGTTCTCGAGGCGCCGGCGGACCGTCCCTTCGTCGTCCGTCCCCCGGCCGCGAAGCCTCGACTTGAGCGTGTCGGAATCCGGCGGCACGAGAAAGATGAGAACGGCGTCGGGGTAGCGGCCCTTGACGCTCATCCCCCCCTGCACGTCGATCTCGAGAATGACGTTCGTCCCCTCGGCGAGCTTCTTCGCGACGAAGGCGGCGGGCGTGCCGTAGAGATTCCCGTGCACTTCGGCCCATTCGAGGAGCTCTCCCGCATCCCGGCGACGCGCGAACTCCTCCGGCGACACGAAGAAATAGTCCGCGCCGTCGCGCTCCGCTCCGCGCGGCGGCCGCGTCGTCGCCGAGATCGAAGCGACGAGATTGGGAAAGTGCGCCAGCAGCCGGTCGACGATCGTCGATTTGCCGACTCCCGAGGGACCCGAGACGACGACGAGGAAGGATTTCCGGGAAATATTGAAAAGCGATGTCACGTTCCGCCGGCTCCTGTTTCAGCCGAGTGAGGGTATCCGCCCGCGCATCCGGCCGCGTGGCGTCTCATTCGAGATTCTGCACCTGCTCCCGAATCTTCTCGATGCACTCCTTGAGCGAGAGGCACTCGCTGATGATCGCGGCGTCGGCGGCCTTATTGGCCATCGTCGTCGTCTCGCGGTGCATCTCCTGGAGGAGGAACGTGAGGCTCTTCGACACCTCATCCCCCTTCGCGATGACCGACCGGAACTGCACGACGTGGCTCTTGAGCCGGACGAGCTCCTCGGAGAAATCGGTCCGGTCCGTCATGATCGCCGCCTCCGTGACCCAGCGGCTCTCATCGATCTCGTTTCCCTCGAGGAGCTGCCGGAGCCGCGCCTTCCCCCGCGCGAACGAGCGCTTGAGCGCGAGCGGCGCCTTCCGCTCGATGCGCGAGACCCCCTTCTCGATGACGGCGAGCCTCCGCGAGATGTCCCTCACGAGCTCGGCGCCTTCGGCCTTCCGCATTTCGGCGCAGTTTTCGAGCGCGTCCGCCACCGCCTTCCGCACGCGAATCCAGAGGCTCTCGGGGAGCGCCTCGTCGATGCCGCCCGAGAACACGTCGGGGAGCGAGAGGAGCGTGCCGATATCGACCCTGCCGGGGATTCCCTCCTCGATGGCGAATTCGGTGAGCAGCCGGTATGTCTTTCGCAGGAGATCCCTGTTGATCGTCACGCTCTCCGTCTCGATCGCCTTGTCCATCGAGACCGTCACGTACACATGTCCGCGCTTCACGGAGCCGCGGATGATCTTTTCGATCTCCCGCTCGTAACCGTTGAGCGGCCTCGGAACACGGATCGAAAAATCGATGAACCGGTGATTGACGGTGCGCACCTCGGCGGTCACGGCGCCGCCCGTCTCGCGCACCTCGCCTCTTCCGTATCCCGTCATGCTATAGATCATACCGCACTCCCCCTTGACCGGTGCCGGAACGGACCGCGGAAGCTCTTCCTCTCGCTCGGCCGCTCCCGTGAACACTCTACCATGTTCCCACCGCGCAAGGTAAGGGAAATGCTCGGCGCGCCGCAATGAGATTTCACGCGGAGGGGAGCCGCGCGCGTTACAATTTGACTTGGGGTCCGGCGGCACCTATGATACCGCCGTGAACGGTATGACGATATACGCCCTCGCGTACGAGCTCGACCGGGCCCTCGCGCGCGCCTCGGTGAGTGCGGTACTGCGTTACCCCGAAGGCATCTCGATCCATCTCGAGCGCGCGCCCTTCGACGAGCTGCGGATTCTATACCATCGGCGCGAGCCGGAGCTCCTCTGCGCGGACGGCGAGATCGCTCCCCGCGAGCTCGCGTTCGAAGATATGGGCGCCCTGAACGGCCGCCGAATCTCGAGCGTGAGGTCTCTCGGGCTCGAGCGGGTGCTCATACTGGGGCTCGCTCCCGGGGGTGAATGGGGCGCGGGAGAGGAGCTGTCGTTGCGCATCGATCTCACCCCCGCCTCGAAGCCTCTCGCGCTCTACGAGGGGGGCACCGAGAGAACGCTCGCCACGATCGGCCCCCGGAAGGCGCGGAGGGCCTCCCGTGCGGAGGATAGTCTCCCCGAGAAGCCTTTCTCTCTCCTCGCGCTCCCCGAGCGTCCGCCCGAGGAGATCCTGCCGGGAGGATCCCGCGGCGAGTCGTCCCCCGCCGCGCCGGAACACACGCGGAAATGGAAAAGCGCGAAGGAGACGGCGGCGATCCTCGCGCGGTCGATCGCCGGGATCGATCCCGTTCTCGCGGGGGTCCTCGCGCGGGAGACCGGGGGAGACATCGCGCGGCTCTGGCCGATCCTCCTCGAACTCGCCGCAAGGCTCGGCGCCAAAACTTGGGGCTGGCACCTCTATGCCTTTCCCGAGGAAGGGGAATCGGGCACGCTCGCGCTCTACCCTTTCGAGCTTCCCCTTGCGGCGCGCGGCGAGAGGAGAGCGAGCTACCTCGACGCCCTCGCCTCCCGGGCCGAGAGAATCGTCATTCCCTCGTATGCCGCGCATCTCAAGCGGGCGGCGTCCGGCCGGATCGCGAAGGAGATCAAGCGGCTCGAGCGCCTCTCGCGGAATCTCGCGGACGATCTCGAGGATGCGGGCAGATCGGACGAATACCGCTATTTCGGAAACCTCCTCGTGACCTACCGGCACCTCCTCGCGCCGGGGCTCAAGGAGATCGTCGTCCGGGATTTCTCGGGGGAGCGAGACGTCGCGATCCCGCTCGACCCCGCGCGCTCGCCGGAGAGGAACATCCGCTTCTACTTCACGAAGGCCAAGAAAGGGGAAAAGGGCGCGCTCATCATCCGGACCAGGAAACGGGAGATCGAGAACGAAATCGCGCGCAGCCGCGCGCAGCTCGAACGGATCGCGAGGATGAACGAGCCCCGGGATCTCATCCCCCTCGTCCCGCGCGAACGAGCCGCGCAGCCGCGGCGCGAGGATATCGCCGCGCCGAAGCTCTTCCGCAGATTCGCCCTCGATGAGAAGCACACGGTCTATGTGGGTCGAAGCGACCGGGAGAACGACATTCTGACTCACGAGTTCGCCGCCGCGTCCGATCTCTGGTTCCACGCCCAGGGGGCCGCCGGCTCGCACGTCATCCTCAAGGGAGCGCACCGCTCGACGCCGCATTCGATCATCGAACGGGCGGCGGGGATCGCAGCGTATTTCAGCAAGGCGCGCACCTCGTCGACCGTCCCCGTCATCTACGCCGAGAAGCGCCATGTCCGGCGGCCGAGGAAATCCAAGGCGGGAACGGCGCTCTGCTCCCGCGGAAAGACGATCTTCGTGAAGCCGGATATCCCCGACGAAAAGAAGTGAAGCGCCCGCGCGCCGAGGGATGTGCGAGGCGCGCGGTTCGCCTGCTGAGAACTGCCTCCGGGAGGAATCGCAGTCCTTCGCGCCGGAACGCTGCGCGCGCACTGCTGCGCGGCGCTCGCCCTCCCCGCCATAAAAAGAAAAAACTCGCGCCCCGGCGCGAGTTTGAATTTCCATCCCTCACGGTATCGAAACGCCCCGGCGCTCGGCCCGGGCAAAGAGAAAAACGATGCGGCTACCTATTTTTCCGCGTAACCGGTCTCCGTATTGAGAATGAAATCATTCTCACCGGTTGAGCCGAAAATCAGACAAACTCCGGGGAAATTGCCCCACTGGACCGTCATTTCCGGCGTCACCGACGGCTGCTCGATGAGCGGCTTCGCGTGCAATTTCACATGCGTTGCATCAAGCTTCTCGAACTTCACACTGAAAGAGTTTTCGGCGAGAAAACTGTAGGCGATGCGGTCGAACTTGACCGTTGTCGAACCCGGGTTGATCTGTTTGACGAGCGGCAGGCAGTACTCATCCTGTGCCCACACCGTCAAGGCGCCGAAGAGAAGCACGAGCGTCGCCAGTGCGAGGATCACCCTGCTGCTCTTCATGAGAAACCTCCTCTCCTCCACAGCGGGAGAACGCGCGTCCCGACCCTCAGGGTTTGGGCAGTCTATCTCTCGGGTATTCCTATCCTAACCCCTTCCGGCAATCGGGAGCATGATACCATGTTTATTGAATATTTTCCAGATATATTTCGCGCCAAGCCGAAAAAGAGAAAGCGGAAATCATTCTCTATCCCGGATAAATTCGCGCACTTCTCGAATGAAGCTCCCGGCGACATCCCCCCGGAGCCTTTTTACGACCTTCCCTCTTCTGAACAGCACCGCTCCCCCCCGCGAGCCGGCCACCCCGATATCGGCCTCCCTCGCCTCTCCCGGCCCATTCACCTCGCACCCCATCACGGCGATCGCAACATCCGCGCGGATGCCGGACACCTCGCGCTCGACCCGCTCGGCGAGCCTGGCGACATCGATCCAGCACCTGCCGCACGTCGGACACGATATGATGCGGGGGATATCCCTTCGCAGGCCGAGCGCCGACAGCACCGCCGCGGCGACGACGATCTCCCGCACCGGATCGCCGGAAAGCGAGACGCGCACCGTGTCCCCGATCCCCTCGGAGAGGAGCATCGTGAGCGCGACCGCGGATTTCGCCGCGCCGCTCAGAGGCGGCCCGGCCTCGGTGACGCCGATATGGAGGGGACAATCGTTTTCCGCGGCGAACATCCTGTTCGCGCCTACAGTCACGAGCGCGTCGGGCGCCTTGAGGCTGAAAACGAGATTGCGAAAACCCATCCCCTCGATGAGCTCGCGGCTCCTCACGGCGCTCGTGAAGAGGGCGCGCGCGGGATCGGCGCGGAGCAGGCTCCGCAGGTCCCGCTCGATGCTCCCCGAATTCACGCCGATCCGTATCGGGATTCCCGCCGCCGACGCGGCCGCGGCGACGCGGGCGACCTTCGCCGCGCCCCCGATATTGCCCGGATTGATGCGGAGCCCCGCGGCGCCGGCGCCAGCTGAGTCGACCGCGAGACGATAGTCGAAATGAACGTCGGCGATGACGGGTATCGGGCTCTTCCCGCAGATCGCGGAGAGCGCCGCGATATCCGCGCGATCCTTCACCGCCACGCGGACGAGCTCGCACCCCGCGCGGGAGAGCGCGCGGATCTCTCTCATAACTCCCCTCACGTCGGACGCGGGACGGGTCACCATCGACTGAATCGTGATTGGGGCGCCGCCTCCCACGGCGACGAGGCGCTCCCCGCCGCATCCGTTTCCTCCCGCGACGCCGCGGTAGATGACCTTCCTCGTCTTCCTCCGCCTCGGAGCAATGGGTAGTGCGCTCATCCCGGCCTCCGGCGCATCGCGGCGCGCCATCGCGCGCCGGCGCGCATCACGACATTTTCGGTCCGGCCTTCCGCACGTCCCCCTCCCGTCTCGTGAACCCCTCCCGGTCGAGGTGCTCGAGAATCGGGACGGCGAACTTGCGCGAAAAGCCGAACATATCCTTGAAATCGCCGACGGAAACGCTCCCCGCCGCGCCGAGACGTTCTCTCATCGTCTCGATGAGCGCGCGGAATCTCGCCGCGTCCATGTAGCCGTCTGAAGAAATCCGAACAACGGAGCCCCTCTCGCCGAGGATGTGCAGGTAGGAGGCGAGCCGCTTCTCGTCGGGCGCGACCGCCGCGAGATCCGCTTTCGAGGCGAATGCGAATCCCGCCTCGCGGATGCGCGCCTCGATCCGCTCGAGGGCCCGCACGTCCTCGGGGGAGAGCTCTCTCTCGCCGCTCCCCGCGCGGACGCGCCCCCCCTTGAAGAAGAGGCGCCCCTCGGCCCGCCCCCGCTCGAGGAGACGCTCGAAGAGAGGGCCTTCCCGCAGACCCATGCGCGCGCGGAGCTCTTCCCGGTCGACGCCCCAGAGGAGCTTGTTCTCGGCGGACATCGATTCGATCGTCGCATGGAGGGCGCGCTCCCGCTCACGCACGACCTCTGCGTCGAAGAGCCTTCCCTCGATCGCAACGATTCGTTTATCCGCTTCGAGAGCGGCGCGCACCGCGCCGGTCTCTCCGGCCCTGAGCCCGTACCGGACAAGATCCTCCGCGGGGAGCCCCGCGGCGCCGCTCTTCGCGGCGAGCGCCGCCGCGATCTGCCGCGCGTCTCCTCCGGCGAGAGCGCCGAGGAGCGAGCGCGTGCCGTCGTCCTTGAGATGGGCGATCTTCGCGGGAGTCGGATCGAGAATCGTCCCGCCGCCGATCACGCGCTGGGGAGAATACGAGCGCACGATGAAGCGGTCGCCGCTCCGCGCGACGGCCTGCTTCTCGAGCCTGAGCTGCGCGTAGCCGCGCGCGCCCGCGGGAATCGTCTCTCCCTCGAGGAGCACGATCCGCCCGATGATCTCGGAGGCGGCGTGATGGATCCGGACCCGCTGCCTGTTCTTGATTCCGCCGCCGGCGAGCCTTCCCGCCTCGACCTGGACGGTGAGCATGCTCGAGCTCCTCAGCATCCCCGGCACGAGCACCTGCATCCCGATCTCGACCTCATTCACGCGGACGCCGTGAAGCGCCAGCGCCGTCCGCATGCCGGCCGCGGCGGATTCGACCGAATGTTCGAAGCTCTGCATCTCGCGGACGCGGACGGCGCGGGCGCCGGGCTCGATCACGAGCTCCGCGCCCTTGCGCACCTCGCCGCTCCACGCGGTCCCCGTTACGATCGTCCCGATGCCGCTCTTCGTCCAAATACGGTCGACGGGCATGCGGAAGAAATCCCCCGCCTCCCGGGTGCCGAGTGCGAGGGAACGCGCCTTGAGCTCCGCCTTGAGCTCCGCGAGCCCCTCCCCCGTTACGGCGGATGTCCGGATGACGGGAGCGCCTTCGAGCGCGCTCCCCGCGATGAGGCCGCGTATCTCGTCCTCGACGAGGCCGATGAGATCGGCGTCGGCGAGGTCGACCTTGGTGATTGCGATCACCGCCGACTTCACGCCGAGGAGACGGAGCACCTCGAAGTGCTCCTCGGTCTGGGGCATCACCCCTTCATCGGCGGCGACGACGAGGAGTGCGAGATCGATTCCGACCGCGCCCGACACCATCGTCTTCACGAACCGCTCGTGGCCGGGAACGTCGACGATGCCGGCGATGATCCCGTCGCCGAGGTCGAGGGGCGCGAAGCCGAGTACGATCGAGATGCCGCGCTCCTTCTCCTCCTTGAGGCGGTCGGTGTCCCGCCCCGTGAGGGCCTTCACGATCTCCGTTTTTCCGTGATCGACGTGCCCCGAGGTGCCGATGATGAGATGGCGCATTCCGTTCAGCCTTTGACCCTGCGGATCGCGGCGCCGACCGCGCGCAGCTTCTCCTCGATCCGCTCGTATCCGCGATCGATATGGTAGACGCGCAGGATCGAGGTCTCTCCCTCCGCGACGAGCGCCGCGAGGATGAGCGCCGAGCTCGCCCTGATGTCGGTCGCCATCACGGGCGCCCCCTCGAGCCTTTCGACCCCCGTTACGACGGCGATGCTGCCGTCGCGGAGAATCTTCGCGCCGAACCGGCAGAGCTCGGGCACGTGGGTGAAGCGGTCGGGATAAACGCGGTCGACGATCGTGCTCGTCCCCCGCGCGATCGAGAGGACCGCCATGATCTGCGCCTGCATATCGGTCGGAAAGGACGGGTAGAATCCGGTCTCCACGTTTACCGCCTCGATGCGCTCGGGCCCAGTCACCGTCATCGACGACTGAGCGCATTCGATCCGCGCCCCGCACTCCTGGAGCTTCTCGATGACGGCGCCCACGTGGCCGGGGTTGCAGCCCCGGATCTCGATGCGGCCTCCCGTGATCGTCGCCGCGGCGGCGAAGGTCCCCGTCTCGATGCGGTCGGGGATAACGCGGTGCTCATAGGGGGCGATCGCGCGGACGCCGTCGATCGTGATGCGGCTCGTTCCCTCCCCCTCGATCGCGGCGCCCCCGCTCTTCAGGGCCCGCGCGAGCTCCGTGATCTCCGGCTCCCGCGCGGCGTTCTCGATGACCGTGCGTCCCTCGGCGAGAACCGCCGCCATCATGATATTCACCGTCGCCCCGACGCTCGGTATCGTGAGAATGACCTCCGCGCCGCGGAGCTTGCCGGCGGTCGCATTGATGTAGCCGTGCTCTATCGATATCTTCGCCCCGAGGGAGGCGAGCCCCTTGAGGTGCAGGTCGACGGGGCGGGGCCCCCACGCGCAGCCGCCCGGCATGGAAACGCGCGCCCTGCCGAACCGCGCGAGAAGCGGCCCGAAGGCATAGATCGACGCGCGCATCGTGCGGACGAGCTCGTACGGCGCCTCGAAGGAGGTGACCGCCGCCGCATCGATCGCGAGTCGGCCTCCCTCGAGAGAGGAGGGGGCGCCGAAGCCCGCCAGGAGCTCCATCATGGTGCGCGTATCCCTCAGATCGGGAACGTTTTCGAGCGTGCACTTCCCGCCGGTGAGGAGGGATGCCGCCATGAGGGGGAGCACGGCGTTCTTCGCGCCGCTTATGGTGACGCTCCCCGCGAGCCTCGACGGTCCCTTGATCAAGAAGCTATCCATCGGTTCCTTCCGCCGCATCGGGCGCCAGTGCCGTCACCATGCGGTCAAAGCCATTGTAGTCTTTCTTCATCGAAACGCGCTCGTAACCTTCCCGCGCGCAGATCTCCCGAACCGCGGCCCCCTGGCCGTCGCCGATTTCGAATGCGGCGAGCCCGCCGGGGCGAAGGAGCCGGAGCGCCTCGCGCGCGAGCATGGGGTAAAAATCGGTGCCCGCCGCGCCGCCGTCGAGCGCGGCACGCGACTCGAAACGCGCCACTTCCGGATCGAGCGCCGCGATCGCGCCGCTCGGCACGTAGGGAGGATTCGCGATGAAGAGATCGAAAAGGCGCGCGCCGCCTATCGCTCCGAGGCCATCCGCGACGACGGTCGTGATCCGCTCCGCGACCCCGAGGGCGCGGAAATTCTCCCGCGCCAGCGACACGGCCCCCGGCGAGATATCGATCGCCGC
>Ga0105107_10000766_pt1 | contig 20558 bp, 27 predicted proteins | sample PPLLaktember2015_6_FD_79335 | JGI IMG/M metagenome (GOLD analysis project Ga0105107, IMG submission 79335) | Freshwater sediment microbial communities from Prairie Pothole Lake near Jamestown, North Dakota, USA - PPLs Lake P8 Core (1) Depth... | ecosystem: Environmental > Aquatic > Freshwater >... | reverse complement strand
GGCGGCTTCACCGGCCTGGTGCTCTCGCTCGTGCCGATCGACATCCAGCTCCACGATACCTACTACGTGGTGGCGCACTTCCACTACGTCATGGTGGCGGGCGCGCTCTTCGCGGCGTTCGCCGGCGTCTATTTCTGGCTGCCGAAGTGGACGGGCCGCATGTATGACGAGACGCTCGGCAAGATCCATTTCTGGCTGACGCTGATCTTCTTCAACATGATCTTCTTCGTGCAGCACTTCCTCGGGCTCGCCGGCATGCCGCGGCGCATCCCGGACTACCCGCTCATGTTCGAGACCTGGAACGCGATTTCCTCGCTCGGCGCGTTCGGCATGGGCCTCGCGCAGCTCCTGTTCCTCTACATCGTGGTGAAGTGCATCCGCAGCGGCGAGAAGGCCCCGCAGAAGCCCTGGGAGGGCGCCGACTCGCTGGAGTGGACGCACCTGCCCACCCCGGCGCCCTACCACAGCTTCGAGACGCAACCCGTGGTGAAGTGAGCAAGAACGCGAAAACCGCCCTCGTGCTCGCATCGATTGCCGCCGCGTTCTTCGTCGGCATCATCGCCAAGTACTGGCTGCTGAACGGATGAGCCTGCGCGAGGAGAACCTGCGCCTGTCCCGACGCCTCGCCATCGTGGCGGTGGCGATGTTCGGCTTCGGCTTCGCGCTGGTGCCCTTCTACGAGCAGATCTGCGCCGCGCTCGGGGTCAACAGCCTGCTGAGGCCGGACGAGGTCACCAATACCCAGGTAGACCTGTCCAGAGAAGTCGTTATCGAGCTGGATTCCAATGCGCACGACCTGCCCTGGCGGTTCAAGCCGCTCGTCAACCACGTCACCGTCCATCCGGGCGAGCTCACGACGGTCGAGTACGAGGTGGTGAACGTGCGTGGCGCGCCGGTCACCGGCCAGGCGGTGCCGAGCTACGGCCCGCAGCACGCCGGCGAGTACTTCAAGAAGCTCGACTGCTTCTGCTTCACCCAGCAGACGCTCGAAGCGGGCGAGACGCGGCGCATGCCGGTGACCTTCGTCGTCGACCCGAAGCTGCCGCGCGACATCACGAGCATCGCCGTGTCGTACACGTTCTTCCAGGTGGCCGGCCGCGGGGGAAAGTCGTGATGGAGACGGTCAAGACCGTGCTCTGGGGCGCGCTCGGCATCCGGCGCCGGGAGGACCACGAGCGCGCGCCGCTCAAGCCGCTGCACCTGGCCATGGCGGCGGCGCTCTTCGTCGTACTGTTCATTGTGACGCTGCTGACGGTGGTCCGCATCGTCACCAGCTGAAGGGGGAAACCAAGATGGCGCACAGCGCAACCACTTCCGAACGCCAGCAGCACTATTCCGTGCCCTCGCCCATGCCGTGGCCGATCATGGGCTCGACCTCGATCTTCCTCATGGCGCTCGGGGCGGTGTTCGTCTTCAACGGCATGATGGGCGGCTGGGTGTCGATCGCCGCGGGCCTGGTGCTTCTCGTCTACATGATGGTGCGCTGGTTCGGCGAGGTCATCGCGGAGTCCGAGGGCGGCAAGTACGGCCCCTGGGAGGACGTGTCCTTCCGCTGGGGGATGAGCCTCTTCATCTTCTCCGAGGTGATGTTCTTCGCCGCCTTCTTCGGCGCGCTGTTCTGGGCGCGCATCTACTCGGTCCCCGACCTCGCCACGATCGAGAGCAACGCGCTCGTCTGGCCGGGCTTCAGCGCGCACTGGCCCTCGGCCGGCCCGGGGTTCATGGAGACCTTCCAGGTCATGGGCGCCTGGGGGCTGCCGGCGCTCAACACGGCGCTGCTGCTGACCTCGGGCGTAACCGTCACCTTCGCGCACTGGGCGCTGATCCGCAACGACCGGGCGAAGCTCCTGGTGTGGCTTGGGCTCACCGTTCTGCTCGGCGCGACCTTCCTCGGCGTGCAGGCCTACGAGTACGCCCATGCGTACAGCGAGCTCAACCTCAAGCTCAGCACCGGGGTCTACGGCTCGACGTTCTTCATGCTCACCGGCTTCCACGGCTTCCACGTCACCCTCGGCGCGATCATGCTCACGGTGATCTGGTTCCGCTGCCTGAAAGGGCACTTCAAGCCCGACCACCACTTCGCCTTCGAGGGCGTGGCGTGGTACTGGCACTTCGTCGACGTGGTGTGGCTCGGCCTCTTTATCTTCGTCTATTGGTTATAGACGTCCCGGCTGGAAGAAGCCGAAGTAATACCCGACCATCAGGAGCAGGAACAGCGCCACCGAAAGGCCGACGCGCCAGGTGAGCGCCTTGGCCATGCGCGTCGGGTCGCCGCGGCTGCGCAGCATGAATACCGCCGCCGAGGCGAGGCTGGCGACGATGGCAATCAGCATGGCGATCACGACGTAGCGCATGCCCGCAGGATACTCTTTCCGTCCGCGCGCCTGGGCGCTCGCCCTCGCGGCGGCGGCCTGCGCCGCGGGCATCGCGCTGGGCATCTGGCAGGCGGGACGCGCGAAGGAGAAGCGCCAGGCCGAGGCGCGCATCGAGCGCATCAGCGTGCGCGGCGAGTTCCTCCCGGAGCGCACGGTGCTCCTCGACAACAAGCTGCGCCGGGGCCGCCCGGGTTACGAGGTGGTGACGCCCCTGCGGCTCGCGGGCGCGCGGCAGATGCACGTGCTGGTGAACCGCGGCTGGATCGCCGCGGGCGCGACGCGCGACGAGCTGCCGGAGATTCGCACGCCGTCCGGTGAAGCGAAGGTCGACGGCATCGTGCGCGAGCACCTGCCGCGCGTGCTGCAGGCCGGGCCTGCGCAGCGCGGCAAGGTGCGCCAGAACCTCGCGGTGGAGGACTTCGCCGCGCAGACCGGGCTCGCGCTGCTGCCCTTCGTGATAGAGCAGCATTCGCCGGCCGAGGACGGCCTGCTGCGCGAATGGCCGCGCGCCGGCCCCGGCCCGGAGAAGAACGACATGTATTCCCTGCAGTGGTACTCGCTCGCGGCGCTCGCCGTGGCGCTGGTCATCGTTCTGTCGTTCAGGAAAAAGTGAAGAAGCTCGCCCTGATCGCGCTCGTCTGCGCCGCGCCGATCGTGCTCGGCACGGCTGCCTACCTGCTCGGCTGGTCGCCGGGCAAGCCGGGCAACTACGGCGAGCTGATCCCGCCCCGCGCCGTGTCGGCGGCGCCGTTCGCCGCGCTGCGCGGCAAGTGGGTGCTGGTGAGCGCCGACGCCGCCGCCTGCGACGCGTACTGCGAGAAGAAGCTCTACTTCATGCGCCAGGTGCGCCGCGCGCAGGGCAAGGACATGGAGCGCATCGAGCGGCTGTGGCTGGTGAGCGGCGCGGGGGCGCCGCGTGCCGAGCTGCTGGCGGCGATCGAGGGCACGCGTGTGGTCGCGCTGGAGGACCCGGCCTTCACGCGCGAGCACATCTACCTCGTGGATCCGCTCGGCAACCTGATGCTGCGTTTCCCGCGCGACCCCGATCCGTCGCGGATGATCAAGGACCTGCAGCGGCTGATGCGCTACTCGAGGATCGGGTGAGCGTGATAAAATTCTTTGCTTTCCGCGGCTTGCATTTCCCTTGACCACCCACGCGCTGCCCGCCGGCCTCACGCATCGCATCCGCGCTTTCTATGCGCTGACGAAGCCACGCGTCGTCTCCCTCATCGTCTTCACCGCGGTGATCGGCATGTTCCTCGCGGCGCCCGGCATGGTCGAGCCGCAGGTGCTGCTCGCCGGCACGCTCGGCATCGCGATGGTGGCAGGCGCCGCCGCGGCGGTGAATTGCCTGGTCGAGCAGAAGATCGACGCCCTGATGCAGCGCACGCGCTGGCGGCCCCTGCCGCGCGGCGAGCTCTCGCCGCTGCAGACGCTGGTGTTCGCCGGCGCCCTCGGCGGCGCCGGGCTCTGGGTGCTGCTGCATTTCGTCAATGCGCTGACGATGTGGCTCACGGTGGCGACCTTCGTCGGCTACGCCGTCGTCTATACCGTGATCCTGAAGCCGGCCACCCCGCAGAACATCGTCATCGGCGGCGCCTCGGGCGCGATGCCGCCGGTGCTGGGCTGGGCGGCCGTGACCGGCGAGGTCGGCATCGAGGCGATGGTGCTCTTCCTCATCATCTTCGCCTGGACGCCGCCGCACTTCTGGTCGCTCGCGCTGTACCGCACCGAGGACTACGCGCGCGCCGGGGTGCCGATGCTGCCGGTGACGCACGGCAAGCGCTATACGCGCCTGCAGGTGCTGCTCTACACGCTGATCCTGTTCGCGGTCAGCCTGCTGCCTTACGTGATCCGCATGAGCGGCGCGCTCTACCTCGCCGCGGCGACGATTCTCGGCGCCATCTTCCTCGCCCACGCCTTGCGCATCCATTTCGCGTATACCGACGCCGTCGCGCAGAAGACCTTCCGCTACTCCATTGCCTACCTGGCGCTCCTCTTTGCCGCGCTTCTGGTCGATCATCACCTGTAGCCTTCTGCTCGCGGCCTGCGCCGAGGAGCCGAAGTTCAAGAGCACGGACATCACGGGTGTGGAGTACGGCGCGAAGCTCGAGCTCACCGACCACACCGGCCGCGCACGCACCCTGGAGGACTTTCGCGGCAAGGCGGTGGTGCTGTTCTTCGGCTTCACCCAGTGCCCGGACGTCTGCCCGACCACGCTTGCCGATATTGCGGGCAGTCTGAAAAAACTTGGAGCGGATGCGGACCGCGTGCAGGTGCTGTTCGTCAGCGTCGACCCCGAGCGCGATACGCCGAAGGCGCTGGCCGAGTACGTGGGGGCCTTCGATCCGCGCTTCATCGCACTGCGCGGCGACGCGGCGCAGACGCAGCGCGTCGCGAAGGAGTTCAAGATCTACTACGAGAAGCGGAAGCAGGGCGACGGCTATACCGTCGACCACAGCGGCCAGACCTACGTCATCGACCCGCAGGGGCGCCTGCGCCTGCTCGTGCGGCACGAGCGGATCGCGCAGGACCTGGCCGACGACCTGAGGACCCTGCTTCGCCCCTAGAGGGGCGAGGGCAGGGCCTTGCGCATCTTCTGCAGCGCCTTCGCCTCGAGCTGGCGGATGCGCTCGGCGGAGACCTTGAACTCCGCGGCGAGGTCGTGCAGCGTGGCGGCGTTCTTTTCCTTCAGCCAGCGCGCCTGGATGATGCGGCGGCTGCGCGGGTCGAGGACGGCGAGCGCCGACTTCAGGTTCTCGACCTTGCTGCTTTCCTCTTCTTTCGCCTCCAGGACCTGGTAGGGCTCGGCGGCGCTGTCGGCGAGGTAGTCCGCGGGCGCAAAAGCTTCCTCGTCGTCGCGCTCGCCCTCGAAGGCGATCTCCTGCCCGGAAAGGCGCGTCTCCATCTCCACCACTTCCTCGGGCTTGACGCGCAGCTCGCTTGCGACGCGCTCGATGTCCTCGCCGCTCATGGGCGCGAGGTCGCTCTTCATCGAGCGCAGGTTGAAGAAGAGCTTGCGCTGCGCCTTGGTCGTGGCGACTTTCACTAGCCGCCAGTTGCGCAGGATGTACTCGTGGATCTCGGCCTTGATCCAGTGGATGGCGAAGGACACCAGGCGCACGCCCCGCTCCGGGTCGAAGCGCTTCACGGCCTTCATCAGGCCGATGGTGCCTTCCTGGATCAGGTCCGCGTGCGCCAGGCCGTAGCCGAGATAGCCGCGCGCCACCGCCACCACCAGCCGCAGGTGCGAAAGGACCAGGCCGCGCGCCGAATCGAGGTCGCCCTCGTCGCGCCAGCGGCGCGCGAGGGAGCGCTCCTCCTCGAGGCTGAGGATCGGGAAGCGGCTGACGGTCTGGATGTACGCCTCCAGGCTTCCCGTCGGCATCGGCACCGGAGCCGACCCGGCGAAGGGCATCGTCGCCTGCGCATTCATTCGCATTCCTCCTTGAACATTAATCTTAGCACTCGGGGTATTAGAGTGCTAAGGTCTTGGAATGTTTCAAATGGCATGGTTTGGCGTAAGTGTGTCCTAACACTTCTAACTTGTTGCCAGACCAGCAGTTTTGACCGGCTAGGGCTACGCCGGTTCGATGTCGCGCAGGTGCCGGCTGACGGAGAGCTGCGCGCCGAGCCATCCCAGGGCGGCGGCGAACAGCACGATGGCGAGCGCGTCGCCCGGCGCCGGGAAGGCGAAGTGGAAGGCCGAGGCGTAGGAGGCGGCGAGCGGCTGCACTTCGCGGTTGAGGAGCGCCAGAGCGCCGGCGACGATCGCGAGCGCGAACACTCCCCCGGTGAGGCCCTGGAGCAGCCCGAAGTAATAGAAAGGGCGCCGGATGAAGGCATCGGTGGCGCCGATCAGCTTCGACACCTCGATCTCCTCGCGCTGGGTGAGGATCTGCAGCCGGATGGTGTTGAAGGTCACGGCGACGAGCGCGGCGCCGAGCAGCCCGGCGAGCAGCCCCAGCCCGACCCGGCCGATGCGCTCGAGCGCGGCGAGGCGGCGTGCCCACGCCGCGTCGGCCTGCACGTGCGCGACCCCCGGGAGCCTGCCCAGGTCCGCGGCGAGCGCCTCGACGGCTTCGACCCTGGCGCTCACCACGAAGGCGTCGGGCAGCGGATTGCGGCCGATGGCGGCCACGACTTCGGAGATGCCCTGCACCTGCTTCAGCTCCTTCAGCGCCTCCTCGCGCGAGACGAATCGCACCGCGCCGACGCGCGAGTCGGCGCGCAGCCTGGCGCCCAGCGCGTCTGCGTCGCCGCGCTTCGCTTCGAGTGGCAGGAAGACCGAGATCTGCGGCTCGAGGGTGAGGCGCGCGGAGAGGCCGCGCAGGCTCTCGAGCAGCGCATAGCTGCCCGCGGGCAGCGCCAGCGCGACGCCGATGACGAGGGCGCTCAGCAGGCCCGCCGCCCGGGCGAGCCGCCGCAGCGCGGCGCCGAAGGCCTGGCGGTGCTGGCGCAGCCAGGCGGTCAAGCGAGCCTCCCGTCCTTCAGGTTCAACACACGCTTTCCGTAGCGCTCGACCAGCCCCTGGTCGTGGGTCGCGAGCAGCACCGTCACGCCCACCTGGTTGAAGGCGACGAAGATGTCCAGGACGCGCGCGGCCGACTCAGCGTCGAGGTTGGCGGTGGGCTCGTCGGCGACCAGCACCGCGGGCCGGTTCACCACCGCGCGGGCGATGGCGAGGCGCTGCTGCTCGCCGCCGGAGAGCTGGACCGGGTTCGCCTTCTCGCGGGCGAGCAGGCCGACCTTGTCGAGCGCGGCGCGCGCGCGGCGCGCCGCCTCGCGCGGGGCATGCGTCGAGAACGAGAGCGGCAGCATGACGTTGTCGTAGACGCTGCGGTCGTAGAGCAGCTTCTGGTCCTGGAACACGAGGCCCAGGTTGCGGCGAAGGTAGGGAATGGCGGCGCGCTTGAGCGCGCCGACGTTCTGCCCGTTGACGATCACCGAGCCCGAGCTCGGCCGCTCGATCGCCGGGATGAGCTTGAGCAGCGTCGACTTGCCCGCGCCGGAGCGCCCGGTGAGGAACACCAGCTCGCCGGCTTCGATCGAGAAGCTCACCTCGCGCAGCGCCTCCTGCCCGCCGGGATAGCGCTTCACCACGGCGGAGAAGCTAACCAACCAGCGCCTCCACGAAGTCGCGCGCGACGAAGGGGCGCAGGTCGTCGATCTGCTCGCCGACGCCGACGAAGAGGATCGGAACCGGCTTCTCGCGAGCGATGGCGCAGACCACGCCGCCCTTCGCCGTGCCGTCGAGCTTGGTGAGGACGAGCCCGGTGAGGCCGAGCGCCTCGTCGAAGGCCCTGACCTGCGCGAGCGCGTTCTGGCCGGTGTTGGCGTCGAGCACGAGCAGCACCTCGTGCGGGGCGCCCGCCTGGGCCTTGGCCGCGACCCGCTTCACCTTGCGGATTTCCTCCATCAGGTGCAGCTGCGTCGGCAGGCGCCCGGCAGTGTCCGCGATCACAGTGTCGACGCCGCGCGCGCGCGCGGCGCCGAGCGCGTCGAAGACCACGGCGCCGGGGTCGCCCCCGGCCTGCGCGACGACCGGCACGCCGTTGCGCTCGCCCCAGACCACGAGCTGCTCGCGCGCCGCGGCGCGGAACGTGTCGCCGGCGGCAAGGAGCACGCTCTTGCCCTGCCCCTGCAGCCATTTGGCGAGCTTGCCGATCGAGGTGGTCTTGCCGGAGCCGTTCACGCCGGCGATCATGATGACGAAGGGCTTCGCCGCGGAAACGTCGAGGGACCGCTCCAGCGGCTGCAGCAGATCGAGCAGCGCCTTCTTGAGCGCGCCCTTGAGCGCCGCGCCGTCCTCGAGCTTCTGCTTGCGCAGCGAGGCGAGCACCGCCTGCGTGGCGGCCACGCCGCAGTCGGCCTGCAGCAGCGCCGTCTCCAGCTCCTCGTAGGCGGATTCATCGATGCGCCGCCGCGAGAACAGCTCCGAGACGGGCGTGTTGAGCACCTCCCGCGTGCGCGCGAGGCCTGCCTTCAGGCGCGCTGCCCAGGAAAGCGCTGCTACCATCGATCGGTGCATTCTAACAGGGGGAAAATTCGCATCATCGGCGGCGAATATCGCGGCCGGCGCATCGCGGTGCCGGCGCGGCCCGGGCTGCGTCCCACGCCCGACCGCGTGCGCGAGACGCTGTTCAACTGGCTCGGGCAGCGCCTCGACGGCCTGGCGTGCCTGGACCTTTTCGCCGGCAGCGGCGCGCTCGGCTTCGAGGCCGCCTCGCGCGGCGCCGCGCGCGTGGTCATGGTGGAACAGGATCGCTCCGTCTTTCTTTCCTTGAGAGAGACAAAGGCCGCCTTCGGAGCGGCGCAGGTCGAGCTGGTCCAGGACGACGCGTTCCGTTATCTGCAGCGCGCAACCGAGGCGTTCGACGTGGTTTTCCTCGATCCGCCGTTCGGGCAGAATGCACTGCCCGGCGCGCTCGAGCGGCTTGCCGCGCGGCTTGCGCCGGCGGCCCGCGTGTACGTGGAGTCCGAGCAGCCGGTCGAAGACGAAGCGTGGCGCGAGCTCAAGCGCGCGCGCGCAGGGCAGGTGAGCTACCAGCTGCTGGAGAGACGATGATCAAGGCGGTCTACCCCGGAACGTTCGACCCGCTCACCCGCGGCCACGAGGACCTGGTGCGCCGCGCCTGCGCGCTCTTCGACGAGCTCGTCGTCGGCGTCGCCAACAGCCGCGCCAAGGCCTTCTTCCCGCTGGAGGAGCGCGTGGCGATGGCGCGCGAGGTGCTGGCCGAAATCAAGAACGTGCGCGTCGTCGGCTTCGACAGCTTGCTCACCGATTTCGTCCGCAAGCAGGGCGCGCGCGTGGTGCTGCGCGGCCTGCGCGCGGTGTCGGATTTCGAGTACGAGTTCCAGCTCGCGGGAATGAACCGCAGCCTCTACCCCGATATGGAGACGGTGTTCCTCACGCCTTCCGAGCAGCACATGTTCATCTCGGCGACGCTGGTGCGCGAGATCGCCGCGCTCGGCGGCGACGTCTCCAAGTTCGTGCATCCGCTGGTGGGGGAGCGCCTGCGCAAAAAGGTCAGCGCTGGCAAGTAGGGCAGTAGAAGCTCGAGCGGCCTCCCTGCACGATGCGCCTGATCGTCGTGCGGCAGCGCCGGCAGGGCTCGCCCTCGCGGGCGTACACCCAGGTGCGGCTCTGGAAATCCCCGAGCACGCCGTCGGCGCCCACGTAGTCGCGCAGGCTCGAGCCGCCGGCGCGGATCGCGGCGCGCAGCGTCTGCTTGATGGCGCTTGCGAGCTTTGCGCAGGCCTTCAGCGAAACGCGGTTGGCGCGCCTGCGCGGATGGATGCCGGCGCGGAACAGGCTTTCCGAGGCGTAGATGTTGCCGACGCCGACGATGCGCCGCGCGTCCATGAGGAACTGCTTCACCGGCACGCGGCTGCCGCGCGTCAGCGCGTGCAGCGGCGCAGGGGCGAGCGCGGGCGAGAGCGGCTCGAGCCCTAACCCGCAGAGCAGAGGGTGGGTGTCCGGGGCCTTCGCGGTCCATAGCACCGCGCCGAAGCGCCGCGGATCGCGCAGGCGCAGCGTGCGATCGCCGAGCACGAGGTCGAAATGGTCGTGCTTCTGCGCCGGCGTGCCCGGCGGCACCAGGCGCAGGCTCCCCGACATGCCCAGGTGCACGATGAGGTGGCCGTCGCCGCAGTCGAGCAGCAGGTACTTGCCGCGGCGATTCACCGCGCGCACGGTGCGCCCGGCGAGCGAGCGCACCTCCGTCGGCACCGGCCAGCGCAGGCGCGGCTCGCGCACTATGACTGCCGAGATGTGCCGGCCGGTGAGCTGGGGGGCGAGCCCGCGCCTCGTGACTTCGACTTCCGGGAGCTCCGGCATGAGGAGTTTCGACCTTGTGCGGGGCACCAAATATACCTAAGATCGGTCGAACTCCAGATGGTCAAGAAACTCGCTCCGCTCGCTCTGGCGGCGTTCCTCGCGTTCCCCGGCAGCCTCGCGGCGCAACCTGCCGCCAAGTCGGCCGCGGCGGGCGCCGAGCTGAACGAGCCGATGCTCTACGAATTCCTGCTCGGCGAGATCGCCCTGCAGCGGGGAGACGCCGAGCTCGCGGCGCAGACCTACCTCGAGCTCGCGCGCCGCACCGGCGATGCGCGCGTCGCGCGGCGCGCCGTAGAGGTGGCGAACGAGGCGCGCCTGCCGGCGCTCGCGCTCGAGGCGGCGAAGACCTGGCAGAAGATCGAGCCGCAGTCGCCGCAGGCCATGCAGGTCGTGGCGGCGCTGCTCGTCGCCGCCAAGCGCGTAGACGAGGCCGAGCCCTACCTGCAGAAGCTGCTCGCCGGCGAAGGCGTGAACCTGGAAAACGGCTTCCTGCAGTTAAATCGACTGCTCGCCGGCAACCCGGACAAGAAATCCAACCTGCGCGTGGTGCGCAAGCTCGCGGGCAAGTACCCGCAGCTCGCCCAGGCGCATTTCGCGATCGCCCAGGCGGCGATCGCCGCCGGCGACGAGCCCGCCGGGCTCGCCGCCATCCGCCAGGCGGCGGCGCTGCGCCCGGACTGGGAGCTCGCCGCGCTGTTCGAGGCCCAGGTGCTGCAGAAGCGATCTTCCGCCGCGGCGGCGAAGCGCCTGGGCGACTTCGTCGAGCGCAATCCCAATTCGCGCGAGGCGCGCATGAACTACGCGCGCGCGCTCGTCCTCGACAAGCGCTTCCCGGAAGCGCGCAAGCAGTTCGAGGCCGTGCTCGCCGCCAGCCCCGGCAACACCGAGGTGATCTACGCCGTCGGCCTGCTCGCCTTCCAGCTCAAGGATTACCCGGTCGCCGAGGAGAACATGAAGCGCCTGCTCGGCATGGGCTACCGCGACGCGAACGGCGTGCGCTACCTCCTCGGGCAGATGGCCGAGGAGCAGAAGCAATGGCCCGACGCGATCAAGTGGTACGACGGCATCAAGGACGGCGACCACGTGCTGCCGGCGCGCATGCGCACCGCCGGCGCGATCGCGAAGCAGGGCAAGCTCGACGAGGCGCGCGCCTTCCTGAAACGCGTCAGCGCCGACCATCCCGACGAGCAGGTGCAGCTCCTGGTGGCCGAGGCGCAGCTCCTGCGCGAAGCCAACCGCCACGGCGAGGCCTTCGACCTGCTCGGCGAGGCCCTCACGAAGGAGCCCGAGCAGCCCGAGCTCCTCTACGACCTCGCGCTCACCGCGGAGAAGCTCGAGCGCTTCGACCTGCTCGAGAGCCACCTGCGCAAGCTGATCCAGGTGAAGCCCGACCACGCGCACGCCTACAACGCGCTCGGCTACTCGTTCGCCGAGCGCAACACGCGCCTGCCGGAAGCGCGCAAGCTGATCGAGCAGGCGCTCGAGCTCGCGCCCGAGGACTACTTCATCGTCGACAGCCTGGGGTGGGTGCAGTACCGCGAAGGCGACCTAAAGGGCGCGGCCGAGACGCTGCGCCGCGCCTATGCCGGGCGCCCGGACGCGGAGATCGGCGCGCACCTCGGCGAAGTGCTCTGGCAGCTGGGCGAGCGCGACGAAGCCGACCGCGTGTGGCAGGAGTCGCTCAAGTCCGCGCCCGAGAACGAGACGCTGCGCAAGACGATCAAGCGGCTCAGGCGGTGAAGCGGGCCGTTCGCCGCGCGGCTTCGCTGGCCGCCGTGGCGCTCATCGCGGCCTGCGCGCAGTTCGAGCCGCGCCCGCCCGATGGGCCGCTCGAGTTCCAGCTGGCCGGCCGGCTCGCGGCGCGCTACAACGGCGAGTCGTTCACCGGCAACGTCACCTGGAGCCACGCCCGGCAGGGCGACGAGATGCTGATCAGCAGCCCCCTTGGCCAGGGCGTGGCGCGCATCGTGCGCAACGCCGAAGGGGTGATCCTGCGCACCGCCGAGCCGCGCGAATACCGCGCGGACGACGCGGAAACGCTCACGCAGAAGGTGCTCGGCTTCCGTCTGCCGCTCCTCGGCCTGGGCGACTGGGTGCGCGCGCGGCCCGCGGACGGACAGCCCTTCAATATAGAAAGATCCGCGGAAGGCCAAGTGCGCGTACTGGAGCAGCGGGGCTGGCGCATCGAGTATCTCGAATACGACGACGAGCGGCCGCGGCTGATGCGCCTCGTGTACCCCGGCATCGAGCTGCGCTTCGCGGTCACCGAGTGGAAGTGACCTGGGGCCCGGCGCCGGGCAAGCTCAACCTCTTCCTGCACGTCCTCGCGCGCCGCGAGGAAGGGGAACATGCGGGCTATCACGAGTTGCAGACCGCCTTCAGGCTCATCGACCGCGGCGACCGGGTCGGCATGGCCGTCCGCGAGGACGGGGAGATCCGCTTCGCCGGGATCTTCGGGGAGGACAATCTCTGCGTGCGCGCGGCGCGCCTGCTCAAGGCCGAGAGCGGCACGCCCGCGGGCGCCGAGCTCCAGCTGGAGAAGAACCTGCCGGTGGGCGGCGGCCTCGGCGGCGGCTCGTCGGATGCCGCCACGGTGCTTCTCGTCCTGAACAGGCTCTGGGCATGCCGGCTGTCACGCGAGAAGCTGATGGCGATCGGCCTGCGACTCGGCGCGGACGTGCCCTTCTTCGTCTACGGGCGCAACGCGCTCGGCGAGGGCATCGGCGAGCGGCTGCAGCCCCTCGATCTGCCGGCCGCCTGGTACCTCGTGCTCGTGCCGCAAGTGTCGGTTTCCACGAAGGAAACTTTCGCTTCCGCGTTGACAGGGCGGTCGAAACGACTCAAAATACCGCCCTTTTTCCCGGGGCAGGGGCAGAACGATCTCGAGGCCGTCGTGACCGCCCGCTATCCCGAGGTGGCAGCGCAGCTTGCGTGGCTGAAGCAGAGGTGCCCGCGGGCGCGCATGACGGGCTCCGGAGCGTGCGTCTTCGCCGAGTTCGAGACCAGGGCGCAGGCGGACGCGGTTCAGTCCCAGTTGCCGGGGGGAATGAGCGGGTTCGTGACGCAGGGCCTCGAGCGTCATCCGCTCCATGACTGGGTCTGACTTGAACAACTGGGGAGTCGCCAAGCTGGTTAAGGCACCGGATTTTGATTCCGGCATACGAGGGTTCGAATCCTTCCTCCCCAGCCAGCACACGCTATGACAAACGCGCCGCTCGAACGGCTGATGGTCTTCACGGGCAACGCCAACCCGCGCCTCGCGCAGGAGGTGGCGAAGCACCTGAATCTGTCCATCGGCCGCGCCATCGTCGGCAAGTTCTCCGACGGCGAGGTGATGGTGGAGCTGCTGGAGAACGTGCGCGGCAAGGACGTCTTCGTGCTGCAGTCGACCTGCGCGCCGACCAACGACAACCTGATGGAGCTGCTGGTGATGGTGGACGCGCTCAAGCGCTCCTCGGCCGCCCGCGTCACCGCCGCGATCCCGTACTTCGGCTACGCGCGCCAGGACCGGCGCCCGCGCTCGGCGCGCGTGGCGATCAGCGCCAAGGTGGTCGCGAACATGCTGCAATCGGTCGGCGTGGCGCGCATGCTGACGATGGACCTGCACGCGGACCAGATCCAGGGCTTCTTCGACATCCCGGTCGACAACATCTACGCCGCGCCGGTGCTGCTCGGCGACGTGTGGAAGCAGCGCTACGAGGACCTGATCGTGGTCTCGCCCGACGTCGGCGGCGTGGTGCGGGCGCGGGCCCTCGCCAAGCGGCTGGAATCGGACCTCGCCATCATCGACAAGCGGCGCCCGAAGGCGAACGTCGCCGAGGTGATGAACGTGATCGGCGAGGTCAAGGGGCGCACCTGCGTGATCATGGACGACATGGTCGACACCGCCGGCACGCTGGTGAAGGCGGCCCAGGTGCTGAAGGAAGAAGGGGCCACCAAAGTGGTGGCGTACTGCACGCACGCCGTGCTCTCGGGCGGCGCGGTGGAGCGCATCGCGAGGTCCGACCTCGACGAGCTGGTGGTGACCGACACCATCCCGCTCAACGAGGAGGCGCGCCAGGTGCCGCGCATCCGGCAGCTGTCGGTCGCCGGACTCATCGCCGAGACAATCCTGCGGATCTATACCGAGGAATCGGTAAGTTCGCTTTTCACCGAATAGGCTAATTCACTAGGAGCAAGGCAATGGCAATCGAAATCAGCGCGCGCAAGCGCGAAGCACAGGGCACCGGGCCGAGCCGCAGGCTGCGCCGCCTGGGGCGCGTGCCGGGCATCGTCTACGGCGGCGAGCAGGGCCCGGTCACCATCGAGCTCGACCACAAGGACCTGTACCTCAACCTGAGGAACGAGAAGTTCCACGCCTCGATCCTCACCCTCGAGGTCGGCGGCGCGAAGCAGCAGGTGCTGCTGCGCGCGGTGAACATGCACCCGTTCAAGGCGCAGGTGCAGCACATCGACTTCCAGCGCGTCTCCAAGGACAAGAAGATCCACATGAAGGTGCCGCTGCACTTCATCAACGCCGAGAGCTCTCCGGGCGTGAAGGAGCAGGGCGGCGTGGTGAGCCACGTGCTGAACGAGCTCGGCATCAGCTGCTTCCCGGACGACCTGCCGGAGTACATCGAGGTGGACCTGGGCGCGCTCGCGGTCGGCAACTCGATCCACGCGCGCGACCTCGCGCTGCCGAAAGGCGTCGAGGCGACGCTGCACAAGGACGAGAACCCGGTCGTGGCGACGGTCGTGGTGCCGGCGCTGATCACCGAGGAAGAGGAAGCCGCCGCCACGGCCGCCGTGGCGCCGTCGGAAATCCCGACCACCGAGCAGGCCGCGCCGGCGAAGGAAGGCGAAGCGCCTGCCGAGGGCGACAAGGCTGCGAAGGGCGCCAAGGGTGCCGACAAGGCCGAGAAGCCGGCTGCCGACAAGGGCGACAAGAAAGAGAAGAAGTGATTCGTCTGGTTGTCGGCCTGGGCAACCCGGGCAAGGAGTACGAGCGCACGCGCCACAACGCGGGCTTCTGGCTGGTCGAGCGCTTTGCCCAGGCGAACGGGATGGTGCTGCGCAAGGACCCGAAGTTCAAGGCGCTGGTCGGCAAGAACGCCGCCGGCGCCTGGTTCCTTCTACCGCAGTCGTTCATGAACCTCTCCGGCCAGCCGGTGCAGATGCTCGCCGGCTTCTTCAAAATCAAGCCGGAGGAGGTCCTCGTCGTGCACGACGAGCTCGACTTTGCGCCGGGCGTGGCGCGCATCAAGCAGGGCGGCGGCATCGCGGGCCACAACGGCCTGCGGGACATCTCGCAACGCCTGGGCTCGCACGAGTACTGGCGCCTGCGCGTCGGGGTGGGAAAGCCTCCCGTCGGTACCGAAGGCGGCGACTACGTGCTGCACAAGCCTTCCACCGAGGAGAGGGCGCTCATCGACGAGGCGATCGACCGTTCGCTGCAGGTCCTGCCCGAAATGCTGAAGGGCGACATGCAGGGCGCCATCCATAAGCTCCATTCGGGCGAGCCGAAGACAGTCGAAAAGAAAGAAGCTCCCGTCAAGGAGCCGGAGATACAGCCGGAACCGCCGAAAGCGACGGAGCCCAAGAAGTCTGGTTTGCTGGGCTCGCTGTTCGGAAAGAAATAGCGTGAAGTGCGGCATCGTCGGCCTGCCGAATGTCGGCAAGTCGACCCTCTTCAACGCGCTCACCAAGGCCGGCATCGCGGCCGAGAACTACCCGTTCTGCACCATCGAGCCGAACGTGGGCATCGTCGAGGTCCCCGACCCGCGCCTGGGCGTGATCGCCGGCATCGCGCAGCCGCAGAAGGTCGTGCCGGCGGTGGTCGAGTTCGTCGACATCGCCGGGCTGGTCGCCGGCGCCTCGAAGGGCGAGGGCCTGGGCAACAAGTTCCTCGCCAACATCCGGGAGACCGACGCGATCGCGCACGTCGTGCGCTGCTTCGAGGACCCCGACGTGGTCCACGTCGCGGGCAAGATCGACCCGGTCTCGGATATCGAGACGATCAACACGGAGCTCGCCCTCGCCGACCTCGATGCCGTCGAGAGGCAGATCTCCAAGTACGCCAAGGTGGCGCAGACCGCGGGCGACAAGGAGGCGCAGCGGCTCGTGTCCGCGCTGAAGAAAGTCCAGGCCGCCCTCGACGCCGGGCGTCCGGCGCGGACCGCCGAGCTTTCGCGCGAGGAGGCGGCGGTCATCAAGCCGCTTTTCCTCCTCACCATGAAGCCGACGATGTACGTCGCCAACGTCGCAGAAGAGGGTTCACAAAAATTGCTTCAGCAGGTGGAGGCGTACGCGGCCAAGGAAGGCGCGCCCGTCGTCCCCATCAGCGCCGCGATCGAGTCGCAGATCGCCGACATGCCCGACGAGGACAAGCGGCTGTTTCTCGAGGACATGGGGATGGAGGAGCCGGGCCTGAACCGCGTCATCCGCGCCGCCTACCGCCTGCTCGGCCTGCAGACCTACTTCACCGCCGGGCCGAAGGAGGTGCGCGCCTGGACCGTGCCCGCCGGCGCGACCGCGCCGCAGGCGGCCGGGGTGATCCACACCGATTTCGAGCGCGGCTTCATCCGCGCCGAGGTCGCTGCCTACGACGACTTCGTCGCCGCCGGCGGGGAGCAGGCCGCCAAGGAGGCGGGCAAGCTGCGCCTGGAAGGCAAGGACTACGTCGTGCGCGACGGCGACGTCATCCACTTCCGCTTCAATGTCTGACGGGGCGGCGGCGCTCGGCGCGGCGCGGCCCGGGGATCTCGAGCAGCTGGTGGCGCTGCTCGGCCTGCTCTTCGAGGACGAGGAAGAGTTCGCGCCGGACGCGGACAAGCAGCGGCGCGCGCTGCAGGCGATCCTTGCGGATCCGGGCGTCGGCCGCACCTTCGTCGCCCGCGAAGGCGAGCGCATCGTCGCCATGGCGAACCTGCTCTACACCGTGAGCACGGCCGAAGGCGGCAGGGCTGCGCTCTTCGAGGACCTGGTCGTCGTCCCGGAGCGCCGCGGCAAAGGCATCGGCAGCGCGCTCCTGCGCCATGTCATCGACTCGGCGCGCCAGGAAGGGCTGACGAAGATCACGCTCCTCACCGACCGGGGAAACAAGCGCGCGCAGGCGCTCTACCGCAAGATGGGCTTCGTCGCCTCTACGATGACGGCGATGCGGCTGAAGCTTTATTGAAGATCTTGTCCAGCGTGACGCCGAAAGGCACGACTTCCGCGCCTTCGAGCATTCCGCGTCCTGCCATCTCGCGGTGCAGCTTCGGCAGGTTGTAGTGCGGCACCGAGGCGTAGAGGTGGTGCTCGATGTGGTAGTTCACCCGGTGCGGGAAGATCAGCCATTCCAGCCAGGCCGGCAGCACGTTGGTGCGCGCCGCGGTCAGCGGCGAGGAGAAATCGGTGGTCGCGCCGTGCTCGGCGATGGCGCGCAGGCGCAGGATCGCCTGCACCACGGTGACGAGGGGCAGGATCCACAGCACCAGGTACTCGACGAGATAGCCGCTCCAGGCGAACAGCGCGAGCGCCATGAGGTGGAAGGCGATGACGGCGTTGCGATCGTGCCGCGCCTCGCGCCGGAGCTTCTCCGAGGTGTCGTCGAGCGGGCGCATCGCCACGTTGGTCGCGGTGTTGAGCGCCGGCGCGCCGCCGAGGAAATAGGCGTAGGTCTTCCACGCGGTCAGGCCGGATAGGTCTTTCAACAGCTTTCGAATCAAATACGATCTTCCTCTTGGGTATCCCCCGTGCAGCGCCGTGTCGGGGTCGAGCTCGCCGTAGAGGTTGTTGTGGTGCAGCCTGTGGATGACTCGATAGGTGCACATCGACAGGCCCTGCACCATCGAGCAGGCGCGCCCGACCGCGTCGTTCAGCCAGCGCGTCTCGTAGAGGAGGTAGTGCGCGGCGTCGTGAGCGATGACGAAGAGCGCGTGCTGGCGGGTTCCCACCACCAGCACCGAGACGAAAACGACCAGGGGATTCGGCCAGTGGTACAGCGCCACGGCGAGCGTCGCGGCAGTGACGGCGACATCGGCGAGCACCGCGGCGGTGGCCCGCCAGGGCGAGCGGCGGGTGAGCTCGAGGACGAGCTCCCGCGGCAGCGCCTTGCGGAAGTCGTCCTTGAACTCTTCGCCGCTTCTCATGCCGAGCCTACTGAATCCCGCCGATCAGGATGTACTTGATCTCCAGGTACTCCTCGAGGCCGTACTTCGACCCCTCCCTCCCGAGGCCGGACTGCTTCACGCCGCCGAACGGCGCGATCTCGGTGGAGATGATGCCGACATTCGCGCCGACGATGCCCGTCTCCAGGCGCTCGGCGACGCGGAAGATGCGGCCGATATCGCGGCTGTAGAAGTACCCGCACAGCCCGAACTCGGTGTTGTTCGCGAGGCGGATGGCGTCCGCCTCGGTCTTGAAGCGGATGAGCGGCGCCACCGGGCCGAAGGTCTCCTCGTGGGACACCACCATCTCGGGCGTGACGTTGGTGAGCACGGTGGGCTGGAAGAACAGCCCGCCGCGCTCGTGCCGTTTCCCGCCCAACAAGGTCTTTGCTCCTTTGCCGAGAGCATCGGCGACGTGCTTCTCGACCTTCTGCATGCCCTGCTCGTCGATGAGCGGGCCGATCACCACGCCGGGCTCGGTGCCCGGCCCGACCTTGAAGCCCTTCACCTTCTCGGCGAGCTTAGCCGCGAAGCTGTCGTAGACGCCGTCCTGCACGTAGATCCGGTTGGCGCATACGCAGGTCTGCCCGGCGTTGCGGTACTTGGAGGCGAGCGCCCCCTCGACCGCGGCGTCGAGGTCGGCGTCGTCGAAGACGATGAAGGGCGCATTGCCGCCGAGCTCGAGCGAGAGCTTTTTCACCGTTTCGGCGGACTGGCGCATGAGGATGCGTCCCACCTCGGTCGAGCCGGTGAAGGAAAGCTTGCGCACGATCGGGTTGGCGCAGAGCTCCGCGCCGATGGTCGGCGCATCGCCGGTGACGATGTTGAGCACGCCCTTGGGAATGCCGGCGCGCTCGGCGAGCTCCGCCATGGCGAGCGCCGAGAAGGGCGTCTGCTCGGCGGGCTTGAGCACCACCGTGCAGCCGGCGGCGAGCGCCGGGCCGGCCTTGCGGGTGATCATCGCGTTGGGGAAGTTCCAGGGCGTGATCATCGCCGACACGCCGATCGGCTGCTTGATCACCAGCACGCGCTTGTCGGCCTGGTGCTGGGGGATGACGTCGCCGTAGGCGCGCTTGCCTTCCTCGGCGAACCATTCGATGAACGAGGCGCCGTAGGCGATCTCGCCGCGCGCCTCCGCGAGCGGCTTGCCCTGCTCCGCGGTGAGGATCTGAGCGAGGTCCTCCTGGTTCGCCATCATCAGCTCGTACCACTTGCGCAGGATCCCGGCGCGCTCCTTGGCCGTCTTCTCGCGCCACGCCGGCCAGGCCCGCTCGGCCGCCTCGATGGCGCGCTTGGTTTCGCTCTTCCCCAGGTCCGGAACCGTGCCGAGCACCGCGCCCGTGGCCGGGTTGTTGACCGGGAAGGTCTTTTGGGAACCGACCCATTCGCCGTCGATGTAGCACTGCTCGCGGAAGAGCTTCGGGTCCTTGAGCGGGAGCGAGGGTAGTCCGGCCTTGGCGGGTGCGTTCATGCGGATCTCCTATGGGAATTTCCATTTTACTCCTCGGCTAGTGATACATTTCCGGTTCCACGAGGAGGAGACATGGTCAAGTTTGTCGTCAACGGCAGGGAAGCCCATTCCGAGCAGCCGGGCGACACCCCGCTGCTGTGGGTGATTCGCGATGAGCTCGGGCTGACGGGCACCAAGTTCGGCTGCGGCGTCGCGCAGTGCGGCGCGTGCACCGTCCACGTCAACGGCGTGCCGACGCGCGCCTGCAGCACGCCGGTGTCCGCGGTGGCCGGCAAGAAGGTCACCACCATCGAGGGCCTGTCGCCGGCCGCCGATCATCCGCTGCAGAAGGCGTGGATCGCCGAGCAGGTGCCGCAGTGCGGCTACTGCCAGTCGGGCCAGATCATGGCCGCGGCGGCGCTGCTCGCCAAGAACAAGAAGCCCTCGCGCCAGCAGATCGTCGCGCACATGAAAGGCAACATCTGCCGCTGCGGCACCTACAACCAGATCGTCGCCGCCATCCAGCGCGCCGCGAAGGAGGCCTGATCATGGGCAAAAGCTTCGAAGGCATCGCATTCCAGGGCATCTCCCGCCGCTCGTTCCTGCTCTCCAGCGGCGCTGCGGCCGTCGCCGTTGTTTTTGGCAGCCTTCCGAAAAATGCCTTTTCCCAGACGGGGCCGTACACGCCCAACGGCTGGGTGCGGGTCGGTACCGACAACATCGTCACCATCTACGCTCCGGCCGCGGAAATGGGCCAGGGCGTG
>Ga0105107_10000765_pt1 | contig 20567 bp, 21 predicted proteins | sample PPLLaktember2015_6_FD_79335 | JGI IMG/M metagenome (GOLD analysis project Ga0105107, IMG submission 79335) | Freshwater sediment microbial communities from Prairie Pothole Lake near Jamestown, North Dakota, USA - PPLs Lake P8 Core (1) Depth... | ecosystem: Environmental > Aquatic > Freshwater >... | reverse complement strand
GGGCGGCGAGCAGAACGCACCGCTCGGACGCGCGGTGATCGGGGGCCTGCTGTTTGCCACGGTGGCGACACTGTTTTTCGTGCCGGTGGTGTTCGCGCTGATCCACGGCTGGCGCGGGCGCGCACAGCATGCGGCGCTGACGGCGGACTGAGGGAAGGGGAGGAGACGGAGGCATGAGGTCGAACGCCATGCATGGGGTAGCCGGAAGAGGTGGCGTTCCGCTGCGCTGGATCGCAATCGGCCTGGGTGTGCTCGTGCTCGCCGCCGCTCTGGCTGCGGGCCTGCTGCCGCGGCTGAGCGCGAAGGAAGAGTTGAAGAAGCAGGCGCGCGAGCTCAATGTGCCCACAGTAGCGGTGATCCAGCCCAAGCGCGGCGCCGCGGTGGAGGAGCTGGTCTTGCCGGGCAGCATCGAGGCCTACGTCGACACGCCGATCTATGCGCGCACCAACGGCTATCTCAAGCGCTGGCTGGTGGACATCGGTGCACGAGTCAAAGCCGGGCAGCTCCTGGCCGAGATCGAGACCCCCGAGGTCGACGACCAGCTCCAGCAGGCGCGCGCCGATCTGGCCACGGCCCAGGCCAACTACGAGATCGCCAAGAAGACCGCCACGCGCTGGAACGAGCTGTCGCAGACCGGCAATGTCTCCAAGCAGGACGCTGATCAGGCCACCGGGACCATGCACGCGCGCCTTGCCGCGGTGGAATCGGCGCGCTTCAATGTCGCGCGGCTGGAGAAACTGCAGGCGTTCAAGCGCATCTACGCCCCCTTCGGCGGCGTGGTCACCGCGCGCAACGTCGACGTTGGCGCGCTCATCGATGCCGGTGGCGGCGAAGGCAGAGCGCTGTTCCACATCGCCCACTCGGACCGTCTGCGCGTGTATATCCAAGTGCCGCAGGCTTACTCGCGCGAGGCTGTGCCCGGCGTGGAGGCAGAGCTCACGCTGCCGGAGTTCCCGGGGCGGCGCTTTGCCGCCAAGCTGGTACGCACGGCCCAGGCCATCGATCCGGGCACGCGGAGCATGCGCGCCGAGGTCGATGTCGACAACCCGAAAGGCGATCTGTTGCCCGGCGCCTACGCCCAGGTGCACCTGAAGCTGCAAGCCAGCCAGCCGGCGCTGGTGCTGCCGGTCAACACGCTGCTGTTCCGCGCCGAAGGCACACAGGTGGGTGTGGTGGGGCCGGATCAGCGCGTGGCGCTGAAGACCGTCGTGCTTGGGCGGGACTTCGGCACCGAGGTGGAAGTCCTCTCCGGCCTGGAGGCCGGCGATGCCGTCATACTCAATCCTTCCGATTCCATCGGCGCCGGCACTGCGGTGCGCGTGGTACGGCCGCCCGAGGAGAAGGCGGAGAAGAAGGCGGGGTAAGGCGTTGCAGCTCCCTGTCGGTATCGGCTTGGGAACCTCTGTTCCCTCCCGTTGCGGGAGAGGGTCACGGTGCCGGTTGGACGGGCGACTGGTGCAAGCTGCGGTGGCTCGGCGCCAACCACCCCGTCGCCTCCGGCGCCACCCCTCCTTGGAAAGGAGGGGAGGAAAAAGACTCCCCCCTCCTCCCAGCTCCTTCCCGGTCGAAGGCGACTCGAACGAATGCCTTACCCTCAGATGTGAGACCATGATACGAATCGCTATTGGTTCCCTGCTCTGGGTCTTTGCCATGTCCCCGACTTTCGCCGCAGGTCTCCAGGACGGCAGGCTCGCGTCCTGTCCCGATTCTCCGAACTGCGTGAGCAGCGACGAGCAGGGCAAGCACGCCATTGCGCCGTTCAAGCTCAAGACTGCACCGGCCGATGCCTGGGTAGCGCTGGAACGACTGCTCGTCGAAGCGCCGCGCGTGAAAATCGTCACCCGCACCCAGCAGTACCTCCACGCCGAGTTCACCAGCACCGTGCTGCGATTCGTCGATGACGTCGAGTTCAGTCTGCGGCCCGAGCTGGGGGTCATCGCCGTGCGCTCGGCATCGCGCGTGGGCTACTACGACTTCGGCGCGAACCGCAGCCGCGTGGAGGACCTGCGCGAGCGGCTGCGCAAGCTCGAGGCGATCGAGTAGGGCGCGGCGGGCGGCACAAGCGTTGGCAGGTCCAGCCCAAATCGAGCCGGTCGATGTCACTCTGCGCAACGGGCGCAGCGTACAGCTCCGCGCATTGCAGGCCACCGACGCTGACGAGCTGCTGCAGTCCTTCGCCCGGCTCTCGGCCAACACCCGCTACATGCGCTTCATGCGCGGGGTGGCGCATCTCGAGCCGGCCGCCTTGCGCCGCGCGGTCGCGCAGCTTCTTGAACGCGGGCTCGCGGTCGTCGCTACGGTGCCTGCGGCCGACGGCGTCGATATCGTGGGCGGGGCGAGCTTCGTAGTCGGTGCCGATCCCCAGACCTGCGAGTTCGCAATCACGATCGTCGACGGCTGGCAGGGCTGCGGACTGGGCAGCCTGCTCATGCGCCGGCTGATCGAGGCGGCCCGGCAGCGCGGGTTGCGCACGATGGAAGGCTTCGTCCTGGCGACCAACCACCCGATGCTCGCCCTGGCGAAAAGCCTGGGCTTCGATAGCAAGCCCGATCACGACGACTACACCGTACGCATCGTGCGCCTCGATCTGCAGCGCTCCGAGGCCTGAGCCGAAGGGGCAAGGAGTAGCGGCAGACCCGCGCCTGTCCTAAACTGCAAGCTCAGTCCGCGCACGGCGCATTCGGCCTGCAGTGGCCGCGCCTGATGCCCGGAAGCGAGGAGACACGCATGCCAAGACATCGCGACTTTGTACCGCAGGGCGTCATTCCCGCGGTCCTGCTGCCATTCCGGGAAGATCTCTCCATCGACGAGCCTTCCTTTCGGGCTCACTTGCGCGACGTCGCGGCGGTGGAGGGCGTCTGCGCCCTCACCGTGAACGCGCACGCCTCCGAAGTCGCGTCCTGCAGCTTAGACGAGCAGAAACGCGTGCTCGACATCACGCAGGACGAGATCGGTGCACGCATCCCCGTCGTCAACGGTGTGTACGCGGAGGGCAGCCTCGAAGCCGCGCGCATCGCCAGAATGGCGCATGACGGCGGTGCCTCCGCACTGCTCGTGTTCCCGCCGGGCGTGTTCACCTTCGGACAGCGGCCCGAGATGGCCGTGGCGCACTTCCGGCGCATCGCCGATGCCACCGATCTGCCGCTGATCGTGTTCCAGTATCCGCTGGCAGGCGGGCAGGGTTACCCGCTGTCCACGCTGCTCGACATCGTCGAAGCCGTGCCCACAGTGCGCGCCATCAAGGACTGGTGCGCGAACCCGCAGTTGCACGAGCGCCAGATCCGCGCGCTGCAGCAGCTCGATCCTCCGGTGAATGTGCTCACCACTCACAGCGCCTGGCTGTTCAGCTCCCTGGTGCTGGGCTGCAACGGTTTGCTGTCCGGCAGCGGGTCGGTCATCGCCGACCTGCAGGCGCGCCTGTTCGAAGCGGTGCAACGCAACGATCTGGCCGCGGCGCGTGCGCTCCACGAGCGCATCTGGCCCACCGTGGAAGTGTTCTACACCGAGCCTTGGGTGGACATGCACAACCGCATGAAGGAGGCGCTGGTCCTGCTCGGCAAGCTACCGCGCGCGGTCGTACGGCCGCCGCTGGTGAAGCTGTCCGGCGCGGAGATCGAGCGCATCCGCGGTGCGCTGGTGGCAGCGGGATTGCTGGCGCCGGAGCAGCGCGCTAGAAAAACGGCGTGACGTCCGCAGCGGTGGCGTGCACCGCACGCTGCCGGATCAATGCCTGCGGCTGTCCGCCGGCGATTGCATGATCGCCAGTGCGCGCAGGAGGGTGCTGCTCGAATCCGTCCAGCGCGACAGCGCCGCGTGCACCTGGTAGCGCACCTGCGAATCCGCCAGCACCAGATACTGCACGCGTCCAGCCGCATCCGCGAGCAGGCCTTCGCGTGATCGCGGATCGAGGAGGTCTGCCTCTCGCAGCCGCGCAAGATCGTCTGCGAGCTGGATGGTCTGCACCTCGGTGCTTTCCGAGGCGAGCCGCTCCAGCTCCAGCGCTCTGTCCTGCGCCTGATTTAGCCTGCCGATGTGGCCGTGCCAGCGGTCGGTGAGCGCGCCGACCAGAGCCGCGACCTCCACACCGAACACGCGCTCGATCTCGTCCAGGCTGGCCAGCCCCTGGACGACCGCGCTGTGCAGGTAACCCGCGGCGATCATCTCCCGGGAAGCGCCGGCGTCGAACAGAATATCGGCGACGACCATCAGATGCCCTTCGAAGTACGTCATGCCGTCGGGTTGCAGTTGACCATCGTGTGCGTGGCGGGCGAACTCCGCCGCCCGCACGATCAGTGCGCTCATCCCCAATCCCTCCTGCGTGTCGGTTCAAAAAGAGGGTCCGTCCCCGGCGGATCGACGAGATCGGCGGCCGCCGTGCCGCCGAAGTCGATCACCAGAGCCAGACTCGCTATCACATGCACGCCAACGGGGTCAGCCGTGTACTGGGACCGCCAGGCTGCCCGGTACGCCTTCGCCAGGACGTGCATCTCCACGGTGTCGATCGGCTCGCCGCTGTAGTAGGTGAACAGTCTGAAGCTCATCGGTGCCGTTGTGCTGTCTGCATGAGTGGCTGCGGGGCGCATCTGCCTGTGCTCCCGAGTTCGATGCCGACACTTTCGCTCAACGCGCCGGCACTGGCTTGACCCGGGACGCCAATCGCTAGCCCGCAGGTGCCAGGCGGTGGTCAGGGGCACAGGCGCGCCGCACTTGGCGTGGGGAGTAGGCGCCCTGGGTGTGGGCGCAGACGCGATGGCGCCGGCGTCAGCTCGCTGCCGCGACGGTGCGCTGGCGATACTCGCTCGGCGCGACGCCGGTCCAGCGCCGGAACGCGCGGGTGAAGGCGCTCTGCTGGGAGAACCCCAGCATGAAAGTGATGTCGGTGATCGAACGGTGGGGGTCTTCGATGTAGCGCAATGCAAGGTCGCGTCGCGTGTCGTCGACCAGCTCCTGGTAAGTGGTCTCGGCGTCGGCGAGCTTGCGCTGCAGCGTCCTGCGGCTCATGTGCAGCTGCTGCGCCATCTCCTCCTCGGAGAGCTGGCCCGAAGACAGCTGCTCCAGGAGCGAAGCTCGGCAGCGCGCCACGACATTATTGTTGTCCAGCTGCGCCAGTTGCTGAGTGAGGATCTGGTCCAGCGTTGCGGCGATCTGGCGGTTGGAAGTCGGCAAGGGCTTGTCCACGTCGCCGCGCGCCAGGGTGAAGCTGTCCTCGGGCGCAGCGAAATGCACCGGGCAGCCGTAATGGGTGCGGTAGACTTGCGACCCCTCGGGCCTGGCGCGCTTGAGTGAAACGTGCACCGGCCGCAGTGCGTCGCCGAAGTTCAGGCGGCACATGCTCACCAGCAGCGCCATCGTGAAATCGACGGATACGGGCGCGACAACCGGCTCGGTGCGGCCGCTCTCGAAGACGGTCATGAGCCCGTCGTGATTCTCCTTCAGGTGCGCAGCCGCCCTGTCGCCGAGCAGGCGCCAGTAACGAACCACGCGCTGGAGGCCGGTCCTGAGCGTGGAGCTGGACAGCCAGGCGAACCCGAGCGCGCCGAGGTTGGAGGGATGCCAGCAGTGCGCAGCGCGCAAGGCGAAGCCCGGGTCCGGGATCAGCTGCACGGTACGGTGGACCAGGGCATCCCACTTGTGCGAGGGGATGCGCGTGTTGGGGTCACGGATCTGTACCGGAGTGATGCCCTGCTCGGCGAGCAACGCTCCCGCGTCGAGCCCGTGCAGCTCGAGCACGCCCTTGATGATCTGGCCGATGGTTGCGAGCGAGGTATGGCGCACGGTTGCTGTCCGACGCACCGGGGGGCGCAAGCGGGAATGGTAGGGGACATCCGGTCGGGTGTCACCTGCCCTCGACAAGACAGTAGAGGGCGTGCACGCAACGCATTGCGTGGGGTGGGTCCGGCCTTCGTGTCCCTGAAAAGCGGGAGGGCCGGGGAGAGGATCGGCGCGTTACGCCGCTTTGCCGGCCTCGGCGGCGCGCATGAGCCGCGCGACGAACTCCGATTGGCGGTGGCCAGTCATCAGCAGGTCGTCCATGGCGCGCGTCATCGCAACATACAGCAGGCGCGCTTCGGCCTGCCCGTCCTCGTTGACGTGGGGCATGAAGCCCAAGCCGGGGATGACCACGATTGGGAACTCCAGCCCCTTGCTGCTGTGCATGGTCATGACCTTCACGCTGTCCGCATCCGGACGGAAGTTGCGAGAGGACTTGTCGCGGTGCAGCCACTCGACCGGCACGCCGGCGGCCTCGAGACCGGCAACGACTTCCTCGCCGATGAAGTGGGTGCGGTAGACCACCGCCATCTCGTTCCAGCGCCGGCCGTGCTCGTGCCAGGCACGCAGGCGCGAGGCGATGTAGTTCACCTCGCTCTTCAGGTTCGGCAACGTGATGATCTCGGGCGCCGGGCCGTGCCGCCCGGCCGACTCCGGCAACACCAGCGGCATGTCGCCGTCCGCGGTCTCGCCGGGCGTGAGGATCTCGCGGGCGAAGTCGTAGGCCAGGGCGAGAACCTCTGCGCTGTTGCGGTAGTTCACGCCCAGGACGGTGGTGCGGCGCCCCTTGGCCTGGATGCCCACACTCGCCAGGGTGAAGCGCAGGCCGCGCCGACGGCCGTAGATCGACTGCGCATCGTCGTACAGCATCAGGAACGAGTTCGTTCCGGGGTCGACCATCTGCACGGCGAGCTTGAGCCACTCCGGCTCGAAGTCGTGGCCTTCGTCGATCATCACGGCGCCGTACTGCGCCCGCGGGATCTGGCCGCGCTCCACGCCGTCGATCACTGCGCCGACCAGGCGGTCGAAGAAGCGCTCCCCGGCCTCGGGCCGCGGCACGTGATAGAGCTTGAGCTGGTCCGAGCACCAGCCGTGGAAGTGGCGCACCGCCACACGCTCGCCCAGTCCGCGTGCCGCGACGACGTGCTGCAGCTTCGCTGCGAGCGCCACGTTGTAGCACAGCACCAGGATCGGCTTGTCCAGCTCCTGCGCCAGGCGCACGGCACGATAGCCCAGAATCATGGTCTTGCCCGAGCCCGCCACACCGTGGATCACGCGGTGCCCATCGCCGAGGCTGCGTGCAAAGCGCTCCTGCTTCAGGTCCATCACGCGCAGAATATCGGGCACGCTCTCGGCTTGCTCCGCCGCCGGCTGGTCGGTGGGGAGGAACAGCGATTCCTGGCCGGGAGCAAGGTGGATCTCCGGAAACAGGTGCCAGCGGATGAGGTCGATCTGCGGCATTGTGAGCACGCTGGCGAATGCTACGCGCAGCATCGCCCAGAGCCGGGTCTGGAAGCGCTTTGCGTCCACTGCCTCGGTCATCTCGTCCTGGCAGATCACCAGCGCGGGGTCGAGCACCTCGTGCAGGTCGGTTGCCTCGAAGTCCCTGCGCGTGATGCGCGTGAGCACACAGCCGTAGCCCCAGGGCACCATCAGCCTGCCGCGGTACGGCCCATCCTGCGCACGCAGGCGAGGGTCCTTCTCGAGAAGGTCGGCGACCGAGAATGCGTACTGTCGAGCCTGCTCCAGGGGGTTCGCGACCTGCTTGGCGCCCTGCGGCGTGAGCAGCGTCACCGAGGTGCGCGAGGCCTGCCGGATCTGCTGCAGCGTCCAGTCCTTCACCTCCAGCACCAGGACGCCCCGGCGCGGGTGGAGGATCACGAAATCGGGATGATGCTGCTTCGGTGCCAGCGGCACGTCGTACCAGCAGCAGTAGTCGTCTTCGAGCTTCTCCAGCAGGCGCTGGGCGAAGCGCAACTCGCCCGGCGTCATCCGCCGTGCACAGCTGGACAGGGTAGGCAGCAATGTAGCCATGGCGGTTTGACGATGTTTTATTCTTGTATGCGGTGAGTTGGAGCGGAGGCAAGTTCTGTGCGCGGGTGTATATACCTCTTGCTGTAGTGTGCGTGAATCGGCGAGCCAAATGAGCAAACATCTGTGGATCGGCACTTCCGGCTACCAGTATGACGACTGGAGAGGTAGGTTTTATCCCGAGCACCTGCCGAAGCGGCAGTGGTTTGCGCACTACGCGCAGCACTTCGACACGGTGGAGATCAACAACACCTTCTACCACCTGCCCGGTGCGGGCACCTTCGACGAGTGGCGGGACGCGGCGCCGCCCGGCTTCCGCTACGCACTGAAATACAGCCGCTACGGCAGCCACCTGAAGCGGCTGAAGGAGCCGGAAGGTCACATCGGCAGGTTCATGGCGGTCGCGCAGCGGCTCGGGCCTCTACTTGGCCCGATCCTGGTGCAGCTCCCGCCCCACTTCAACGCCGACACGGCGCGGCTCGATGCCTTCCTGCGGGCGGCGCCGCACGACCGGCAGTGGGTGCTGGAGTTCCGCGATCGCAGTTGGCTGTGCGAGGAGGTGTACGCAGTGCTGGAGAAGCACCAGGCCGCGCTGTGCATCCACGACTTGCTGGAGGATCATCCGCGCCGCATCACGGCAGGGTTCACCTACCGTCGCTTCCACGGTATAGCCTACGGCGGAAGCTACAGCTCTCAGTTCCTCGCGGCAGAAGCCAGGCGCATCCGCGGCTATCTCGCCGACGGCCTCGAGGTCTACGTCTACTTCAACAACGACATCGGCGGCCACGCCGTGCACAACGCCCTGGACCTCAGGCGCTATCTGGCCTGACTTTGGAGGCTGGGTCAGTCGTCAGCAAATGCCCGGTCGCCCGAAACCCGGAGCTGTTCGGCATCTGCCGAAGTATAAAGTATAGGCCTGACCCCAAACTATGCAAGGGAGGGGTGGCGCCGAAGGCGACGGGGTGGTTGGCTGCGCGCGAACGATGGCGTCGAGCGTATAGTTTATGGCTCGGATCAGTACAGTGTGCTCGGCGTGACGTCCAGCCACACCTCTCCGGGTGTGCGCTCGACGGAGCAGTGATCCCGCTTCGGGTTGCAGCGATATGTCAGCAACATCTTCTCGCGCACGTTGGAAAGCCGCTCTGCCCTGAGAATCGAGGCGTTCATGCCCGCGCAGCGGGCCGAGCGGACGAGCACACCATTCGAGCCTTGCTCGAACAGATACGCGCCGAGTGCATGCGTGAAGGCGTAGCTGTTGCGGCTCACCAGATCCGGGTAGGCCGCTTCTGCGCCGCGCAGATCGATGAGCAGAGCGTCGCAACGGACATCGAAGACGCGGCGTTCACCGGTCACCATACGGTCCTCGTCCGAGTAGCTGTCCATGAGAAAGCGATGCCAGTGGAACACCGTTTCGTAGACGGTCGTTTCGACCTCGAGCGAGCCGTACCACACGCCGTAACGCCGGCCGTCGCTCAAGCGCGTGGCCTGCCAGTGCGACGAGTCGAACGAGTAGCTGATCACCGTCCCATAGTCGAAGGGACGTGTCAGCACGGCGGAAGGCGTAGCGATGCGGCTCGCCGCCTCGGCGGCGATCCCCACGGCCCAGTCGGTCGGATCGCCCGACAGATCGTCGAACAGGGACTGCGATTCGCGGATGCTCTTGATGTTCCGGACGAGGTCGCTCTGGAAGCCGACGTTCTTTGAGCAGAGCGCATCAAACATGTGGAGAGCAGTGAAATGGAGCGTGATGTGTGATTCGATAGAGGGCGGGTTCAGGTCGAACGCAGGTAGCGGCGCGTAGGGCCCTCGTGTACCTCACGAAGAGCAGGCGCCTTGGAGGCGCTCACGAGAAGCTCCGACCAGCTTTGCGGGGCCGGCCCGGAGATCTCACCAAACTACCCTACATGCCCCGCTCGAAGTCCAGATAGCGGCGCAGCGCGAGGAGGCCTTCGAAGCCTCGCTCCGTCGCCAGATCCACGGGCCGTCCACCGAGGCGCCGGTTCGGTGTGGTCATCCACCTGTAGGCGAGGTCGCGGTCCTGCGGGAACAGGATGCGCAGCGATTTGTGGATGCCGAGCAGACAACCCACGCGGTCCAGCAGATCGCGGCTGTCCGCCAGAGGCTCGCCCTTCCGGTAGCGTGCGAGTGTCGAGCGGTTGTCCGCGGAAAGCCCCAGCAACGCCGCCTGTTCGGCGGTCGACAGTCCCCAGTGCTGGAACAACTGGGTGACCATCTTCGCCAGACGCTCCCGACCCTCTCGGGTGCTGGGTTCGGGGATCGTTTCAGGCGAGGCGGTGATTAGCGCTTCCATGATGCAGTTTGTTTACATTGCTACGCTAAGTGTAGCAAAGACAACAGATCGGATCAAGTCAGCAGCAACCACGCTCCCACTTTGAGCCTACCGGGACCTTGCGAGCCAGGGACGCATTTGGGGTCAGGCCTATACTTTGTACTTCGGCAGATTGCGAGCTGTTCCTGGGTTCCAGCCTCCGCGGAAACGACAGTGGAAGAGCAATCGGCACGGCGTCCACCCATCGGATCCAGCCGTCGCCAAAGTCTGCTGCGTGCTCTCGGTAGAATGATCGGTTCCGTCAAATCGCGACCTGCATCGCCCCGACCATGCAAACCCTCCGCTTCGACAATAGCTTCATCCGCGAGCTGCCCGCCGATCCTCACATCGGGCCGCAGCGGCGGCAGGTGCATGGCGCACTGTACTCGTGGGTAGAGCCCACGCCGGTGTCGGCGCCGCGACTCGTCGCCCATTCGCCGGAGGTAGCGGCGCTGCTGGGCATCGATGCGGCCGATATCGCCTCGCCGGCGTTTGCGCAGGTCTTCGGCGGCAACGCGCTGCTCGACGGCATGCAGCCGTACGCGGCCAACTACGGCGGGCACCAGTTCGGTCACTGGGCCGGTCAGCTCGGTGACGGGCGCGCCATCACGCTGGGCGAGATCATCAACGCGGCGGGCGAGCGCTGGGAGCTGCAGCTCAAGGGCGCGGGGCCGACGCCGTACGCGCGCACCGCCGACGGCCGTGCCGTGCTGCGCTCCTCGGTGCGCGAGTTCCTGTGCAGCGAGGCGATGCATCACCTCGGTGTGCCCACCACCCGGGCGCTCAGCCTGGTGGCGACCGGCGAGCAGGTGGTCCGCGACATGTTCTACGACGGCAACCCCAAGGCCGAACCGGGTGCGATCGTATGCCGGGTGGCGCCTTCGTTCATCCGCTTCGGCAACTTCGAGCTGCCCACCTCGCGCGGCGACGTGGCGCTGCTGAACCGGCTGGTCGACTTCACCATCCGGCGCGATTTCCGGGAGCTGAGCGGCGACGGTGAGCAGCTCCGCACGGAATGGTTCGGGCAGGTGTGCGAGCGCACCGCGCGCATGGTCGCACACTGGATGCGGGTGGGCTTCGTGCACGGAGTGATGAACACCGACAACATGTCCATCCTGGGCTTGACGATCGACTACGGGCCCTACGGCTGGGTTGACGACTTCGACCTCGACTGGACCCCCAACACCACCGATGCGGGGCAGCGCCGCTACCGCTTCGGCCAGCAGCCCCAGATCGCATATTGGAACTTGACCCAGCTCGCCAACGCGCTGGTGCCGGGCTTCGCCTCCATCGATCCCTTGCAGGCGGGGCTGCAGCGTTATGTCGACGTATTCGTCGAAGCCGATCGCAACAACATCGCAGCCAAGCTGGGCCTGGCGGAATGCCTGGACGAGGACGCCGACCTGATGCAGGCGCTGTACGCGCTACTGCAGGAAGCGGAGGTCGACATGACGCTCTTCTTCCGCGCGCTGAGCGATGTCGACCTCGACGCGCCGACGCTGGCGCCGCTGAGCCACGCGTTCTATGGCGAGGCAAAGCAGCGTCGTACCGAGCCGGCGTTCACCGACTGGCTGGCCCGCTACAGCGCGCGCGTGCGCCGCGACAGCCTGCCGCCGGGCGAGCGCCGCTCACGCATGCACGCCGCCAACCCCCGCTACGTCCTGCGCAATTACCTCGCGCAGCAGGCGATCGACCGCGCCGAGCAGGGCGACGATGCGGGCATCCACGAGCTGCTCGACGTCCTGCGTCGCCCCTACGACGATCAACCCGGCCGCGCGCAGTTCGCCCAGCTCCGGCCCGACTGGGCGCGCACCCGGGCTGGGTGCTCGATGCTGTCGTGCAGTAGCTGAGGACGGAAGTTATCCCCTCCTGCCCGAGGAGGGGTGCCCCGAAGGGGCGGGGTGGTGGGAGCGTGCCTGAGGAAGGGCGCCCAGGGCAGTGGGCGGCGTGGTGGGAGCCTGCCCGAGGAGGGATGCCGACGACATCAGGCGGAATGGTGGGAGCCTGGCAAACCACCCCGTCGCCTTCGGCGCCACCCCTCCTTCGAAAGGAGGGGAGAAAAGCTCTTTCCCTCCTGCCTGAGGAGGCGTGCCCCGAAGGGGCGGGGTGGTGGGAGCCTGGTCACCACTCCGTCGCTTTCAGCGCCACCCCTCCTTCGAATGGAGGGGACAAAAGCCTCTTCCAACCTTTTCCGGGGGCAGCACTCCGGATCCGAGCCGCAGCGGTGCGATGTGCGCAGTCTCCTCAGCTCAGGCGCGGACCGCGAGTACATCCGGGGGTGGGCAGGCTTGCAGCGCTCAACTGCTCCAGCGGCTACCCGCCATCGTAGCGGACCCTGTTCCGGACTCCGTCTGGCCGAGCAGCCGCGCGACCTCGGTCCTCACAATCTCATAGCACTCGCAGGCTCTCGCCTCCAGGCCGGCACGATCGAGCACGGCAACGTGGCCGCGCGCGTACTGAATCAGTCCCAGCGATTGGAGATTGCCGGCGGCCAGCGTGACGCTCTCGCGACGGTCCCCCAGCATTCCGGCGAGGAACTCCTGGGTCATGGTCAGCTCGTTGGACTCGACGCGATCCAGGCACAGCAGCAACCAGCGACACAGCCGCTGGTCCACCGAGTGCATCTGATTGCAGGCCGCGGTCTGGGAGATCTGTGTCATCAGGGCCTGCAGGTAACGCAGCAGCAGTTGCTGGAACGCGCCGCCGCGCCAGAACTCCTCTGCGACGACCTCGCCTCGGGAGCGCAACGCCTCGCCGGCGATCTGCACGATCGCACCGTCGGGCAGCGACTTGGCGCCTAGCAGCACCGCCAGCCCAAGTACGCCCTCGTTGCCGACCAGGCCCACCTGCGTCGTGGCCCCGCTCTCCGTGGTGTGGACGAAGGACACCACCGCTGTGGTCGGGAAGTAGATCCAGTCCGCCGGGCGGCCGGAGTCGTAGATCGCCTGACCCGCAGTCAGCACAATCGGTGACAGGTGCGGCTGCAGTCGCTCGAAATCGTCCGCCGGCAGCAAGGCGAGGAGCCGGTTGCGAGGTGAAGCCGGTGGAGGCATCACGACAGACATCAGGGGAACTCCGCTCCCTTCTCCTTGACTCTCCCTGATCCCTGGCCCTCGGCGCCGGATGGCGGCCAGCCGCACGGGGAATCGAGCCGGCTCGGGCGCAAGGTGAATGGCCGGCCCGGCCTGGTCTTTCTTTCTTGCGTTAGCTGCCGAACAGACAGGACCGCTGTGCGATGGTGCAATGCACTTCTCAGCAGGCGATCATGACACATTCCCGGTGCGCGGTCCGGATCGGATTGACCCGGGTTGTCCGTAGAGCCCGTCGCGGCTCACCTCGCGCAGAAAGCTGAGGAAGGGGGCGTCACTGCCCTCGGAGCAGTGCGGCGATATCGACGCGCCGGGTTCGGCGCTCTCGATGACCCGCGACCGGACTGACAATCCGGAGCTTGGACCGACGCCTGCGACCCGGCGCACACCGGGCTGCAGGCGTTGGATGATTGGCATCGTGCTGGCAGTCGCTGCGAGCGAAAATCCGGATACACGCACCCGCGCCCGTCCGCGCGCCCCTCGAATTCCTTTGACTTACCCTCCATACCTGCGTATAAGTAGCCGGGCAGGAGCCTTTAAGCCTTGACGTCAGTTGGTCCTCTTACCCGCGTTCGCGGTCCTAGCAGATCTCCTCACTTCTCTTGAAGTTCCCGCATCTCCGGGCGCAAGCCCATTTCAGCTCAACTCAAGGAAGATTCAGATGAGTGCAGGTACGGTTAAGTGGTTCAACGACGCGAAGGGCTTTGGCTTCATCACCCCCGATGGGGGTGGCAAAGATCTGTTCGCGCATTTCTCGGCGATACAGGACAACGGGTTCAAGTCCCTGAAGGAAGCGCAGCGCGTGACCTTCGACGTGACCACCGGGCCGAAAGGCGAGCAGGCGACCAACATCCGCCCCGAGTAAGTCCGTAGCGCGTCGCAGAAGAAGCCCGGGCGACCGGGCTTTTTTCATGGGCGGACCGACCCGCAGAGACGTGGAGTCGTGGCTCGGTCGCCGCGCCAGACCGGGACAGCATTTCGCACCCAACCCGGTGAAGCATCGCCAGGCGTGAAGGATCGGCACCGCACACATCTCCTTTGACCCGGGGGCGCAGTCCGCGTATAACAACAGAGAACGAGAGCCCGGAGTGGCGTTGTGCTCGAAACAGCCAAGGCGACGCCCGCTCGCGATGCGAAGTCCATGACGAGGTGCACAGTGCTGCAAGCGGTGCTGAAGCTATGATGCTCTTACGAAACAAGGATACAAGCCGGAAGCAGGGAGATTCGTTCCGACAGCAGCAGGAGACCTGGCGTCGAGCGTACGCCGAGGCTCTCAGCCTGCGGGAGCGGTTCCCGAAGGTCGAGCAGCTCGTTCTCGACATGGCGTTTACCGATCTGAAGGCGCTCGGGATCTACTCCCCGCAGATGCGCAGCTTCTCTGCTCCTGCGAAGGCCTTCTTCGCCATTGCCTGCCCGCGGACGCTCTGTCTAGACGGTGGCTTCGATCTCGATGCCATCGTCCGCACCATGCTCGCCCGCGGTGCAACTACATCGGCCGGAACCCTGGAGTGCCAGGGCTGGATCAACCCGACGCGCCCGGACCACGCCCGCTGCCTGCTGCAGCTGCACTATCGGTTCGAGGTCGTCTACGAAGCGCCGCCGGTCGCTGCTACGAAGCGACGCACGCGCGCCTGAAGCGCGACCCGGGCTCGCCGATCGCGCCGCCGCACGCTAACCCGGCGCAGCTTCGTGCACGGTCGGCCGCACGTACAGCCAACCCCTGTTCAAGCACAAGCTGCACTCGTCGCCGTCGTAACGGCCTGTCCCGCCGCACTTCGGGCACTGTCTCCAGTTCTCCCCGTCGGTGGCCCGGGCACGAATGCCCATGCAGCGCCTGCCCCCGGCGGGTTTTCCGCAACGTTCACCGATGTAGCGTGTGGAGTATCCGAACGCGCCGCACACCGTGCAGACCGCAACCGGCTTCTGTTTCGTTTGATAGAACATTTTCTCTCTTCCATTCGGGCAACCTCCCAATGCTACGCGCTTTCCGGTGAGGGCTTCAGGTTTTCTGTGCATTGGTCGATAGGGTGAGTGTGGCCACGCCGGCGCCACCCTCCTGCCGCTCTCGACAACGCTCGAGTATTGCTGCATGATGAGTCACTTACCGGCATTCCTGATCCACTGCCGGTGCTCGAACAAGTCTCCAGGGCAGGCCGGCCGCTGCCGAAAGCCAAAAACGCCAAGCGCCTGCCGCGCAGAACGATCCGGGCCGGACCGAGCGCATTCAGATCGGCAAGGAACAGAACACCCTCATCGACGGCGCCCGCGACGCTAGTCGGCTCGAGGCACAAATCAGATTCGCGGGATCCCTCGGGGCCCATGATGCTTTATTCAGATTCGATAGCTTCACTGAAGACGCGCAGCGAAGTGCGCGGCTTTCTGGCCACACAGCTAAACGACCTGATCGGTGGACAGGCTGAGCAGGACCTGCCGGATGAGCTTTCCGGCCTCGCGACGGGAAGCGATCGCGAGGTCATCGAGTCCTGTCGCCGCCTCGACAAGTCGTACGACCCGCGCAACACAGGAGAGGGCAAGTACCCTCGCACGGCGATGAGCCGACAGATCCGAGACCTGTTCGCAAGAGCGCTCCACAGGATGAAGGAGCTGCCACCGGATCCGCGCGAGACCTTGCACGTCCAAGCGCCGGCGTCGCCCGACGGCGCGAACTCCGGGCAGAAACGACGGACGCGCAGGTAAATCATGATCTGGGAACAGAACGGAACCGGCCCGCGCGGTATCGGGCTCATTCCGATGGTGATCGAGCAGAGTGGGCGAGGGGAACGCGCCTACGACATCTTCTCGCGCCTGCTCAAGGAACGCGTCATCTTCCTGGTGGGGCCGATCGACGAGGTCTCGGCCAACCTGATCGTCGCCCAGCTGCTGTTCCTGGAGTCGGACAACCCGGAGAAGGACATCTCCATCTATGTCAACTCCCCGGGCGGGCTCGTGTCGGCGGGGCTGGCGATCTACGACACCATGCAGTTCATCAAGCCGGACGTGAGCACCCTGTGCATCGGCCAGGCGGCGAGCATGGGCGCACTCCTGCTCTGCGCGGGAGCCAAGGGCAAGCGCTTCTGCCTGCCCAACTCGCGCGTGCTGATCCACCAGCCCTTGGGCGGTTTCCAGGGGCAGGCCACCGACATCGAGATCCACGCCAAGGAGATCCTGTACCTGCGCCGGCGGCTCAACGAGATCATGGCCAAGCACACGGGTCAGGAGATGAGCGCCATCGAGCGCGACACCGATCGCGACACGTTCTTCGGAGCGACCGAGGCCATCCAATACGGCCTGGTGGACAAGCTTCTAGTCAACCGCGCGGACGCAGGGGCTTGAACCTCTTAGTCCGCCGACGGCTTGGCGCGAATGGCAGCTCACGGGTCGCGCACGACCCCGCATATCTATTGAGCCTTGCAGAATCAGGTTGCAGACCTCCACACCACCCCACCGGTGCAGCCGGCACCCCTCCTCGGAGAGGAGGGAAGTGTCTCCCCTCCTTTCAAAGGAGGGGTGGCGCCGAAGGCGACGGGGTGGTTGGCGGCGTGACCGCCGTTGCCACGTGGTTGGCCAGATCATGCGGCGTGCGAAACCACTCGACGATGTAGTCGCGCTGCAGCCGCTCGCGCAGGGCGACGATGGCCCGCTTGTCTTCGTCCACGAGCTTCGGTGGCCAGGGCTGATCCTCGGCGAGGAGGAACACCAGGACAGTCTTGCCGGTGCGCTCGGCCTCCTCCAACTCGAGCTGTGCGATGCCTTTGGTTTGGCCGGCTGGCACGAACACGAAGCCCTGACGCCACGCAAACAGGCCGACATACACATCACAGGCAGCGACATCGGCCAGGCACTCCTCGAGCGGTCGGCCTGATCTGGCCGTGTAGTCTTCCATCGAGACCACGTCGTGTCGCAGCCGGCGCAACGAGGCGCACACCTCGGCCCGGAAGTCGGCGAGGTCTTCCCACGTCGATGAGATGTAGATCCTGGCCACTCTGGCATTCGCTTGCGTTGCAGGAGGCTATAGTGCCCAGGCTGTTGACATCAAGGCAGTTGCGAACCGCCCGCAGGTCAGCGCTGCGGATGAATCTCGGTCCAGATCTGCGTCGACTCCGTGTTGGGATTGCCAGCGATGAACGCAAGCAGAATAGGCAGGCGAACGTGCATGATGAGTCGCTCCAGAGGCAGGAGTGCGGGAACAAGAGAACAGTATTCCGCCGCGCTGAGAGCGATGCCTTGACCGTGGTCAAGTCCATGCGGGGGTAGCATTGCCGAGCCTCGGTGCGACTCTGGGCTCATGTCTGGGCTGGCGATCCAGTCGCGTCGCGCCACCGCGCCGATTACGCAGGCGTGCCTCCCCTGACACAGCGCGCGGTGAGACCCACGCTCAACTCTTGTCGCCGCGCAGCACGTGGCTCGGCGCGCGCTTCAACCAAGCTGCCAGCCGCGAGTGGGGCTTAATGAGCCGCGTAACGAACTCCGACCTTCTGTGATACGTCATCACCAGGTCGTCCATGGCTCTGGTCATGGCCACGTACAGCAGTCTGGCTTCTTCCCCGGCATCGTCGCGCGCATGCGGCATAAAGCCGATGCCGGGGATCGCCACGATGGGAAACTCCAGCCCCTTGCTGCTGTGCATGGTCATGACCTTGACACTGTCCTCGTCGGGATGGAAGCGCCGCCGCGCCTTGTCCTTGTTGAGCCACTCCACCGGTACCTGCGCGGCCGCTAGCCCATCGGCGATCTCCTGCCCCATGAAGTGCGATCGGTAAACCACAGCCATGTCGTTCCAGGAACGGCCGCGCTCGTGATGCTCGTACAAGCGGCCGGCGATGTAGCGCACTTCGCTGCGCAGGTCGTGCAGCCCGACGAGCTCCGGTGCGGGACCATGGCGGCCGGCTGTCTCCGGTCGAACCAATGGGATGCCGTCGTCTCCCGCCTCTTCCGGCGTCAGCACGTCCTTCGCGAACTGGTAGGCGACGCCCAGAATCTCCGCGGTGTTGCGGTAATTGAGGCGCAGGATTGTGGTGCGCCCTTGCGCCTGTATGCCTACGCTCGCGAGACTGAACTTGTAGCGTGTCCGTTTCTCGTAGATCGACTGTGCATCATCGTAAAGGAGCAGCAGGGAGTTGCTCTCCGGGTCCAGCATCTGAACGATGAGTCGTAACCACTCGGGCTTGAAGTCGTGGCCCTCGTCGACCAACACCGCGCCGTACTGTGCAGAGGGAATCTGGCCGCGCTCTACGGCGCGGATCACCTGATCGACGAGCCGGTCGAAGAAGCCGTCACCGGGCTCGGGCTGGGGCACGTGATAGAGCTTGAGCTGGTCGAAACACCACGCATGAAAGTTGCGCACGGCGACCTTTGCGCCGAGGCCTTGCGCTTCCGCGATATGGCGCAGCTTCGCCGCCAGCGCCACGTTGTAGCACAGCACCAGGATCGGCTTGGCAAGCGCCTGCGCCAGGTGCGAGCAACGGTAGCCCAGGATCATCGTCTTCCCGGAGCCGCTGACTCCGTGAATTACGCGATGCCCCTCGCCCAGACTCCGGGCAAGCTGCTCCTGCTCGAGATCCATGACGCGTATCAGCTCCGGCAGGGCGACGGGCGTTGGCGCTTCCTCGGGCTCGCCGAAGAGGCTCGCCTGGCTCGGGGTGATGCGGATCTCGGGAAAGAGATGCCAGCGGATCCGGTCGATCTGAGGCAACGTCAACGGATGCGGCAGAGCAATGCGGAGCATGACCCACAGGCGCTGCTGGAAGGTCTCGGCGTCGACCGTTTCGACCATCTCGTCCTGGCAGATCACCATTGTCGGATCGATCGCTTCGCCCAGATCCGTGGCCGCGAAGGCCTTGCGCGTGATCCTCGTCAAGACGACGCCATAGCCCCACGGCACCATGAGCTTGCCCTTGCGCGCCCCGTGCGACATTCGCAGCGTCGGATCTCGTTCCAACAGGTTCGCCACCACCAACGCATAGTTGCGGGCCTGCTCCAATGCGTTCGGCAAGTGCTTGATGCCCTGGTTGGTCAGCAGGCTCACTGACGTCCGGTTGATCTCGCGGATGTTGCCGAGCAGCCAGTCCTTGACTTCGAGAATCAGCAGGCCACGGCGCGGGTTCAGGATGATGAAGTCGGGGTGCCGGTGCTTCGGCCCGACCGGCACGTTGTACCAGCAGAGGTAGTCGTCCTCCAGCTTGTCCAGCAATCGGTGGGCGAAGCGGCGCTCCCCGGGTGTCATGTTGCGGGCGCAACTTGCGTAGGAGGGTAGCAGGGTGGCCATGGGCCTACGGGAGACAGTCAGTGCCTGGAGGTGGTTCCCCGTGCCGCGAGCAGACATATCTCGTCTGCCGCAATTCTGGCACCTGTGGCACGTATCGCGTAAGTGGCTCGTCGCGTTGCGCCACCCCTCGTTGCATAGCAAGTGAGAAACGAGGGCCTCCCCGAGAGGTTGCACGCGCAGCGTGACGGGGTGGTGGGAGCCTGCTCGGGGACGAGTGCCTGCGCAAACCACCCCGTCGCCTTTCGGCGCCACCCCTCCTTGGAAAGGAGGGGAGAAAAGCTCTTTCCCCTCCTGCCGGCGGAGGGGTGCCCCGTAGGGGCGGGGTGGTGGGAGCCTCTGCTCGGGGACGGGTGCCTGCAGAAACCACCCCATCGCTTTCAGCGCGACCCCTCCTTGGAAAGGGCGGGAGAGAAAGCACTTCTTTTCCCCTCCTGCCCGAGGAGGGGTGCCCCGCAGGGGCGGGGTGGTGGGAGCCTGCCGGATGAGGGGTGCCTGCACAGCAGGCGGGGTGGTGGGAGACTGTCTGAGGCGCGATGCGTCGCGCCCGTTTCGACAGCACAGGGATCAAAGCTTCGTTGCGAAGTGACTCCGGATCGTCTGCAGCACGCCTTCCAGGTTGTCGATCACGTCCCGGTTCTCAAAGCGAACCACCGTTACGCCGACTGATTCCAGGTAACGGGTTCGCGCCTCGTCGCGTTCGACAGCACGCTCGTGATCGTGCGCGGCGCCGTCGAGTTCGACTGCGAGCTGCTCCTGCGCACAGTAGAAGTCCAGGACGAACGGTCCGACGCTGTGCTGGCGCCTGAACTTGCGACCAGCCACCTGGCTGTTCCGAAGCTGCATCCACAGCCGCGCCTCCGCTGGGGTCAGTGCGTTGCGCAACTGCTGCCGCAGTGGCTTGAGCGAGACCTTGTTGTTCACCTTCATCTGCTTCACCTGCCGTGCAGGGCGATGAACTGTGAGTATATCCACCCTGTCGCACTTTGGTGCGACCCCGCCGTGTGCGCTCTCAAGGTGCGGGCTTGAAGAAAATCTCCCCTCCTGCCCGAGGAGGGGTGCCCCGCAGGGGCGGGGTGGTGGGAGC